>ENA-UONQ01000044-UONQ01000044.1-human-gut-metagenome-genome-assembly--contig:-CS26-NODE-44-length-160010-cov-37.227208_pt1 | contig 160010 bp, 164 predicted proteins | sample MGYA00242460_ERZ724007 | MGnify/ENA metagenome assembly ERZ724007
TGCTCAGGAACTTATAAATAAAGTTAAATTATAGTGTTGCGGAATTAAGGATAAAAAAGCCTCATCAACAAAATTTTTCTCATATCTTTGTCACTGTGTTAAGTTAATAAATTGATTAAGGTCGATTTTTGACTGTTTCGGATCGGAAAGTATGGGGGTACTTTCCGATCTTTTTTTCTTACTCATATATAACAATTGAATCCTTTTCTTCGTTGATGCGGAACTTGAAAGGATGGTCTTTCGAGATGGTCCGCAGTATATGTTCGATGCCGTCCTGCTCTCTGAACTTGCCGGTAAAGCTGCCGTAGTTCAGCAGTTGAGGACTGGCAACGGTTATCTTTACATTATAGTATTTCTCCAGTCTACCGAGGATACCGCTGAATGGAGCGTCGTCAAAACAGTATAGTCCCTCTTTCCAGCGTAGATATTCATAGGAAGGAAGGACGGCCTTTCTACATTTTCCGTTTTCATTGAGAAATACCTCGTCTTTCTGCAACCTGGTGATTATCTGGCTGCTGTTGGCCGGATAGATATCGACGATACCTTCCACCAATGTGGTTCCGAACTCATGGCTCCCACTGTAGGCACAGACGTTGAAACTCGTTCCTACAACTTTTACCTTGTTCGTTTCTGTATGTACATAGAATGGGATATTCTTGTTTTTGGCTACTTCAAAGTAGGCCTCTCCGTCCAATTCCACATTTCGTTCGTTGCGTCCGAAGTTGGCGGCATATTTCATGGTGGACTTGGAGTTCAGCCATACGCGTGTTCCATCGGCAAGGATAATTTGGGCCCGTTGTCCGGCAGGCACAGTGACTGTTTGCAACTGCACCTCCTTGTTATATAAAAAGTCGGAGGTGATGAAATAACCGGCAATGGCGACAATGGTGACGGCGGCTATACGGGCCGCCCAGCGGAGCATCGGCATGATGTGCACCGTTTTCTTTTCATTGTTTCCCTGCTTGTCCGAGAACAAGGAAATGTCGTATATCATGCGCTCTTTCAGGAAGATGTCCCGGTTTTCATCCGAGGCGTCTATCCAGTCGAGTATCATCTTTTCTTCTTCAACGGAAGTAATACCTTTGAAATATTTATATAATAGCTCTTGGTTCATTGTCAATAATTTATTTCTTTTCTAAAACGTGCTCTTTTTACCTTTTGTATATATAACCGGAAAGTGGGCGGTAACCCTATTCCGTAGAAGCATTTTTTAGGATATTAATATTATGAGTATGGTAACAAGATAATCTTTCAGTCTCAGCCGGAGAATCCGCAGCACTTTGGTGATGTGTGCCTCTACGGTTTTAAGTGATATGTCCAGACTATCGGCAATCTGCTTGTTTGCCAGGTTCTGGTATCGGCTCAACATGAATATCTTCCGGCTTTGCTCGGGCATTTCCTGTAAGGTCTTATTTACGATATGCTGTATTTCCGTGTTGAATATCTGGTCCGGTTCGCAGGCTTTCAAGGTGGAGATGCGTAAGTCCAGTTCGCGCAGGTTGTGGCTGCTGATGGTTTCTTCCGCTCGCAGACGCACCTGCTTGTGCTCGAGTACGTGCAGGGCTTTGTTCTTTATGATGGTCAGCAGCAGGGCATGCAGGTTACTGTTTTCTTCCCAGCGGTCTCGGTTTTCCCATAAGGCAATCATGGATTCCATCACAACGTCTTCCGCTTCTGCTTTATCCCTGAGATAAGAATAAGCAAAAGCCAAAAACTTTTCTTGGTTTTCCTGGAAAAAGCGTGAGAAAAGATTCATAGTATGTAGGCTCCTTAAACCGGACATTAATTGAGGTTCTTTATGGAATATAAGGCTTTACATAGCAAAAAAACATAATCTTTTTGGAATATGCAAGCATTATGCCTTGTTTTTTCAGAGCCATTTCTGGCAGTATTGACAAAAAGAAAGCCTGATGGGGTTCCACCAGGCTTTATATACTTAAAGAATAAGAAATTTCTTATTTCTTTTCCGGTCTTTCTTGTCTTTCCGGTCTCGGAAGCAATACTTTGCGTGACAGCTTAAATTTTCCGGTCTTCGGGTCGATGTCGAGAAGTTTTACGTCAATTTCATCACCTTCCTTGATACCGGCTTCTTCTACTGTTTCCAGACGTTTCCAGTCGATTTCGGAGATATGGAGCAAGCCGTCCTTACCCGGCAGGAATTCAACGAATGCACCGTAAGGCATAATGGAGCGTACCTTGCCTTTGTAGACTTCGCCTACTTCGGGGACAGCTACAATCCCTTTGATGATACGCATAGCATCATCGATGCTCTTCTTGTTGGTACCGGCGATTTCGATTCTACCGATGTTGTCCACTTCTTCAATAGTAATGGTAGCACCGGTTTCTTCCTGCATACCTTGGATAATCTTTCCACCAGGGCCGATGACAGCACCGATGAATTCCTTGGGAATGGTCATTGTCTCGATACGCGGAGCGTGAGGTTTCAGGTCTTCGCGAGGCTCGGCAATGCACTCGGTGATTTTGCCCAAGATATATTCACGGCCTTCTTTAGCCTGCAGCAATGCCTTTTCGAGGATTTCGTATGACAGACCGTCCACTTTGATGTCCATCTGAGTGGCGGTGATACCGTCTTTTGTTCCGGTCACCTTGAAGTCCATGTCGCCCAAGTGGTCCTCATCACCGAGGATATCGGACAATACGGCATATTTGTCTTCGCCTGCATTCTTAATCAATCCCATGGCGATACCTGATACCGGTTTCTTGATTTTCACACCTGCATCCATCAATGCCAGAGTTCCGGCACATACGGTAGCCATGGAAGAAGAACCGTTTGATTCGAGGATATCGGATACCACGCGTACTACATACGGATAGTTTGCAGGAATCTGACCCTTCAATGCACGCCATGCCAGATGGCCGTGGCCGATTTCACGACGGCCTACACCGCGCTGTGCCTTGGCTTCGCCCGTAGAGAACGGAGGGAAGTTGTAGTGCAGAAGGAAACGTTCTTTTCCGTGTTCCAATACGTCGTCGATAATCTTCTCGTCCAACTTGGTGCCTAAAGTCACAGTAGACAAAGACTGTGTTTCGCCACGTGTAAAGATAGCGGAACCGTGAGGGCCGGGCAGGTAGCTGGTCTCACACCAGATAGGACGGATTTCGGTCGTCTTACGTCCGTCAAGGCGCTTGCCTTCGTCCAGAATGGAACGGCGCATCGCCTCTTTTTCCACATCGTGATAGTAACGGTCGATGAGGGCTGCCTTTTCTTCCAGTTCTTCTTCGGAGAACTGTGCCTTGAATTCTTCGCGGATGGCATCGAAAGCATCCATGCGTTCGTGCTTGTTCTTGTTTCCGGAAGCGGCAATGGCATAAGCCTTGTCGTAGCAAGCGTCGTGAACGGCCTTACGGAGTTCTTCGTCGTTCACTTCGTGGCAATATTCGCGTTTCACGGTAGAGCCTACTTCTTCTGCCAGTTCCATCTGTGCCTTGCACTGAATCTTAATGGCTTCGTGTGCGGCCTTCATCGCTTCCAGCAAGTCCTGCTCGGAAACCTCGTCCATTTCGCCTTCCACCATCATGATGTTTTCATAAGTGGCGCCCACCATCAAGTCCATATCGGCTTGTTCTAGTTGTTCGAAGGTAGGGTTGATGACGAATTGTCCGTTGATGCGTGCTACGCGTACTTCGGAAATAGGTCCGTTGAAGGGGATATCTGAAACTGCAAGTGCGGCAGAAGCTGCGAGTCCGGCCAGAGCGTCGGGCATATCTACGCCGTCTGCTGAGAAAAGAATGATGTTTACGTATACCTCTGCATGGAAATTATCAGGGAATAAGGGGCGGAGAGCACGGTCAACGAGGCGGCAAGTGAGGATTTCGTAGTCAGAAGCGCGTCCTTCGCGCTTTGTGAAACCGCCGGGGAAACGTCCGAATGCGGAGAATTTTTCTTTGTACTCTACCTGTAATGGCATGAAATCTGTTCCGGGAACTGCGTCCTTGGCGGCACAAACAGTAGCTAAAAGCATGGTGTTACCCATACGAAGCATTACAGAACCGTCTGCCTGTTTTGCCAGCTTTCCCGTTTCGAGCGTGATGGTTCTGCCATCAGGAAGCTCGATCGTCTTAACAATTGGGTTAATCATAAAAAATGTTTTATATCTAATTTTCTTTCAAAATTCGTGCAAAGATACATAATTTATTCATGTAAAATGGTGGGAATGAGATAAAAAGTTTGTATTTAGTTGTTTTTTGCAGTTTTCTATATGGAAGAACGAGGGAAAATGCTTTGACTGAACTTGAAAAGAAGTATATTTGCAGGCACGTTTGCAAAACAAAACTGAAGATACGATATGAAGAAAATCTTTTTTATGGCACTTGCTGCAATAGCATTGGGTGCATGTAATTCCGAACCGAAATTCAAAGTAGAGGGTGAAGTGTCTGGTGCCGACGGCAAGATGCTTTATTTGGAAGCCTCGGCATTGGAAGGTATTGTTCCTTTGGATTCTGTAAAACTGGAAGGGGATGGCTCTTTCCACTTCAAGCAGGTACGTCCGGTGTCTCCGGAATTTTACCGTCTGCGGGTAGACGACAAGGTTATTAATTTCTCGGTAGATTCGACGGAAACGGTTTTGGTAAAGGCACCTTATACCGATTTCGCCACTGCCTATACAGTGGAAGGTTCTCCGAATAGCTCGAAGATAAAGGACTTGACGCTGAAGCAGATGAAGCTTCAGGATAATGTGAATGCATTGCTGCAGTCGGTGCAGGCACATAAGATAGGTGCCGATGTTTTTGAGGACAGTCTTGCCTCTTTATTGAAGAACTATAAGGATGAAGTGAAAATCAGCTATATTTTTGCCGCTCCCAATACGGCTGCTGCCTATTTCGCCTTGTTCCAGAAGTTGAATAATTATTTGATTTTCGACCCTCTGAACAATAAGGAAGACATTAAGTGTTTTGCAGCCGTGGCAACCAGCCTGAACAATTATTATCCGGATGCCGACCGCTCCAAGAACCTCTACAATATTGTGATAAAGGGAATGAAGAATACCCGTACTCCGCAGCAGAAGGTGGTGGAAATCCCCGAAGAGGCAATTTCCGAAACCGGCATCATCGACATTAACCTGCGTGACATGAAGGGCAATACACGTAAGTTGAGCGAACTGAAGGGCAAGGCTGTTATTGTGGACTTCACTGTTTATCAGAGTGCCGTTTCTGCTACACATAATTATATGTTGCGCGACTTGTACGACAAGTATGCCGCCCAGGGATTGGAAATCTATCAGGTTTCTCTGGATGCAGACGAGCACTATTGGAAAACAACTGCCGACAATCTACCTTGGATTTGTGTGCGCGACGGCAATGGAATTTATTCGTCTATAGCGGCTTCTTATAATGTGAAGAATGTGCCTTCTGTGTTCCTGGTCAACAAGAACAATGAGTTGAGTGCCCGTGGAGAGAGCATTAAAGACCTGGAGGCGGCAGTGAAAGCATTGCTGTAACATGTTATAAATAAGAAGTTTTCGTTTAAATATGTTACAAAGCAGCCTTTTATGCTTGACACGCATTGTATAAAAGGCTATCTTTGCAAAGGAAAATCGGAAAGAGGGTTCCAGCATGCTGACCATGTTGGAATTCTTTTTTGTTTATAGTACCATTAAAAACTAACATAACATTTAAGGAGGAAAAAGTATGGCTTATATGTCAGAAGACGGCTACAAGAAATTGATGGCCGAATTGAAACACCTGGAGACGGTGGAACGTCCCAAAATATCGGCTGCCATTGCCGAAGCGCGTGACAAAGGTGATTTGTCGGAAAATGCAGAGTATGACGCTGCCAAGGAAGCTCAAGGTATGCTTGAGATGAAAATTAACAACTTGAAGCTGACCATTGCCGACGCTAAGATTATTGATGAGTCGAAGTTGAAAACCGATTCTGTACAGATTCTCAATAAGGTAGAGCTTAAGAACGTGAAGAATGGCATGAAGATGGTTTATACCATCGTTTCCGAAAGTGAAGCCAATCTGAAGGAAGGAAAGATTTCCGTCAATACTCCGATTGCACAAGGTCTGCTTGGCAAGAAAGTAGGTGACATCGCAGAAATTAAAGTTCCGCAGGGCATGATTAACCTGGAAGTAGTGAACATATCCTTTTAAAGGAAGGCAGGTCCGCATACGGGCTTGCCTTATTTTATAATTTATAGCTATGGCAACAATATTCAGTAGAATTATCGCAGGTGAAATACCTTGCTACAAGGTGGCGGAGGATGACAGATTCTTTGCGTTCCTTGACATCAATCCGTTGGTAAAAGGTCATACATTGGTCATTCCCAAGCAGGAAGTGGATTATATCTTCGATTTGAACGATGAGGATTTGGCGGCGATGCATGTTTTCGCCAAGAGAGTGGCGCTTGCCATCGGCAAGGCCTTTCCGTGTAGAAAGGTAGGAGAAGCGGTATTGGGGCTGGAAGTGCCTCATGCGCACATACATTTGATTCCTATGCAGAACGAAAAAGATATGCTTTTCTCCAATCCCAAACTGAAACTGACGGACGAAGAATTCAAGGCTGTGGCAGAAGCTATCCGTGCAGTGCTTTAATCGGTTTATTTTCCTCCCCTAAATAAACGGAAGCGGGAGTTGGACTTCATCCAGCTCCCGCTATTTTTTTGCCTTCGGCACCTATCCTTTAATTTTTAATTTAAATGTATTCCTCTCCCAGTTTTATCTGGGCATCATTCACATATTTGCGGATGGTATGTTCTTCATCTTTCTTGCAAATCAGTAATACATTGTCCGACTCGGCTATGAGATAACCTTCCAAACCGTCGATAACTGCAAGTTTGTTGTCGGGCAGCACCACGATATTGTCTTTGCTATTATAAATGAGGGATTTACATTTTAAGGCTACATTGCCTGCTTCATCTTTGGGAGACAAATCATACAAAGACCCCCAGGTTCCTAAATCAGACCAGCCGAAATCGCCTAATGACACATATACATTGTCTGCCTTTTCCATGATGCCGAAGTCTATGGAGACATTGGGGCAAGCAGGGAAGTTCTCATCAATGAATTGTTTCTCTTGGACTGTTCCATACACATCTTTGCCGGGGGCCAGTTTGGAAGTCAGCTCGGGCAGCAGGGCTTCGTTTGCCTTGATGATGGTATTTACGTTCCACATGAACAGACCAGAGTTCCAATAGAATTCTCCACTTTCCACGAATACTTTTGCCAGTTCCAGTTCGGGCTTTTCAGTGAAGGTTTTTACCTTGTAGAAATTATCACCGGCGGCTTCGGCTATTTGTATATAGCCATATCCGGTTTCCGGACGGTTGGGCTTGATGCCGAGTGTCAGCAGATTGTCCGATTGGGAAACGAAGTCCAGCCCTTTTTCGATAGCTGCCAGAAATTCGCCTTCCTTCAGGATTAAGTGGTCCGAAGGAGCTACCACTATATTGGCGTTCGGATTCAAGGCGCGGATATGATAGGAAGCCCACGCAATGCAGGGGGCTGTATTCCTGCGTGTCGGCTCCAGTAGAATCTGTTCGGGTTTAAGTTCGGGAAGCTGTTCTTTTACAAGGTCGGCATACAAGTCATTTGTTACGATAAGTATATTTTCCATGGGGATTACCTGCTTGAAGCGGTCGAAGGTTTGCTGCAGCAAGGAACGTCCCGTACCGAAGAAATCCAGAAACTGTTTTGGAAGTGTCTTGCGGCTGAATGGCCAGAAACGGCTACCGATTCCTCCGCCCATGATTACACAGAAATTATCCTTATTGGTTACCATGCTATTGATTTTAAAAGTTTCTGCTAATGTACTGCATATTTTACAAACAAGGAATGATTCAAGCAGGTTTTATCGTTTTTTTCGCCTTTTTTTAGGAAAAGTATTGCAGGTTTAGAAAAAAGCTGTATCTTTGCACCGCATTTGAGAAGTCAAACATGCCCAGATGGCGGAATCGGTAGACGCGCTGGTCTCAAACACCAGTGGATTCACTTCCATCCCGGTTCGACCCCGGGTCTGGGTACGAAATAAAGAAGCGGGGAAAGTTTTAATGCTTTTCCCGCTTTCTTTTTATACTTATCTTTATGCCCTTTGCTCATGGGAACAGATATCTGGCAAGAGATAGAAGTACTGAATCAAGAATTTGTGAGGCTTGGTATCAGTCAGTCGGTAGACTATGAAAAGTACTACCTCTATTCGCTTATTACCCATTCTACTGCTATTGAGGGCTCTACACTTACCGAATTGGATACCCAGTTGCTTTTTGATGAGGGGGTAACAGCCAAAGGAAAGCCGTTGGTCTATCATCTGATGAATGAGGATTTGAAGAAGGCATACGAACTCGCCAAAGAAGAAAGTGCACAAAATGCGGAAATTACGCCTGTTTTCTTACAAAAATTGAATGCTGCTCTAATGCGTACTACTGGGAGTGTATATAATGTAATGGGCGGTTCTTTTGATTCCTCTAAAGGTGAATTTCGTTTGTGCGGCGTTACTGCTGGGGTGGGCGGGTGTTCTTATATGAGCTATCCTAAAGTTCCCGCTAAAGTAGAAGAACTTTGTTCTATATTGAGAGAAAAGCAAAAGAATATGGAAACATTTCGGGAACGATATGAATTGAGTTTCAATGCTCATCTCAATTTGGTAACCGTTCATCCGTGGGTAGATGGCAATGGGAGAACGGCTCGTTTGTTGATGAACTATATCCAGTTCTGCCATCATCTTTTTCCGACGAAAATCTTTAAAGAAGATAGGGGCGATTATATTCTTTCTTTGCGGCAGTCGCAAGAAGATGAGAACAGTCAGCCTTTCTTGGACTTTATGGCAGCGCAGCTGAAAAAATCATTTGCGTCAGAGATTGAGAAATACAATACTGGACGTAAAAAAGGTTTTAATCTCATGTTTTGAAAAGCGACGATTCCTTCCTGATAAGCTCATATAGGCATTAGCTGATTGTGCTGTATCATCCTTTTGTATTGGGTTATTCTCAAAATATTCTCTTCTCGGCATTAAATACAAAATAATGGGTGTAAAATGCAAATTTATTTCGTAGATACTGTTTTCGCATTTATTTTTTTCTAAATTTGCAGTAGCTGGAATCTTATCTAACTATTTAATTATTAAATGTTTGCCAATTATGACAAAACATGTTCCTCTTTTTTTACCTCTCGGAAGTATTCGGTTACTGACGATATTCTTCTCTTTTTGTATAATCTTTGTTCATCCGGCATTGGCTGACAAAATGGCTGAAAGCCCCGAACTTTTCGATACTGCTTTCACCTTGCAGGAAAGGCTTGATATTCCCGACGGGTTTGTTCAAAGAGAGATGGTCTATATTTCCATTCTTTTAGGTACATTGGTGCTGTGCCTCTTCTTTTTCTTCATGCAGAGGCGGATGAAGAAATTGAGGGAAAGGGACCGGGAGAGGTATCTGCAACTGTTGGAAGGCATTCTTGATAATCTTCCCATTGCGGCAAAAGTGAAGGATGTGAATGATGGGATGCGCTATACTTTTTGGAATAAAAAGGCAGAGGAACTCTTTGAATGTTCGGCCAGAGAGGCTATAGGCAAGACGGATTTTGAAACAATGCCAGAGGCTGCGGCTTTAATTAGGAAGGAGGATGAAGAGTTGGTCAAGACGGGGATTCCACAAGAAGGTATACGACGTTTTTTTACCAAGAAGAACGAGGAGCGGTTTACCTTCCAGAACAATAATTTTATAAAGCTTTCTGATGGTCGCAAGTGGATTGTTTATACTGCTTGGGACATTACTGATTTGAAAATCATGGAGCGCAAGCTACGTCTGGCCAAAGAGGAGGCTGAGGAGTCCAACCGGATAAAATCGGCTTTCCTGGCCAATATGAGTCATGAGATACGTACTCCGCTCAATGCAATAGTTGGTTTTTCGAGTATTTTGGCCACGGAAGTGTCTGAGGAAGAACGGGTGGAGTATCTCGATATTATAGAGCGGAATAATGAACTGCTGTTGCAGCTCATCAATGACATTCTGGATTTGTCGAAGATAGAAGCCGGTACATTGGAGTATGTCTATGCTAACGTGGATATCAATAAAATGGTGTCCGAGATAGAGCAGGCTACAAGTATCAGGCTGACCAATAAAGACGTGCGTCTGGTCACGGTTACGCCATTGCCCGGTTTGCTGCTGTATACCGATCAGCGCAGAATTACTCAGGTATTCAATAACTTCATCAGTAATGCGCTGAAGTTTACTGCTGCCGGTAGCATTACCATTGGTTACGGAATGCCCGAAAATAGCTATATCCGTTTTTATGTCACCGATACCGGGACGGGGATATCATCTGAGAATGCGCAGGGGATTTTTAACCGCTTTGTGAAGCTGGATTCCTTTAAGCAAGGTACCGGACTGGGACTGGCCATTTCGCAAAACATTGTGAAGGAACTGAAAGGAGAGATAGGGGTGGAGTCACAGTTGGGCAAGGGCTCCACTTTCTGGTTCACGTTGCCTTTTTATAAGATGGACGCGCACCGTTCTATCTTTCCTTGATGCTGCAAGCTCAATCCAATGAAGGGACATCGATTGTCTGGCTTTCCTCGTTCCAGTTGTCAAGGGTGAATTCTCCGGATGATTCTTCGGAAAAGATGTCTCCCAGAGTGAGGGTCAGGGTCAGTTTGGAGTTTGCTTCCAAAGGTCCGTTCAATGTTTGCTTGAAACTTTTCACGTTTCCATTTTTCAGTATGATGCTCATCTGGAATTCCGGTTTCCCGAAAGAAGGGAAGAGCATGACGGTGGCGTTGCTCATTTGTGTACCGTCGACGGAACGGACCAGAGGGAAGGCTACTGTGCGTGGGCTTCCTTGAGGAGCGGCGGTGTAGAAATTCAGTTCTCCAGCAATATTGGTGATGCGCACCACCATGCTGTCGATGCTCGAACTGAGGATGCCGTTGTTCTTGTCCTTGATGATTACTTTCAGTCCGGTCACTACCCGTTTGAGGGATGCTTTCAGGTCCTCACTTCCAATGTTGGCAGGCTGGACGGCGTGTACCAGGTCGAATACCGGATAATAGGTTGTGTCCGCTTCCATTTTGAATAGGGAGAAGTGTTGCCGGGACATGTCTTCGCCTAAGATGTAGACCGGGTCCCTCATGAGAGGATGTGCATAAATCGGCTCCTCGTATTTAGGGGTTCCCCAATAAATCATGTTATAGAGACCTGCGGGTAAGGATAACTCTCGATTGACGCCATCGTTATAGAAAGCTCCGTCTTTAACTTGGTAGTAACCGTAAAAAGGTGTCAGCTTCCGGTTTATGTAGTTTCCATAATAAATAGAGGTGCCCGCCTTGCAGGGCATGATGGTCAGTATGCCGGTCAGCGGGCTTTGTCCGCTTTCTGTGGACACGTCCATCAAAAGTCGTGGTGATACCAACTCACTGCTTTTTTCTATCTGGGGCGGATTGTCATCGGCGCAGCTTGCCACGATTGCGGCAAGTACTGCAAATACTACTAATTTTTTCATTATCTGTTAAGCTTTAGGTTGTTCTTCCTTGAGAACGTTTTTAGAAAGAAATGGTTCTTTGTACTCCGGAGAAAGTATATTGGGGATGGAAAAGTGAGGTGAAACCAATTCCGGTATTGAGGGGAATGGGAAGAATAGCCCCTCTTCAAAAGGCTTAGAGAAGGGACGGAAAACAAATTATACCTTTTTTAGTAACATTTTAGAAGCCTTGATTAACGAAATCATATACTCTTCGTAACAATTTCTCGACATTCTTTTCTTGTTCCTCCATACATTTGCATCCGAGTTCTTTGGTATTAATTGAAGAACACAATGAATCTTTGATATTAACCATTAAATAATGTACAATGAGAAAAACATTCTTGGAAAAGTGCATAAATCTGCGTTTATGCCGTGTTGCATTGGTACTTTTGTTTCTTGTACCTGCAATCAGTAGCCTGCAGGCTAATCCTTCTCAAAACAAGACCATTTCGGGTGTTGTGACATCGGCTACGGATAGTGAGCCGTTGATAGGTGTCAGCGTGCAGGTGAGAGAAACCGCTACGGGTGGAATTACCGACATTGATGGCCGGTATTCGGTAAGTGCCCAACAAGGACAGACACTGGTGTTTTCTTACATCGGTTATCAATCACAGGAAATCAAGGTAGGTACTTCTTCCGTCATCAATGTGGTGCTGAAGGAGGACACGGAAATGTTGGATGAAGTGGTTGTAGTGGGCTATGGTGTCCAGAAGAAGAAATTGGTGACGGGTGCCACTGTTCAGGTGAAGGGTGACGAAATAGCCAAGATGAATACAACCAATCCCTTGCAGGCTATGCAGGGACAGACACCGGGTGTAAGTATTGCTTCGACTTCCGGTCAACCGGGTGCTGACATGAAAGTGAGTATCCGTGGTCTTGGTACCGTGGGAAATAGTGCTCCTCTTTATCTGATTGATGGTGTGGGTGGTGATATTTCTACTTTGAATCCTGCCGATATTGAAAGTATAGATGTACTGAAAGATGCGGCTAGTGCGGCTATCTACGGTTCGGCCGGTGCTAATGGTGTAGTGCTTATTACTACCAAGCAAGGGCGCGAAGGTAAAGCGCAGATTAGTTTCGATGCTTATTATGGAATACAGAATGTAGCTCGTAAGGCCAATATGCTGAATGCAAAAGAGTATATGGCCATTATGGATGAGCAGGCTTTGAATAGCGGACTTTCGGCTTACGATTGGAGCCAATACCAGTCTATTTACGATGCCAATGGCAATGTGTATGATACGGATTGGGTAGATACTATGTTCAAAGATAATGCCACAACGGAGAGCTATACGCTGGGTGTCACTGGTGGAAGCGCAACTTCCACTTATGCCCTTTCGTTAGGATATATGAGTCAGGAAGGTATTGTCGGCGGTTCGGATGTGTCTAACTATTCGCGTTACAATTTCCGTGTGAACAGCGAGCACAAACTTTTCAAGGATATTTTGAAAGTGGGCGAGCAGGTGAGTTTTGTATATAAGATGAATAACGGTATCAGTGTAGGCAACCAATATAATAATACCTTACGCGGTGCATTCGGAACATCGCCTATCGCTCCTGTCTATAGCGATAATAATCTTTATGATTCGCCTTACAATGACACCAGTACCAGTGACTGGAATAAAGGTGATGGAAACCCTTATGGTTTAATGATGACCGACAGCAACAATGAGAACAAAACGGCTACTTTTTCCGGTAATGTTTATGCTGAATTGCAGCCTGTCAAGAATTTGAAGATAAAGTCTGTATTCGGTGTGGTTTATGGTTCCAGCGAATACCGTAGTTTCAAGCCTCTCTACAAGTTCAGCCAATATATATATAATGAAGAACGTACTACCGTATCTCAAAATGCCAATCACTCTTTGGGTATGACATGGACCAATACGGCTTCTTATGACTGGACTATGGGAGAACATTCGTTCAACGCCTTGCTGGGTATGGAAGCCTATCGTTACGAGGGCACTTATATCGAAGCTAAAAATGGTATGTTGAAAGAAGGTTTTGATGATTGGGAGCATGCTTTTGTGGGCAACGGAACGGCCTCCGATTCGACCAACGGCTTGGGTGTCAGTGGCAATCCGCATACCGAGAGCCGCAAGGTGTCCTATTTCGGCCGATTGGGTTGGAACTGGAAAGAAACTTATATGGTCAATGCTACTTTGCGTGCAGACGGTTCGAGCAACTTTGCCAAAGGCAACCGTTTTGGTTACTTCCCTTCGGTATCGGCAGGATGGACCATTACTAACGAAAAATTCATGGAAAGTACGCAAAACTGGCTCGACTTCCTGAAAATACGTGCCAGCTGGGGACAAGTGGGTAATGCCAACATTGACGCATTCCAATATCTGGCTCCTATCAAGAGTACCAATACACACTATCTTTTCGGCAGCGGTTACGGCGACTCGGATGCTGCGGCACAGCTCGGAACCAACTGGGGAGCTTACCCTAGTCGTCTGGCTAATGCTGACATCAAGTGGGAGACTTCACAGCAGACCAATATCGGTCTTGATGCCCGATTCCTCAACAGTCGCCTGGGTGTTAATTTCGATTTCTACATTAAAGATACTAAAGACTGGCTCGTGGTGGCTCCTATTCTTGCTACTGCCGGAGCAGGTGCTCCTTATATTAATGGCGGTGGAGTGAAAAACACCGGTGTGGAACTCAATCTTACTTGGAATGACCAAATAGGCAAAGACTTTAGTTACAATATCGGTATCAACGGTGCCTACAATAAGAATAAGGTCGGAGAGATTCCTAACGACGATGGTATCATTCATGGCTCTACCAACCAGTTGTATGACAATACTCCTGAATTCTATCGTGCCGAGAATGGTAAGCCTATCGGTTATTTCTATGGTTTCAAGACAGCAGGCATATTCCAAAACAATCAAGAAATAGAGGATTGGATTAAGGCTGGTAACGGTGTGCTGCAAGCTGACGTACAACCAGGTGACGTGAAGTTTGTGGACATCAACCATGACGGACGGGTGAACGAGCTTGACAAGACCGATCTTGGTAACGGTATTCCTGATTTCACTATGGGCTTCAATCTCGGTTTCAACTGGAAAGGACTTGATTTCTCTGTAGTGGCCAACGGTGCTTTCGGACAGCAGATTGTCCAGAGCTATCGTAACCATACCTCCAAGCAAGCCAATTATACTACTGCAATTTTAGGACGTTGGACAGGAGAGGGAACCAGCAATCGCATACCTCGTGTCACAGACCAGAATCTCAACTGGCAGTTCTCAGACCTCTATGTGCAGGATGGTGATTACCTGCGAATCAGTAACATTACTTTGGGCTACGACTTTGCCAAGCTACTGAGATGTAAGGTCATCAGTCAGTGTCGTATCTATGCTCAGGTACAGAATGCGTTCACATTTACCAAATATGACGGCATGGATCCGGAAATAGGTTATGGTCCCGAAGGAGATAACGGACAAGGTTGGGTGTCGGGCGTTGATTTAGGTTATTACCCCCGTCCCCGTACCGTATTGTTTGGTGTTAACTTGAAATTTTAAAATATAGACTGATATGAAGAAAAACAAAAATATATTTATGGCAAGTGTCCTGCTCCTGAGTTTGGGACTGGCTTCGTGTACCGACAGTTTTCTCGATGTTACGTCGAAGACTGAATCTTCAACCGGTACATTCTATAAGACTGAAAAAGATGCTTATCGTGCTCTGATAGGTTGTTATGATGGTTGGCGCCAGACTTCATCAGCCATGATGGTAGGGTTTTATATGGCTTCCGAGGTGATGAGTGCCGAGTGTTTTGGCGCTACCGGAAATGCCGATGGACGTGGCTATCAGGCCATTGACCGTTTTGACATCTCCCAATCGCCGGCTGACCTCAACCTATACGAAGGTGACTGGAAAAATTATTATGCGGGCGTCTATCGTTGCAACGAGCTGATAGCTCATGAAGAGCAGATTGTATGGAATGAATCGGATAGCAAACGTGGTATCTATATGGGCGAATGTCGTACGTTGCGTGCATTGCTTTATCTGGATATGGTTCGTTTATGGGGGAATATCCCACTCTTTCTGGAACCGGTAAACGAAAATCGCGCTCCTTCACCTGCCAAAGAGGTGTTCAGTGCCATATTTACTGACTTAAAATATGCTATCGAGAATATTCCCGGTGACGCTTATCCCAAGGCCGACTATACCAAGAACGACGGACATATTACAAAATATGCCGCCGAGGCTTTGCTGGCACGTGCCTATCTTTTCTATACCGGATATTACGGTGAAGAACCTGCAGAGGTGACTCGTGCCGAAGCTTTGGCTGCTGTAGAAGACGTAATCGCTTCAGGAGAATATGGTTTGGTACCGCAATTCAAGAATTTATGGCCGGCTTCTTCTGCAAAAGTGGCCGAAAAAGGAGACTATGAAACTTTGAAGGGTACATATGCCGGTGATGGAAACAAGGAAACCATTCTTGCGTTGAAATTTACCGCTACTCAGGATTATAACGGGAATAATGACTCCAACCGTTGGCAGGTGATGTTGGGTATGCGCCAGCTTAATGCTGCTCCCTATTGCAAGGGATGGGGCGCATTGACGGTAAATCCTGATTTTGTGGAAGCGTTTCCCACTGGTGACCTCCGCCGTTCGGCTTCTATCATTGATTTGGTAGGGGAAGGAATCACCGGTTCGGCCGACTTTACCACCAGTTTTAATGACTGGCGTGAATATACCGGCTATGCTGTGAAGAAGTATGCTCCCCTTTGCTATGCCGATGGAAGCCATGCCGGTAAGCAGGATGGTAGCGGTGACTTCCAGACACAGAACCGCCAAGACTACGTTATTATCCGTTATGCCGACGTATTGTTGATGGCCGCAGAACTGGGTAGCCCCAATGCGCAAACTTATTTCGACCAAGTGCGTAAGCGTGCTTATCAGGTTGATGACAACGGAACAGTATCGGCCAACTATCAAGCTAAGAGTGTGTCTCAACAAGCTATTATGGAAGAACGTCGTCTTGAATTTGCTTTTGAAAGCATTAATTATTGGGATCTCCTGCGTCAAGGTATAGACGTGGCAGCCGAGAAGCTCGCCTTGAATGGTGTCAAGGTGAAGAGTGGAGGCGCTGATGATGCAATAACCATACGGGTCGACCGTGTGAAAGCCACCAAAGGCTTGAGCCAGATTCCTTATAATCAAATTAACCTTTCACAGAGTGTACTTGTGCAGAATCCCGGATGGTGAGTACCATTAATAGAGTAAATAAAAAATAAAAACAATAAGATATGAGACTTAAATCATTCTTTTCCATATTGGCAGGAGCGGCTTTGATATTTTCCGCTTGCTCGCCCGAAGAGTACGAGATGGGGGCAAAAACCTATGTTTCCGATGATTTGGTGGAAGGTATCGCCTATACGGTGACCCCTGATGCCAATGATCCTAATACGATTCATCTGACTTCGCTCATCAAGGGAGCCACTCCCTTGTGGGTCACTCCAAGCGGTCCTTCTCAAAAGACCACTCTTGACTTGGCACTTCCTTTTGCCGGAGAATATAGCGTGACTTTCGGCGCTTCCACACCGGCAGGTCCGGTATATGGCGAACCATATACCTTCAAGGTAGAGACCAATAACTTTGCCATGCTCGAAGACCCTATCTGGGCTAACCTTGCAGGTGGAGTGGGCAAGAGCCGTAAGTGGGTTCCCATTGACAAGAACTTTGGTATTGGCCGTTGTTCGGGACCGGTGATGTACATGAGCCACACTGATGTGAAAAATGATGGAAGCAATATTACCGACCTTATGATTGGTAGCGCCAATTGGGCTCCCAACTGGGATCCGGGTATCCAATCGTGGCTCATTCCGGCAGACGACCCCTATTTCCAGTCGTACATCACTTTCGGCCTGGATGCTGTGAAAGGCTGTACGGTGGAACTTCATCGGGTGGCTGCTTCGGGCACGACGGATGCCACCGGAACTTTCAACTTGAATGTGTCTGACCCGAAACGCCCTGTCATATCTTTCTATGGCGGTACCTATTCATTGCATAACGAGGGTTTTGATGATGTCTGTTCCAACTATACCAACGACATCAAGATTATAGAATGTACTCCTTATCTGCTGCAGGTAGCTACGATGCGTACCAATAGCGAAGGTCCGTGGTGGCTGGTGTGGAACTTCATTTCCGAAGAGGCTTATAATGACCCCAGTATCATACCGACTGAAGATCCGGGTTTGCTTCAGCCTGCCGAAGTACAACAGCCTGCCATTGAAGATTTGGCAACCAAACTGTTCACTACTGAAATCAACGGTGTCACCTATGTGGGCAATGAGGCACGCTTCCTCATCAATGATGAAGAACCTTATGACTGGACATGGTGGAATGGTGGCTCTGCTGCTTGGGAAAGCGTAGTGAAGGGACAGTACGGTTCTTCATGGGCACCTGTGGCCGATGCTTCCATTGCCGACTATGAGCTGGTATTGAGCAGCACGGCCGATGGCTACAAATGGGATGACGGTACCAATGCCGGTAAGCTTGCCATTGAAGACGGCAAATTGAAATTTATGGATGCCGACGGCAATCCGGTTGAGATAACCGTCCTCACCGCTACCGGTGATAAGCGCACGGTGGAAGTGAAGGGAAGCGAGTTTACCGTAATGGCTTGCGATGTCACCAGCTCTTTCCAGATGGGTGTGCCTGCAACGACCAATGACAAGGGAGCCGTGGATTCTTATCTTTGTGCCAACCTCAACTACAAACCTATCGCTACCGGACCTACCGGGCCTACTGAAATCAAGGTAGACAACAGCAAGGTACAAATTCTTTTCGGTGACGGAAATCCCGATCGTTTGCGCTTGCAGTTCTACAATCCTTGGGGCGGTGGTGACGCGGGATGGCCGATCGACATCACGAAGGTGAAGTTGAAAAAGAACCAGACGCTGAAGATACAGTACAAAGTGCTGAGTGGAATCACTTGGAACGAGGGCGCGACTCCTAAGACCGTGATTATGGACAATAACATCGGAAATGCTTGGGAAGATGACTGCTACAACCTGGCTCATGCCGTGGCCTTTGATACTGCCGAAGGAGCTGTACAGACTGTGTCCGTGACCAATACCACCGGTGCCACTGTGACTTACGAAGGAAGCAGTTGTATCTGTATCGGTATCCAGAATAAGGGACTTGCTACTGTGGCTGCCACCGAAGACGGACAGCCGGATGTGAAGGTTGAGATAATTTCGATGACCATTGAATAACCACTTAAATGAATTTAGTATATATGAAGACAAAGATATATTTAGGAATACTTTCATTTGTACTGGGTCTTTCGCTGGCTTCGTGCAGTGAAGATGACGACTATACTATCCACACCACCCCGATTCTGAACGAATCGTCGGTGGTGACGGGGTCGTCCGATGTGACCGCCACTACCGCTACACTCCATGCCACGCTCTCCGGGTTGGATGGCATGGATGCCGGAAGCTATAAGACCGGCTTCTTCTATGGTTTTGCGCAAGACAACCTGCCCGAGGACGTGCAGGCTGCTTATGACGGCAGCGCCTTCAGTGCTCAGTTGAACGGGTTGAACAATAACTCTACGCTCTATTATCAGGCTTATGTATGCTTGCAGGGTAAGGTGTATTACAAAGGTGAGGTGAAAAGCTTGCTCACCACCGATGCCAAGGTGGCTACTGCCGATGCCGCATCTGTCGACTTCGCCTCGGCTGTATTGGGTGGGACATTGACCGATGCTACGGCCGATGCTACTTGTGGTGTTGTTATCTCTACTTCATCCGATGTAGAAGCGGTTCGTGCAGGCCTTATAGTGAAGAGTGAGGAACTTAAGGACAGCTATTCATTCGTCCATGAAGGGTTGGTGCCCGAAACGCAATACTATTATGCGGCTTACCTCAATCTGGGTAGCGGCATTGTGTATGGTGAGGTGAAGAGCTTCACTACTCCTGCCTATGACTTCGATCTCGACAATGACCTTGTCGACCTGGGACTCTCCGTGAAGTGGGCTCGCTTCAATGTGGGTGCCAAGAGCGAGACTGGACTGGGTGGCCTTTTCGGATTCGGTGACCTGACCGGATGCAACAATAGCATCGACCCTGCCGACTATGCTTCGGCCGATACTTATAAAACGGCTTCCGACTTGGCTTTCCGTGCATTTCAAGGGCGTGCCACACTGCCTACTGCCGATGATTTCGAGGAACTCTTCACGTTGTGCCAGAAAGAGTGGACTGAGCAGAATGGAGTGACAGGTTTCAAGTTCACCGGTCCTAATGGTAATTCCATCTTCCTGCCTGCAGCCGGTACGCGTGTGGCAAACGATGTGACAGCGCTGGGTACTGAAGGATATTACCTCACCGGTACTGTCAACTCTTCCAATACAGAATTTGCGGTAGGTTACCAGTTTGCAGCTTCTGTCAATCACCGTATCACTGCCGCAGTTTATCAAGGTATGGCTGTACGCGCTGTTTCCACAGCCAAGAACGTACCGTTCAACAAGGCTCTGCTCTATCAGAAGTGGTATCTTGACAATGGCCAGGACGGTAAGCAGCACGTGTTTGAAGGACCTTTCACGCAGTGGGGTGTTACGGACAACTGGAGCACAGTTTCCAACGGACAACCCAACATTGAACAGCAGATTCATTGGGAGATGGGTACAGATAATGGCTGGATAGGTTATACCTACGGAAAGGACTACGGCTATATGGAACTCAAGGAAGACGGTACGGTGAACATTCATCGCATTGCCGAAGACGGCACCGTGACCGATGAAACCGGTAAGTTTACGATTGACGAGGCGAATAAAGTGATTGACATCGACATAGATGTGCTTTGTGCCAATACTTGGATTGGCACGAAGAGTGGTAAGCTGAACATTCTGTCGTTGACTGCCGACGGCTTGCAGATTGCCCTGCCCGATGGCGACTATGGCTATTCGTTGAACTATTACAGCCAGGCCAAGGCCGATGCCGATGCGCAGGTTCCTGTATTGCTCAATATCGCCGATTCATCATGGGCAGGAAGTTGGGATGCACTGCTTGTAGCCATTTCACCCGAAGACTTGGCTGGACAGCACACGTTTGTTTTCGAGGGAACTTGTACCGATGCTATGGTGTTTACGCTTGACTTTGCCGGTATGGCGAAGCGCTATCCCAATTCGTTTGTACGCATTGACGACATCAAGCTGGACGGTACTTCCATCCGGTTTGATGCCAACCGCTTCTATTATGGCGACATTGAAGGAAACGGCAAGTACCGTGTTCAGTTGTTCAATGCTTATGGGGCGGGTTCTGTAGGCAATGCTGTTCCTCTCAGTCCGTTCAGCAATGTAGAAAATCAAGGTACCGAGCCTGCCATCCATTTCAAGGAGAAGCTTGAGATTGTCTGCACCGTCATTACCGACGGTACCGGTGCAGGTATTTATACGCCCAATCTGGTTACTGTCAATCCGGATTGGGGAAGTGCATGGGGATATAACGCAGGAGCTACGTTCGAGGTGAAATACGAGAACTTCCAGTACAGCCTTGTGGCTTCTCAGTTCGACATTAAGTACGAATCTGCCGGCTATGCGGCAGGTTCCATCATGACCTTCGTTGAAGTGGCTGACATTTACAAGTATTTCCCCGGTTTACATGCCACACTTGACAACCTCTATCTGGATGGCAAGGAAGTGACATTTGATGCATCCAAAGTGCTCGATGCCAATGAATCCCCGAAGTATCGTCTGGAACTTTGGAATTGCTATGGGACAACAAAGGATAAAGGGTGCGCTTTCGGTACTCCTGATGGTGATGTTATCAAGGAACTTGGTTTCAGCAGTTCTATGGAAGTGAAGTTCACGTTCCACACTCTTTTCTCTGTTCCTGAATGGTAAGAGGGATAGACGGAAATATACTGGTTAGATAGGAAATCCGGGATGCAGGCCATCCCGGATTTTTTGTTTTGCCCTCACCGGTGTGCATCGTTCTGATATAGATTGAAGAACCATAGAGAGAATAAAATAAAGGAGGTGGTCCGTAAGGCGGCGCTTTGATAGCTCTTTGCCTTGTACTTTGTTCGGACGGGATGGGTACTTATTGCGATAAACATAGTGATTTTATGGTATCTCCACTAAAGTGGTCCGCCTTGTTCATAGTAGTGAACAAATCAGCCCACTTAGGTGAACAAACTTGTTCACCTAAGTGGGCCGTTCATGAATCTTTGTACTGAACCGGACAGACAAAAGGGCGGAAGCGGAGAAAAGCAGGGGCTTTCTCTAAGATTGGCTGCTATTTTCCTTCGTAATCAAAGTATTCAAAGTCTGCATATGCTTTTGAGGTTTGAGAACCGGAGACGGCATACAATCCCAGCATGATTCCCGTAAAGCCACCGGCAGTTTCTGTACTGATATAGCGCGTATTCATTCGGCCCAGTTCTTTGAAGTCCTTTCCGTTTGTGGCATACTCGAACGAATAGATTTCGTTGCTGCCTTTTACACGGAGTTGTACTTTCCCCTGGGGCAGAATAACTTCCTTTTCCGTATGGGTCAATTCATTCAATTGGTAGCGCAATACTACAGCTTGTTTCCCGTCTGCCAATTGCTTGACTAATAAATCGTAATGGGACGATTCGAACATGTAGACCGTCAGGCCGGCTTCGTCGCCACTGGCGGCTTTTTTCAGTTGCATGGAAGTGGTGGCTGTGAAGTCGATATGTTCTTGCCGGCGGCCGGCAAAAGTAGGACTGCCTTTCCCGTTGTTCAGGTTTACGGGGGTTGCTTTCAGACGGAGGTTACCGGAAGCAAAGGTATAGTTTTCCGGATGATAGTTTCTGATATGAACCCATTCGGGACCTAATTTGCCGTTTTTGAAATCGGTGCGTGCAGGCTTGGGGGCAAGAGGATATTGCGGTAGGGTTGGCACATCCATTTGCAGGGCTATTGTGCCATCTCCGTTTACTACCGGCCAGGCATTCTTGTCCCAGCGCACGGGAGCAAGGAACGTTTCGCGTCCCAGCAGGTGATGGTTGCCGCTTTGCGGACGGAAAGCGAGACACACCATCCACCACGAACCGTCAGGGGCTTGTATCAGGTCGGCATGGCCGGTTCCTTGTATCGGGCTGTTTTGTGCATTCTTGTTGATGTGGGTCAGGATGGGATTGGCGGGGTTCTCTTCGTACGGGCCGTCTATATCGCGGCTACGGGCTATTGTCACTTTGTGGCCGTATTCCGTGCCGCCTTCGGAAATCAGCAGATAATACCATCCGTCTTTCTTGTAAATATGCGGCCCTTCAGGGTGCCGTCCGCCCGTGCCGTTCCAGATGCGTTTGGACTCGTTGAGTTGTTCGCCGGTTTTGGGGTTGATTTCGCACAGATAGATACCTACGCCCGGATTGCTGACGAGGTAACACTTGCCGTCTTCAAAATAGAGGGACGGGTCTATACCGCCTTGCTTGAGCCATACGGGTTCTGACCATTCGCCACGCGGGTCGGTAGTGTGTACAAGGAAGTTGCCTTTGTCGGACACGTTGGTGGTAATCATGTAGAATGTACCGCTGTTGTAGCGGATGGTAGGTGCATAGATTCCTCCCCATGGGCCGGCGTCGTGAAGCGGCAGTTGTGAGGGGCGCGTCAGGCAGTGTCCGATTTGTTCCCAGTTGATGAGGTCTTTGCTGTGGAACAACGGTACGCCCGGGAAATATTGGAAACTACTGTTGACCAGATAAAAGTCATCTCCTGCGCGGCAGATACTCGGGTCGGGATGGAAACCGGGAATAACGGGATTTTGATAACCTTGCCGGTTTTGTGAAAAGCAGGACAGGCTGAGCGCCAGTCCTAAAAGTAACATCATCTTTCTCATAAATGCATTGTATTTTAAATAGTTTATCAGATATATGAATCAGGGTAGTTGAAGGAAGTGTTTATACACAAAAATAAAGTATTCTTTCGGTTCAAGCAAGCCGGATGTGTCTGATGTCATTCAATGATAACTTTTGAGCCCTATTCGGAAACAAATGATACCGTTGCAGATAACATGGCATCGGTGTGTTTTCCGCCTTTTCCGCTACTTTTGCTCTCACTGATTTAACCATTATTTTTAATACGTAAAGACATGATGAAGAATATCATTGAAAAATTCCAAATTTGCCTGGTGCTGTCGGCACTGCTTTTCTCTTCTTTCGTTGCCGCATGTTCCGGCAATGATGATACTGTGACTCCAGAAATAACGATTCCCGCGAACATTCTGACGGATGGAATGACTTTCTCCAAGACCGGAGGAACAAGTACGCTGAACATCAAGTCGAACGTTGCATTGGAAGTTACCAGCAGTGCACCGGAGTGGTGTAAGGTTACTGCCGAAAGTTCTGCTTCGAGTAGTATTTTGAAGTATACCGTTATGGCAGAAGCCAATACGGACACGAGTGACCGTGAAGCCAAGGTAACGGTGAAAGCCGGAGGCAGCGAAGTAGGGAGCTTCACAGTGAAACAAACGGCTGCGGACGGATTAATCATATCCAACTCTACCTCTTTCGACCTGCCAGCTGCGGGAGGAGATGTTTCTGTGGTGGTGGAAACCAATGGTGACGTACAAGCCGTTTCCGATGTTTCTTGGATAAAGGCGGTCAATACCCGTGCCATGGAAGACAAGATTTTCAAGTTTACCGTCTCTCCCAATCCTTTGGGAGCGCGCGAAGGCCATATCTCTTTTACTTTGGGTAGCCTGACGGAGACTGTGGCCGTAAAGCAGGGTGCGGGCGAAACCGGCAATATGGAAAGCGATGCCAGGACACTTGCCGCCAAGATGTATGCAGGTATCAATATCGGCAACACGCTGGAAGCTTGTGATAACAAGAACAAGATAGCGAGCGAAACGTTATGGGGAAATCCTAAAGTGAGTGAGGCATATATCAAAGGGCTGAAGGCATTGGGATTTAATGCGGTGCGCATCCCTTGCGCGTGGGATTACTACATTGTGAATCCATCGACCTATGAGATAGATGCTGCATGGCTCGACCGGGTGAGCGAAGTGGTGGGCTACTGTGTAGCCAATGATATGTATGCCATTGTCAATATCCATTGGGATGGCGGTTGGCTTGAAGAGAGTATCACCCATGGTTACAGCAGCGAAGTAGATGCCAAGCAGAAAGCTATCTGGACACAGATTGCCAATAAACTGAATGCTTATGACGAACACCTGCTCTTTGCCGGATGTAACGAACCCGGACAGCAAGACCAGGGGAACGTTGGCACATCGGCCATAGATGTCATCTTGAAATACGAACAGACCTTCATTGATGCCGTGCGTGCCACCGGAGGAAATAATGCGAGCCGTTGTCTGATTGTGCAAGGTCCTTATACCAATATTGACAAGACGGTGAATGACTACACGATGCCCAAGGATGAGGTACCCGACCGTCTGATGGTGGAAGTTCACTTCTATGATCCCTATCAGTTCACCATGATGAACCATGACGAAACCTGGAGCAATGTATTCCTTTATTGGGGTAAGGATAATCATGTATCCGGTTCCATTCATAATGCCACCGGTTACGAAGAAGATTATGTGAAGCAGCAATTCCAGAAGATGAAAACGGCCTATGCAGATAAGGGAATTCCTGTGATTGTAGGCGAGTATAGTGCCATGAAGCGGGCAAAAGAAGACAAGATAGAGGGGACTTCTGAACTTGCCTATCCTGATATTGACCAGGAGATGCATAACAAGAGCCGCTCCTATTGGAATGAGGTAGTCACCCGAGAGGCGAAAAACCACGGTTGTGTCCCCTTTTATTGGGAAACCGGCGGTGACATGAACCGTGGTACGGGTACGGCGAAGGAGGCTTATGCCATTGAGGGCATCATGAAGGGAGCCGCAGCCGGTCAATACCCTTATTGATTGAGTGGTGGATAGAATAAAAGACAGTTTTTAAAAGTATCATACAAATAGGTTTTATAGGTTACAAGGATTGTTGATATAGTTTTTTTGATTGGTTACGGAGAAGTATGTCCGCGAGGGATATGCTTCTCCTTCTTTAAAAATCCTTGTCTTTCCTTGCTTTTCTGTTCGTTTTTCACTTCATTTGCAACAAAAATAACTTCCCTTAGCTCTGATAGTATGAAAAGACTGCAACTACTGCTCTTGTGGGTTTGGATGGTATGTTTCTCTGCTGCTTCACATGACTACATGTTTAAACATTTGGAAGTGAAAGACGGACTTTCCAATAATCAGGTTAATGCTATTTATAAAGATTCAAACGGATTCATGTGGTTTGGTACAGCTTCGGGGCTGAACCGCTATGATGGTTACAATATAAAGATTTATCGCAGCCAGAAAGATGACGAGAAATCTCTTCCCGATAGTTATGTCGAGGATATACAAGAAGATGCGTCCGGTAATTTGTGGATACGTACGGGAAGTGGGTATGCCATTTACAACTCGGCTTCCGATGTTTTTGACCGTAATGTGGAAGCTTGGATGTGGAACGTCGGTCTGACCGGAAATCCTTCGCTTATCTATATTGATAAGGAAAAGACTTTCTGGATCTATATTAATGGTAAAGGTGTTTACAGCTATAGAGAAGGACAGAAAAATGCCGTGGCAATAAAGGAGGCGGATGAACTGCTTGCGAAAGCCGAAGTGTCCGACATGAAAGAATGCGGCGAAGGAATCCTGTTGGTTTTGAGTAACGGTATCTTGGTTTGTATAGATGAGGAAAAGCAAAATATCAAGTGGACCAATCCGGACATTGCCGAAGATTGCAGGGAAGTAAAGAATGCTACCTTTGATTTGTTTGTCGACCATAGTGGGCGGGCGTGGATATTCAGTGTGGAGGGGATGTGGATTTATAGCCTTTCTCGGAAGGTTTGGGAACAGCGTTCTCCCCGAACGGACACCTACAATACCGTACGTGCAGTGGCACAGGATAAATACGGATGTATATGGGTAGGCAGGGATCAGGATGGCATTGAATTGATAGAACCGGCGGGACGGAAAATCCGTCTGGCGAACGATCCTAATAACGGGCGTACTCTGTCCAACAATACAATAACGGCTCTTTATGAAGATGAGGCCGGTACGATGTGGGTGGGAACCTACAAGAAGGGTGTCTCTTTCTATAATGAAAGTGTCTTCAAATTCGGCATTGCCGATGTAGGCGACATCAATTGTGTGGAGGACGGAGGCGGTGATATCGTATGGGTGGGGACCAACGACCGCGGGTTGATTCGCTGGAATAGCGTGACGGATGAACGTATGTTTTTTTCGCATACGGCAGATCCCCGCTCTATCTCGAGTGATGTCATAGTCTGCCTTCTTCGGGACAGTAGCGGCAGAGTGTGGGCTGGTACTTTCTGGGGCGGACTGAATTGCTATGATGGAAACCGCTTTATCCATTACCGGTCCCGTAAGGGAGACAGTAACTCGCTGGTCTATGACAATGTATGGGCATTGGCAGAAGATGCGGACAAAAATATCTGGATCGGTACGTTGGGGGGAGGATTGCAATGCCTGAATCCTCAGACGGGGATATTTACCACCTATTCTACAGGTAATTCAAACCTTGTGTCGGACTATATCTCATCCCTCTGCATCAGCTGTGACAATAATCTGATTATCGGTACTTCGGCAGGGATGGCTTTCATGGACCTGAGGACCGGCGAGATTACAAATTTTGCAGGTACAAAATCGGGTAAGACCAGACTTTCCAACCAAAATATCAATCAAGTTTACGAAGATAGTCGCGGTTTGTTATGGATAGCCACGCGTGAAGGCTTGAATGTATATGACAGCAAACGGGATGAATTGTACGAAGTGCCTATCAAACCCGGTTTCTCCAAACTATTGATATTAGGTATTACGGAAGATGAAAACAAAAGTATATGGATCAGCACCGGAGGAGAACTGATAAACGTGGTGTTGTCCGTTGACAGCAAGACGGAGCAGCCCGTGTTCCGTTGCTATACCTATAATGACAAGGACGGGTTGCAGAGTTGTGACTTCAACCAGCGTTCCCTCAAACGACTGCATACGGGCGAGATTGTAGTGGGAGGACTGTATGGGCTGAATCGCTTCCAGCCGGGCAACATAAAGTATAACCGTACGTTGCCCAAGGTTATGTTTACCGGTTTCCAGTTGTTCAATGAAGACGTGAAGGTGGGCAAGGAGTATGCAGGACGTGTCATCTTGAAGGAAGCTTTGAATGAAACAGAAGAAGTTGTCTTGGCTTATAAGCAGAATGTGTTCACGGTGCTGTTCGCGTCGGACAATTTCGTGCTGCCCGAAAAGACACAGTATTTCTATAAATTGGAAGGGTTTAATGAGAACTGGCTGACGAGTATGTCCGATATGCATCGCGTTACCTATACCAATCTGGCTCCGGGGACTTACATTTTAAAAGTGAAGGCTACAAACAGTGACGGATATGCGGGTACTGAAGAGGCTTCGCTCAAGATTGTCATTCTTCCGCCTTTCTGGATGACTCCGTGGGCATATATCGTTTATGCTCTTCTGATAGTAGGAGTTGTTTCCTTTTCACTTTATGCCGTACAACGGAGGGAACGTAATAAGTTCAGAATCCGCCAGATAGAGGAAGATGCGAAGAAGAGGGAGGAGTTGAGCCAGATGAAATTCCGCTTTTTTACGAATGTCAGCCATGAGTTGCGTACGCCGCTTACGCTGATTATATCGCCGATGGAAAGTATGATGAAGGAGATTACGGACGAAAAACTGCATGGCAAGCTACAACTGATGTACCGCAATGCGCAGCGTTTGTTGAATCTGGTCAACCAGTTGCTCGATTTCCGTAAGAATGAGATGGCAGGATTGCATCTCACTTTGTCCGAGGGGGATATTGTGGCGTATGTGCGTAGCATCTGTGCTTCTTTCCTGATGCTTTCTGAAAAGAAACATGTGCATCTGACATTCTTTTCGGCCATGGAATCGCTGAATATGTCATTCGACGAGGATAAAATTGGTAAAGTTGTGATGAATCTTCTGTCCAATGCTTTCAAATTTACTCCGGACGGGGGACGTGTGGATGTGGCATTGGAAATGTCGAAAGAGATGTCCGGAAGATTGCTGATAAAGGTATCGGATACCGGTGTCGGTATCAGGGATGAAGACAAGGAGCGGATTTTTGAACGTTTCTATCAGGTGGAGCAGGAAGAACCGGAGCACCAGTCAACGGGTAGCGGTATTGGCTTGAGCCTGGTACGCGACTTTGTGACGCTGCATGAGGGTACGGTGCGCGTTGTCGACAATGTGGGTTCCGGTAGTGTGTTTCTGGTTGAGCTCCCGGTTAAACATGTACGTGTAAGTCCTCCCAAGCCTGCACCGCTTACAGAAGAGGTGGAAGAGCATGAGGAACTTTTGCCGGGTATGGAAGAGGAAGCGCTTTCGGTTGATTTGCTGGACGATATGGAGGATAATGAAGATGAAAAAGAAAAGCCGTTGGCCCTGATTGTGGATGATAATGAAGATTTGGTTGCCTTCATGAAAGATAGTCTGAGCTTGTATTTCCGTATACAGTCAGCTTCCAATGGTCGGGAAGCTTGGCAGAAAATATCGGAACTGATGCCGGATATTATTGTCAGCGACGTAATGATGCCCGAGATGGATGGGAATGAATTGTGCCGCTGGGTGAAGACCGATAAACGCACGAGTGACATTCCGATGATATTGCTCACTGCACGGCAGGCTGTGGAAGATAAAGTGGAGGGGTTGACCATCGGTGCGGATGATTATGTGACGAAACCTTTCAATGTGGAAATCCTTATTCTGCGTATGCGCAAGTTGATTGACCTGAGCAAGAAGCGCAAGGCAAAGTCGCTCATTGACCCCGAACCAAGTGAAATAGCCATTACTTCGTTGGATGAAAAGCTGGTGGAAAATGCCATCAAATATGTGGAGGCGAACATCGGTCGGTGTGACTTGTCCGTAGAAGAGTTGAGTCGGGGGTTGGGTATGAGCCGGGTACATCTTTACAAGAAACTCTTGCAGATAACCGGTAAGACACCTATTGAATTTATCCGTGTCATCCGTCTGAAAAGAGCGGCGCAGATGCTGCGCGAGAGTCAGCAAAATGTATCGGAGATAGCGTATCAGTTGGGCTTTAACAACCCCAAGTATTTCAGCAAATATTTCAAGGATGAATTCGGTGTTTTGCCCTCTGTTTATCAGGAAAGAGAGGGTAGATAACAAAAGATACCCCTTACGGAAACATATTGTCTTTTAGGGTAATCAAAAGCGCCCTTTTGTTTCAACATCGGGAGGACTCGTTTTTGAAGTAAACTTTCTATTTTTGCATTGGAGAAAATTCACTTTAAAAACAGTAATATGAAATTGAAAAACACTTCAGTTTATTTGCTTGCCGGATGGATGCTCGCCGCATGTTCCGGAGGCGGATTCCAAAAGACCGAGAACGGTGTTGTTGTGGAAGTCAAGCAGCAGCAACCGACGGATGTGCGTAAAGTAAGATTAGAAGTAATGGGCGAGAAGCTCATTCATGTATCGGCTACTCCTGAGAAGGAATTTTCAAAGGAGCAGAGTCTCATTGTGATCCCTCAACAGAATAAGACCGACTTTAAGGTCGAAGAGCAGGGCGATGAAGTGACTGTCAAGACATCGGAATTATGTGCCATTGTGTCCAAGACAACGGGTGAGGTACGCTTCACGGATGCCGACGGCAAGCAGATTCTGGCTGAAGACTCTGACGGGCGGACCTTTACTCCGGTGGAAGTGGAAGGTACGAAAGGATATACAGTACGTCAGGTATTCCAGTCGGCAGGCAATGATGAGGCTTTCTATGGCTTGGGCCAGCACCAGGCGGATGAGTTCAACTATAAAGGTAAGAATGAGGAACTGTTCCAGTACAATACAAAGGTGTCTGTACCCTTCATCGTGTCTAATAAAAACTACGGTGTGCTTTGGGACAGCTATTCGCTCTGCCGTTTCGGTGACCCGCGTGACTACTCACAACTGGGTGATGTCTTCAAACTTTATGATAAAGAGGGCAAGGAAGGTGCTTTGACCGGTACATATATTCCGGGCAAGAAAGACGTGGAAACCCTTGTACGTCGTGAGGATTCTCTTTATTTTGAACATCTGGACCGTGCCGCACATCTGAGTAAGGTGGTTAATTTGCCTGCGGAGTTCCCGTTCGGAGGGTCCGACGTAGTTTATGAGGGAGAAATAGAACCGGCAGAAAGCGGCTTGTTCCGCTTCATCCTTTACTATGCAGGCTACATGAAAGTATATATTGATAATGAATTGGTGGTTCCCGAACGTTGGCGTACGGCTTGGAATCCTAACAGTTATAAGTTTGCTGTTAATCTGGAAGCGGGCAAGCGCGTTCCGTTGAAGATAGAGTGGAAGCCTGATGCCGGTGTTTCTTACTGCGGTCTGCGGGTATTGAGTCCGGTGGCTGATGAAGAACAGAACAAACTCTCTTGGTGGGGTGAAATGCAGAATGAAATAGACTACTACTTCGTTTATGGTGATGATATGGACGATGTGATTAGCGGCTACCGTACATTGACAGGTAAATCCCAGATTATGCCGAAATGGGCGATGGGTTACTGGCAGAGCCGTGAGAAGTACAATACGCGTGAGGAGGTTCTCTCCACCTTGAAGGAATTCCGTGAACGTCAGATTCCTATCGACAATATCGTAATCGACTGGCTGCACTGGAAGCAGAATGCATGGGGAAGCCATGAGTTCGACCCTGAACGTTTCCCCGACCCGAAAGGAATGGTCGACTCCATCCACGCCATGAACGGACGTCTGATGATTTCCGTATGGCCCAAGTTCTATGCTACGACCGAACACTTCAAGGAATTTGACGAAAAAGGTTGGATGTATCAGCAGGCTATCAAAGACAGCATCAAAGACTGGGTCGGTCCTGGCTATCTGGGCTCTTTCTATGACGCATACGATGCCGATGCACGCAAGCTCTTCTGGAAGCAGATGCAAGACCACTACTATCCTCTGGGTGTTGACGCTTGGTGGATGGATGCCAGCGAACCGAACATACGCGACTGTACGGATTTGCAATACCGCAAGGACCTTTGCGGTCCGACAGCACTCGGCCCCTCTGCCAAGTTCTTCAATGCATACGCACTGATGAATGCAGAAGCTATCTATGACGGACAGCGCGGCGTGGAACCGGACAAGCGCGTCTTCTTGTTGACACGTTCCGGCTTTGCAGGATTGCAGCGCTATTCTACCGCCACCTGGAGTGGTGACATCGCTACCCGTTGGGAAGATATGAAAGCGCAAATCTCTGCCGGCTTGAACTTTGCTGTCAGCGGTATCCCTTATTGGACTATGGACATCGGTGGATTCTGTGTAGAGAACCGTTATGTGGCTGGTCAGATGGAATTCAACAAGACCGGACGTGAAAATGCCGATTATAAGGAATGGAGAGAGTTGAATGCCCGTTGGTATCAGTTCGGCGCTTTCTGCCCGTTGTTCCGTGCACACGGCCAGTATCCGTACCGTGAGGTTTGGAACATTGCTCCGGCAGGACATCCGTGCTACAACTCCATCGTTTACTATACGAAGTTGCGTTACAACATGATGCCGTATATCTATTCTTTGGCTGGTATGACTTACTTCAATGATTATACCATCATGCGTCCGCTCGTAATGGACTTCACAGCTGATGCAAATGTCAACAATATAGGTGACCAGTTTATGTTCGGTTCTGCCCTGATGGTGGCTCCGGTTTACGAATACGGTGCACGCAGCCGCGAGGTTTATTTCCCGGTAAGCTGCGGTTGGTATGATTTCTACTCCGGTAAGTATGTGAACGGTGGCCAGAAGTTGACAGTGGATGCTCCTTATGAACGTATTCCGCTCTACGTTTGCGAAGGTGCCATTGTACCTTATGGTCCGGATATGCAATACAGTGATGAAAAACCGGCTTCGGAAATCACTCTCTATGTTTATACGGGTAAGGACGGCGCGTTTACGCTCTATGAGGATGAAGGTGTGAACTATAACTACGAGAAGGGACAATATGCCACTATACCGTTTGCCTATAACGATGCTGAGGGTACACTGGTTATCGGCGACCGTACGGGTGACTTCCCCGGTATGCTGAAGGAACGTACTTTCAATGTGGTGAAGGTAAGCAAAGACCAGCCGCAACCGTTCGATTTGAAGGCGAAAGGCACAACGGTGAAGTATGACGGAAAAGCACAAACCGTAAAATTATAATCAGAATGATAGACGACGGTGCCAGGGAGAGAAATCTTCCCGGTACCGTTCTCGTCGTTCCTCGGTGCCGAACGATGCCTTCCCCGGTGCCAGGAACTTCCCTACTTCTGAATAGCTGTGAGAGAGGAATAGGCACTCGATAATCTTTTAGATATTTATTACTATGAATAAAATCATATTGTCTTTGGCCATCGGGCTGTCCCTGCTGGCCGGTTGCAATGCTCCTAAAGAGGTAGCTGGCGATGACCGTAGCTTGGATTTTACTGCCGACTGGGCCTTTCGCTTGGGAGACGATACGGCGGCAGCCCGTCCGGATTATAATGACGCAGACTGGCGGAAACTGAACTTACCCCACGATTGGGCCATTGAAGGAGAATTCAGTAAAGACAATCCTTCGGGAACGGGTGGAGGTGCACTGCCTGGTGGTATAGGCTGGTATCGCAAGACTTTTACTGCCGATAAGGCCGATGAGGGCAAACGCTATCGCATAGATTTCGATGGTGCCTATATGAACTCCACCGTTTATATCAATGGCCATGAATTGGGGACACGTCCCTACGGGTACATCTCGTTCAGTTATGACCTGACTCCCTATATCAAGTGGGGAGTGGAGAATGTGTTGGCGGTTCGTGTGGACAATGCCGAACAGCCCAATTCGCGCTGGTATTCCGGTTGCGGCATCTACCGTAATGTATGGCTGACAAAGCTGAATCCAGCTCATATAGCGCAATGGGGTACCTATGTTACGGCAGAAGATGTGTCGAAGAACAGTGCCCAGTTGAAGATACGCACCAAACTACAGTACGATGCAGAAGCACAGATGGCCGATGTCGTCCTGCAATCCCGGTTAGTGGATGCTGACGGCAATGCGGTGGGTGAGGCTGTGTCGGAAGCGCAGTTGATGCCTCTTACTCCGGCAGAAGTGGAGCAGGAGATACACTTGAAGAATCCCCGTCTTTGGAGTATTGATACGCCCTATATGTATAGGGTAGAAAGCATCCTCAAGGATAAGCAGACCGGCGAGGTACTCGACCGTTACTATACTCCTACCGGCATCCGTACTTTCCGCTTCGATGCACAAAAAGGATTTATCCTGAATGGTGAACAAGTGAAGATAAATGGTGTCTGCATGCATCATGACTTGGGTTGCCTGGGAGCTGCGGTGAATACGCGCGCCATCGAGCGCCAGTTGGAGATTCTGAAAGAAATGGGTTGCAACGGCATCCGCTGCTCCCATAATCCTCCCGCACCGGAGTTGCTCGACCTTTGCGACCGTATGGGCTTCATCGTGATGGACGAGACCTTTGATATGTGGCGCAAGAAAAAGACCCGCCACGATTATTCACGCTATTTCAACGAATGGCACGAACGCGATTTGACTGACCTTATCGTGCGTGACCGCAATCATCCTTCCATCTTCATGTGGAGCATCGGCAACGAAGTGCTGGAGCAGTGGACGGATGCCAAAGCCGACACCTTGAGTCTGGAAGAGGCCAATCTGGTCTTGAACTTCGGTCACAGTGCGGATATGCTGGCAAAGGACGGAGAAATGTCCGTCAACTCACTGCTGACAAAGAAACTGGCGGATATGGTGAGAAAGCTCGATGCCACGCGCCCCGTGACGGCAGGCTGCAACGAGCCGAACCCGAACAATCATTTGTTCCGTTCCGGTGCGCTCGATATAATCGGTTTTAATTACCATGACAATTGGTTTGCAGGTGTTCCTCAGAACTTCCCCGGCAAGCCGTTCATCGTGACGGAAAGTGTTTCCGGCCTGATGACACGCGGTTACTACCGAATGCCGAGTGATTCGATGTTTGTCTGGCCCGCACGTTGGGATAAGCCTTTCTATGATGCCTCGTTCTCTTGCTCCTCCTACGACAACTGTCATGTTCCTTGGGGCAACCGTCACGAAGGTACTATGCGTCATGTGAAGAACAACGACTTTATCAGTGGACAATACGTCTGGACGGGCTTCGATTATATCGGTGAGCCTACTCCTTACGGTTGGCCGGCACGCAGCTCTTACTTTGGCATTATCGACTTGGCCGGTTTCCCGAAGGATGTCTACTACATGTATCAGTCCGAGTGGCGTCCGGATAAGGCGGTGTTGCATCTTTTCCCGCATTGGAATTGGACGGAGGGACAAGACATCGATTTGTGGGCATATTATAACAATGCCGACGAAGTGGAGCTTTTCGTGAATGGAAAATCGCAGGGTGTGCGCAGCAAGGGAAAAGACGATTTCCACGTCATGTGGCGCGTGAAGTATGAGTCGGGTACGGTAAAGGCTGTTTCCCGCAAGGAAGGAAAGACTGTGGCCGAGCAGGAAATCCGGACAGCGGGCGAACCTGCGCAGATTCGTCTCAGCCCCGACCGCAGTACCATTCAGGCAGATGGCAAAGACTTGAGTTTCATTACGGTTGAGATTCTGGACAAAGATGGAAATTTGTGTCCGAATGCCGAAAACGATGTGACCTTTGCCGTAGAAGGTGCCGGCTTCATTGCTGGAGTGGATAACGGAAGCCCCATCTCTATGGAGAAGTTCAAGGACAACCACCGCAAGGCTTTCTACGGAAAGTGCCTGGTGGTACTGCAGAACAACGGTGAACCGGGTGGTGTCAAGGTGACGGCTACGGCTGATGGACTGGAGAAGGCGACGACGGCGATTAAAGTTAAATGATAATTTGATGTGCTAATTGGCACATTAGCATATTAACCAATTAAGACATGAAGAATAAATTTTTAGCAACCTTATTTCTTGCATGCTCCATCAGTACCGTGTCTGCACAGACACCGGTCTATATGGACGATGCACAACCTATTGAAGCACGTGTAAAGGATGCTCTCAGCCGGATGACACTGGAAGAGAAGGTAGCCCTTTGCCATGCGCAGAGTAAATTCAGCAGTGCGGGTGTTCCGCGGCTCGGCATTCCCGAGCTTTGGATGAGCGACGGCCCTCACGGTGTCCGTGCCGAAATCAACTGGAATGACTGGGGATATGCCAACTGGACCAATGACAGCATTACCGCTTTCCCGGCTTTGACTTGTCTGGCCGCTACCTGGAATCCGGACATGTCTGCAAAGTATGGCAAGGCCATCGGTGAGGAAGCGCGCTATCGTGAAAAGGATGTGTTGCTGGGCCCCGGCGTCAACATCTACCGTACTCCGATGAACGGTCGTAATTTTGAATATATGGGCGAGGACCCTTATCTGGCCAGTGTGATGTGCGTACCTTACATCCAGGAGTTGCAGAAGAACGGAGTGGCAGCTTGTGTCAAGCACTATGCGCTGAACAACCAGGAACTGTGGCGCGGACATATTGATGTGAATCTTAGCGACCGTGCTCTGTATGAAATCTATCTGCCGGCATTCAAGGCTGCAGTAGAAGAGGGAGGTGCCTGGAGCATTATGGGCGCTTACAATAAGATTCGCGGCCAGCACGCCTGCCATAACGATTTCACACTGAACAAGATTCTGAAAGATGACTGGAAGTTCGACGGCTGTGTCATTACCGACTGGGGCGGTGCCCACGACACCTATGAAGCTGCCGTCAACGGTCTGGATATTGAAATGGGTTCTTACACCAACGGTCTGACGTCCGAGAGTGTATTTACCTATAACGATTATTACCTTGCCAGCCCTTACCTCCAGATGTTGAAGGATGGCAAAGTGCCGATGTCTACAATAGACGACAAGGCTTCCCGCATTCTTCGCTTGATATTCCGTACGGCGATGAACCGTCAGAAACCCTATGGTTCGGTAGCTACGGAAGAGCATTATGCCGCTGCCCGCGAGATAGGCAATGAGGGCATTGTGCTGTTGAAGAATGCTCCGGTGGTAAAGAAAGGTGCCCCGTTGCTGCCGATTGATGCAGCCAAGTATCAGAATATCCTGGTGGTGGGCGATAATGCCGTACGCTTGCTGAATCAGGGAGGAGGCTCTTCCGAACTGAAAGTGAAGGATATGGTATCTCCGCTGGATGGCTTGCGTGCCGCTTATGGCGATAAGGTAGCCTATGCGAAAGGCTATGCCGCCGGTCGTCCGATGTACGGCCGTGCAGATGAAATTCCGCAGAATGTGGTAGACTCACTCCGTGCAGAAGCCGTGGAAATGGCGAAAAAGGCAGACTTAGTGGTACTGGTAGGTGGATTGAACAAGAACCACTTTCAGGATTGTGAAGGTGGCGACCGTCTGGAATACGGCTTGCCTTTCGGGCAGGATGAACTGATTGAAGCTTTGCTGGGGGTAAACAAGAACCTGGTTCTGGTGCTTCTCAGTGGTAATGCGGTGGAAATGCCGTGGGTATCCCGGGTTCCTGCCATTGTGCAAGGCTGGTATTTAGGCTCCATGGGTGGCAAGTCTCTGGCTGACATCCTGAGTGGTGCGGTGAATCCAAGCGGAAAGTTGCCCTTCTCTTTCCCTGCCAAGTTGACGGATTGCGGTGCACATGCTTTTGATGAACTCAGTTATCCGGGCGACAGCATCAAGCAGGAGTATAAGGAGGATATTCTGGTGGGCTATCGTTGGCACGACACCAAGAAGATTCCGGCACTCTTCCCCTTCGGTCATGGCTTGAGCTATACTACCTTTACATATGGCAAACCGATGGCTTCTGCCAAGGCCATGGCTGCCGACGGTATGCTGACGGTGACAGTTGCCGTGAAGAATACGGGTAGCATTGCCGGAAAAGAGATTGTACAGCTTTATGTAGGCGATGATAAATGCAGTGTGCTTCGTCCTGTAAAGGAACTGAAACATTTTGCAAAAGTCGCTTTGGCGCCGGGCGAGGAGAAGAGCGTGACTTTCACCCTTACTCCGGATGATTTGAAGTTCTACGATGAGGCTTCCGCAGCTTGGAAGTACGAACCGGGTAAGTTCAAGGCATACGTTTGCGCTTCGTCTGCCGACGTCCGTGGTGTAGTTTTGTTCGAAATGCAATAATCTTATAATCAGTGCGTAACCACTGCAAAATCAGTGCAACTGTTTTGCAGTGGTACTGCATACCTTTTGCAGCGCTACTGCAATTGCTTTGCAGCGTCACTGCAAAAGGTATGCAGCAATGCTGCAAAGTGTATGCAGTAAGTTTGCAGCCTGAAATCAGAATCAAAAAACAATATGAAGACACTTGCCACTCTATTTCTGCTTGCAGCCTCGTTGCTGCTTCGTGCAGCCGATGCGCCTGCCGACAGTTGTAATCATCAGTTGTATTATACGTCACCTGCCGCTATTTGGGAGGAGACTCTTCCTTTGGGCAACGGACGCTTGGGCATGATGCCCGACGGAGGCATTCTCCGTGAGCACATTGTGCTGAATGAAATATCATTATGGAGCGGAATGGAGGCGGATTATAGCAATCCGGATGCTTCGAAGAGTCTGCCTGCCATCCGGCAACTGTTGTTTGAGGGAAAGAACCGAGAGGCACAGGAGCTGATGTACAGCAGTTTTGTTCCGAAGAAGCAGGAGACTGACGGGAGATATGGAACCTATCAGGTATTGGGCGATTTGGATATAGATTTTACCTACAATTCTTCATTATCCATTCTCAACTCTCCATTAAACAACTATCGCCGTTGGCTCAACTTGCGCGATGCGGTGGCATATACGGCTTTCAGGCTGGAAGATGTCGATTATCACCGTGAGTATTTTGTTTCCCGTGACCGTGATGTCATGCTGATTCATCTGGTTGCCGGACGTGAAGGGGCTCTGAATTTCTCTGCCCGTTTGAGTCGTGCGGAACATAGCTCGGTGACTGTCCAAGGGAACACCCTTTTGATGGACGGCATGTTGGAAAGCGGTAAACCCGGTTTGGACGGTATGAAATACCGTGTGGCCATGCAACTCGTGCAGAACGGTGGTGAATCGTCTGTCAGCCTGGAAAACGGTATCCGCTTGAAGAACGGGCAGGAAGCCTGGTTGATACTTTCTGCCGCTACCTCCTATGCCGCTGCCGGTACCGACTTCCCGGGCGAACGCTATGCGGAAGTCTGCGACAGCTTGCTCCGTCCTTTCACCGCCCCCGCTAATTCTCCATGTGCCATTCTCCATTCTTCATTATCCAACCATGTCACCGCTCACCGTTCCCTCTACGACCGTGTTTCCTTGACGCTTCCTGCCACGCTGGATGATACGCTCCCGACGAACGAGCGCATCCTCCGCTTCACACAGCAGGAGTCGCCGGCATTGGCTGCTCTGTACTATAACTACGGACGCTATCTGCTCATCAGCAGTACCCGCCCCGGCAGCCTGCCGCCCAATCTGCAAGGACTCTGGGCAAATGGAGTATCGACTCCCTGGAACGGGGACTATCATACGAACATCAATATCCAGATGAACCACTGGCCTTTGGAACAAGCCGGCCTCTCCGAACTCTATCAGCCGCTGACGACGCTGATGGAGCGCCTTATCCCTTCGGGAGAGGCAAGTGCGCGTACTTTCTATGGCGATGAGGCAGATGGCTGGGTGCTCCACATGATGACCAACGTATGGAATTATACCGCTCCCGGTGAACATCCCTCCTGGGGAGCCACCAATACCGGTGGTGCCTGGTTGTGTGCCCATTTGTGGGAACACTATCTGTATACGCAGGACAAGGATTATCTGCGTCGTATCTATCCCGTCTTGAAAGGTGCCGCCCGGTTCTTTAGTTCCACTACGGTGCAGGAGCCTTCGCATGGCTGGCTGGTAACTGCCCCCACTTCTTCTCCGGAAAACAGTTTCTATGTGCCGGGTGACAGCGTGACTCCCGTCAGCATTTGTATGGGTCCCACTATGGATGTGCAACTGCTCACTGAGCTTTATACTAATGTCATCGCCGCCGCTCGCCTGCTGGATTGTGATGCGGATTATGTGGCGAAGCTTGAGGTGGACCTGAAGAGATTCCCGCCCATGCAAATCAGTAAGGAAGGATACTTGCAGGAATGGCTGGAAGATTATAAGGAAGTGGATGTACACCACCGCCACGTTTCCCATCTCTACGGCCTGCATCCGGGAAACCTGATTTCGCCGGAGTTTACCCCCGAGCTTGCCGAAGCCTGCCGGATGACCTTGAACCGTCGTGGAGACGAGGGTACTGGTTGGAGCCGTGCTTGGAAGATAAACTTCTGGGCTCGTTTGGGTGACGGAAACCGTGCTTGGAAACTCTTCAAGAGTTTGCTGCATCCTGCTGTCGATGCTGCGACGGGAGGTCATGGTAGCGGCACTTTCCCTAATTTGTTCTGTTCGCATCCTCCTTTCCAGATTGATGGCAACTACGGTGGTGCGGCGGGAGTCGGCGAAATGCTGCTGCAAAGTCATGAAGGCTTTATCCATCTGCTTCCTGCCCTGCCGGATAGCTGGACTACCGGCAACTTCCGTGGAATGCGCGTACGCGGCGGTGCTTCCATAGACCTGGACTGGAAGGATGGACGGGCAACGAGGGCTGTTGTTACCGCTCTTGTTCCGGGTAAATTTACAGTAAAGATGCCCGCAAGTGCTGTTCGTGCCGAAGTGACGGTAGGAGGACATACATATACTTACAAGAAACCGGCATTCTCGTTGGACTTGAACAAGGGAGAAGAAGCGACGGTGTGTTTCTTCTGATGATTCGGACAGAAGAACAGAAGATGTTTTAGACAGAAGAACAAAAGAACAGAAGAACAAAAGTCATAAAGTAAAATATGTCCTTTTGTTCTTCTGTCTAAAAATAGTTCCCCGACAAAATTATCAAGTAATTTGCCTTTCGCGCCCGAATGCTGTACATTTGCAGCGCATGTAGAACAAATATCTTAGATAATTATGAAAAATAGAGTACGTTTTTTCTTCTTGTTTCTCGGCTTGCTGGGAGCGTTGGCAGTTCATGCACAAATCAATGAGTTGCCACGTTCCACACCCGAGGCAGAAGGAGTCCCTTCCAAGGCTGTCACTGCCTTGTTTGATTCACTGATGGCATTGCCGAAAACAGACATCCACAGCGTGGTGGTGCTGCGTCACGGCAAGGTCATCGGAGAAATCTATCCGGCTCCGTTCGCGCCGGAATATCGCCATACCATGTATTCCTGCTCCAAAACCTTTGTCGGGGCTGCCGTAGGGCTTGCCATTGCAGACAACCGCTTGCGTTTGACAGACCGCGTCGCCGCTTTCTTCCCGGAATTTCTTCCGGATTCGGTTTCCGCTAATCTGGCAGACATGACTGTCCGTGACCTGCTTACCATGACGTCGGGTATCACTCCCGACTGGAATATGCGCAACCTCACTTCCGACTGGATACGTACCTTCCTTGCCAAACCGGTGAAAACTCCGGGCAAGAAGTTTGAATATGATTCGATTAGTACCTATATGCTTTCTGCCATTGTGCAGAAGGTGACGGGCATGACCTTGCTGGATTATCTGAAGCAGAAGCTTTTCATCCCGATGCATATCACGGACGTTGCGTGGGAGATAAGCCCCGAAGGCATCAATACCGGTGGCTGGGGACTGCATATCCAGAGCGAGTCATTGGCAAAATTCGGATTGCTGCTGCTGAACCGGGGTGTTTGGGAAGGCAGGCAGTTGCTTCCGGCTTCCTGGGTGGAGCAGATGATGACCAGACAGATAGGAGATTATGGCTATCAGATGTGGCTTTGCGAATATCCGGGTGCTGTACGTGCTGACGGGGCTTTGGGACAATACATTCTGATTGTTCCGGATAAGGATATGGTAGTGGTTATTACCGAATGTACATTGATAGACGGTCGTCGGCAGCGTCGTCTGGTCTGGAACCGCTTGTTGCCGGAGGTCGGTGACCAGGTATTAGCGCCCGGTAAGGACTACAAGCGCCTGCAGAAGAAACAGCGTTCTTATCAACTGCCGTTAGTGCAAGGAAAGGCTGCTTCCTCCCTTTCACAGAAATACGCAGGCAAGCGCATCCTGCTCGGAGAGAACAAATACGGATGGCAATCTATCGAGCTGCAATTCAAGCAGCAAGAAGTAGTGATGACTGTGGTGGAGAAAGACGGAAAGACATACAGTCTTCCGTTTGGCTATAAGCAATGGTCGAAAGCGGCAATTGATGGCTATCCTCCGTATTCGGTTGCTGCAAAGGGGCGTTTTAAGGGTATAGAAGGCCCTTTCCAGGTGGCAGGCAGTTATGCGTGGGCGTCACCTGATGCTTTGCAACTGAAAGTACATTATGTCAACTGGATAAGCGCTCTTGGGCTTACGCTCTGCTTTGAGGATAACAAGGTACTCCTGACTGTTACGGAGAATTATTCTTCGGGTGAAGGGGTGACTTTCGAAGGTACATTAGCGCATTAAAATAATGAATCGTATTTTGCTTACTCTAAAACGGCCTTTTATCTGGCTGTACCGTTTCCGGCACCGTTGCGGCTACGGTGTACATTCTCCTTTTGCCTTTAACCTGATTACGCATGTAATTTACGAAAGTACGGCTTATTATAAATATGAAGAGCTGGCCAAGGCCCAGAAGCAACTGGAGCTGGAGAAAGATAAACGTTGGAAGTACGAATCGAAGAAAGTAAAACGCCTTCTGTTCCGTCTGGTAAACTATACCCAGCCGGAGACTATTGTAGATGCCGGTACGCTTGCCGCTTCTGCCCTCTATCTGAAAGCGGGGAAGGAGGGGGCAGATTATACTTCGGCTTCCGACCTTTCCGAGCTCTTTCTGGAGAGTGGCGTTCCCGTTGATTTCCTTTATTTGCACGATTATCGTCATCCCGATTTTGTAGAGGAGGTCTTCCGCATCTGTTCCACCCGTACCAGGGGAAAGTCTGTTTTTGTGATTGAGGGTATCCGTTACACTCCGCAGATGTCTGCCCTCTGGAAACGTATGAAGCAGGGCGGGCGGGCGGGTATTACGTTCGACCTTTATGACCTTGGTATCATATTCTTCGATAAAACAAAGATAAAACAAGACTATATTGTCAACTTTTGATTATCTTTAGGCGTTTCAATAGTGATTAGCGGTTAGTGATTAGTGCTTAGCTCCACTTACTGGCTGCTAAACATTAATCTCTAACCCCTAAACATTAATTCCTTATGAAGATATACACCAAAACCGGAGATAAAGGAACCACCTCTCTTGTAGGTGGAACCCGTGTACCTAAAACGCATATCCGCCTTGAGGCATACGGTACGGTGGATGAGCTAAATTCCAATCTGGGTCTTCTCATCACGTACCTGCTTGACGGAAAGGATAAAGATTTTCTGCAGCAAGTGCAAGACAGACTTTTTGCCGTAGGCTCTCATCTGGCCACAGACCGGGAGAAAATGGAGCTGAAAGAAGCCAGTATCATCAGCTCGGAGCAGGTGGAAATGGTGGAGCGGGAGATAGACCGTTTGGATACTCTTTTGCCTCCTCTTTCAGCCTTTATTCTTCCCGGCGGAAGTCGCGGTGCGGCAGTCTGCCACGTTTGCCGTACGGTTTGCCGTCGTGCAGAGCGTCGGATTCTTGCTCTGGCCGAACAAGTGGAAATCGCTTCGGAATTACTGGCTTACGTGAACCGCTTGTCTGATTATTTGTTCGTTCTTTCCCGTAAAATGAATCAAGACGACAAAAAAGGTGAAATATTTTGGAATAATAGTTGCAAGTGAAATAAATTGTTATACTTTTGCCGAAAAATAGAAATAGGACTTAATATTCACAATTTTAATACTAGAGACTATGTATTGGACATTGGAATTAGCATCTAAATTGGAAGATGCTCCTTGGCCGGCAACTAAGGATGAATTGATTGATTATGCCATGCGTTCGGGTGCTCCGCTTGAAGTGATTGAGAATCTGCAGGAAATGGAAGATGAAGGCGAGATTTATGAAAGCATAGAAGATATTTGGCCCGATTATCCCAGCAAAGAGGACTTTTTCTTTAACGAGGAGGAATATTGATACGCTTTAAAAGAAAAAACTTACCGGTATGTCTGGTAATATTTTGAAACATAGGGAGAAGTAATTCCAAAACCGATAACTATGGTTGAAGAATTACTTCTTTTCTTTTAATACCCCCCTACAATAATAATGGATGTACAAGAAGCAACAACACGTCGGTTGCCGGATTTGAAGGAAAGGCATCTGCCTGAAAACTGCCGCGAAGCCGTGAACACGATTTTAAAGGAGACTTACGGCTACGAACAGTTTCGTAATCTTGAGATTTACGATGATTTGTTCAAGGGAAAGGAAAAGCTTTGCATTTCGCAGGGACAGCTGATAGAGAACGTTATACAGGAGGCTGAAAAGGCTTGGAAAGGTGAAACGAAGATAGACAATATATTGTTGACTGCCCCTACCGGTTCCGGAAAATCCATGTTGTTCCAGCTTCCTGCCATCTATCTGGGGAAAGAATATAATCTGCTTACCATTGTGGTTTCCCCTTTGAAGGCGTTGATTGTAGACCAGGTGGAAAGTCTGCAAGAGCTGGGGTATATGCGTGTGGCATACGCCTCGTCCGATTTATCGCCGGAACAGAAGATGGAGGTTTATCGGCAGGTGCGTGAGGGGGAGATTGATTTGTTCTATCTCTCGCCGGAATTGCTTCTCTCTTACGACATCAAGCATTTTGTAGGCGAGCGCCGCATCGGTCTGGTGGTGGTCGATGAGGCACATACGGTAACGACGTGGGGGAAGGAGTTCCGTGTGGACTATTGGTTCTTGGGGCGCTACCTGACTGCTTTGAAACAGACTCTCGGCTATAATTTCCCGTTGTTTGCATTGACTGCTACGGCTGTCTGGAACCCGAAAGGAGGTAATGACATGATATTCGAGACTATTCGTTCCTTGCAGATGGAGCCTTGCGTGCTTTATGTTGGTACAGTGAAGCGCCGGAATATTAGCTTTGACATCCGTCAGATGGAGATGGAGGACGGAGAGACCTACGACAAGGCAAAGCAGCGTGTGGTGACTGCGCGGGTCGAGGACTTCCTGGACTGCCACAAGACATTGCTCTATTATCCTTTTGCGGGTGGCATCGACATGCGCTTGAAGACGTGGGTGAAGCCGGCAGACTGGCGTCTGGTCGCCTCCTATTATGGCAAGAAGGACAAGGAACAGAAAGCTGCCATTGTGCAGGAGTTCAAGGAAGGAACCAAGAAACTGATTGTGGCTACGAAAGCTTTTGGTATGGGAGTGGACATCAGTGATATAGACCGTGTATATCATGTGGCGCCATCCAGTACGTTTGTCGACTATATTCAGGAGATAGGGCGTGCCGCGCGTGATACGGAGATACAGGGTATTGCCGCTACCGACTACCATGAGCGTGACTTCTATTATATGAAGCGTCTGCATCAGGCGGGGAACATTGCCCAGGAACAGCTGGTGCTTATTCTGAGAAAGCTCATGGAAGTGTACCGCATGAAAGGGGAAAAACCGGAAATCATGGTGTCTTTGTCTGATTTCGAGTTTGTGGTGAAACTGCCGCGTACAAAGAACAAGTTGGAGTATGAAGCAGAGTTGGGACAGCTCATCAAGACAGCCTTGCTTTGGCTGGAAGACGATTTGATGCAGCGTTATGGCAGGCATCTGCTTGAAATCAGTCCCAAGAATCTGTTGACCGAAGGATATGTCCAGGACAAGACGGGTGATGTCTTTGCCCGTGAATTCCAGAGCTATCTGACAAAGGTAGAAGGGGAGGACGGGGTTTACGTCGCACGTCTGGAAGCGCTTTGGGAAGAGCGTTTCCCGGAGCTTGGCTACAAGGAGTTCAAACAGAAACTGAATAATGGAACGTTGTGGGAGGGAGCCCGTGCCGTGTCCGTAGGCAAGCATGAGGTGCTGTTGAAGGAAGATGCCTCCGTCATCCGTGAACGGATGGATGCCTTGTTCAAGAGCCTGACAACGATGCTGAAAACGGCATTGATAAAGTCGAAAGGACGTTTTGATGAAGAAGAATTGCGGGCTGTCTTTGCCGAGCATGGCATGGACGTGCGCTCTGCCAAACGTTTTATCGGTTCCCTGCTGGAGAGCCGCACGGAGGAAGGCCGCAGTGTAAGCTATATCAGCAACGTGAAAAAGAAGGATTCCAATGAACTCTCTTTTACGGTGACCAAAGGCTTTGATTTGCTTTTGTCGCGCTATCAAAAACTGTTCAGCCAACGCATAGTGGGCAGTAAGGGAGACCGCCTGCTTTTTTATTGCACTCCTTTCTCGGACTTGAATATGCTGCTTAATCTGCTTTCTATGCTCGACTGCCTTTCGTTCAGTGTGGAGGGTGGCGGTACGCCTTGCGTATTTGTCCGTTTCAATGACCCCGGAACTCTGCAGGAACTTGCGCTTGGCGATGATTACCGCAATCTGATTCTGGACACCAACGAGCAGGTATTTCAGGAACAGATAGATTTATTCTCCTTCTTCTTTGGAACGGATAAGCTGACGGATGAACAGCGCTGGGACTTTATCGAGGATTATTTTACGGGAATGGGAGTGGACGACTTGAAGGTGAAGTACGCGTCTTTATAGTACCAATTCGTTGAACAGCCTTTCCGGAGTTATGGTTCATCTTTGCTTTTACTGTAAAGATTGTGGATAATTAGTCTGAATGTTCTTGCAAAAACTGCTGTAGGATGCGTGCATGGTTATGTACCGGTTCTTTGGAAGCGTATAGCAGCGTTACGGTGTTGTAGCCCTTGATGGTGTCAATGAACCTATGGACGGCTTCCGAATTTTCCAGTTCCTTGCGATACATGGCTGCAAACTCTTCCCAATGTTCCGCTTGGTTTTCGTGGAACCATTTTCTCAATTCGGGTGAAGGGGTAATATCCTTTTCCCATACATCGTATTTCAGATGTTCCTTTTTTATGCCGCGAGGCCATAGACGATCCACCAATACACGGTAACCGTCTGTGGCATCGGGATCTTCATATACCCGTTTGATTCTGAATTGTGTCATAGCTGTTCTCTTAATTCTGCTTCTATCTTAATAGAATGCGGGAAAACGATGTTGTTTTCCAGATGGATGTGTTGGTGCAGGGCCTCTTCAAACCTCCAGTTTTGCCTTTACCATTTCGTAGATGTAGGGGAACAGTACCAGTTCCTCTTTATCGAGATGGGCATTGAGGTCGGAGAGGGAATCGTGGAAGAGAACCTGCACATTGTAGAGTGATGGATGCTTTTCACCGTGTACACGGGCATACTTTATCCAGCAGCTTCTCAATCTCGGGGCCTTGTGTACGGATATTGCGGTGGTGTATTTTCAGGATATAGTCCACCAAAAGGTCTAGAGGCCAGCTCTTGAAATCAATGTTTTCGGAGGTTGCCAATGCCAGATGTTCTAGTTCTTCTATCACTTTCTCCATGTCAGCTCCGGCAGTCTTGCTGGCTTCAGGAAGCAGTACGAAGCCGTGGCAGCAGAAGTCAATGCCGTATTTGTCAAATATCCCGGCATTGTTAAAATTGTCAGCTACGATTTCGCCGACTGTCATGCGCTTATAATCCTTCATATATTATCTTGTTTTGTTTGCCACAACAGTGTGGGAAACCATTATATATACAATTGTATGGCAGATAATGTTTGAAGGTTTATGATTATTTGAGTCCCTTTGTCTATCGTTTTATTTTCTGGAATGCCAGCCGTTCGTCTCCATTGGCCAGAAAGATGATGCCGCAATACTGGAAACCGTGTTTCTTCAATATGTATTGCAGGATATGATTGTCCCGGTGAGTATCTGCACGCAGGTTGGGGATTTGTTCGTAGCACCATTGCAGGCAGGCATTGGCCACTCCTTTGCTGTGCTCTGTACTTGCCAGTCGGTGGATGACGCCGTAAGGCTGTGTGTCCTCCAGCCATTCTCCTTCGTGGATATGTGCATATGTGGGATCGTTTCCACGGATAAAGGCGAAAGTCCCGATGATTTCTCCGGTATCATCGGTGCACACGTAACTGTTGCCTTGTTCGATGTCTGCCATGACGAGTTCGTGGGAGGGATAATTTCCCGTCCACTGCAGCATATTCCCGTCTTTCCGCATGATGCGTTTTGCTTCTTCAAAGATGTCCATAAGGACTTCCAGTTCTGTGGGTAGTGTCTTTCTGATTTCTATCATAGTTTTTATTTTGTCAGCGTGACATTTTCCTTGATTTATGTTGCAAAGGTAATGTGTTTTGTGATTCATTGTTCTCGTAAATGAACAAATGCTGACATATGTTGTTTCTTTAGGAAGAATTTGCATATATTTGTCCCGTAATATTAAACACAATTGATTATGAAAAAGATTTTTAGTGCTTTCATGATAGCTGTATGCTGTATGCTTATGGCTATGCCTGTCCAGGCCCAACTATTGAAGTGGGGTGTTAAGGGTGGTGTGAATATGACGAAAATAGATTGGGATGGCGGATATAAGGGAAACAAGGATAATTCTACCGGTTTCTTTATTGGTCCGATGGCTGAGTTTACCATTCCCATTGTAGGTTTGGGTATCGATGGGGCTTTGCTGTTCTCTCAGCGCGGCAAGGACGAGGTGAAGCAAACAGGACTGGAAGTACCCGTAAATTTGAAGTATACCATTGGCTTGGGTAGTTTGTTGGGTATTTATGTGGCAGCCGGTCCCGATTTCTTCTTCGATTTTAAGAAGAAGGACTACGTAGACCGTAAGAAGGCTCAAGTGGCACTTAATCTGGGTGCCGGTGTGAAGCTGCTGAAGCATCTCCAGGTTGGAGTGACCTATCAGCTCCCGATGGGCGACTCATTTACATGGAAGAATGCGGGTGATGCCATCGGTGCCAAGAATAAGACTTGGCAGGTGTCTGCGGCGTATCTCTTCTAAATGTAGTAAAACGATTTGTGGAATATATATAAGAAAGGCTCTCCTACAAAAAGGAAGGCCTTTCTTGCGTTTTTGATTACTTTTCTACAATTACATCTACTGGGGCAGGTGCATCATCGTGGAGTGGGGTAGCAGCTTCGCGGCTAGGCTGTCTGCCGTCTTTGATGGCGAGTACCCATTCCCCATTTGCTTTTATAGGGTTGAACATGAACCCCATACTACTACCTGGAGTGTCAGAATCTGAACGTGGCGTAAATTCTATTTTGTACTTCACGTCATTATTTCCTTGTGTAGAGAAGCTGAGGTAATCCAATCGATAACGAATTACCGGGAAACGTTGAAAACGTTTGGTCAGTGTTTCCCGTTGTTGTATTGTTAAGGGTTTGGCTATACCAGCGTCATCAATGGAGTAAAGCATATCAAGAGCCTTGTCAGTCTCTTTAGCTTTTAGAAGATCCATACACTGTGTACATAATGTAAGAACAGCGCTTGAGTCTGCAGCAGTCAAAGTAGCTACAAACTCGTCTTCTGCCTCTTTCTGTGTCTTCATCTTCTCTTCGTGTCCTTTTGTTGAACATGCTCCGAGTAGAAAGCTTGCTGAGAGAAGAAGCATAAAAAAGATTTGTTTATTCTTCATTGTTGATATGTTTATTAATCGTGCATTGTTAAATAAAAAGGTGCGTCACGAATTTGACACCCCTCTTTTTGACTATTTACGATGATATTATCGTAACTTACTGAACAATAACGCATTAATTAAATTGTGCAAGGCAGGGTTATAGCCCAAAAAGCTAATTAAAGGCAAAATAACCCTTTTTTGGTAGAAACTCCTACTCTACGATGTAGGCTTTCATGTAGTCCGATTAAGGTCAACTAAGGACAATTAAGGACAACTGATGCCAAATGGACACAATTAAATTAATGCGTTATGTTTTCATTAACAATCAAGGGCAAGGAGAACCCCAAATCTCCCCAGTTAGTCAAACTGGAAATGATTTTCTTCAAAACGGGTTATGCCAGGGTTCCGAAAGTATTAAGCATCACGGGACCATTCAGTGAGTGGGATAACGAAACCCAGTGCTTCACATCTAAGTCGTCCGAGGCGGTAGAGAAAAACAAACGACTGCTCGACCTCAAAACAAAATACCTGAAAGTGGCAGAAGACTGGGAAGTAGAAAACAAACCTTGGGCTCCTGTACAATGGTCGCATCACTTCGACGTTCAAGAACAGAAAAAACAGGAAGTAAAAGTAATTTCTGTAGCGAAAGCACTCGATCTTATCATTGAACAGATAAGTAAGAGGCAGCGTATCAAACACGGGCAAGTAATATCCAGTGTTGGTACGGCTCGTTCCTACAAAGACTTGCGCACGACCTTAAACCAGTTCACCATTGAGAAATACGAACGGGCGTTCTCTACTTACTACTTCAACGAAATCACCACCGAGTTCGTAAACGATTACGTATTCTTTATTCAGAAGCGGGCAGCAGAACGACACAACGAGGGAAATCTATATGGCCGTATGCGTAAATTCTACGGTTTACTATTCTATGCAGACAAAATGCGCATTCCGGATATAGACCTCACTGTTTTTGAACAGTCAAAGCCAAAGGCCAAAGCAAAGCCTTTTGTCCCCAAAACCTTACCGGCTGATATAATCACTAAAATCGAGAACATCGACAGAAGTCTTTTTTCCCGGTTAGAGCTATTCCACATCGACCTCTTCCTGTTTAGCTATTACACGGGCGGTATGGCTAATATCGACGTGGCATATCTGACTAAAGATTGCATCGACCAAGACGGCAGACTCAACTACGAGCGTATCAAATTCCCTAAAACAGCCCGTATGAAATTCACTGCGAAAGCTCAGGCTATTGTAGACCGTCACAAAGACAAGTGCTATGGAGATTATTTATTGCCGGTATTCTCCCACAAACATCAAACAGAGGCACAAAAAAGAGGCCGCCTGAAAAGATTATGTGATAAAGTAAACAAGACACTCAAAAAAGTGAAAGGGCTAATAAAGTACAAAGGCAAATTGACGTGGTATTCGGCTCGCGGTACGTTTATCTCAAAGATGATAGACAATAATATCCACCCCATAATTGTAGCTCAAATGGCTGGTAATAGTCCTAACACCATTTACAAGCATTACTTTAAAAATACGACAGAAGATGTAATAGACAAACAGGTAGAAAAGGCATACGGATATTAAAGAACCAGAAAGCGATAAAGGGCATCCAAATGATGTCCTTTATCATTTAATATATCTGCGGCAAAGCCACAAAAACGCCATGAAAATAAGAAACGAAACGGCACTAATCACAATTACCGACAGCCAAAGCGGAAATCCCAGACCAAAGCCCAGCGCAAACACAGCACCTTCCAGGAAGCCCAACGGATTAATGGAACTGAACTCAAACCCATCGGTTTTCGGAGCGCTTATATAAGTCAGCACACAAAACAGCAATATCAACCCGATGGCTGATATTGCAAAAGTTTTCAGATTATATTTCGCTATATTATTCACTTGCTTTCCTTAACCTTATCCACAAATTCTTTTGCCGGTTTGAAAGCCGGTACGTTGTGAGCCGGAATAACAATCGTAGTGTTTTTCGATATATTTCGTGCCACCTTCTCCGCACGATGCTTAATATGGAACGTCCCGAACCCTCTCAAATAAACATTTTCACCCGAAGCCATAGAGCCTTTCACATTTTCCATAAACGCTTCAACGATAGAAGAAACCTGAACTTTCTCCGCTCCGGTTGATTTAGCGATTTTATCAATAATATCTGCTTTAGTCATTTTTTAAAGTTTTTTTTAGTTAGATGCGCAAAGATAGCACTTTAAATGGAAAAATAATGTCCGATTACCCCTTAAAAAACAGCCCGTCAGAAGCCTTATTCGATTAATATATACATACTTATATACTGTTATCTTCTTATTGTTCAAGAGAATAAAAGTACTGTCTTCATTAAGGGTTTCAGAGACTAAAAAAATCAAAAATCACACCTCAGCAAAAGGGTCTGACATCAAAATCAGACGGTGGCAACCTGACATAACAGTCATCCGATAACAACGAAGCCATAATTACCATACCATCCCTCAGCATGAAGCACAAACGATTATTTTTTCTCTCCACATGGGTAATATCAGAAAACGACACAGGGAACGGCTGGTTATTTCCCCGGAAAATCAGTCCCTCACGACCGTATTTAAAACTGGAAACATCCGGATACTCTTGAAGAAATTGTTTCACCGGAGATTGAATAGAGAAATAGTCTTCTATGCCGTCATACATATTCCATATTTCCATGCCTTCCTTTTCGGCTCTTTCCAAAAGATGTTTCATTATTGGTTCCTCGCTGTTTCCATAAACAACGACTTCCGAAGCCAGAAAATCAGCCCTATGGGGAAATCCATCCAAAGTTACACGAACGGCTGCCTTCCCTAAAATTCGTTTATAACGTAACTGGTCTTTATAAGAATAATCTACCTGCTGCTTTTCGGATGAAATCACAACATACAGTTGGACTTTCGGATAGGATTGGGCATATTCCAGAACAGCCTCTGCCGCCAGCATTTCAAAGCCACTCCTTGCTTCAGAAAGAAAAATAGTTTTCCCTTCATTATATAACTCCTCAATGACATAAAACAATTCTGTCCGGATTACATTTTCCAAATTTCGGTCTGGAACATTATCGGGGGTAATCAAGTCACCGTTGCCAACAAAGGCAACCGCTTTTTCCTTTATAATCTTCATCTTTGCCTGGTCTTTTAGGGTATTAGAACTGCGAGGAAAGTCATAAAAAAGCACGGAACCAACAAGACCTCCCCAGGTGCGACCAAGCAACCCACAAGACACAAGCCAGCTCCGTGCTATACCCTAACACGTGCTGTCTAATGCCTTGTTACTGTTTTTCTCTCATTTCTTGGTCGCTTTGGGAGGTTAAACAGCAATCCGTATGTTTTTGTTTCGAAATCTATTCTATAAGCATTCGTTTTTCAATTACAATGCAAAGGTAATCAATTCAGGCAAATCAAAGCAATTAATTTCCGATTTAAGTCAACCACGGATTCTTATAAGGGTCAAAATCAGTCTGAAACGTCGTTAGCTGCCAGTCTGTTATCGGTTTTTTGTCTTCGGCCAGTTTACGAGGTATCTGGGGGTTAAGCCGTAGTTTGGAAGCGTCATTCAACCATTTCATTGAATCTTCATAATCCTTCATCCGAACGGCACTCACATTATTCGGGGCGATTAGCTTTGTCAGTTCGTACACAGCCAACCGTACCATGTGTTTTTTGATATTATAATTTCGGGGATCATTCAACGCGATATTATGCCCTACGATAGGAACATCGGCATTGACATCCATACCCGGATAAAATACCCTGCCTTCATAAACTACATACTCGTGCCTTTCCAGTTCATAATCGTTATAACTCGGATCATAATCAGCTACAGCCCCCCAACAATCCGACTCCATCGGGTTGATATTGTTGTCAAACCCTTCCAGTGTCAGCAACGCATAAAAAGCCCCCTCAAACGACACCACATCCCATACTTCATACGGAACCGGCAACCATTCGGCGGTTTCTTTCTCCTGCCACCCGACAACCATTGGAATGCGGATATTCCCGAACTGAAACCCGTTATCTTCCATACAACGGAAAACCACATCATTGTATTTCACAATATCCCCGGTATGATAAGTGGCAAACTGCGAATACCGGACCACTTCATCCACATTGAGATTAAAATCGTCGTGTTCTGCCCAGTATATCATTGTAGCCGGTGCTTTATAGCCGCTAATCGAGCGGATAACCTCGTAGATACGCCCTTCCTGATAAATATAGGCGCCTACTGGAAAGGTTATCCGTCGGTCGTATTCGGCGATGTATTTCCCCCGGTTCAATTCCTGTTCTATCTCGTAATTCTCGCTGAGATATTCGGTAATACTCATTTCTGCGGACTCCTCCGCCTGAATAAACCGCTCCGGATTATTGCGTGTCATTTGGGAAAGGGCTTCTGCCGTGATAATTCCCAGATAGTCTGGATCGTTTAAAAATCGTCTGTACATATTCGTTTAATAATTAAATCCTTCTTGAATTACAGCGGTAGTAACTACTGAACTGTTATTATCGCCGCTTTTATACTTATACCAGCTATCCCGGAGATAATAACATAGCAGATAATCCAGGCAGTCCGACAGATGACCGTATTTCTCGAACTTCATCCCGGTCTTCGCATCTGTTACCTTATGCTTCGCCTTAGTGCCGTCTTCATTTTTCTGTTGGTAAATCATATCCTCGGTCAGTTTCCGGCATTTCAGGTCTATTTCTACCATCCATCCGTTATATCCTGTAAACACCTCATTGACAAATCCGCAACGAATCACTTGCGGGGGTTGCTTTTTAAGTAACTTTAGCTTCGGACGAAGAACGCCTTTTCCCAAAGTATCGAGAATAACCGTGTAGTTATTGATACCGTCCTCTGTGGCCGTAGAACGTTGCAATCCAGAAGGATCACCTGTTACATCCACTCCGCCGATATGTTTTTCCCGATATAGTTTTTGTTGCATCCGTCGGGCCAGTGCAGGAGTGTTATTTTCCTTATCCTGTGGTTTGCCCAATACCTCCTCCAGGATGTACACCTTCTTCTTTTCGTAATCGATTTGTGCAAGCAACACGGACATCTGCGGTGCTACATTGAAGTCCCATACGGTAATCAAAGGTTTGGTCGGATCGTACACACGTTCTTTTAAACCGGCAATCAAATGTTTAACGCCGTCAAACTTGTTGTAAACAGCCATATCGTTCGACTCCACGAAATCCCAGTTCCCATACAATAGTCTTTCTTTCGTCGCTTGGTCTGAAATCTTATTCAGGGCAGCCTCGTAGGTCTGTCGGAAAGCGATGTCCGGATTGTCGAACACACTGAAAGGCACATAAAACTCACCTTCCCGAAGAATCGCCTTATCCCCGTTGTCGTCCTGCACGAATCGGCTACGCACCCAGTTTGTCGTAGGATTGGTCGTCAGCAATAACTTCGATACCATAAAAGTTTCGTGCGTCCTCCAGCGCAAACGGGAAAACAATACCTCCACGGCACGCTGGGAGATTTCACTTACCTCGTCGATAAATCCGATGGTGTATTCACTCGAACCGAACCGTTCAAAGTTGGGGTCGCTGGGAATATCGGCGAGTTCCTTCATGATAATCACTGAGTCATTCCAAAATGTCAGTGTCCCCTCAATGTTATTTACCCTGTAATGAACATCCTCCACCAGCCCCCATTTCTTGATAATCATCCGGATAGTATTCCACGTCGATTCCTTCAGCGATTTCAGCGTTTTACGACCAACCACGGCTCGAATATTTTCAAACCGGAGGCAACTACTCACAATCCAGACACTACCGATGTACGATTTACCACCGCCTGCGGCTCCGCCACCCAGCACAAGCTGAGGAACATTCATATTGTTACATTGGTAACAAAACGGCTTGTATTGCGGGTTATGGTTTATATCGTAACCAATCAGTTGTTGTCGGATAGTGCCCCCGCACAATGGACACTCCGGTTGCAACAGCTTCCAGAGTTCGTATTGCTTGGGGGACGGGCAAAAGTCAATGTGAAGCTGTTCAGGAGACTTTAATTTCCGGCCTTTCCCCATTACTCAATAGTGATAGTAATTTCCTTCTCCCGGCTTAAAATCTCATTTAACTTGTCAGAAGTGGCACGGGATTCCAGGACTTTCCCCTTTACACTGTTCTTACCTACCAATATGCAACCCTCTGTATCTTCCGCATCGTTTCCCGGATGGATTAAAACACCCAAAAAGTGCGGCACATCGTGCAGGTAAGGTAATACCCGTTTAAAGCGTGGGCTACGTGTCATACTCACTTTATAACACCCGGCGGGAATAGCGGTGCGGGCATATTCCTTCTCTTTGCACCGGCATTTGATACCTTGTGGGGTATCAGGGCAAAGCAGAGGTAAAATCCGGAGGGTATCTTCCAGCGTATTGCAGAAGAACTTCCCGTCAATAAAAAGGTCGCCGATAGTATAATCCGGCCCCTTGAATTTTCGTTTCAGCAAAAGTTTCATCTTTGGATATATTTAGATTATATTCGCAGAATAGCCTTATAGCCCTTTGAAAGTTGTTCTTGCATTTTATTTTCCTTATCATTTTTTTGTGCTATCTTCACATAGTACATTGCATTATGGCATAATTTATAAAATTGCATTATGGATATAGAAAGATCTTTTCGCTTTAGAAGTACAGAAGATGTTGTAAATATGACTTTACAGAATTATTATGAGTTCGCTTATAATCCTTCGTCAAATCCTATTATAAAATCTTTTTTACCTAAAAGAGAACTTTTGTTTACAATTGAAAAGCGTTCATTTGCTAAGGGAAAGCATCCCATAATAAATGCGTTTTCGATATATAAGACTGATAAGGATGTAATTATCATTACTGAAAAATTGGCAGAAATGATAGAGAATCTAATATTAAATTCTGAATCGAATAATGATCGTGCTTCTTGTATGATAGATACTGCTAATTTATTTTGTGCATTTCATGAATTGGGACATTTATTGTTAGGGCATTGCCAGATACAAAAAAACGCAAGATTGTGTGCAATAGAAAAATCTCATGAAAATACAGGAGTAGATATTGCACTATATCAGATGCTTGAAACGGATGCTGATACTTTTGCTGCTAAAAGGATTGGTGAAAAGATGGTTACAATCATATCGGATGGAAGATATAAAACTGTATTAGGGTATAATTCCATAGATGATTTTTATGAAGATACATTAAAAGGAATAGTTGCTTTTTTTTATATATTAATGTATTTAGAAGTTTTAGAAAGTAGAGAGGTCTTTATGTTCACACCCGATGATGAAATTCCCAAAGGCTCCAGGCCCAATGAAGCAACACATATACACCCTCCCGCAATTGCCCGTTGCTATTGTTCAGGGAAAACGTTAATTGAACATCTGAATCATTTTTTTCATATTCCACCAAAGGAAGACTATTTTTTGAAAACACTTTTTTCAAGTGATTCGATTTTTGGAGGAATCGAATTAACACAGAAGCAAATACAAAGGAAATACCAATATTTAATTGACGGAACATTTGATAAGAACTTTGAAGCGCTAAAAGAAGAATGGTTTTTGAATACACGTAACATCTTAGCACCCTATTCAAGAATCGCTGTAGTTTAATTATCTTTTGAAATAAAATACACTCTTATGAATAACTCTTCTATCTTTGAACTTGTGGGTTCAAAAGAAAAAGCAGTCCTTGCATTGCTTAAAATGGGTATTAAAGATAAAGAAGGAGCACAAAAAATCCTTGATTATTTATATATCCATTCAGACATCTTAGATGAATCTGAGAACTTTGAAGTATATAATGAACATGATAATGGAGAAGATATGATGAATCTGACGCTATTTGATAGTTCATTGTATATAAATGTAAAAACTATAACAATCGTTATGGTTGCTTTTTTACTTGATGTAACTTTAACTGGTGGTATCGCAGCATTAAGTTTATCATTATTAGGAGTAAATAATAAAGCGTTAGCCTCAATTAAAGAAGAAAACGGAGAAAAATGTATATTGAAAGAAACTCTGTTACACAAACCGCACATTGGGAATATGAATATATTGGATTGTTATGAAAAGAAGTGTCAGAACCTTAATTATCAATGCAAATATAGAGAAGGTGAGTCATGCAATTGCTCCCATGATGCAATAGTGAATATATATGAGAATCTAATCGAAAAAAATATATTTAAAAGATCAGCAGACCGACTTCATTACATTTATAAATGGTAGCACTTGTTTTTAATAAATGAGAATAATAGTTTGTCTGTTATAGCTCTGGATTTTGGTATTTTACAATATTTTTTCTGACTAGTATATATCCATGTAAAATAACTTCTCATCTTTTTAAGGAGAAAATTATTTTTACGTCTTGTATTATACGACTCGTATCTAATATTTTTACTTTGTTTGTAAAAAAACAGCTCTACTTTGAACCCAATTCATATACGCTATCCTCAAAGTGTAGCCTAAATTCATTAACCATTTTTTTTCTGATATGGGACATATATTCTTCCCCTAAAGAAGTCAAAGCATCTCTATACTCAGTTGATGTTGTTACAAAGTTGTCTATTGGGTCATAATCCGCAATAGTATATTCTTCAGATGTTACATAATGGGGATTAATCTTTCTTAAATCTTCCATAGGCAATACAAAACCCACCAAACTTTCTTCATAATGTTCAATGGACAGTTTTTTCCACTCATCCGCACTTCTTTTTTCATGTATATATCTATACAATAAAGATATTGTATAGGTTAATTTAGATAATTCAAGATTAAATTTAGGTCTATTATAGTCGGGGATAAGATACTCCTCATACTTTTTCAAAAAAAAGTGTGTAACCTTTTTCTCATCAAGAAGTATTTTCAATACATTATAAGCATTACGATATTCATTGATTGCACACATTATTTCATCATGAGGGTTGGAGCTACTATTTGCGGCTTTCAATGCTTGAGCCGCGGTCTTTTTAAAAGCAAGGGATATATTGTTATAAATATGAATGATATTTTCATACATCTCATCAATTAAGTTTGATAAGGATATACAATTATATAACTTTTGCATAACGAATTTTGCTATTATAAGTTCAGAAACTGGCATAAATACATATTTTTAGGTATAATAATATCCCTGATAAAATCAAGGTGTACACAAATATACGTACTTATAATTAAATTCATAGCATATAAACATAAAAATAGCGTTGTATCCATTATAGATGCAACGCTATTCCAATCAAAACCAACATCAGTTTACCCGATAAACTTCCCAATCTCCGTAATCTGCTTCTCCGTCTGGGATTTCATACTCTCCAGTTCCTCATTCTCTGCATTCAGGTTTTGTATCTGATTTTTATTCTCGGTTATCCGGTTACAAATATCCGTCTGCACGGATTTTAGTTTTTCGAGGGCAGAAACGAATACCTTGTTAGCCTCCTCGATACGGCTTTGAAATGATTTGTTTGCAAACATAGTTCTCTATTTTTGAATGTTAATATATTCCGAATACTTCACTTCCACGTATGGATTATCCGTTGTGATAACCTGATGCACCGCCTTCACCTTCTTCCAGAACAACCACCGTCGTTTATACTCAATCCACACGGCCTGCCTCAACGTTACCGGAAGGTGAACCGAACCGATCAGCGAATCCCGTTCAATAACCCCGTGCAACTGGATAAAAGGATTCATCATCGACACAGCTTGAACACGAACAACCACTGAATCACGTATAACCACCGAATCACGCACCGTAGCATGAATCGGGGCATCAACCTCAATCTGGTGTTTGGCAGCCGCTTCGAGGTTCTTAATCTTAACCCCCATCTGTTTGATTTTTACCAGGTCATCAGCCCGGTAACGCTCCAATTCATCCATGCTTAACCGAAGCGTTTTCACATCCGTTGCCATGGTTGTCGAATCCACCTGCCACCGTTTTAAATCCGAGAGCAGGGCATCGCTATTCTGTTCGTGCCGGTCCCGTTCCTGTTTCAACCGGACGACCTTCCGTTGCTGCAACCACACCATGCCAACCAATGCGGCAACAATTACCAATAATACACCTGTCCTTCTATTCATAAGCCGACTTTTGAGGAACAAACCAGACAAATTCATCTTTATACATTTCGGGGAACAAAACCATGTACCCCTTGCATTTCCTTACGCTATCTGTCAGGTCTTCCAGGACAATACCCGTTTCACCCAACAAACCATCCAGGTGGATTTCGGTCAATTCCGGTGAGGGAATAACAGTAATCTGACTACCTTCCACTATCATAACCATTCTTCTTTAATCATTAAACAATAGCTTAAACTCTTCTTTCCGCCTGCGTTCCAAAACCGCAGACACCTTTCCTTTTATCAGTCGGAAACTGACATACTCCCGGTAAACATCCCGGCATCCGCTACGGAGTTTCTTTACCAACCGGCTTTTCATCACGCGGGTTTCACCCACATTATAAGCCAATATGCCAAGAAGCAGTGAATCCCGTCCAAAACTGCGGAATACGGCACATCGGTGTAATAAATCCGCACGCAACAACGAATCCGCACATGCCTCACTCATTTCAGCCGTAAACGTTTCATTTGCCACCAACTTGTGCCCGTAACCCACATAGGGATGATGCCGGGCTGTATGTAGTCCCTCGTACCGTTTGATACAATCCACCGACTGTTCAAACACCGACTGGGAAAACACCGGCAACGACACCAGCCAGAGAACAATACCGAACGCAGCCTTCATCGTTGTTTCAGCAATTCCTTTATATCGCCGCGCATTTCCCGAAGGTCGGCTTGAATGGACACGAACTGCGTCATCGTGGCCTCGAATACCGCCTTGTCGAGCTTGATTGCGTCTATCTTCTCGTACTGGTCTTCTATTTTTATTTCCAGTGTAGAACACCGGTCTGTCAGTTCGGCAATTCGGGAAGTGTTAGTGATATGCTGCACGTAAATCGTGATGATAAACGAGAATATCACGAACAGCGAGCGATAATTGTCTGCAAAAAAATCTTTGACTGTAGTCATAAGTAATTATTGTATTAAAATCGAAAAAGCATCTTTAACAGCCCGGATGAGCATTTCAGCCCCTGCGCTATCTTTGAATATCCCGAATATCACCAGGATAATAATCAGAGCGATATAAATAATCCGCTCCATATTCCGTCTACTAATCTTCTTCATGGGGCGGTGGGGTTTGAGGAACAACGACATTAAAAATGATATTACCGCCGCCGTCGCCTTTCTTCTTATCCTCTTGCGAATGCTTGATAGGATAAAGTTCCATCAATGCTTTTGCGGCATTCACCGAAACCGCCCTGAGTGGCGCAGGTGAAAGGGCAACCCCGAACTTGTCGATATACTCGTTCTTGGCGGTTTCTGCCATCACCGATTTCAGCGTTTCAGCCACTTGCAGTTTTACGGCAATAGCTTCCGTTTCAATCTTCCGTTCTTCCAGCAATTCACTGATACAAGAAGCTATATGCGATTTGGCAAGCAAACGGCGTGCAGCCAGGGAAAGGTTTTTCTTATTTTCTCCAAACACCTCCCTGTAGCACGCCGTTGCTTGCCCGGCAAATTCTTTGTCCCCATTGACGAACAACTCGCAAAATTCCTTTTCGGCATCTGTCAGCTTTATATCTTTTTCTTGTTCTTCCATGATTATTCTTTCGTCGAAAACAGCCCCTTGTAAATAAGATAAGAGACTGTATGTTTCTTTATCACGGAATAGTCTTTTCTCCCCCGGAGGGTTTAACCAGATACGACTTTTCTTCAATCAATTGCTCCATCAGAACCTCATAAAACACATCGGCCAATGCGTTGGCGGCGGCCTCTGCATCAGCCAGTGAATTAATGGTACGCATGTTAAAGGCAATGTTCAGGTCATAACCCGAAATCACGGCCATCAGTTCCGTACCGTCATAATTCATCGCTCCGTAGGTCATCCGGTCGTCGGCTTTGAAGACAACCGTATCTTCCGTTTTCTGTTGTTCGTCCATTATGTAAGTATTATACAATCAGTTATACATTAAAAAAATAATATTCTCTGCTGAAAGAGAAGACAGAAATATAAAAAAGTCACAAGACTTAAATTTTAAAGTGAGCACGTGTCTTTTCCTTTTTCTGAATACAAATATCCCCGCCACCTTCCTGCCGTAACCGGGCAGAGCAGACCGCCGCCACATTCAAAGTAGCGGTCACATCGGCTCCGGCATCGTGCGCATCGTCCAACTCGATACCGAGCCGTTCGGAAAGTATCTCCAGCTTGTACGAGGTTATATCCGGCAGATGGGCAAAAGCGAACCTGCCGAGGTCTATCGTATCCACATAGTGCGGTTGGAAATTCCCGTAGAAATCCACCTTTCCGGCAAACACCTTCTCAAATTCCGGCATCAGCCCGGCGTAGGCTATCAATTGTTGGAGAAACCCGATGTCAAACGTGATATTCTGACCTATCAGTATTGGTTTACATTGTTGTCCCTTCGACAGGGTATTACGTTTGCCGAACTCAATCACATCCTGCGCCACTTCCTTCAAATCAACCCCTTGGTTATAAAGCATATCCATCGTAATAGCCGAATAAGTCAATGCCACCGGTTCATACTTCATCGACATACCGGCCTCTTCCTGAACAAGAACCTGACGGGTTTTAAGTACCTTGCGTTTCGGTGCGCCGCCTATATCCAGCTTCCGGTAAGGAGCGATATACTTCGCGTACCGTTCCAGCACCGTCCAGTTATCCAGCCGGACAGCCTGCATAGCAAGCTGCGTACAGGCACAGTCTACACAGTTCAGCCCGCCCGTCTCAAAGTCCAGGACAACGGCGGTATAAATTTTCGGTTCTACTTTTGGGGCTGCCATAAACGTATTTTTTGATACATGTCACGAATCGTTTCTTCATACTCCGTCAAAGAGCCGTCATTGTCAATCACGAAATCGTAAAAGGCTTCCGGTAGTTGCTTCCGGGTTCTGTCCCGGAAAATCCGATCCTCGTCGATGCCCCTGGCAACCAACGTTTCATAGTTACTGCGCACCAGTACCGTAACAATCCTGAAACGATGTCCGTGAAGTTTCTTCAACGCCTGCACACCACTTTCGTCCACAACGTATGTACAATACCCTTCGGGAGGAACCTGGTCGCGCAATGCAAAATATTCATACCCTCCAAACTTGGTATGTGTCAGCATATCGCAGAACGGGAAAATCTGGATATTCCGGATAAAATAATAATCCTTTCCATGCGTTTCGTCCGCCCGTTTGGGACGTGTCGTATGGCTGATAATACTAAAAACATTCAATTCATCTTGGAGCAGCTTCGACAGATAGGTCTTGCCCGAACCCGAAGCGCCCACAACGGCAATAATCGTAGGTTGCATTACATTACTTGAATTAAAGATGATTTATAAGTCGTCAAACTATTTGCGCCGGAGTAATCACTGTACTTGATAACCACCGACACGATAATCACTTTATTTTTAAGGCTTCCGATAGGGGCCGGATAATTTTGCAGAAAATCAGACCAGCATACCAGTTCCATCATATCGTTATTTTGTTGAAGCGTAATTTTGGCAAACTTCTTTTGTTCGCCTGTCATCTTGTCTTTATAGGCTTTCTCTTCGGCCTCGCTGACCGTGGCGCAGACAACAATTCGTTTTCCCTCATTATCAGAATCAAAAGCCCGCCGCAATTCCATGTAAGAGGCTTTCCCCTTCACTTTCGCTTTCAGGTCAGAACTATCGAATATCCTCCGGTAATCTATCGAACCGATACCCGAAACGGCAATCTGTTGCATCGACCAGAAATAATGCTTGCTGATTAACTCGTCCGGAAAATCCTTGTCTGCCAGTTCAAACCCCAACTCACGGGCAGCACGGCTGAGAATGTCGTACCGGTCTGTCACGGACTTTACCTTTTCTATATTGTCAAAACATCCCGCAAGAACCATATTCTTGACATGCCTTGCATTCACGGGCACACGGGTAGATTCTTCGGCATTATCCGGATCATCCCAAAACTCATATTTCTTCAGCTTGTAGCGGAATATGCGGAAAATAAAATTCTCGATAGAGAGATACTCCCCGTTCCGTTTTCGTTCGTCCACGATGTAATCCACCGCCTTTTTCCCCAGCATTTTAATCCGGGTAAGTGACCAGAATATTTCGTTAGTGGCATAGTCCGTGAAAAATTGGGCTTCGGAAACATTCACGTCGGGCGGCACAATCATCGCCGAACTGCATTGCTCCATTTCCGACATCAAAGCAGGTATCTCCTTATCGTCCGCCCATTGTAATGCCACCGTGTAAAAAGCCGTCGGGTAATTCGCTTTCAGCCAGGCGCCCGTATAAGAAGTAATGGCATAAGCCGTTGCATGGCTGTTACATGTCACCATACCACCAGCCGTTACAAAAGAGTGATTGGGGGCTGACATTTCTACATCATAAACCTCACCGTAACCGATATACGAGACTGATACCACCTTGCGCAATTCTGTGTAAAGCCCGTGTTCACCCATCTTCCGGCGCCCCATGCGATAATGCTCTTTCTTGTGACATGAAGCGCAAAGCGTAGTCAGATTATCGAAATTCTCCCCGCATTGTGAATGGTCTCCGTTGATATGATGCACTTCCAGCCGGCAGTTCCGTTTGCCGCATCGGGCACACGCTTCAAGCATCAGGTGCTTACGGTAATATTCCAGCCGTACATATTCACTTTCCGGCTTCTCTACAAAACCGGAATGCCCCGGTCGGGAATTCAGTTCATAATTACCTACACCGTAATTATCATGGTACATATCATCATTCAAACAACCTTTGTCCGTAAAGCGGTAATTGGTATCCTGCTGTATATACCCGATATTCACATACATATAATCCTCTCCAGTAACCAGGCAATCCGTTCGAACTTCTCCCCGCTGGGTAGGATGTTTATGGTTGGCCGTTACATCCAGCGTTCTGCCGTCTTCCAGTGTGATACGATAAAGTGGTCTTTCACCCACATACCGAATATCCTCAATCCGGTTCTTTACCAATCGCTCGTCTTCATTCAGTGAGAATCCTATTCCGTAGCCTTTCCGGTTATATTTCGAATACAAATCCGCATGTCCTGTCCGGCGGGCATATTGCCGGTCATGCCGGATACGGTACATCTCCCCGATAGTGGGTTTCCACCGTCCACCATGCGGACGATAAATCGTTTCCCCGCCACTGATACATTTATTAAAAAGATAAGAACCGCCCGATTCAATCATATCCCAGATTTGCACCGCATCCTCCTTCGGGCATCCCCGTTCTTTGGCCCCCTGCATGAATTTCTCTTTCATGGCATGTATCTTGTCGATGCGCTTTTTAGAAATCAGCTTCATCAAATTCACACCGTCCCCCATGCTAAAGTTACCCACTTCCCGAGCAATTTGGATTAGACTTTCTTGAAAAGTTAATTGGCCGCAACTGTCTTTCAGTGCATTATATGTACCCCACAAATACACAGGTGCTACATCACCACATTTACATAACAGGTATTTTTCTGCCGAACCTGATTCGAGAGTGGCAGGCCGGTAAAGCGCATTGGCCGCAATCAGGTCGTGAATATTCGTCGGTTTCATATCCATCAGGAACTTAGTCATCCCTTTTGATGAAAACTGAAATACATTCTGGGTAAACCCGTCTGAAAGCAGGCGATAAGTCTTCTCGTCGTCCAGTCCGCCTTTCACAATATCATCAAACCGTAATCCGGCATCATATACCCGGTTACATTCGTTTATAGTCGATTGGATTTTCGACAGCTCCTTAATTCCCAGACAGTCATTTTTCAGCAAACCCACTTCATCCAGCGAATAGCCGTCCAGTTCCGATACCAACACGTCGTCTACCTTTTTTAGGGGAGTGTAATCGAAACATTCCATTTCTTCACCATCCTTTTGCTCCGGCGTAATCAGGATAGCCGAGGCGTGGATAGAACCCGAACGGGGCTGCCCCATCAAAGGGCGGATGTCCTCAATCACTTGCGGATAGTCCGTAATAAACTTCTTCACCTTCTTATTGGTAAACGCCAGTTTAAACAAGTCCGTCCAGGTCATCTTGTCATCATCGAATATCGATGTGATATAATTCACAATATTCAGTGGAACCCGGTGTACACGTGCCACATCTTTGATGGCAGCTTTGATTTTCAAGGTAGTCAAAGTCCCGGCAGAAAATACCCGCTGTTTCCCGTTGATATTATAACGCCGTTCCAGATACTCCTTCACTTCCTGGCGGCGGTCGGATTGGAAGTCAATATCCACATCGGCGAGTGTACCGCCGGGACCCTGACGATAACCGTCACTTACCGAACAATCCAGCACCTGAACCGGATTCGTTTCTTGTTTTATACTTACATGCTTTATCTTCATAAGGTCAATCTTTCTTTAGCTATTTGAAAAATGGTCTCCTCCTTCTCGATACCGATAAACCGTCGGCCCGTGTTCCGGCAGGCAACTCCCGTCGAGCCGCTGCCCATCACAAAATCAATCACCAAATCACCTTCGTTGGTATAGGTGCGGATAAAATACTCCAGCAAAGCAATCGGCTTTTGGGTAGCGTGCAGGTAACAGGTCTGTTTGTCCGTGCTGTATTTCAATACCGACCGGGGATAGCGTTCCGTGCTGTCATAGTCCGTGTATAACCCGTGTTCCCGGTAGATGTCACCTTGGCTGCATTTCTGACGATGCACGGAAGCCACCACCTTCCGGCTGTGTCCCGCTGTTTTGATAGGATGATAAAGAGGTAACTTGTGATAAAAGACCAATATGTCCTCATGGCTTTTCAGAGGCATCCGGTTAGCATTTAAAAAACCGGTAGCCGTAGTCTTTTCCCAAACCCAGCTATACCGCAAACGCCGCAGGTTTGAATTTCCCAATGCGCTTGTGAAAGGTTGCTGACAAAAAAGAAGCACCGGAGTACGGTCACGGCATACGCCGCGTATGGCATTCCACATCAGCGGAAAATCAATCACTGAATCCCAACGGCAATGGGTTGTGCCGTAGGGGGGATCAGCGAGAATCAAATCGGCTTTCACTTCCCGGTCAGCCAGAAAAGGCAGAACTTCGAGGCAGTCGCCGTGATACAAAAAAGTATTATTGTCTATCTCGGTCGGATGGAACATGGTTTATATAGTTAATCGTCCACAAATAATCTTTATGGTCGAACACTACATCGTCACCATCTTTCAATTCATCGGCATATACTATCATCTCTTCTTCATCCCGCACGACAAGCAATTGCGCATCCCGGTCGAAACGCACGGTTCTACCGTTTTCCAGTTCAAACTCCACATATTCCTCCGACTGCAATTCTCCGGCGAGTAGTGTCGCTTGGGCAGGATAAAGCCCGGCACGTTCGGGAAGCAAAAAACGCTCAAAAAGCAAGTCATACTTGATAGGGTCTATCAGGGTTATCCCCATCAGGTAAAGAGCCAGGCAACCACCCGCAGAACCACGCCCGCAGCCGACAAGGATGCCATTACTCCGGGCCCAGTTTACCGTGTCGTACTGGACCAGCATGTAATCCACATTATCGGTCGATTCCAAAATGTAAATCTCATGCTCCAACCGTTTCCGGTAAACGGCTTCTTCGCCTTTCGGGACTAACCGCTGAAAGCCTTCTTCCAATAAGGATAGAAACATGCTGTGCCGGTCGCCGTATTTCGTTTTTTCCTCGGCTGTCATATCATACCTCGGCATAAAATTCCGATCAGTCTCATATCCCGCATCAGCTCCTTCTGCAATCTCAACCGTATTCCGGCACATCCGTTCAAACAAGGCTTTTACATCCCATTTCTCACTATCGAACAACGGCTCAATCACTGAAAAATGTTCGTCTATATCCTTAAAGAACTGTTCGTCGCTCTGCTCATGCGCCGCACCGGTAGCTATTTTGTTCAGAACAATCTTATTTCGGGCATCATCCCCGTCCAGATAGTAATTGTCACATATTAGTATAGGTTCTATCTCGAATGAAAAGGTGAACGGATCAGCAAAATTTTCAAAATAACAAGCTACCGATTTTAATACTTCCACATCAATGCGTTCCGCCTTGTACTCCGTCAGGTCAACCTGGAAATAAAGTTTCCCACTGCAACCTTCCTCTTTCCCCATAGCTGTTTTCAGTTTCCGAACGACATCCGGATTCTTTCTCAGCCAGTCCCCCGAACATTTCCCGAACACCAGCACATTTCCCCCGGCATGGTCGGTAAGTTGTCGGAGCGTCAGCGTATGCTCTTCACTATCCACCATTATCGCTTTTTGAATCCGTAACAAGTTACGAAGTCCTTCCTTGCTTTGACAATATAACTTCATATCAACCGTTTCATCCCCGTGGCGAAGCCGGAACGAATATCCGAAAATAGGTTTCAATCCGGCTGCGGAACACTCTTTCTGCAAATTCAACGTGGCGCCCATCGTGTTGTAATCGCAGATACCGATAGCCGTATGACCGAGATATTTCGCTTTACGTACCCAGTCTGCCAGTTCACCAGAACCGTTCAACAACTCGTAACCGGTATGCACCCCCAGATTGACATACGGTATGTTCAACCGGGTAGGCTGACGTTTACCTACATATTTCAGTAGGTTGAAACGAAACTCCTCCCGCAAATCGAAATAGTACCAGTTCTTGCCAAAAGCAAAGGCTGCATAAAAAATGTCTTCTTCTATCAGTACGTCCGGGTTCTCCATTAAATTAAAACGGATGTTCCCCTCGTCGCCCTTGAATATAGAACTCACTCCCGAAAGGTCTGCTAAAAACACCTTCCCGAAATCTTCTATCTCAACCACCTCGTCATCTATTTGCCGGTACGCTATTCGGTTAGCATCCAGCCATGCTGTTAATTTTTCCATTATTCTTGTAATTTGGATAATTTATATTCAATAGGTGTTTTCAACCTCTCCGCAAAAATCTCGAATATCTCTTCAAAAGAAAGGTCTTGCCAATCCTTCTCCGGGTTGGGAATATCAGCTACAAACACCTCAAAATAGGGCGCTAATTCCGTAGCGGTCTGTTTGATGGCCGCAACTGCATCCCCGTCATAGCCGATGACCACCGTGCGGACACCTTTCACTTGCAACTTATAAATTTGGGTAAGGGAAATCTTCTTTCCGAAAGTGGCAACCACGGCAATAGGGGAGTTGTCATATAAATCCAGTTTACGCACCAGGGCAACCACATCGAAAATACCCTCCACGATAATCACCGTATCGGTTTCATTTTCAATAATAGAATCGTAGTTATAAAGCAACCGGACAAAATCATTCTCCGTGGAATTATTGAACCGCCGGATCGGGTACTCGCCCCGACGTTTAGCTTTCCGGTTATAAATATCGATTTCATCTTTCGGCCAGACATGGCGGGCAACATAACCCACAACATCGCCACTGTCAATAACCGGGAATATCACGTAATCAGTAAACCGGAAATTTAGTTTTCCCGTCGTACCGACTTCAAAATAATCGTAATCGTCATAACAGAACCCTCTCGATTTCAGATAAGGATGCGTGTACACCCGTGTATAAAAGTCCGGCAATTCCACAATCCCCAGTGTATCATCTACCTCTTCCTCCATATCGAGCGGAAACAACAGGTTCGTGTCGAGCGGAGTGGTCAGGTCTGCCGTCGGTGTCACCATCAAATCCGGACGCCCGATTTCTTCCAGCAACTTTTCGAGTGTCTGTGTCGAACGCCCGCAACTGAAACAGTGGCTCATAAAAGGCTTCTTGCGTAGTGTCTCTTTGCCGATATACACGCCGAACTTGCCTTCTTTCCCGCAATACGGACAGCGGGCTATCAGGTTTTTACCCGCACCGTCCCGTTTGGCTCCCAGATGGCGGCTTATCTCTTCAACCAGGAAATCGGTTTCTTGTCTCGATAGTGCCATGTCGTCAGCGGTTTAAGGTTAAACTACGCTGGGCATCGAAAAATACCTCATCGTCGTAATTCGTAGCAATCTTAATCGTATCTCCCTTTTTGAAAAAACGGGATTTGGCAATATGTAACCGCATCACATCCTCGTTCCGTTCTGCAGACGACTGGTTCAGACTAATCAAATGGGTGCAGGGACGGGACAAACCTTTGGCCTCGCTGCAATTGTATTCAGTCAACACGTTTTTTTCGTCATTTAACCAGTCCCGGTTCTCAATAGTAGCTTGATAGGTCACAATCATCCATACTTTTTCGTCTGCCGCGAGGTCCTTCAAATCATTCGCAACGGCAATCCGTTTACTCCGTTCATATTCGGCATTCCAAACCCGGCGGCTGGCATCCGTCAGCAAATCCATGCTGTCAATAATCACCACGTCCGGAGAGTGCCCGGTCTTCTTCCGGTACTCCACAATACCGTTTTTTATATCCAGCGTTGAAACCCTGGCATTGAACCGGGGAAAGCAACGCACCGTTATGCTGCCGCTCAATGCCTCGACCATCTTTTCATAGCGCCGCATCTCGGTCTCTGAAATTTTTCCCCGCTCAAAGTAATAAGCATTTTTGGCTATCAGGCTTCCAGAATAGGCATTGAGCGCTTCCTCTTCCGAACCTTCGAGTTGGAAATGAAGTACATGCAATCCGTCATCCACATTAGCACGGGTGCCGATATACTTCACGATATGCGATTTTCCCACGCCCGTTGAAGCTAAGAAGCACGTAAGCTGTCCCCGCAAATTTCGTCCGGCATTCAGGGCATCCACGTAAGGGATATAAAACCGGGTAACTTGGGGCAAAGCCGATTGCTGTTCCTCCATCTCACGGGCCTGGTTCTGACGGAAACGGGCTACAAAAGTTTTACCCACATCCACAAATGCCGAGGATTTCAGCGTAAACCCCGACAACCATTCTGCATATTCCCTTAATAATGCCTCTGCCTTGTCCTGCTTGCTTTGGTTATACAACTTGCCTACCTCGTTGTACACCGATTGCAACCGGACACCTTTTATATAAGTTTCCAGCATGTCGAGCACCACTTCCGGGTTGGCATCCGCTTCATACTCCTGGAAAGTATTGATTAGCTCTATCGCATCGTAATCCTCATGGAAAGCCTGCGACAAAATCGCATAGGATGGCGGCATATTGTAATTGCGGAAATGGTTCGCCAACACTTCTTGAATACGCTGGAAAGAACGGTCCGGCAGATACTCTTTCTCCATATATTGCACCAGCACGCCGCACACCGATTCATGCAACATGGCGGTTGAGTATAGCTCATACAGAAACTCAACGCTCAACGGATTACTTTTCGTCTTACTCATTCCCGTCCTCCTTTGCTTGATATTCGGCTACCCGGATACGGTAAAGCTCCGGGTACAAATGCCGGGTTCTATTTTGGCAGGCATCCGAAAAACGGCACATCCGGCAGGCAACAGAAAAAGGCGTCCAAAGCAATGTCGAAACGGCACAGATATAATAACCGGCTTCCGTCGATACGGCACGCCGTTTCGTATGCTCTTCCCAGGTAGGATTGATAAAGCGGTAATAAGGATGCACCTGCCGGTCTTCGATAAGTCCCAGCAAATACTCACGCGTAAGGCTGTGCTCTTTCAGCCATCGGTCTTCATAATACTTCTGTCCGGGCTTACGGGTGACAAAACGCACACACGCACGTTCCCCGAAAGAATGGCTCAACTTCCATTTCAACAAATAGTCCGGTGTAAACCTTGAAACAGCGTACACCTGGCAAATACAAAAATCTACAATGCGTTCCAGCCCCACCGTTCCAAACGTAAGCGATAGATACCCTAAACAAGCACCAACCCGTCGTTCCGCAACCTTACCGCCCGGAAAAACAAACCCCGGCAACACCGTGCGGCGCATCAACACCGTAAACAAACGGCTCATTAATTTACTGTTGCTTTGCATGACCGTCACGGGTTAGTAAACTCCTCATTTGCTTCTTCGCTAAGAAAATACGGCTCTTAATCGTATCCATATTCTTAGTCTTCAAATTCCCGTTCTGGAAAGAAATCTCCACGATTTCCTCCATCTTATATCCGGCCTGTTGCAGCAGCAAAGCCTCCTTATGAATAGGGGTCAATTGATCCAGTGCTTCCAGAATATCATCGTTGTAATACTGCTCATAATTATCCATGCCCATACAATTACAACTCACCTGGTCTCCCTCGTTCAAATCCGGCAAATCCGATACATCCACGTTATCGCTTGCCTTCAAACCCGTATTCCGCTTATTCAAATCATACACGTGGCGTTGAGCCACCGCGTAAATCCAGCTTTTCAATGGCCGCTCCGGATTATAAGTTTCGATGTACCGGTAAAAATTCACCAGCACCTCGCTGTAATTATCTTCTATGTCACACTCCTCAAAAGTAAACTTGATACAAATACTATATATTAATCGCTTATGCGGTAAAATATATCGGGTGAATAGTTCCGTCCGTCGTTTCACCGACTCCGGATCTAAATCACGTTCGGATGGTAAAGTCTGTTTTTTCACGCTCTTGCCAACATGAAATTGAACTTAAACTTCGTCTCAATCTGTCAGCTAATTAGCGTCAATTCATAATCTTAAAAATTCATTTTTATTTCAATATTGTATTATTTCATCCGTTTGTCAGGGTAAAACAATACAATATTGCATGTGTGTCATATCCGGTATTTATGACAGTAGTAGGTATAAATCCAGAAAGCGTCCGCCTCGTCGTCCGTCCGGGGACGGTAGCCATACTTAGCGACACAGGCGTTAATCATATCAACCTTCGTCGCCCGCCCGTTGCCCGTGGCAAACTTCTTCACCGTAGCCACGTTCACAAATGCCGGTTCAGGCAAATTTAGCTCGTCGCACACCTCCAGTAGAATCCCCCGAAACTCCGCCAACTTGCGCATATCCGTGAAATGATTGTTCACGTTAATATCTTCTGCAATCACCTGACGGATGCCATGCTGCCGGATAAACCCGATCAGCGTGTCACGGAACGCCTTATGCTGCTTATTGTCATTGCGGGCCTTCGATTCATAGAAATTCCAGGCGCCACATTCATGGGTGGAATAATAGCCGCACATCGTGGCTATATCCAACCCAAGCACCTCAGCGCGTGTCAAAGGCCCCTTACTGTACAATCCTTGATTCACCATGCTCTTTACGGATAACAAGTGTATGCGGATAGGCTTCGCTCACGTGCCCGTGCGACACGACCAGCGCTGTAATACCCAACCGGTTCAGCGATTCAAACATCTTCATATTCCCTTCTTCATCCACGGCGGCCAGTATCTCGTCCAGCACTAACAGGTCCAGTCCCTTGTCACCCTCGCAATTACTGTTCACCAGCTTCTGCATAGCCAGGATGGAGGACAAATTCACTCTTGCTTTTTCCCCCTCCGAGAACTTGCCGAAGCTGCCGCAATCCACCCCGTCACGGACTAACGTCACCGAAATTTTCTCCCGTAACTTGCCTGTCTTCAACACCGTGTAACCCGAAAACTGAATCCGTATATCGCTACCGATACTTGCCAGAAACTCATTCGTTATTTTTGAAAGAGCTTCTATTTTCGTATTCGCCAGATACGATTTAAACTGGTTGAAACGTTGTTCCTGCTCTTGCAATTGCTTCAACGTCTGTTCAATCTTATCTTTGGCGTTCAATATCTCCGCCGATTTCTTCCGGTAATTCTTTAATGATGCACGCAGCGACTCAATGATTTCGTCCGGAGAGGAATTGCTGATTTCAGAAAGGGTAGCACGCAGCGTCTCAATAGATGACTCGGCAGCCGTAACCTCGTCATTAATAGTCAATTTCTTTCGTTCATTGGTGCGGTAAGCCGCATCGATCAGTTCGAAGGCTTCATCGAAAATCTTACGGCGTACCCCCTCAATATCCTTTTGCAGGGAAATGATTGTTTCTCTGATTTGCTTTTCTTTACGGGACATTGTTTCCAATTCAAAAGTGGCGGTCTGCAAATCCTTCCCGGCTGTAGACAACTGTTGTTGCCATTCATCATTTTTTTGACGGATAGCCTGACGGTCGGCAGTTATAGTGCGTTGTTTCTTCTCCACTGTAATACAATGCTGTTCGGCCTCGGTTATTTCATTCCCAATCAGGACAAGCGAATGCTGCTTCTTTGACAATTCCTGTTGCCCGGCAATCACATCAAACTCCTTGTCAGCAACAAGAAATTGGTGTTTGCAAGCCGGACAGGTAATCGTCCCGGCCAGTTTGTTTTTCAATGATTCCACGGCCGACGACAAATTGCGGCGTTTAGTACGAAGTTCTTCACCGGTACGGCTTAAATTATGGAGCTTTATACCCAGGGATTTCAATTCTTCCTCAACAGCCTCATTACGGATTTGATACTGTTTTGTAAAAAGAGCGTATTCCGATTCGAGTGCTGTGTACGCATCTGTTAGGCGGGCTTGTTTGTCCGTCGCATTTTTTTGGTTTGTCTGGTGGTTCGCAAGGTTCTTTTCGACAGATGACAACTGTATTTTCTTGGATTCTATGACCTTATTCCAGTCTGTCAATGTACCGTAAGCCGATACCATGATTTTCACCTGCTCCAGAATATCATCCAGCGGTTCGTCTGAATTTTCCAAACCCTGCATTTCAGTATCGGTCTGTAATATATCAGTTCTGGTATTGCTCAACGAAGTCAATTCCAACTTTTTCTCACGGATAAATGCCCGTTTCCCGGTAATAGTCTGTTCAATGGCTGCTATTCTTTCCGCTTTACTCCTGGCACATTCCTTCTTATTGTTCTCTTCTTTCTCTATCTGCTCGGTAAGCATTGCGATACGCCCGTCCACTCCTGAAAGTTCCAACTCTGCATCCCGCAATCTGGTCTCAATCGGTGCAATGTCTTCCGACACCTTTTCGATAGCCTCGTCCACCACAATGCCGTTACTGAAACGGTTGATTATTTCTTTCTTCTCCTTATCCGAACAAGACAGGAAATCCTCATACTTATGTTTCGAGAGCACGAAATTGTTAAAAAGCTCGTCACGGGTAATGCCCAGTTTTTCCAAAATATATTTTCCATAGGCATCCACCGAATGTTGTACAGCCTCGTCCGTATCTATCGGCTTACCGTCCCGCTCAATAGAACAATGTACCTGAGAAGCACCCTTGCGGTATATTTCCCGTTCCACGGTAAAAACTTCATTGCAACTGGTATTACTGAATTCCAGCATCACATAACATTCATCCGCTGTATCGTTGATGATTTCTTCGTTCTTGATTTTTCGCAGCGGGGAGCCGGTAACACCAATCGCTATACATTCCAGTAAGGCCGATTTGCCCGATCCGTTGCTGCGTTGGCTCTCATTGTCCCGGTTATCCCCGAAAATCAGGGTAGTAACCCCTTGATGAAAGACGTAACTCAATTCCCGGAAGGCACAGAGATTACGGGCAGCTATTTTATTTAATTTCCACATACACTATCTATTTTAGATAAATAAGACAATCCGAGTTCTACCTCTGCTATTTCCTTTTCCCGGCAAAACTCCTCGTAGGTTTCCCTGATTTTATGGGTATCGAACTTTTCAAAAAGGCTGGAAGCCGATACGTCCGCCGCTTCCGTCTCTTCCGTGATGATTTCCACCTTAGAGGCTCCCGCATGGAGTAGCTTTTCTTTGGGGATGGAGGAAGCCCGGACGGAAGTCGTGTGAACCCGTACCTTGGTGCGGTAATGCCCGTCTGCTTTCATTTCGTCCAGTAAATCAGTCAGATGTATATCCACTTGGTCAGCATCGACATCAATTACCTTATACCGGAGATTGATTTTATTCTGGATAAATTCAGTGCTTCCGTCATTGTATAACACCGTATAGCCTTTCATTTCATCTTCGCCGAAATTATGTTGGCGGCTACTGCCGATGTATTCTACGTTTGTCTTCGGGATAACGCAACGGTTGTGGTAATGGGCGACAAAAACTTTGTCGAACCCTTCAAAGAGATTCGCGGGAAGTTCTTTTTCGCTGGGTTGTGACAAAGCCCCGTTTATCCCTTCATGCAAGTATAAAAAATTGAGTTTTGTGGAATCCAGCGCTTGTGTTTTCACCGTTTGAAGTTTCTCGGTAAAACTGCCGTCTTCCGGAAAATAAGGAATCAGGTGCAACAAAGCGTGTTGCCCGTCACCAATGGGCAAAGACACATAATCATTCGCCACCACGACATTTCGATGTTGGTCGAAGATATGGCAGTAACCCCGTTCCGATTCAGGGGCAACCTTGTCATGGTTTCCGTTGGCGATGGTAACTCGGATGCCTTTCTTGGCGGTTGCCAGCAAAACATCGTGAACGGCCAACAGTATATCAAGTGTCTGGGCGGCACGCGAAAGAAACAAATCACCCCCCAGGGCTATCTCTGTAATTCCCAACCGTTCACAGATACATAGTGCCTCGTTCCAGTTCGCGACAAATTCCGGTATATTCTCTTTCCCGACATGCAAATCATTCAATAACAAAAGACAAGGATAAATTTCTTTAGCCATAATAAGCGTGTAAAAAGGGAGGAAAAGGCAGATTGAAAGGCTGCCTTTTCCGTTCCTCGGATGAATAAATAATAGATGATTTCCGCTTATCGTCTGCGGCGACGTTCAGGGGCGGGAGCCTCTGCCGGTGCTTCCGGTTCCGGTTCGGGAGCCGGTGCCGGGGTGGGCGCCGGAGCCTCTTCATCGCCGGGGGCAGCGTCCAAAGCTGCTTCGATTAAGTCCAGCAACTCCTGATTGCTGGTCGAACGGGTAACACGTACCGGCAATTTTTCCTGCTCGATAAACGAACGGATCAATCCTCTCAACTCCTGGCCTTCTTCTGTTTTGTCCGAAAGCCCTTTTTCCTGCAATTCGTCATAGCGGGCGAAAAGGTCATCGATAAGGATACCACTACCGTTTGAACTGTTTTCCTTGGCATCCTTAGTTCGTTTGTCGAAAGAGAAACTGCTCGTGTCTTCTTTGGGAAGTTCCGAACCCAGTTGTTCAATAGCCTGCTTCATTTCTTCCTCGTCCATAATTGACATGCCGTACTTCTGGTCGCACTGTTTCAGGTATTCGATGGTCGCTTCGTACTGGTAACGGCTATAATGATAAATAATGCTCGGAATACGGTTGGTATTCATCAATTTAGTCAATTCTTCCGAAGTCAGTACGTCATTCTCCGCTTCATTATCAATCTCAATCAGATATTCGGTCTTTCCACCGTTTTTCTTCTTCTCGATTTCAATGGGATAAGCATTGTAAACAGAAGAAATCGGGCATGGGAATCCCGGTGACTTAGCCAGCTTTTTTTGCCATAATTTAAACTTGCGCTCGTCCAGTTCCTTAAATTGGGAGTGAGAAAGGGTAAGCAACTGAATGCCTTTGGCACGTTCGTTCAGATCAAGGATGTACATCGCATGGCCGTAGTTGAATTTCAGACCACCGCCGAAACTACCACCGCCGATTTTTTCAGCGAGCTTGTCGTCTCCACGGTCTTGCGCTTCTGCCACGGCGAGTTTGCGGTAAGTGTCGATTAAGTCCAGGGAGTAACCGGCATCCGTTGTGCGGGGAACAGTCACATACATCGAAGTCGGCTTGGCATTCCCCGTAGTCGGTTTTTCAAGTTCCATCAACAACTGGCGCACCGGATATTCGTAACTGCGACGGTCACTCGTGCCGTCAGGATTCGGGGCAATAGGCAACACCCGTAGCCGGTAAATGCCCAGCTTGTCAAGTCTGTAATACTCCGTTTTCGTAAAGGTCTTGTTCTCTTCGAGCGCACGTTGCTGGGCTTCTTCATAAGATTCCTGAGCCGCAACAAACAACTCCTCGACCGACAATTGTTGAAGGTCTTTTTCCTCTTGCTTCTCTTGCATAATTGTAATACAATAAAATTAAACTGCCCGAATAGCAATCTAATTCAACAGCAGACAGGTTCGGTTTCACCGCCTGCATTCAACTAATAATATGGGAGGGAAAAGACGGGAGAACTCCCGTGTCCGCTCGGCATCAGGTGCCTCAATCAAAATGATGTCAGTTAGAGAAACTGATAGGCTGCAAAGATAGAGCCTTGTTATTAATTAGCCAAATTCCCTTTTAATTGTTTTTCAAAAACAATTAAAACCAATTGTTTTACAGTGAATTAAAATCAAATATTCGGCTAATAATCCAAATTATATAGGCAAACCTCTAATCCGCCGAAGCTCCTGCTGTATCGTTGCCTGGTTCTCCTTGATAAAACACTCCAGCTTCTTCTTCCGCAATCTTTCATAATACAAAGCTCGTTCAGGGGTAAGGCGTTTCGGTCGCCTGCAATAAATCCCCATATCACGGTACTCTTCCAGATAACGGAAAAACTTAGGCTTTCGCAAAGAAGGATCACCCGAAGCCCGGCAAACCTGCTCAATCAGTTCCACCTTCGGCTCAGGAAAAACACTCCTGGGCGTCAGGTTAAGAATGATGCTGAAGACGGCCGGTGCTTCATACTTCAACAAAAAGCCGAGACGGGTTTCCTCAAACCTATACTTTTTGTACGTCCCCGTTGGCCTTCCGTCCTCTTTTCGACGTAGGGACAGGCTCGGCTGGGGCGGTTGCGTGATTCTCGTCCCCCGGTACTTCTGTGGTCTTGCCATTTTGCTGCACGATTTCAGGGTTTACACTTCCGGTTACTTGCTCCGTTGGAAATACTTTGGGAGAGGCTGCCGCAATACGCTGGCGGCTCTCCACGTCTTGTTGAATGTTTACTCGTTTCATATTTACACAAAATAGGTGAAATTAATTTCTGTGGATACGTTATACCAACCACTTTCGTAAAGCTGGATACTGCGGGAGTTGGCCCGGATAATAAAGGACGAACCCCGGTTATATTTGTGGTCATCATTGTAATCGCATAAAGCGCAACGCAACCCGTATTTGGGAGGCTGTATCTGATTGGGAATCACGGCCACTACACCGCCCATGTTGCTGCCGTCCCTTTGTGCGGTGTTAATAATCCCCTGGATGCTGACGATATTTCCGATTTGCCGGATAAAGAGCTGCCGGGTGTCCGTGCCGCTACCGGAATTGTTCATCTGCAACCACCCCGTGTCGCTTATCTTGGTCTGGTAGTCATCGGCATAAGCCGCCCCCAGGCTACGGCACGCCAACTTCTTGGCATCAGCGTTTGGCAGGGATAAATCCGATAGCTTTCCGTCCTTGCGCAAATAACTGTCTGTTACTTCCTTCTTGGAGAATACATCGAATTTATCTCGGAGTGCTTGCTGCGCTTGGGCGGTAGTCTTTCCCGATTTCACAAGAAAAGTAATGTAGTCTTGGAACAACGTTTCAACCACTGCAAAACGACTGTCCGATACGCTTTTGGTATATAAACCCAAATTTGCGGCGATGGTATCTTTATCCGAAGAATTATACCCGTCCAGTAACCGATTGGCTTTTTTTGCCAACTCTTTGACAACTTGGGAGGTCGGCACATACCCCTCTACTTGGGCATAGCTGGCACCCGTGCTGTCTGTGTAGGCAAAACTGCCTGTTTTAATTCCTTCCAGCTTCTTTTTCAGCGTTTCGGTAAATATCGCACCCGTATAAGCGCCGTCCGAACTTAGTTTGCCTTCCAGCATCTTATCAATTTCGGTAGTCGAATACACGCTGATATTTTTTCGGGCTTGTGCCTTATCCGGTAAATCCGACAAATTGGAGCTTTTGGATAACTTCAAATCTCCCGTCCCTCGTTTCTCCGCATCAAGGTTTACCCGAATCTCGGCTTGTTTCTCCGCTTTACGGGCAGCAGCCTGTTCGGGGCTCATACCGTTGATCTCATCCGCTGAAAGATTGATAAGCTCCGTAAGTTTACCTTTAATAGTCAGATATTTACCGTCTGTCTCACTTTTGGAGTAAACAGATAAATTCATCCGGGCAACGCCTTTGTCAAACAAGTCATCCAGGTTACTACTGACATTCAACTTGTATTTCAGGGCATCGGCTACATCGTCGGCAGTCACATAACCCGTACCGCCATCACCGATAGAACCGTTCGAAATGGCATCCAGTTTCTTTTTATATGTAGTCGTAAAATCTTCTGTTGATAACTGTTTACCGCTGACCACCGACACTTTTTTTGCCAGCGCATCATCAAAATTCTTTTGGGTGACAAAAATCGAATAAATATCTGTCCCTTTCATCCGTACTTCCCCGGAAAGGTCTATAAATCCCTTCGGGAGAAAAACCAGATTCCCGAATAAGTTACTCACTGTAAAATCATTTGTACTGGTAGTGAGGTATCCCAGCGAGGCGATGGGCGTTTTGTCCCGGTCTTGCCATTCGATGATGGCGGTCAGCTCCGGATCGCCTTTGGCAAAGGAAGTATTACGCAAGACATAGCCACATCCATTGCCGCAAACCTGGAAAGAGCCGTTCACGGAAACTGTCTTTGTCTTTCCTTCTACCTGAAACAAGGGTATGGAACACTTTTTACCGTCGTACACGTTGAAGTTCCGAAAACGGCTGGTAGTCTGGTTATATCCGCAATGGTTAATATTGATAGAACCGTCATCGGTATCGTCACCAATATTAATCAGATGGTTTTGATATAAATAGCCACTCCCGATTCGTCCCCGTTTCAGGTTCATCGCATCACAACAAAATCCGTTTTCATCCAGTCGGGCTAATTCCGTCGTTCCTTTCAGAAAAGAAAACGAACCGTCCGTATTCAACACGATTTCTGCCGTCAGCAATTCATTCAGGTAGGCTCCTAAAGAGCTTTCACCGTTTTCCTTTACCCGGCTGCGGAGACTGCGCCCGCCACTTCCCTGGGCGCTGATTTCTTTGGTTGATTTCAACGTCTTTTCGACCGTTACTTCCCCGCTGAAAGTAACATCCTTTTTCACTTTCTGACGGGAAGCCGGGGAATCCAGCAACAAGGCGTATCGTCCGACAAACTTCTCGTTGAGCCGGGGAGCATACTCACGGCTAAGTTCCAGATATTGAGGCGGCAATCCCGTTACCGGATCGGTTGCTTGCGGCACGGCGGTTCCTCCGGCACACAGATAGCAACAACGCCCGCGTTTATTGATTTCATTGGCATAGACAATTGATTCGTTCGTGTTGGTCTCATAAATGAAATACGGGAAACCTGCCGGGTTCGCGCCCTCGAAATAGCGGATCTTGCCACCCAGCCACACGTAGCCGGGAGTAATCGTATTGCCTTCGGTTTGGCAGCCGGAAATGATAAAGGCCGGACATTCCGAAAAAAGGGCGGTCAAGCTCAATGCCAGTTCCTGCAAATTCAGCACATCGTCCGAATAGGTATATCTTCCGCCGGTTTCTGCTATATATTCTTTCATATTTTAGTGTTGTTATTAGGTGCAATTTCTTCTCCGTCAATCTTGATTAAATACGTTTTCCCGGCTACCTTATAGGTGTTTACCACATAAGAAAGCTGGTAGACAAACTCTTTCGTGGGTATTTTAATGGGGGGAACGTTTACCATAAAACTCACTTTATTGATGGCGCGTTCTTCCGCTATACGGTAAAACTCCCTGGGCTTTTCTTGTGGATTGGAAGCCAAGACAGCCTCACCTTCTTTCCAGACAGTGAACGGGCGGCCATGTACAGCGTTTTCATGGTATAAATCCACACCCAGCGACACGCTTTCCGACAGAAAAATACGGTCGGTGGAATCAGCGAGATAACGCCCGAACTTATAATTGAGATACCACTCAAAGCAAATAATCTGCGAGGTCATCCGGGCTTCAATATGCTTATCTTTGGCAAAAGCCATAAAACGCTCGTTCAGCGTTTGCAAGGGGTAAGCCAGACTTTGCAGAAGTAGGATGTACCGACGTCCGTTCAGGTAATAAGGCACAAGCCGGTTTACCAGTTTGTCGATAGGGAGTTTATACCTCTTCATTATGGTCTACAATTAGTTTGATAGCTTCCCGGAAATTGGGAATCCCTTTTTCTTCACCTTCTCCACCCGATTGTTTCAAGTAACCCGAAAAGGTATGGCTCATCCGTCCGATACGCCGGGCCGGTGTCAAATGACCGTCACTGTCATAAGGAGCGATAAAAACTCCTTGTTCCGGTTGCGCTGCTGCATCGATATAAACGTCTGTTACATGTTCGGCTTTACGGATGGCTGCAATAATATCCGACACATAAATGGTCGAGTCAAATTTGATACTCAGCATATAGGTATTAAGCTGTTCCTCAATCAAGTCGTAAATATCCGACTCCAAAACAGCACCGTCATAGTAAACCGACAAACGGGGAATCAGAATATCCCCTTCCTGGCTGGTTACTTCAATGCGGGTTCCGGCAAACTTAATCCGGTTGATATACGACTGAATCAGTACCAGTTCCTCTGCCGGGATAGCGTGCAGGTTCCCTTTGTCACCCGTGGCAACCTTTAATATCAGTTTATTATCCAGATTCACGTCATCATGGCTTTCCATATAGGAGGCTTGCGTAATAATCTGTTTCGTCGGGTCAGTCTGGTTATATCCGAATGCCAACCCGTCTTCACGCATCACCAGTTCGTCACCTTGCTGGTATTGCAGTAAGGCGTTGATATAATAGGTGGGCGTTCCGTTAATCCGGTTATTCAGAATATTCGATATGTCGATGGCAAAAACATCGAGCAGGCTTTCGAAACTGAATACCACCGCCGCAAAAGTCCACGTAATACCGTTCAGAATAGAAAGTTTTGAATCACTTGCGAATTCAGAAAGTTCAAGGCGCTTATTGCGTTCCCGTACCGCTTCATCATATATTTGCTGTATCGTTCTGCTCATACTTATAAATTAAACCGTTAATAATAAATTCCCAGGGTGAACCTTCGTTCCAGGCTTCTTCATGCGTCAGTACCCAAATGGCTTCCATGCCTGAGCCGATTACATACCGCCCGTTTACATCCTTTGCAGGTTCCCGGTACGTGCCCGAAGGCTGGCATTGAAGCGTTATTTGGCAACTGCGCCGGTTGTCGTGCCGGGTAACTAACCCCGTCAGGTAAGCGTCTATCGTGGGCTGGCGGTAAACCGTTCCGCACAGCGAAAGCCTCATCAGGTTTTTCAGTTCCAGTAGTGGAGTCAGGACATCCGTTTTCAACCCGTCCAGGCATACATCATACACTCCTGGGAACATGGGCAGGCTGACGATGGATAATACGGCGTTCCGCAGGGTAAACCGTTCTACGGAAAGAGGTTTTAATATATACAGTTCCGACGGGTGAAATCCCGTGAGGTCAAAGGATTGCAATGAACCTTCCATATACAGTGAAATTTTTCGTTTACCACCTACCGGACAATCAAAAAGATGGTTGGTTTGTACCGCCTTTCCCGTCAGCGGGATTATCTCGGCTGCGGAGTTGTCCCCCCAGTCAATTTCCAGTTTTCCCCGGCCCGATATGGAAAAACCGGCACTGATTTCCGTGTTCGCCAGATAAAGCTCGATAGCCAAAGGAAGTGTGAAGACTTTGGGATAGACATGCAGTTCTCCCGAAGCCGGAGTGATGCCATGCGTTTGATAATAGGCAACGACTTCCCGGTCTATTTGGTAATCATCCGTATAAACCAACTCGTCGCCGGATTGTAAATCGTCATCCAGCGAAAGGAATTCATTATTTACCAGCAAATCGGTAATTCCTTCAATGGCTCCGTAGGTGTGGATGGCCACATCGTAGAGGTTCTGTCCTGCAATAACGCTGTATCTACCCATTTTTCTCTTTTACTTCCAGTAATAATTCTCCTGTCGCTGAATCCATATAAGCATTGACAATAATCATATTGTCCGCCTCAAACTCACTTTGCAGCTTGGCTGCCAGTCCCGTATTTTCAAAGTTCCCATGCAGGTAATCAATCAGCCCGACACCCGTCAAGGGATGCTGGTAAAGAGTTCCCGCAGAGGCTTTCAACAAAAAGGTTTCGTTCTGCGGCAACGAGGCTTTAATCAGCAAGTCCGTCTCATGCCCGCTATACAACTCAAGCCGCCCTTTAGATAAAATCAGATTGTAATAGTTTTCGCTGTTCAATCGCCGGAACTCCGCCAACCGGATACTTTCACCACCGGGCAAAACAACCGGATACCAAAGCTGGTTGGTTGTCCGGTTTATCACATATTCCGGATTATCGTCTGTATCACCGACACGGAACCGGAGCATCAGTTCTTTATATTGCGGGGCATAAGGCAAATAGACGTGTGCCTGAAAGCCATCCTGTACCCGCTTCTCGCTTCCTTTTGGAAGAAAGATATCGCCATAAATATAATTATCGTTATCAGCGCCTTCCACATAATCCGGCAATACAAGGTCATAGAGCGTTTTACCGACAATATTGTCGGTCGTTTTCAATTCGCCGTATTGCGTGTCAATCTGTATATCTTGTCTTGCCATAGTTTGAAAAAAAAATCCCGGCTGCTTTGTCTGAGCGACCGGGAAAGTTCACTCTATCCGAAGAATAGAGTGAAAGGGCAGGAATGGTTTAATTTAGACAGTCAGACCATCGAAAATTTTCTCGACAGTAGCCCACATATCATCCGGCAAACTCTCGTCTGAAATTTTTTCACACACCTGTTTCAGATATTCGCCCTCGTCAGCAGAAAATTCAATAGAAAGCGGAGTCTCTTTCTCAACGTCCCATTCGATACGCTTGGTCTCAGCATTCTCTCTTAGATGAATCTCCCCACGTTCGGAATCTGAAATCTCGATTTTGCGTGCAATCTCCTTCTTCAGATTGAATTGCTTAAAGTTACCCTCTTTAGGTAATAGTGCCGGGATATACAGCCGGTCTTTTACTGTTAGTTCCATGCTTACTTTTTTAATGGTTTACTTAAAACGAATAGTGGCTATCTGTCGGAAATGTTTTCCGGCTGCTGCATTTCTCCGGCACTCTCTTTGATTTTCTCAACGAATTTCTCAAAATCGAGAAAATAGAGGGAGGGCTTGCCTTGCTCGGTCAGATTACAAAAGATATTCCCGTTCTCGTAAGTGATATATCCGACATCCAGCTTTTCTATTCCGTCGGGCTGAAAGGCTTGCACAGTGGCGTGGATACGGGTTAGCACTTCATTAATCAGTACATACTCAATGATGTAAGTCGCATTGGCGGTCGTCTCTTCCGCCGTTTTTGTTAAAACAGTATTTGTTATATTCATAATTAAAAATGATTTCATTCAGAATAGAGCATACTCACATAAAAAGTTTATCTTATGACCAGTCTGCCGTGCTAAAAACTTGAAAACAGAATGAACCTTCGTTTGCAGAGGAATCGTCTTGTGTTTGTACATAAAAATAAGAGCTGTAAATTCCCATAATGGTGGCATATATAGGAGTTCCCGTATAGTAACCGGTCATTTGAACGAAAAAGTTACTACTCAGGCTCCACGGCAGATATACAGTATAACGTCCGGTTCCGGTACGGCTGACGGACATTCTTGAGCCGTCGAAAGTCTTCTGTTTTAATGAAACGCTCGTCCCCGATAAAGTGACAATCCCCGAAGCCAGCACTTGAAGAAAACTGCCGTATTTTCCCGTACACATCATATCTCTGCGATTAATGACGATCCAGCCGAAAAAAGTGGCATTGTCACCGTAACCGAGCAACTCGACAAGTTCACGGGAGAAAGTGATGGATGTTTTCTGAATACCATCCTCAAAAAAATATTTTCCGCTGGGGGCAGTTATTGTCATATAGCCGACTGTGGTATTACTTCCCCATTTATAGTTTACCAGCGTCACCCTTCGTCCGCTTTGTTCCAATGACCACGGTAAGGCGATGCTCTCGTCCCAGGAGCCACGGATTGCCACGATATTATCGTAGTTGTTGAAATTCTCCTGGGTAGAGGTGTCGCCACCTATCCAGATAGAAGAATCGTTCAGTACAAACTTATTCCGCACGCTTCCCTGAATACGAACATTATTAAAAATGGCATTTTTGGCCTGTACATTTCCGGCTGCATCCCACGTAATATTCCCATTGGCCAGACGACCGGAACCGTCGGCGGCAAAAGATATTTTCCCGTAGCCGAAGGTAGCCGAACCGTCAGACTTTAATCCCCAGTAATCAATGCCCGTAGATGGGTTGTCATTGTACATATATCCGCTACTGCTAAATACCACCCGGTGCCCCGAACTCGGAGAAGAAGCTGCGATGGAACTTGAAGAGAGGTTCCACCCCCCGATACTTCCACGGACAAACGTACAAGTCAAACCATTTATATAGCTTGTGTTTATGATGTTTGCCTTAATACTGGCAGCATCCAACTTCGTTGAATTGATACTTCCCGCAGCAATACGGTCTGCACTAATCGTTCCGGCAGTGATTTGATTGGCATTCAGCGTGGAAGTGTAAATTCCGTTGGCATCAATGGTCGTCGTATATTTCTCTGTCGAAGTCACATCGAAAACCGTCGCGTAAGCCACGTACCAGGTCAATGTCGCCGAGCCTTCTATATAAAAAAAGTTAGTTGAAGAAAAGCTACTGGTTCCACAAGTCACTTTATACACATATTCTGCCCAATCACCCGTTCCTGCCCTGGAAGTCAGCCATTTCGACGAACCTCCGCTGCCAATAGCATTTGAAGCCCATTGGATATTTCTTCCCACAGGGATTTTGGCGATGATACGGGCGATAAAAACTTTCCGGTACGAACAACCGTTGCCAAAATAAAAACCACCGCAACCCGGAGAAGCACTGCCGGTATTGACAATCCTCAATACATATTTGCTGTCATTTGGGGCCGTACTGTCAGAAATACGGGCTATCGTAACCGTGCCGTTACCGCTGTTATTATACACGTTTATGCCATTCTGACCATTGTAAAATGTCGGATCACGGTATAACATCTTGCCAAATGCCATCGCCGAAGCCAGCTCTTTCGCTGCGTTGGCTTTATTAGTGGCGTCTGTGGCCGCACTGTTGATTGCTTCTGTCTTTTTGGTATCCGCATAGCTCTTTGCCTGATTCAGGGCATTCGTAGCGGCATTCGTCCAGTTTAATGTTACGGACGAGCCGAAGCTCACATTACCGCTGGCATCCCAGACAATATTCCCGTTTGCCAAACGTCCGGACCCGTCGTTGTTCAAACGCCATTTTGTTCCATTATAAAGACTACCATCCGAGCCCAAATAAACACTGTTTTTCCAGATGCTTTGATTGTCAAAAGCCCATCCCGCAATGCGGTTATAGACTTCTTTACTCCCCGAACGGCTATAATTGGCAGATAAACAGAAATATTCCAGATGATCCCAGGACATCATCTGAATACCGATAAAGCCGGTTTTTACAGTACTGCCCGAAGCGGCGACCTGTCCGAATACAATATGCCCCGCATTGTTGGATTGGTGCCAGGTCATTGTGATACCGAGAGGTTTGTAAGCACCCGTGTACCAGTAACCGCTACCTGCCGCAGCTTTCCGGATTTGGATAGGCGTAGCACCTACAACACCCAGATTGCCATTTGAAATATTATCACTGCCAATCGTCCAGCCACCGATACTTCCCTTGGTAAATGTGCAGCTTAATCCGTTAATATAGGAGGTGTTAATTATATTTGCCTTAATACTGGACGCATCCAGTTTGGACGAAGTAATGCTGCCTGCGGCTATCCGGTCAACACTGATAGTCCCGGCATTGATTTGATTAGCGGTCAGCGTTCCCGTATAAATTCCGGTACTGCCGATATATGTCAATGGATGAGCGGTCAACGTTGAATCGTTACCTTGTGCCAATACAATAAACCGGTGACGGCGAATTTCTTCCTCCACCGAAGCTGTTAATGTACGGGGAGCCGGTGCATAAGCCTTATAATCTCCCGACTGAAAAATCTGATCGGAAGCATAAGCTATTTGCGGAGCGGAAGGAATAGGCGAAGGACTATACGAACCGTTTTCAATGGTCTGGTCCGAGTAAATATGATAAACGGCTCCCGTCGTACCACCGCCTCTCAGGAAAATAGCGAACATGCAGCTATTTCCACAAATGGCGGCACCGGCAAACATACGGGAATAACACTCCGACAACTCATAAATGTCCCACGAGTACGAAGCACCGCCCCAACCACCGAAATTAGCCATGATGGACAAAATCAGGCCGCCCATGTGGGTAGCACTTTTACTGTCCCAGTCAGACGGGGCTTGCTCCGAATAAGCACGGCGAATAAGAATAGTTCGTTTGTGGCTTTGGTCTCCTCCTTTGAACACCACCGGATAATACTTTCCTGACTCACCGTTTATCACAATTTTTTTGTAATAACGATAACCATAATTGGCAGTCTTCGCAGCCTCAATATCATTCTTCCACTTCAAAGAAACAGAATCGCCGAAAGTAACATTCCCGGCAGCATCCCAAATAATGTTACCATTGGCAATCCGACCCGACCCGTCATTATTTAATCGCCATTTCATTCCATTATAGATGCTGCCGTCTGAACTTAGATAAACATTATTCTTGTAAATTTGTATCGTGTCGAATACCCAACCTGCAATCCGGTTGGTACTTCCTATCTGGGCAACAATCGTCCCGGCTGAATTAGTCGCATAAAGCCCGAAATCCGTGTTACTATTATAATACAACTGTACCCGGTGACCGCTGGTACTACTCGAAGAAGCACCGAAAACGGCAATACGCTTGTTAGCTTTATCCAGTACAATCTGTCCGCCAGACAAGGTGGTGCTACCAATCGTCCAACCGCCAATAGTACCTTTGGTCACATTTAGAGTCAAAGCCTGGATATTGGCGGCAGTAATCAGTGTAGCTTTCAATTCTGTGGTATTCAGGCGGGAAGTGTCAATCGTTCCGGCAGAGATTTGGTTGGCGTTCAGTGTACCCGTATAAATACCGCTACCGTTGATAAAAGTATTGCGTTGTCCGTTTACGGAGATGCCTTGGGGAATGCCATTCACCACCAGCGTCGATAACTCGGCATAAGGTTCTGTTGCTTCCAGGCCATACAGAGCAAACAACCCGTTATTTTTCCCGATACCCGGAATACCGATAAAAGCAAACGGGTTACGGGCATCGGTAATCAGGCGGTCACTACCACCACACCGTTGGATGGCAGTGTTTAGCGCGGCATTAATCCGGATAGCATCATAAGAGGTCAATATCACAATCTTATCTGCCCCCAGTGCATTTAAAGCAGTCGCCAATGTATTACAATTCGTATCACTACTGTAAACATCATAATTCGTTGTCGAATTGACTACCAGCGTATCGCGGGCAATGACGGTCAAGGTCAATCCTCTTGCGCTTGATTCATTCACGACAGTGCCGTTTAACACCACCTTACGGGTTGCCGAATGATTCAGACCTGTGCCACGGACATAAAGTTTACCGCTATTGGCGGCGGTAACAGCAGCATTGCTCCACAACAACCTCACACCAGCAGAAAAAGTCACGTTCCCGGCTGCATCCCATACAATATTACTTCCGGCAATAGCCCCGGCGCCGGTTGATTCCAAACGCCATTTCATTCCACGGATACCCGTTGAACCAATGGTTATGCTTCCCGAAGCAGAAGTATAACCTCCCGAAGCATTGTTTTTTGTTCCCCTGAAAATCGAATCGGCATCTAACGACCAACCTCCGATTTTTCCTTTGGTGACATTCAGCGTGAGAGCCTCAATATTTCCAGCCGTGATTAGCGAAGCCTTCAACGCATTCACATCGATACGGGCGGCGGCGATTGTTCCCGCCGTAATTTGTGAAGCATTGATGCGGATGGTATTTACCGTATTGGCAGACAATGTGCCTGTAAAGATGCCGGTAGAGCCTATATAGGTCAATTTTGTAGCCCAGCCTTCCGTATTGGCTTTATTTGTTAGGGCATCGGCCACAGTACGGGCATCTGTTCCGGTTTTTTTAGCATCGGCTACATCTTTCTCTATGTCTGCCTGACAACGCCCCCATGAACCTTTCGTCCCTAATTGTAAGGAGATATTCTTTACATGGGCGATACCCTCCGCACCTGAATATCCGTAAATATAGAAAGAAATAGGTTTCGTCAAATCAATCTCGGCATCCAGAGTAAAGGTATAGGATACCCGTTGCCATTGGTTTATTCGGGACGGACCAAGGGAGTAAGAACCACTGCTGAAAGCGGCAGCCGTCTTTCCGACCTTAGTGCTGTAAATCCCTCCGTGGATAATCATCCCCGCTGTATCAACCATCAAATCTGCCGAGAAAGTGTAACGGCAACCCGGCATCAGTTTCTCTTTCTGGTGAACAGCAGTTGAGATTCCCATCCAACGTTTTGTCTGATTATAAATAGAGTTTTTATTTATAAACTCCAATACGGAAAAACCAAATTTAGAAATATTCAGGTGCGCATGATAACCCGTTGTAGGGGCAGTGACCCCGCTATTATAACCCGAACCCCAATTCTGAATTACATAAGTTCCATTCAGTGCGTTATCCCAGCCAATATTATTATTGTTGGAATAATACCGCAGATCACCGTTCGGTAGCAGATTGTCGCTACCTACTTGGAGTTCACTGATTTTTGTATCTGTATTGGACGCAGCGGTTGAAATAGCGGCAGCTTTGGCTGCGTCCGCTTTAACTTGTGCAGTATTGGCGGCACTATTAATAGCCTCTGTTTTGGCCTGGCTAATAGCATTAACCCAATTCAGGCTCACGTTTGAACCGAATTCCACTTTTCCTGTCGATACATTATACTTAATGTACTCATTCCCATTGCCCAATTGTACATTCCCGCTGGCTTCGACTGCGAATGTTTTCTTTCCATCCGCAAATCCATAGATACCGTTTACCGTTTCTTTGGTTATCGTACCCGAAGCGTTACGGGTACTCAGGGCAAAACGCCCTATTGCCATTCCCGTCACGGTACCGTTACTGTTCTTCATCCCGGCAAAAATCTTTGGCGTAATAAGACTTTGACCGTCAATGACTGTTTTACCGCTGTTCCAATCAGCCACCCAATCCAGCAGGCTCGCATCCACACCCGGATTACCCGGTGCTCCGGACCTTACCTTATACCAGCCGAAAGAAATTGTAAAAGTCTGACCATTAACCACAACCGGAATGCTTATCGTTCCTGTATCTGCCAATGTGCTGTTTCCGCCGGATACCGTATAAGAAACGGTCTTTGTACTCTGATTGACGGTAATCGAGGTAAATCCGGTTGGGGTGGAGATAGCCCCGATATTGAATCCGCTTACCGGGGTTTCTCCTTGGCGTACTGATATAACCGAGTGGATAACAAGCGAACTCAATACCTTTCCCGTATGGTCACACGCAATAGCCGCCTTGTCAATGGTCTGATAAACGGAATAAGTGTCAGTCGCGACACGTATCGTAATTTGTCCCCTTGCTATCAGTGCCATACTTTACTTGCTGATTTCTACGGTGAATGTTGCGGCTACAGTCACTTCATCACGGGTGACGGTCAGGGTACGTCCTGTCTTAATACCCGATGTCCCCCAGGCAGTATCTTGTACACCCAGTTTGTTGAATTTCCGCCAAGTGCAGGTTGCTCCCGTAAAAAAAGAATCCGGAAGCAATTCTCCGTTTTGCCAGCAATTCACGGTCAGGATGGTAGAGGTTAGTCCCGAGGTAAGGGTAGTCCCTGCCGGAGCGGTGATTTCAACCTGGTAAGGATCGCTCATATCCGCAAACGAAATAATATCGCTCACGGTGGTATTGTAAGTACCACTGGCAGCATCCGTATCTTTGATTGTGCATTTGAAGCTGTCGAAATTCAATACCGCCGATTCGGGAATGGTGATTTCATTCGTTGTATATCCGGTAATGCCTCCGGCATTGGCAGAGGTGATTTCCGTCCAGTTTCCACTACCCAGCTTATACCACTTATAAGTGACATTTGTATTGTCGATAGTGGAACCTCGCCACATGTCACAATGAGCTTTCAAAGTCGCGGATGCACCGTTTTTGAATACAGTCCCTTCCGGGGCATAAGCTATCGCACAAATCAATTGACCGGCGTTTATGGTCTTTGTGTAAGTGATAGAGGTTTTTGCTTTTGTTTCGGCCCCCGTATCCGGATCGACATAAGTCACCTCACATTCCACTTGAAGCTGATTGACCGAGGTCATGTTGTTTTTGATAGTTAAAGCATAGGGGGAAACTGTTGCCGCTGTCGCTCCGAAAGTGGAAAGAGTGGTTGAACCGTTTATTTTCCATACGGGTGTTCCTTTCAGCCTCGATACTTGGTTTGTACCGACGCCCGTCACATAGATCTCTGGAGTAATCACCAGGAAAGGGGAAGCTGACCAGGAAGGAGTATAACTACTGTTTTCTTTGTTAAATATCTGAGTCGTAGCTACATTGCTGCCCAGATAAAGATTAATGGATTTACCATCGTTTAAATCCACAATCGTGATTTGTCCTCTTGAAATAACTGCCATAATTTATAATGATTTAATGAATGATTACTTCACACGTAAAAGTCGCCCGGCGGAACACATCTTCATCGGTTAAGGCTACGTTCCGGCCAATTCCGGCATGAAGCTCGTTCCAGACGGTATCTCCGTCGGGATTGTTGGAAATTCTAAACCAGTTGAATTGATTGTCGCTAAGGCTGTTCGTAATATCTTCTCCACCCTGATAGACATAAGCAATGAGTGTAGTCGTAATGTTCCCATTGATAAAATTAGTCCCGTTGTCCGTCAGGATTTGTACCGAGTAAGCATCCTCACCGTCAGATAACTCACTAAGGGAAGCCTGACCACGGGCGATTAGCCTTTGAGCGTCGTACACCTCGCACATCAGGGCACCCCGGACACTAACGTCATCTTTGGATACGGTGATTTGCTTGCCCTGATAACTTCGGACAACCTGCGTTCCCTCTGCGTTAAACAGCTTCCAGTTATAATGATATACCATGCCGTTTACATCCTTCTCATCTCCGGAACGGTACACAACGGCACGGGCCTCTATATCATTTCCATCGTTCTTGACGATAAATCCTTTTTTTCCTGTAATCTCCACGAAATAAGGGTCTGAAAGGTCTGTAAACGTAAGAATATCACACACAATTTGTCCGGCAAAACCATTTCCGGCACTCATGTCCATATCTTTGATAGAGCACTTGAAGGTTTCAAAATTCCGTACCGCATCAGCGGAAAGCACAAGCTCGTTGGTGTTCCAACCCGATACGGTCCCACGGGGATTTTCTTCATTCAACAAAGCCCAACCGGGACCTAAAAGGGAATCATAGAAAGGGGTGGTTACAATGGCATTCACCACATAATCACGGATAAGTGGTGTAGTGAGAGTAACCGTTTTCGTCTGAACATCTACCGATTGTATCACATGGGCATGGTGGCCGATCAGGTATATCGTCCTTCCGGGTATCATATTAGCCACAGAACGCAGGGCTATCGTGTAAGAACCGGCTTTTGCCGACATGGAAAGTTGGGCATTGGCAAAAACGGATTCATCTTTCACTCCCCAACGGTAATCAACATTCGTATTGTCTATTTTAGCTCCACGCCACAAATCGCAATGCGCCCGCAACTGCCCGGCACCATCTCTGAATATATTCCCGTCAGGTGCATACGCCACCGCCACCACGGTAGAACCGGGATTAACCAATTGGGTAAATTGTAAATCTGCATTTATCGGATATTCACTGCCGCTGCCATCCAGCCAGATTGCTTGAAAAGCATAGCGGATTTGGGGGGCATGTGGACCGATATGGTTAGCCTTAATGCGGAGAACATACTTGCCCATTGAGCCTTCAACCGTACAGCTATCCTGTCCGCTCACTATTTTCACCCCGTTTTTATACCAGCAGGTCGAACCGGGCTTAATTCCCGGTTTGCCGGAATTCAAATCGGCAACTTCCGTTATCAGGTCAGTTTCCCCATAACGGTCAATGTACAGGGAAGGGGTAAGCAAAAGAGGTGTATTCCCCCAACTGGGTTGCCATACATTTGTTTCACGGTTATAAATCTGAGTGGTAGGAAGATTTGAAGATACAAAAACCCGGATGTTGGATGGTTTGACCTGAGACAATATCTGATCCTTTGCCACCTCATCCAATTCTCCCCAACGAATAGTCATATCCGTCAATTCAATATCATCTTTCGTCCATTTGAATTTGCCTCCGGCAAAATGCCCCGTTCCGTCCGCATGGATGACAAAAGAACCGTCACGGGAACAAATCGAACCATCCTCGTTCAGACGAAGCAAAGGGTTTTGGATCGTTCCACCGATACCGCCCTTGCAAAACCATGCCCCGTAATCTTCGGTGTACGACAATTGCGCATCCGTGGGCTGGTATTGGGTAATAGTTTCGCCACTTTCCATTTGTGGTGCGGTGAGCAATATCCCGTTCAGCCCGCTTTTCATCCCAACAGTAAAAACAGGACGCTCGGATGCTGAAACGATAAACGAGACTTTATGTCGTCGCCATTCTCCGGAAACGGTAATTTCTATCTCCCGGATGAAATGCTCGTCCTGATAAAAAGAAATCTTCCCCGCATCCGATTTTATCCAGATGGAGAAACTATACCGTTGTCCTACATGGTCACGCCGCCAGGCTACGGATTGTACGGTAAGTTCCGTATCTCTATCCACACGGATAGCATGGCCGATACCAACCGGGCTGTTTTCTTCAACAACCAAGCCGCCGGAAAAAAGACAACCCACAGAGTCGGGAATAACATTCTTATGAATTTTTCCTACATAAAAAGTTGAAGCGTAGCCGTTAGCATCTCCTGCTGTCAGTGTTCCGGCGATATTCACATTACGGGTAGCGTAAAGGTTTTGAAAATAAGCGCCATACCCGTTGAGTATTCCGAAAACCGGATCAATGATACCCGTAATTTTTCCGATGCGGGTTTTAGTCGAATCTGAAAAAGTGGCAATATCCGACAAACGGACAATGTTCAGATCTGAAATCTCACACCAATCCTCACCGGATAGAACCGGGGCTATCGTAAGTTTACGGTCGTACTGGGGAGGATAGTCCACCGTAACCAAGGTTAGCTTATATTGCCACTCGGTCGATATATCTACGGCATCCGTGCCGTCTGTCTCGCTTCCGTCCGAATAACCAAAAGAAAGAGCAACATTCGCCAAAGGTTTGGAAGCCCGGATATGGTAAGAAATCACCATCCGTTCAGGGTAAGCAACCCGGCCCGTAATCGGAAACTCAAATATTTCACCGGCATGGATACAACGGCTTTTATCCATCAGGTAAAGCGAACGTTCCGTTGCCAGGCCGTCAATAACATCCAGGTAGGGAGAATTGGAGTCGGAAGCTGTCAGGTATAACGCACCGCTCCGCTGCTCGTCAAACAGATTGGTAACCCGTACAAAATCCAGCAGTTCCCCGTTTTGGGGAACATCACCTTCTACCAGTGCCCCGATAAAGTAGTGGGATTCTTTACTACTAATAATATCGGTTCCGGTTTCCAGAACAATCATCAGCGAATAAATCAATAGGTTCGCATCCCGGTATTGCCGTCGGACAACATCACCAACTTGCAATCCCTGTGTCTTATGCGAGTCAGGGGCAATAATGATCTTATATGTTGCATAATTGTATTTTGACATCCTTAACTGATTCTTTCCACGTTATCACCACTGCATGAATCACTGACCCAAAGCGAACCGTTGGTAGCCGTATTTTTTTGTACCTCCAATTCGTAAATCCGCATTTTCTTGCGGATGGTCAACTCGTCAAAAGTGGCCGCGATATTTCCTGTTATACCATTTTTCAGTATCGCCCAACCATAACCGGCAAAGCCGGAAGAGAAACGCTCCGAACTGAGGCTGTTCAGGAAATAGGCATTCCCAAAATGCTTAATTCCGTCACTGGTGGATAACAGGTAGTTTTCGCTGGTGAAGAATAGGTGTTTGTCTGTCAATCGGGTGAATGATCCGTCAATTCCAACCGATTTTTTTGCTTCTATCGCCTGGTCGAAAGTGATAAAATCACAACCGGTCTGGAGATAGAAAGAACGTGAGCCGCTTTCCGGTAACTGGAAAACAGAAGTTGAGGCTCGGAATCCGAAAGCCGCTTGGTCTGATAAGCCGGATAACAAAACTTTCTCCCCATCCCCGGATAGAAACATACCGCTCTTGCTGCCGAACCGCATTCTCTTGTGGACGACAAGACCTTCATTGGCATCGTTTTCCCGGTAGGTGGAAAGTAAATCTGCCCCATAGTTATGGGCTACCCGCAAGGAGTCCGGGAAATAAGCCGCTCCGTATTTACTGATTAATATATTATCCCCGTCTATATCGGTCAGCCCGGCAAAAAGCCGTAGCTGCTGGGTATTCTCACTTCCCAATAGCAAATGCCCGTAATCACAAGAAAGTTGAATGTCACTTTCGTTTACACGGAATAGCACCGGCGTATCACCAATCTTTACACCGTACCCACTGTTAATCGTGAGAAAGCCATTTAGCAGTGCCTCTTCTTGACGGATATGCAGGACTGTTTTACCGTCAAAGCCTAATTTTACTCCATACAAAGCCGAGAGTTCACTCAAGAGGGTGACATTGCCCGAAACTTGAAGGGTTCCAGTCACCGTAGCATTTTGCATCGACCAATTGACTGTAGCAAGATTGGCGTTCCCGGCATGGTACACTTCCTTACCTTTGATATAGATAGTATCCGGTGAAAGTGCCACCCCTTTGGCTTTACTCTCTCCAAAGACCATCTCGCCACGGCTGAAAAGGCTGGAACTACCGAATGAAAGCACGGGATTCTCAAGGATTGCTATTCCATCCCCGGCACTGTAGCGGATAAATTGCCGGCCACCAAGATACAGGTTGCTACCGCCGATATGAATATCCCCGGATACCTGCAAGCCGTAAACAGGGGTTACACCGTCTTCTGCGATTTCTTCATAGGCCCATAATAACCGGGTGTTTCCCATACCGGCTTCAAAGCCATAATTCGCCCGGAGTACCCCCGTCATATTTCCGCCCGTCTTTTTCAGGTAATCCAGCAAAATACCGCCACCGCCTTCCCCGCCTTCTCCGGCAACCGCTCCCGCTATGGCAGAAGCAAAGTTATAAGCGGTATTACGTAAACGGATCGATGTAGCGTCGCCTTCCTCGATGCCGTAAGGGTTATCCTCGCTTTTCTTATCCTGAGCATTAAAGAAATTGTGGTACAACTCGGAATAGATGGAATAACAAAGGCTATTCGGGTCTAATTCCTGAATATCGGGTAGTAGAATGACACTCATTTCGTATAGGCGGTTTGGGATAGGAACTTCTGAATCTTAGAGGCCAGCGAGGGAAAATTAGGCGCGTTAATGGCAGGCATGGTCCCCATCAGGGTGGGTGTCATTATTTTGCTGCACTCTGTGATGAAATCCAGCATCAGTTGGGCAAGGGCATTCCCCAACACCAACGGTTCGCTTGCGTCTTCACCGCCAATGGTGACTTTTTTATCTGCCACTACAACTGTTGTCCCGTTTACATTCTGTTCAATCTTATCCGTAGTCTGGTTAAGCTGGGATTTATCGACCTTTTGGGCGATGCTTTCCGGCGTAACGGTTATCTCGGCTTGCTTGTCGTCTTTATTTTTGACGGTAGTCTGAATGTTTTCGGCTGTATATCGGGTAGAACTTTCATTGCCGGTCTTCTCCAACTGGTCATAATCGGGCGAGTCATTGCTCTCCGCATCCAGTTCTTCGGTCTCTGCCACCCCGATCACGCTCTCTTTGTGAGCGAGTATCTGTATAAAGTCCGCATGGGAGAAATTGACAACATAGGCGCATCTGGTCGCCGCATCCGTGACGATTGTAACGTCTGAAAACAAGGTGGGAATAATCAGGAACCCACCGGAATTATCCTGTAAGCCTGACAATAGCACGCCTTTATGAATGATAGGCTCCGAACTGGCGGTCTCGTCGGGAAATTCACCCACGTCAATAGTGCCGAGATATTCATCGTCATCACTATTCACCTTTGCAACATACCCATGAATCAGTCGGGCTGTTCCTACGCCGCCCGTACCGCAATGCGACATATCCACCCGGTCAATGCTACGCCCCAAAGCTATCTTTCGGATAGCTTCACTAATCATCCGTTGGCTGTTCTTCGTTTCCATTCTTCTTCTTTTAGTCGAAGAATAGTTCAATTACAGCCCGGAGGTTGAATCAGGGAAATCTATCGGGCAAAAAAATACCGCAATGTGGAAACACTGCGGTAGGAATAATGACTTATTTTTTTACACTTACTTTCGATTTTCCAGATAACTGCAAAATTCATCTAACGAACGCTGCAATACATCTTTCGGAATCAACTGTCGTTTATATTCGGCAATCATTGTCGGACTTAGACTACGGCTGAGAGCATATTCAACAACCTGCCTTTTCGCACTCTCACACAATAAAATGCCGATACTCGGATTCTCATTGCTTCGTTTTACGTCCCTATCCAAAGCCTCCAGATAAAATTCCAATTGCCCCATGTAAGAGGGCTTGAATGGAGTCGATTTTAGCTCCACACAGGTGAGGCATTGTAAACCTCTGTGAAAAAAGAGCAAATCAATTTTATAAATTTCTCCGTCCACCTCCAAAGGGTATTGGCTACCCATATAAATAAAGTCCTTTCCACCTAATTCCAGAATAAACTCCTTCATGTGTTCCAGAATACCCTTTTGTAGTTGCTTCTCCGTATGCTTGGCCGGTAATCCTAAAAAATCCAGAATGGCCCGGTCTTTAAAATCATAACCGTTATTCGGATAAATCTGCTTAAATCCCACAGACTGACTCCGGGGACTTGAAAGGACTATGGAATAAGCATCTTTAGCTATAGCATTACCGAGTTCTTTCACGTTCAACCGTTCTTTATTTGCATAAAGCATATAAAAAATCCGTTCCGGAAACGTGCGGCAGGAAGCCATAATTTCTACATGGCTCGTCCAGTTTACCAACAGTAAAATACGGGGAAAACTTACGTTCGGCTCTAATTGTGTCATTTGAAATGACACAATTTCATCGTTCTGGTTATCAGGTATTTGTAATTGTGTCGTTTCTGATGACACAATTGACTTTACAAATGGAAGAGCTGCAATTTGCTCCGCAAACTCAGCACTGGAATAGGTCTCATAAAAAGAAACCATCCGGTAGAGGTTTTTCCGGCTGAATCCTCTGAGTGACGGGTCATTACGACGTAGAAATTCAGATAACTGTGTGACAACCTTACTGCCCCATTCTGAACTTTTTAACTTGGAAGAAACATAACTTCCTACTTCCCAACTCAAACGTAAATTCTCTTCATTGACATTCTGTAACGCACGGGTACGATGATAAAGGATGATTTTCTGTACATCCCCGAACTGTCCTTCCAGGCTTTCCTGTATATTATCATTAGCCATATACTACTTATATCTTATTGTCCTTAAATTAATTAGGCGAATTAGCGCATAAACGCAAGTGTATATAGCACTAATCCATTCTGTCACAAATACTTTGCTAAGGTACTAATAAGATTTAATAAAATAGGTATTCTTGAACAAATCTCTTAAATCCATCTATTGTGTTTTTCGTTTAGCATCTTCTGCTTCTATTAATGGTTTATGCCACTGCCATAGCTCGTCCAAAGTTTTAATGTCTTGAGGAATAGGATTAGGCTTTCGGAAAGCCTCTGATGGCGTCATAGGCTGATACGCAGAAAAATAGGCTTCACTGGTTCTGCGTGGATTCCATGCCAAAGAAGAATCAAAATAACTTCTCGCAATATCATAATGTGTACCACAAATAAACCTATCCCATTTGTTTCTCAACTCATCTTCTGGTGAAATATCAATAATCTCAAATTGCTCCATAACTCTTTCGTCACCAGTTCCCCAAGCATCATTCAATAGTGTTACGGCTTCTACGTCCGTTGCAGGCGCACCAAATCCGAATATAGTAGCTCTGACGGCTTTGTACTCAGGGGAAAGATGATCTTGTAGATATTTCCATTGAGTCTTTATAAACTCATCTTGTTGATAATTCTTTTGAGTTATCGGATATAATAACCTTGAAGCAATAAACTCTTGCATATTTTCTGGGTTATACATCCCCGTTGGTCCAAATCTTTTTCCTGTCGAATCCCAGCCAATAGAAACATTCCCATGTAGGAAGAATATAGGAGGCAAATCATCAGTATATTGTCTGCATCTGCACCATGCTTGATATAGAAAAGGGTCCCAATTGAAGGTAGCAATAGCATCTTTAGCCCTTAGAGATAAGACTAAATAATCATAAATGGTAGGTTCGTCAGGCAATTTCATTGAACTAAAATAATCAAAGACTCTTTTTTCTATTTCTTTAATAAATTCAGAGTTGGGATTATCATTATGAAGATTACTATACAGTTTCTCGAAATTTGTGGCTTTTAGATTATCCGGGACTCTGGCCACAATATCTTGTAATCCCACAATCTCTATGAAGTTATTCATTGATGGTAACTTCTTGCCGTTTTTTTCAGGATTGCGTAATGAAGAAGCAATACTGGCTCCAGCTCCTAATATTACCACATGTCCTCCTCCATTATATACTTGCTTAATGCCTTCCTCTTTTGTCATTCCTACCATACTATTATTATTTACAATTATTTTTTTCACTGGTGTCAAAGGAATATTTTTCTTTTTTCTATTTCTATTCCTTCTTAGTTTTTTCTTGCGTTTAACAAATCTCTGAATTTCACTCTGTTTCATAATGCTTTTTTGCAAAAATACGATATTACACTGAAAACAATATTATGTTAGAAAAGAAATTCTAAAAAACAAATTGAAAATTTGAACAGAAATATAAAAATAAAATTAGGAAATAAATAACTGGGATTGTGAATGTTCGAGCTATTAGTTAAGATAATCTCTTTCATCTCTTAATCCACCGACTTAATCTTATATGGTATTGTAATCTTCTGACGATACCCATTCACCCCGAATGTAGTTGTTACCTCTTCCGTGATGTAAACTCCGTTTTTTGAAGGATTCCTCTCGTCAATCAATTCAACTTGCACCGCCGTATTGAGTGCCAGGTCTCCGAACAAGGTCAGACTGCCGGTTATCCCGTTCAAATTGTAATTTCTGAAATACTCGATGGTTTCTTCAACCAGTTTATCCGAATCGATTTTCATATTGGGCGACATATACGGCACAATAGTGTAAGTGCTCAAATCAACCTTAGTCTTGGTTTTCGCCCCCTCTGCCGTCGTATTTCCCGTTACCTTGTGTGTCTTCTTGCTGATTTGGGTGGCGTTTACTGTTTGAAACTCTTTGCTGCCTGCCACCGTAGGGTCGTAATCAGGATTCATGCGAATAGTCACCTCAAAAAACTTTTCATCCGAACCCAATGCTTTTCCCGTCACCGCTAAAAACTTCGGGTTGGTTTTCACCACTTTCAAACCGTCTTCCGCTGCATGGTAATTGAAATAAATGGAGAAAGGCTTTGCCTCGCTGTCCTTCGGAAAAACGGGCTGGCTCTTGGAGGACGAATAAGGACGACCGATAGCGATGGTTGGCATATCGTCCGGTGAATTTTCATCGTATTTGAGAAAACAGTAAACTTTGTACTTGCTCCATTCCGACAATACATCCGCTACGGTAAAATTATCCGTAATCTTCACTTTTCCAATCTGAATATCAAACCGTTTGGTTTCGGAATGGATGGCGAACCCCGTATCTTTCAGTAACCCGTACTTGTCACCCAATACATCGTTCACGCTGACCGACGATTGAGTCTCGAATTTCGGAGCCTGTTTTAGTTTTAATTTGTAGGCCATGTTTTCACACTGAATCTCGAATTTGGATGCGGAATTATAGGCTGAAATATACCCGTCGAACATATTTTTCAATATTCCGTTGTAGCCGAGTTTAATGTTTACCCGTTGCCCGACTTTAAAGCTCACATCATTCATGGCCTGTTGAGAACTTCGCTTCTCAATGACTACACCGTCCTGCATGATTTCCGTACTTATCCGGCTGGCATCTTTGCCTTCGATAGTGGCATTCCCGATAACCGTACTTTGGTAAACTGTGCCTTTAGGAAAAGTAATCTTTGCCGTACCAATCAACTTTTTATAAGTCTCGACAATCTCCACCTCTTCCACTTCGGTCAGCACAATGGGGTCCTTAATCACCAGCGGGTTACTGGAATCTGCATCCCCGATAGTGATTTTGCAGCATAACACATCTATCATATCTATAGCCATAGTTTCGACACTTTTAAGAGGGAAGCCGGATCGATAGCCTCAGCTCCCAGTTTTGCGTATTTAATCCATTTGTTAGAGTGCTTGATAGCAACATCCACCTTTTCCTCGGCTGCCAGTTTCAGTTGTATGCTTTCCGAAGGTTCAACAGCCACGCACGAAAGGCTGTAAGGCTGCACATTCCGGCAATCCGTGGCGGAAAGCGAATAATTCAGCACAATCAGCTTGTCGATATTGAATTGCCGGAGTACCGTGTTCTCGCAATCAATCACCCCCTTAAACTGCATCAGCTTTAAAAACTTCGAGACTTCCGCCTCCGGATAAACATCGGCGTACTTGCTCGTGATTTTTCCGCTAATGGAAATTTCCAGGTCGCCGCCGCTGATATATTCTTTGCGGCTGCAATCACGGCCTTGTACCTGTGTCATCACAACGTTATTCTTGCTGCTCACCTGTACCATGGGCTGTAAATCCACGAAAGTGAACAGCCCGTATTTGCTGTTTTTCTCCACTTTGCCGGTAGCGGTATCGAAGTAATTCCCTTCTTCTGAAATAACAAGCTCCAGGTAATCCTGCACCACACGACCGACTATTGAATCCGTGTAATTTTTCTTTTTCGCTACGGCCTGTTGCTCACTGATTAATTGGTAGTATTGCCCGGTCTTATTTGCAATACTCGTCTGGGATTTGCTTTGCAGATACTGGTCACGTTCCTTTTGTTCCCAGTATTGCAGGAATCGGGGATACGAGCGCAATGCGCCGTATGCCAACTGCGAGGCCGTTTGAATAAGAGCTCTTTTCAATATCTCTTTATCCTTTGAAAAATAATGTACGGCACCGTCTTGGAACTCTGCAAGCCCCATACCCAAACCACGGCGGGCGGCATCGCTGATATAGCCGCCCAGTGATCCGTTGCTGATAATTCCCCCGCTTAGGAGAACCGACTTTCCTATATTAAATAATCTACTCATTGTCTTTACTTTTTAACCGTTCCAACTGCTGTCGAAATCATGGACGACATCGATTAACGCCTGGGCAAGCTGTTCTTTCAGATTCTGTACTTCCTCACCTTGTCCTTCCTTGCTTTTCAATAGATTGATAGCTTCCACACTTAGCAAATTGGTGATATTCACGATAACTTGCTTCGGCGCTGCCGAGGAGAGTTTTCCCGTACCGGAATAATTTCCACCGGCCAGCCCGTCGTCTGCTCCGGAATGATAACTGAACCCGTTCGCATTGAAAGGTTGGGGATCGGCTTCATCCGGCTCATTGGAAGTAAGCGAAGTCGTGAACCCCGCTTTTTGCATGATATTTTCCGCTATCTCTGCCGAACCGCCCCAGGTCTGACGCAGGGAAGAGGTGAAATTCACAACCGCATTATGGACTTCCTGATACCCGGCGAGTGCATTTTCCCGCTCTTTGTCCGTAGCTTTCTTTCCCAAAGCCTTTTGTACCCAACGGCCTTCCTTATCCTGATAGAAACCATTTTTGGTAAGCAGGTCAAAATCAAAGCCGTTGGCTCGTAAAGTAGCTTCAGCATTAGCCGGTGACGACATGATTCTCCGGTATTCCTCGGCTATCCTTGAAATCTCCGGCACTACCTTCGTATTCATGTACACCGCATAATCATACAGTTTGTAGGCATCCGCTTCCTTCATCTCACCGACACCTTTCTTGTAGATGATTTTGCCGTTCCGGTCTTTCGTCCAAAGGGTATTATCCAGGTTCTTTTCATCCTGACCGAACTTATTTCGGATGTTTTGGATAAACGCACCGATTTCTATATCCGTCCGGGCTTTTCCTAATTCAGCATAAGCCGAATTGACACGACCTTGGCTGTCTTTCTTGGCAAGTGTCCGGATAGCTTCACGGGTATCGTCCTGCCTGGCGTCGGAAAAGTTGTAAAAATCGTCGTATTGCGGACCGCCGTACTGTCCGGAATGGGCAGCACCGAAAGAAGAAAGAAAAGCCGTCCACCAGTTCCCGGTAAATGCACCGATCTTCTGACCGGATGCCTCTTCAATCGACTTCCCGGCTGTCAGTTCCTCAACTGCCTTTTTCGCATTCATGGCCTGCTTGTAGGTTTCCGTCAAAGATTTATTCAGTGCATCGATGGAAGGATAACGGTACTTCCGGTTCGCATCAATCTCTTCCAATACAGCATCTTTCGCCTCTTTCACTTTCCACGTCTTGTAGGCTACCCAACCCAGAGCGCCTACTAAGGCTGCTATCCCGGCTGTGGCAGCTACGGCAGTGGTTCCTAACGCACCGATGGAAGCACCGGCTCCGACCAGCCCGTTACCGGTAGCTACCTGCGTGGAGAACAAGCCCAAAGCTCCCCGCGACACCATACCACCCATGCCGGTGGATAGCAATGCCTGTCGCATGGCTCCTTTGCCTGTAACCCCGGCTGCGCTCAATGCCGAAACAATAGCGCGTTTACTTGCAAATGACATTCCTCTACCACCTCCCATCAGACCGCCCACCATTTGAATCACAGAACCTGCCGCCGACTGTTTACCGATAAAGCCTAAAGCAATTCCGATGTTGGTAAGTGCTCCGGCCAGTTTGAATAACTTTGTCGCTACAAATCCGGAAAATAGGAGTGGCTCAATCCAGTGAAAATTGCGGGTGAACCAGCTTGCCACACTTCCCAAAAGGGAAAGTATATTCAGGATAGACTGACCGATAGATGTCAGTCCACGGGCAAATTCTGGGGCGCTGAATTTTGCAAGGAAGTCACGTAATGTCGATTTGATAATCGGCTCCAGGACTTCGTACCCTTGCATGAAACTTTCGGTAAGCTGTGAAGTGACCTGAGCCCACAGACCTTTTGTATTGTCTTGCTTCACTTTAGCCAGTTCGCTCGAAATTCCATGTGAGCCCCGGTTCTGTACGGTAAGTGTACGCAACTGGTCGTAATTACGCACAAACATCATGGCGGCGTTACCTCCGATTTTGCCGAAAATGGCCTGCATGTCACCGACGGTCGCGCCTTTCTTGTTCAGGTCTTCGAAAATGTCGGCAAGGGGACGGAGTTTCTCTACTTGCTTCCCGTAAATATCCCGGTATTCCGTGAATTTTATGCCCAACCGGTCTAATACCTTTTGTGATTCACGGGTGGGTTTGGCAAAACGGGTCGCCATGGCACGAAGCGAGGTTCCCGCCATGGTTCCTTTTACACCCATGTTTCCTAATATACCGATAGCTGCCGCACTCTCTGTAAATTCCACTCCGGCCATACGCATATATCCGGCGGCCATTTTGTACGACTCTGCCATTTCCATGACATTCACGTTCGACCGGGAAACAGTGGAAGCCAAAATATCAGCCACCGAGCCCATGCTCGTATTCTTAATATCATAGCCTGTTTGAATATTGGTCGCCAGGTCTGCAATCTGGGAAACATCGTTGTCGCCAATCAATGCCAGATTGACAATCGGACGGATAGAAGCATTGATAGCGTCTATTCCCATGCCCGCCATACTCAAATATTTTACCGCACCGGCAACCTCAACCGCCGTGAATTTGGTTTCCACTCCGATTTTACGGACATACAAAGCCATTTTCGTGAAGCGGTTCTCGAAAGTGGTTAAATCATTATCCGCTACCCGGAGGATACTCTGGGCGGAGGTCATTATGTTGGTGTACTCGACAGCCTTCGTCAGTTCCGATTTCAGGAAACCGTACATGGCATAGCCGTTGAGCATATACATCATCGGCAGGTTACGGATCGAAGGGGTACGCACGTATTGCAGGCGGTTGATAGCTGCCCGCTGCTTATTAGTCTGCCCAGTGACGACAGCCCGCTGTTGGCGTTGCGCTGCCGTCACTGCACGGGCGGCGCCTTGTTGTTCCAAACGGGTTTTCTCGCGTATGGCCCGTGCCGCATCGCTGGCGGCTTTTCGTTGTGCAGCTTCGTTCGCCTTGACCTGCCGCTGGCGATCCCATTCTTTCCCCTTCGCTTCAATCACGGCTTTTTGAGTCGTGAGCCGGACGGCTTCGTCCGCCCGGCGTTGCTCCGCTTTTTGCTTGGCTAATTCCCGGTTTGTTGCCAGCTTTTCCTGCAATTTCTCCGAAGCCTTCGGCGATAATACGTAAGGCTTTTCCGGATTATATAGTAAAGGAGGATGAAAAAGGGTATTGGCTGTCTGCGGAGCTACAAGGACATTCCCCTTTCCGGATGAAGGTGAGCCCATTTGCACACCCATGGTCATTTTGGAAGCACCTTTAAGCTGGCGCATCAGCCCCAGTAACTCTTTCAACCGCTCTTTCGCTACATCCGTTTTAATATTGACTTCACGGCCTTTTTCCAATGTTACCAGGGCAGCATTGATTTTTCCGACCGCTTTAGTAATGCGTTTTTGCGTCTCCATCATTGTTTTGACAGATGCAGCCGCACTTTTTTCAATTTCTGCTTTCCGGCTTTCAGATAACTTTTTATCTAAAAGAGTCTTGGCATTCGACTTTATTTTCTTGGTATCCAATGGGGCTTGTCCGGCATTAATAACCAGACTGATTCCTTTGGAAAGTTCCCCGATTTCTGTGAGTAAAGTCTTCACACGTCCCAGTTTTTCTTCCGTTCCCGACGTGTTAATATCCATTTTATAAGTATAATCCCGCTTCTTTCCGCCTTTTGTTCGGAAAATCTTATCAACTTCATTCACCATCTTCTGAATGTTTTTGATCGCGGGAGTCAAATCATTTTTAGCCAGAATCAGACTTTTCACCGAATCGGCAAACGCCTGCACCTTTTTAGTACCTTCGGTGGCCTCTACATTAATGGTATAGTTTACCTGATAGTTTTGCTCTTGGGACATACTTCTTTATTTCGGGTAGAATAGCCCATTACAGCAAATTCCGATTAAAAAGAAATCCCCTGCCTGCTAAAAAAAGCTGACAGGGGATTGGCAAGAAATAAATTAAGGAGCTGTTGTTGTAAGAGCGTTTGTCATTCGGCTTACGGTCATCTGTTGATGGAGCCATAGAGCCTCTTCGGAAAGCATCGCAAACTCTTCATCCGAGATGGTATTCAAATTGACGCCGGGAAAGTAGTGACGGATATAAATCGCCCGCTGGCGTATCCGTTGTTCATCCTTTACTTCCCAGCTTTGGATAAATTTACCAGCGTGGATTGGCGGGTAGTGATGATTTCCGATAACTGTCCCATTAAACCGAACAGGAACAGCGATTCATTATCTACCAGTTCCTTATCCCCGTCGAGAAAACAATCTCTGGCAAGGCTGCGCATGGCAGTCACCTCATCCTTTTTGGAAGCGGCCATAAATTTTGAGAACTGGGGAAAGGTCGGTTCGGCGAGATAAGCGACATACACTTCTTTCTCTTCACAATCCGGATCGCCCCAGACCACCATCGGATAGACTTTTCTGAGTTTCTTCTCCGCTTTGATTTCCAAAGCCTTTTTTCTGATTTGCTCTTCCTGAGCGAGCGTGAGTGTTTTTTCTTCCATTGTTTCTAAAATTATGATTCAGCCTCAGACTACCTGCTTTCCGGAAAAAAAGTTTTATAGCAAAACAAATTTTCCTTGAATACCGCAATTCTTTAGTACTTCACTATTCTTTATATCAAATGAAATCAAACACGACGGTGCTCCGGCAGTTCCGCCACGTTCACCGCTTACATGATGAAAAGATAATCTGCCTTTAATGAATAAAATTGAATGTGCCTTTTTGAATATCAATTCCTGAAACAACCTCGTTTCTGTCCGGGCAAAGGTCAGTGCTATCACATTCCGGTGTTCGGCACAACGTTCTATAAACTGTGCAATCAAAGCCGTATCATAGGGTGGATTGCAAAACACCCGTCCAAACCACGGTTGTCTCAATCCATCATCTTTAATCGTGTAGTGATTTGCTGCCGTCGGCCACGGTCGGTTGATAGGGGAACAAGGGTCCAAGTCAAAATCTCCCAGCTTTGCCAATAATTCCGGCGGTGTCAGCCATTCATTTTTGCCGGTACTCGAATTTCCTTCAAAAGTTACGTCCATTTATCTGTTTTCCGTTTATTCTTTGGCACAGAATAGAGGAATACCCTTTCAATAGTTTATTCAATCCTTTTCGACCACCCTTCAACATCCATTCGGAAAGAAAATCCCATCATTGGGAAATCCTTTTTCCCTCTTTCCTTTTAATTCTCTACCTTTCCCACCGTAAGTTCACACAACAAACGGCGTCCTCCGAAAAGCCGACGATAGAGTAGGAAAACTTAAAATTTGAAATTATGCCAACTGTACCTGATTGTTTAGGGATGGAATTCGAACTATCTACGCCTACAGTAACATTAAATTTAGGAACTGGTCCAGTAGAAGAGGGGGTTATTAAGGGAGTTTCTTTGGGAAAAATATTAGACGAAAAAGTAGATGTAACATTGGACCCTCGGACTGGATTTAGCGGACGGGGCAACGAACTTGTGGTAGTAGAATTGGTTTTAAACCATAAATTCTTTCCAGTTAAAGGATTAAAGAACTTTGGAGCAGAATTAGCAAGTGAAATTGACAGAATTGATATAAATAATTTTTTGTCATCTCTCCCGTATAAAACCAAAGAAGAAATTACGGCTACCACCTCCAGTAAAAAAACAAAAGTGGAACTAATGGTACATGTTACATGTAGCTGTCCGTTGGAATTTATATACGAAACGGATTATATGACTATGGGGGGAAGTATAGTAGAGGGGGCATACCATGTGTTAAACTCAAAAGGCATAAATGGAATCCAATATAAACAAATAATGTGTTTTGTCTTGTTATTCCAAAAAATGACTGAGGGGTGTGGACCAGTTCCAGCTAAGAGTGACCCAAAACAAAAGATGTATGTAATGAATAGAACTTCTTTTGGTGCTATATTTGCAAAATTTGATAAAAAACTTCAACCTATCATTATAGAGGCGTTGTCCGGATTATCTTACTATTCAGCCAAACAAATAAGCGAACATGCTGGTACTATAGGAGAGCTTTATCAATATTTAATTAAATTAAATGAGGGAACAAAAGAAGTATCCGATGATCCTACGTACTTGGCTAATGCAATGGGTGAAAAACTTAGTATTTCTGCATTAGGGGACACTTTTTCAGAAAACGGAGATTGGCCTATTTTTGAATTTAGAGGTTGCGGAACGGTCGCAAAAAGCGAATTAGTTCCTTATATAGATTTTGTACTAAAGGAGCTTGAGCGTCGAATAAAATGTTGTGTGACTTTTAGTACTTCTCCAAGAATGTGGGGAAAATAAATCTCCCACTTTTGCATTGTAATTATTGAGGCTGTCTCATCCTATCAGAGACAGCCTGGCTTGTATGATGTTTGTATCTAACTCATATTTCTTGCTTTCTTTCCAATCTCTTCCCGGCTCACCGCCCCAACAACCTTATCCACCACCTCACCGTTCCGGATAAACAATATCGTCGGCACACTCCGTATCTTAAACTGTACCGCCAAATCATTATTCTCCTCCACATCACACTTACCAATAATCACCCGCCCGTCATATTCACGGGCAAATTCTTCCATCATAGGAGCAAGAGCCTTGCAAGGACCACACCACTCAGCCCAAAAGTCAATGACCAAGGGCAATTCCGAACCGATTAACTTCGGAAAATTTTCTTCAGTAATTTCTACCATATATAAATGTATAATTTGCTAATTTTCAAAAGACTGCAAAAGTAGCCTTTTTACTCCATAAACAAAAGAAGCGTTACCGTAAAAAAGTAACGCTTCCCAGTTTTAACTTTAAATCGTGTCCCCATCACCGATTACAATGTCAAACGGGTTCAAATCGAACTCCTTCGTAATATTGGTATCGTCCTGCTGCGACTCTAAACCGTCTTCCGAGAAAATACAACCTTTCAACGTGACCGTCGTTGTCGTCCAATCGTCACTCGCCATCGGATTGGCAAAACTGACTATCAAATCGAATTCGCCTATATCCATCAAACTGCCGTAAGTGCTGCGTAGCATTTGCTGGGTAGCATAGTCCATAGTGATTGATGCAGAGTAACTTATGTTTCCAAACCCGCGACTCACTGGCTTTCCGCCCATGCCGTAATTGCTCTCGATTTTTCTCTTTTTATTCCATTTGATACCGGAAACCCCTTCAAGCGTACTACTTCCTTCCTCGATACCGAGGGCTGTCGATGCAAGGGTAATCATCGACCAGCTATACGCAACGTTATTAATTATAGCCATATTCTGCGATTATTTAGCGGTTAGTGATAAGCCTTCCTCGACATAGATTTTCACGGCGACACCGACCGGCACGATGACATAGCTGATGCGCAGCGTATCGTCAACCAGCACATTCTGATTAGCGTCGATATTCACGGCATAACCAGAAATTTCTTGTGCCGCTTGCATCTTTGCCAGTATGTCACCGATTAAAGTCTTGAAAGAGGAGATTTTAGAGGGAGCCAGAAATCCGGTAGCCGGATTAACCATAAGTGGACTGTTCACGTAAGGCAACAAAGCGGCACGAACAGCCCGGCGGCTTTTGTTGATAGTACGGTTACGGGCAATTGTGCGATAATCCCCCACGGAACAGGTCTGGTCTTTACTGATATAAATACCGTTTTCTCTCCCTGAATATTTTATCGGGAAAATATACCCCTTTTCGTCCAGGTCATCCAGTAACACGGGCGAAAGCGATTCGTACATGTTCAAGCTCGTGAAATCTTCATCGGCGGTCAGATTAATATCTCCGAAACCAAGCTCGATATTCTGGAAATTATCGTCGAACAGATTGAACGTGCGTACCCAGGCTACCGATTCGTGAACATTGGCACGGGCGATTGCTCCCATCATAGCCCCAAGGAACCCTACCGGAGTATTATTCACGTTTCGCTTTTGCATCATGGAAACCGGAGCGCAACGGGCCTGACCGAATATCACGCTGATGCGGCTCGCTTCACATATTGCGGTCGGTATTTTATTCAGGTCGATTTGCTTGCCGTCGCTGGTGTCACTGCCGGTATTAGACGGATTGGCACACAACACAATCGAAAGAGGCTGGTGCAGGTCGGCCATTGCTACAGCCTTGTCGTTTAGCGTCTTGACAATATTCAGATTGTACTTCTCTTCCGCACCGTTCAATTTCCAGAGCGGTTGCTCGGTCCATACACCCAACTGGTTAATCAGCCCACCGGCAACTCGTTGCATAACATCGATGGCATCCCACGAAGCGGAACAGTCGGCAAACATGACGTACAGCTTCCCGTTGCCATCGACATTACCGCTCATGCGGAAGAACTCACGGATGTGATATGCCGGAATACCATGGAAAAAGTTTACATTATTCTCGTCTTCTTCCGTTGTTTCAACACGTTCGATAATACCGAAATCCTGAATGGCCGATTTGAAGTTCGTGATGTAAAGTACATCATTGAGTTTCAACTTCCCTTCGTTATTCTTGCCGTACCCTTCCCTGAAAAGGTCGGGTTGCATAGACACGTCGAAGAGCAACCCGGTCACTTTTTCCTGACCGGATGCACCGCTGTAAGGGATATTCCCGTCGGTGTCTTTTATAATTACGTTTCCTATTGCCATAAATTACTGATTTTTAGATTTGAAGAATGGATTTTTGTACAGTACGGCATCCCCTCGGATAGCGGCGGGAGTGTCGGGAGTATAGGCTCCTCCGTGACGGTCCACGTACAATGCCTCGTGAGCCGGGAATGATTGAAGTACGCCAAGAACGAAGCTATCCGGTTCCGGCTCACCTGGTTTCTCTTTCCCTTTTTCAGCGGGTGGAACAACTTGCGGTTGCGGTTCGGACGGCTGAATTGATGTATCGGTGTCAATTGGTTGAAAGGATTCAGCCCCCTCCGGGAGCTGTGTTTCTATGGGATTTTTTTGTTTAGCCATGATAAATGATGAATTAAAAAAGGGAGATGGAGATTGCTCCACCTCCCTGTGATTAAAGAATTTGATAAAATGGTTTTAGACTGTTTTCTTGTAAGCCGTATGAATGACAATCTCTCCCGGACGCACGATATTTACGTCCATTTTCATCCTAAGCTGGAAAAAGAATAATTCGGAATTGGATTGCAGACGGTCTACTTTCAAGACTTCAGTGTCGTTGGCAAAATCTACACCCATCCAGAGGTTCGACTCCATGCCGGTGTTGAACTCTCCCAACGTAATCGTATGTTCGGGGATACCTACAATCGGTATGATTCTCTTGCCTTTGAAGCGGTAACGGTTCACTTCGGTATTTTCAGAATATTTCACCTGCTTGTCGGAAATGTACTGGTCGTAGGCATCCCAAGCGTCCCAGCCAATTACAAATGCAAGGCTTGTCTTTTTGCGGATCTGTTTAGGGCACTTTTTCCACATGGCGTAAAGGGCCTTCTCAACAGCCGCACCGTCGGTCAGTTCCGTATTGCCGGACACGATACACTGTCCCCCCGCGATAGTTGCAGCATCCGTGGCATTGACATTATCAATGATTCGTTTAATGATGCCGTCGAAATATTTTTCTTTACCTCTGCCGATTTGAATAGAATCTGCCGGAGCAGTGATACCGGCATTTGCCGCTCCACCTTTAGCCGCCGTCCAGATAGCATTTCCGATGTACTCGTTCTTCTTATCCATTAGCAAACGGAGCATCGTAGCCTGAATCTTGGGGTCTAATTCCCTGAAAACCAGATTTCCGTCGGGCTGGGCGAACTTCCAGTATTTTTCGTAGTCTCTGGGATTAAATTCGAGATAAATCATAAAATCGGAGGGCTCCAGATAACGCTCTGTAAAGGTGTATTCGTTCTCTCCGTTTTCACCTTTCTTCCCGTGGTTACTGGTAGGGGTCGGAACATTATCCTGGATAATGTCGCCTAACTTGATGGCAGGCAGCGTGTATTTGTGCTGGATGCCCGATTTGATATGGATAAGACCTTCTCTGAAAGTGTCGTTACCCTGCGCGGTATAGGAGATTAAATCTTCTAAGACTTCGCCATTATACCCGTTTTGCAAAAAAGTTGTTGTATCAGCCATTGTTATGGTAGTTTTTTGATTATTCGTTGATCTTCAGCTTAATCTGCACTACCGTATGCGCCAATACGTGTGTTGTGTCTGCCAGCGGGCAACACGTCATATAATAAAGGTAGAAGTTACTGTATCTTCTTGAACTCGAAGTTTTCACCCACGACCTGCGTCACCTTTTCAGCTATCTTGTCCTCGGCGGTTTTCAATGCGCCTGCCGCTGCCTGGATATTCGCCGGATCATTGGCAATCTCTTTCGAAATCTGTTCCCGGTTCGGAATGGAAGCCAGTGTCCTTTCCACCAGTTCCGGATTGCTCTCGGCCATAGCCAGCCAACCCTCTTTCGATTCAAGGGTAATCTTACCGGCTTCGATAGCCGCCTCGATAACAGACTCGTTTTTCGCTTTCTTTTCGGCTGCCTCTTTTTGCTGGTAAGCCGAAAGCGATGCCGTGGCGGTGGTGAGGTCTTTCTGTAAATTGGTGATAGTGGCATCTTTTCCGGCTATCACGGTCTGGGCATCAGTGAGGGACTTTTCCGTCTCTTTCAACTTCGCTTCAACCGATACCAGAGTATTCAGACGGGCCATTACATCCTTCACTTCATAATTGTCTTTTAACCCAAGCGTAGCTGCAACGGCAGCGTATTCCAGTGAATTTGTCTTTTCTGTACTCATGTTCTTATTAATTTCGTGTAGATTAGTGGTTTCTTCATCAAAAAGTTTATTGCCCTCTTCCGCCGGAAGGGAAGCACTGATTGCAGTCATCAAAGTTTGAATGCGGGTAACATCTTCAACCCCCGATAACTCGTTTTTTACACGTTCGCAAATCTGCTTGGAGGTGTGCAACACACTCTCTGCCGGGATAATTCCCGCCCGGACAGCTCCGGCTGCATCGAAAAAAGTTCCGTCTTTCTCTGCCGCCCCGTCCATGATTGCCCTGACAAGCTCGGCCTTCAAACCGAAGCGCTTGCGATAAATGGTTTCAATTTGCTTGGTAAAAGCCTTCACCAGTTCCGAAGGCTCTTTTTCTTCTTCGCCATCGGGCTGGAAAGGGTTGTGAATCATTAGAATGGAATAATCTCGCATCAAAGACTTATTTCCGGCTGCCCAGATAATCGAACCCATAGAGGCGGCCATACCCTCGATGATACACTCCGTGGGAACCGTCGAGTTCTGAATGGTAGAGTATGTACCCATGCCGTACAGCACAGAACCGCCCTCGGAATTGATAAGTACCCGGATTAGGGAAGGACGGACTACATTCTCCAGATAATCAAATTCATAATTAAACTGGGTGGTAGAGTCTTCTGTTACTTTGCCAAAAAAACGGATCGTCGCGATTCCCCCGTTTTTAGCTTCACCGACTATGTTTTTAAATTTTTCCGTATCCATAATTTTACTTTGCGGCAGAATAGGCATTTCAAAACAAAAAAGTTTTTTCGGGAAGCTGAGGAGCGTGGGTACGTGGACGCGGGCACGTCAGGAACGGAAAGGAATAAGAAAAAGACTTTTTTAAGAACCTGGGAAAATAGCTGGTTTGAGTAATAACCTTAGCAGTCTTCTGCTTGAAGTGTGATACTGGAAGTGGCTTGAAGCTCGTAATAACAAGAATACTTCAAAAGGAGTCCTTCATAGTTCCCACAAGTGGAAACTATGAAGAAAGAGAAGAGAGAAAGGGGTATAAAAGTAATAATCTTCACTTCGTTCAGATTATACTTTTATACCCCTAATGACAACCAAATATCCCTTGCGGTCTATTTGGTTGTATTGATTTTATAAGTTCCTTTTATAAAGATAATATTATAATATATATATAATACATGGTAGTTGCCGGAATTAAGGTAATCGGAATATAATACCATCAACCAGTATGTTACAAAAAAGAGATGTAGCCTTGCCGTACATCTCCTTTCCTTTTGAAATCGCCTTCCCTTATTCCTGCAAATTTGGATTCACATAACAGAAATGCCGCTGCCGGTCCACCATCCATTTGTAAACCTGAAACCCTTTCATACGGGCATACTTCCCGACGTTCACCCGGTTGATGTGCTTAAAGGAATGTTGAGCCATGTGTGCGGCCATTTCCTCATACGTCATTGTTCGCTTTAGTTTCATACCATTGAATTTAATTAGTGTAAACTAAGGCAAGATTAGTTCAACTGGGAGCAATTAGTTTAATCCGGAACTTTTTTATTGCTACCCATCCTCGAAATAACTGAATACCTCTTCAATCACAGGTAAATTTTCTTCTGCCAGCCATTCTTTCGCCACATTATAAGCCAAACTTTTACTGAAACTATAATTTTCTTTTGTGATTGAGTGGTGGGATAAGCGTCCTTCCGTAGGTTTCAGGCCCTTATTATGAAGTTCGCACAATCCATCGTGATAAAAAACACACCAGCCTTCCTCTGTCGTGACAATCTGCACCATGACAATAGGGTGTCTCATCCGTCCCAAAAGCATACCCACACACCAGAAACTTACAGCAAGTTTATCCCGGTAATCGGCTTTTATCAACCGTAATATATCCTCCGGTGTACCTAAACAAGGAGTACGGCATTGGTTACGGCAAGCCTCACATTTACAGGCACTTGGTTTGCGTCCCGTCTTACGGATTATTTTATGAATGATACTTTCCCCCATATTAATATTCTTCCGGATGTTTGGAGCGCCATAACTCAAGAATATACTCACGACCGGCAGGAGTCCACCGTTTAACGCTACCGGTAGGATAAACCTTACCATTCTTTTTCTCCCACATATACGGCACGTCACATTGCAAAGCCTGATAAGGAGTGAAAACCACCCATTGCTTCTTTTCAAACTTCACGATATTATTTTCTGCCAGAAAACGATGCAACTGGACAGTTGTAATTTGTAGCTCCTCGGCAATTCGCCCGCTCTTAAAACAATCCCGATCTTCCACGTACTCCTTATAAAAAGCAACTTTAGGTTCGTCTTCACGAATCTTTTTCGCTTGGTCCGCAGCCAACATCAAAGCCTCTTCAAAATTCTGTGGAACGGGGAAATTACTCACGGCCTCACTGAAACTGGAACAACGGTTGCGATGAACCGGCATCGATGCGTAACCCTTGGTTACTAATTCTTCGATACGACTGTTACACCAGGCAGAAAAATCCGGGGACAACCAACGGGCAAACTCCATGGCAAGCGATTCCTCAATCCAGGTCGCCCCGGTGTTTCCACGGGTAGTCATAATCTGACTTCCCAAAGAAATTGAATCTCCTCGACGTACAAGTGCCTCTCTGAACTCCTGTGTCGCTGCGAGACGTAACCACTCCGCTGGTAACTTACCGAAACTACGGGCCATCTGCGTGGCATTAATCATCGTTTTTCCGCCATCCGTCTTAAAAGTAATTGGAAACTTGTCTTGATAGTTGAAAATGATTGCTTCCCTCGTTTGGGATTGAATGGATGGTCTGACTGATATATTCGATTCCATACCTACAGGCAATCCATTAATCCATTCCTGCATACGGTCACATACTTTTGCAATCTTACCGTTTTCCGTTCGGATAACCTGAAGCAGGTTATGCACGTCGTAGGGTTTCACTCCCCAGCGGTTACGCCCCCCTTCTTTGAAAGCTATTCGGAAAGAGGTTCTACAAATCCGCATCGCCTGACCGCTATCCATCATACATACACGGTCTAATGCTTTCAACAGGTCATTCAGGCAAAGCCAAACAACGGTTTCGTCTTCATGGAGTATCGCGCGAATGGATGACTCCTCAAAAATCAAGCTCTTTAAAATATCATTTGTCATCATGGTCGTTATTTTCAATATGGTTGTTTTTACATTTCTGGTCATTTATCTTTTTACGTCTCGCCATCTCCCGGACGGAATGATAGCGTCTCTCAACATGACACATCTGGTCATAATCCTGCAATTTCAACGTATCCAAATCCGTAATTTCAATCTCAATGTCCGGATGAATATGTCTGAAATAAAAACTGCCTGCCGAAATATATCTTCCTGTACAGGCAAACGATATCGCCTGCGCGTTAGTCTTGGATATTTCTGAGGCGCTTCGAATAGATCGGGTTATACCGACTAAGATGTAAGCCCCGTTAAATATCAGAACGGGCTTAGGTTGATGAAATGGACTTCTCTTCATTCGTCTATCAATTTAAGTAATTCGTCTTTCGTTAATCTGTTTCTGATTGCCTGTACAATACGAGTGTCCGAAAGAGTAACACCATCCAGAAATAGTTCTGACATCCTCTCTGTCATATAAACCCCGAAAGCTGGATCTATATAGCCGACGAAAAGCAAGGCCAAAGACTGATCAATTAATACGTGCCCCGTTGCCTCATCCGTTACCATAATCTCGTAGTCCGGTATCTCGTAAATATCCTTTACACTCTCGAACCAAAAAGAAAACTTTCGGGCGAAATCAATTGCCGAATGCTTCTTACTGTCACCTTTTTCAGCGATGTAAGTCGTTGCGTCAAAATAGATTAACCCTTTTTCGGATGTTCCGAAAAGCAATTCCGGGAACTCCATGTACTTTACAGTAAATGGAGCTTTTGTTCTAACTTTCATTCATAACTTCCACTTTGTTTTAAATTTACTGCTGCAAATATAGATAAAAACACGTAATAAATTTAAGTTTTTATCTCTTTAAATATTTGTGTTTCAGCTAATTATAACACAATAACGCACACAATGATACTATTTCAATGTACATACAAAATGAAAATTTCCCACCCTGTCTCCGACTGGAATACAACCAATCCGATGTGTAAGTAAATAATGCCATCAACATTTTTTTTCGGATAAAGGTATTCTGTACGAAATAACAATAAATGCAAGTAGTTACATCCGAAAACTCATTCAATGGAGAACTGTTGGAAAGCATCTTTCGCACTTCCAAAAAAACTATCGTCGAATACGTTCGCGAAATCGAAAGGAACAATCGTTATAAGTCAGTTCGACAAGACATTACGTTAGGAACGATACTGGACGACCGTTCCCGGTTAATAGACCTCTACGAAGCCTGCCTCGAACAGGACGCACATATACGCTCCGTCGTAGAGACGTTGGAATCCCAAATCTTAGGAGACCGGTACATGCTGGCCCGGATCAATGAAAAAGGAAAATACATCAAAGACGTAAAATACACACAGAAAATTCAAGGCACACAATTCGATAAAATTGTCAGAGGAATCGTTGAATCCAAACTCTACGGCTACACGCTGATAGAGATAATGCCTTATATCGATCCCAAGACCGGGAAATTGGCAGAAGTCAATCTGATTGAACGGAGAAACGTACTGCCCGACCAGTACACCGTGGTCAAACGGCAAGGCATTTGGTTGCCCAACTGGAATATAGCCTCGCCTGCATATAATCAAAACTACATTTTGATAAATTCCGGCACAATCGGCTTATTTTCAGCAACAACACCTCTTATCTTGGCGAAAAAATTTACCGTCGCAAATTATGTCAACTTTGGGAGCACGTATGGGCAACCGATTATCCATGGAAAGACCATCTCAGAAAGTAACAGCGACCGTAAACGCCTGGCGAACGATATAGCCAACGCCGCACAAAACAAAGTGGTAATCACGGGGATAGACGATGAGATAGACATCAAGACCTTCACAATGAGCAACAGCGAGAAAATTTATACCTCGCTGATTGAATTTGCCAATAAAGAAGTTGCCAATTTGATATTGGGTTCTGAATCAATGGCAGGTGGTATGCAAAGTTACGTTGGAAGTACGAAAGCCCATCAGGACATTTTCAGAGACAGGATCGAGGTATATCGCAGGTTTATCGAAAATGTGATGAACGAAGAAATTATACCTCGTCTGGTCGCAATGAACTATATTCCTGATGGATTGGAATTTAAGTATTCCAACAGGATTGAAATGAATAACGAAGATAGAATCAAGCTCTATCAGTTAATCACAGATAAATACGAAGTCAGTGCCGACGAAATTGAAAAAGAGTTCGGTATCAACGTGGGAAAACAACTCAACGTCGTCCCCACAATGGGGGCAGCAGGAACCGGAACACCTGTTCCCTCTGGAGGAACCCATGACAGAGGCATTATGTCGGACGAAGAGTATTTTAGGCGCTACGGTCATTCCAGAGGCAGCCGGATAGCCAACTTTCTTAAAGAGTAATTACATGGCAGAAAGAGTAGAAATAAAACAGCAAGACAAAAGCCGGGAAGAGTATTTGCTGATTCTCGATGCGTTCCGCCGCATGGTCTATAACTTCGAGAACAGTGCCGAACGCTGGGAGGTATTCGATGACATCGTTACCTTCCGGGCATCTTTCCTGATTGACCGGGCACTTTCCGGTTTACGGATAGATTTTGACCGGGCTTTGGAAATACTGAAAGGGGGCAACAACCATATAACGGCAAGGGAAGAATCCGAACGGGACACCCTGATAGCCGCTATCGACAATCTGGTCGATTTCGCCACAGCCGAGGAAACAGCTATGATGCGGGAGTTGCCCGACGAACTTGATTTGAATGATATGGAAACTTACGAAGAAGTTTGTCGGAAATATAACGAAACCTATGCGGAAACAGAGAACAGTCAGGTTCTTCATGCGGCCACTATCGCCGCATGGTGGATGGGAACCTCTGCCGAAACCATTATTACATTCAATACGCAGTCTGACGAACGGGTCAGGCCCTGGCATCTGTCACATGAAGGAGTATCCTATCCTAAAAGTGAATTTCCGCCCGAACTCATTCCACCGATAGAATGGGGTTGCCGGTGCTTCTTGACAGCAAATGGTTTCGGTTCTGTTTATGGTACTCTGGTAAAGCCCGATTTCAAGGGAAAGGGAAACCCGATATTCGCTGAAAGTCTGGCAACGGGTGGACGGATATTCTCACCGGCTCACCCGTATTTCTCACATACACTGCCGGTAGAAGCTCTGAAAATCAAACAACGCATTAAAAACAAATTCGGAATAGTATGCCTGCAATAACACTGGATGAATTTTGTAACCAATGGGCCCGTGGCAAAGATGTTCGTCCATTCCATAGCCTGCTGGCAAAGAATGCCGAGGATTTTGTCACCCTGGCCGGAGAATATGCCCTGAGTCGTTTTCGTACCTCTTTTGCCGAAGGTGGTTTTTACGGCAGCGGAACAAAATGGGCACCCCGTACTTCCAAGTGGGGAAAGAAATTCACGCATCCGGTATTGATTGACAGTGGAGAATTGAAAAGTAAAATCAAAGGACAAAAAAGCGAACTCGGTGCATACAGCGCGTTCGGAAAACGGGACTACCGCCGACGCTACCATTACGACATCTGGACGGAAGAAGAAAGTCAGACCATGGATGGGCATCGTGGAAAGAAAAAAGGAAAATACAAGAACTACGCAGCCGTACACAACACCGATCCGAAGTTCGGATTATATACAGTGCGTAAAAACTCGCTCAAACGTCCGGTGCATAGACAATTTATAGGGCACAGCCCCAAACTGCTTGATGCTATAAACAAATTATTCGTACCAAAAATATTTGATGGATTTCCCAAATGATTAAAGATAAGAAACAACCCGAAAAGCCAGTCGAATCGCCGGAACAGCCGACTATCCAGACTCCCGAAACAGTGCAAAAGAATCCTTTTGCAGAAATGTACTATGCCGTTAAACGAGCGATACTCACTATCCGGGAAGATCCGGGAAACCCGCTATCGCCCCCGTTCTTCAAAACCATTGCCATAGACAACGGACAATACCTTCGTATCATCCGGGACACCAACATGGAAATGGAAGTAGCGTTCCCCGCTATCTTCGTCCATTTCGTCAATGTCCGCTACCTCGTCCAGCAGCAGCGCATCGGCGAAGGACGGGCAACCATGCGGGTACGTTTCATCCTCAACAACCTCAATAACTCCGACCCGGAACAGGAATGTATTCCGTTCGATGTTTTTCAGAGAGTGAATGTTGCTATTCAGGATGCTAAAAACCACGAACCCGCACTTAACGAGCGTTGTAATTTAACCTACTTCGACATGCCGCAAACCACTAACATGCTCCAGGCGTACTGGGTGGATTATGAAGTCTGGTTCCGGGAAACCTCAGCCTGGAAATACAAAGACTGGATTGAACGTTACCTCGTCATGCCCCCCTTCACCAACCACTCCGACGCCCCGGAACACAACGAATCCGCCCACGGCAACCACCCCGAACCAACCTACAAGCAAGCCACCGGTTACGTCCCCTCCGTCGAAGTCGATGAACCCGAACCACCCGACGACATCGACAAAGCTGATGCTACCAGTGCTATTTCCTAAACACCCCCACTCATTTCTTCCATCCAGAATCCGGCACACCAACCGGATTCTCTCTTTTTTCCATTCGGAAGACCATTCGGTCATTCGGAAAATTCATTTCCCATTCTCCCTCTAATTCCTTACCTTCCCCCTTGCAAACTCACAGGGCGGTCTCCGAAAAGCCTAATAATAAACAGAGTAGGAACTAAACATTTACTATTATGGTTATTGTAAACTTTATAGGACATGGATTTCAGTGGTGGCAAGGAGATGATCCTAACCCTTTACCTTTTCTAACCAACCATCAAATTAAATTTTATGTTTCCCATGAACCTGGTCGTAACCTATACTCTGGCTCGTGGAGTGCACCTATTATTTGTTTGGAAGCAGAATTTGAGCTTCCATACGGAATACCCCGACCTGCGGGAGATGCATTTGTAGATCCTCCTATAGTAATTAATGGTGGGGAACGATGCCCTGAACATATATTAATACAAGATATAGGAGTATGGCAGGACGTACAACAGTTACAAATGACGAAAGGAAGAGAGATACTGTTACTATCTAGATTGAGAATCAGAGAAGTCGTGCAAATATATGGGCATGAACCTGAACAAAGAGAATTTGTTGTGATGCCTGAACATAAGGAAAATGCTTTCGCATTAAGTTGGCTAATAGATAATATGCCTGACATATTGAGAAATCATGCAGAAATAGACGATGACTTATACATCTTTCGTTGGTTAGTTTGCAGATATAAAATAAAAGCAGATAATGATAGAGCTATTCCTAAAGCTCTAAACGATATATTAGGAGAAAATGGTCGAATTCATGATTTAATAAGATAAAAGTCTATTTTCAAATAAATAGTGAGATAAGATAAACACCTGGTCTCACTATTTTGAATATAACTGAACAAGTAAGTATATTCCAAACAACGTCTAACAAGTTTCAGTATTCTTCATATATAATATAGCTACTCCTATTTACAATATAGTATATACATTCCCTCGAGACAAAATATTCCCGACATCAACACTTTACCTTATATAACCCATACATATATTCCTATCTCTGTCACCATGTATAAGGTACTTTTCCCTTTTAGAACCATTTTTTCAAGTCGTTTCTTCTTAATTTCCTCACTGAAAAAAAGTAAGTTTCTCAGTACATAATCGCTCAGTTTCCAAAACGAGACTTGAAAATTCGGGCTTTGGAAGCGTATGCCATCCGCACCGGCAAGCATACCCTCCCTCGTCTTTTTTTTCTTCTTTCAATTAGAAACATATACTGATTATCAATCAATTACATGGTTTACTTTTGTACAAAGTAAACCTTTTTACTCTTTAATCACCTTCACAACTTTCAATTTGTAACCAAAAAAAATATTTTCTTTCTGTTTACCCTATTACATTAGTTGTAACTAATTGATTTTAAATTAATTGCTATCAGTTTTACTTAATCACACTTGATTATTCGGATAAAAACGATTAAAAAAAAATTAAGGGGAATAATATTTCTTTTAAATAATTGATATTCAATGATTTATAAATATCCCTTCGCGTGCGCGTGTGTTCTCATCCATTTTAGAAAGGATTTTGACCGTCCCTAAAAAAAATATTTTGGAAAAAGTTTGGAAATAGAAAAATCAATATTATCATTAAGCAAGTCCAACGGGAAACAACAACCCAAAACAAACGGACTTAAAACAGTATCAAAAAAGCGAATAAAAAAGCTGATACGAAAAACGCTCTTTGACAAACAGTAAATTAATCACCCGTAACAAGGTGAACACACACAAAACACCGTTATAAGGTTTATAATCTTATACGAGTTGTATCTGATACGCTCTGTTTTGTCCCTATGTTTTTACGATTGACAAAATTTCTTTTTAGCAAAGTTGAAAAATTTTGCTAATCCAAAAAAAACGTATAAAAACGTCAAAGGGGAAAATACACCCTTTTGCGAAGAAATAAAAAAAGTAGTTATTAACAATCTAAAATTTTAAGAAAATGAAACAATTAGTTATCAATGTATCTAAAGACGTTACAATTAACGATTTAGTATGTAGCCCGAATGTTATTTTGTTGGCAAAACAGAGTACAACAACCAACGCAAAAACGGGTGAAACGACTACAAATGTACGCTATATAGAGGTGTGCAAAGTCGAAAAAACGGATGCTTTGACTATCGTTCAAAGTCTGTTAAAATACTGTATTGCAGAGTATTTTGTTTGTAGAGATTTAGAAAAGGACTTTGCAGATACCAATATCAAGCAAAGAAAGTTGTTCAACCAATTTTTAAGCGGTAACACAATTTACCGCACCAATTCGGAAGGCAAAGTTTCAAATGCGCTTGTTTCGGAAGTACCTTTCAGCCAAACAGCACTAAAAGTAAAAGATTATCACACTATTACAATGTGCAAAAAAGAAAACTTGAAAGCTGCCATCTATCAGCATTCAAAAGCGATTTTGTCGCAATGTGAGTATCTGCGCATGATTGTTAAAAAAGCCGAAACTTTGGATGCAACGCAAAGCGAAACAACCGAAAAACAGCCTACAAAAGTGACGACAAAGCGCAAAGAAACGACAACCGGAGCGACTTTTGTCCCTACCGCCACCGCAATGGTAGCCGCACCCGCTGTTTAAAAACAAGCCGTTTGCCTCATGCAGACCGTACCCCAAAAGGTGCGGTCTGCTTTTTTATACCTACTCATCTCACCTGTGTTTGCTTTTTTTGTGTACATACTGCATTAAAATGTTACGCAAAAATTTTTCCCCGGCGGAATTACGGGAGAAGTACACCCTAACGTGAAGTGGTTTCGGATGTAAATTTTCACAATCAAAAAACTGTAAAGCAATGAAAGCTAAAGATATTCTCGACAATTATTGTCGGCTGTATAGGGTAACTATGCCCGAAATTAACCCTGCGGAAACGCAATATTTCGTAACAATTTCCCCGGACGGTGCGGATGTGTTATACCTGCGTAAAGCGTCAAAACTTCTGGGGCAAATCATCGGGGCTGCCATGAAGCGGGGCACTGTTTTACACGTTCGCAACGGGGCAGTATCTCCGCTGACATGGGAGAACTGGAAACAGACATGGAATAAATTGTTTGCGCCAAAGGTGCGCGACCGCAAACCCGCCCCGATGCCCAATTATTCACGTCCTTATAAATCGAAAATGTTTGAGGAAGGACAACAAAGGAGCGCACATAAAAAGCCGCAAAAGCATGGGTTTGAATGTACTTTCGTGGCAAACAAGTCCATGAATTTACTCACACCCGCCAGAGTTCCCAGCATCCAGATAGGGGGATAATTGCGACTAAAAAAAAGCGACCAGGCAACCGCAAGTCACTGTAACCGTAGCACCACTGCACGGAAGCGGTCAGACAAGCTGGTCAGTATGCAGGTAGTGGGCTGGAATATGCCTGCTATCTGCTACTTTTTTATATGCCATTCTTATGTGGCAACGTGTAATATATGTCATTTTCCGGTGGTTTCTCACGGGCTTTAATATACACTTTGTCAGGATTGTACCCTGAATAGTCCACACTTCAAATAAACTTCAACTTTACTTCTTTACGTCGTGAAGACGCTCGTCCTACCTCTAAAATAACACGGTTAACACAGTGCAGCAGGGCTGCTTCCAAATCACACTTAACTGGGTGAGCTGTGTTCCGCTGTTATCCTGACAGGACAAGAATAGATGAAGTAAAAGGAATACACGGTAGTTTCAAAATCGCCTAAAAAATAAATTCTATAAAAATATTTGCAATGAGAAAAGAAATGGAAGAAGTACTGTTTATGTACGAAATGGGCTTTGAAAGCCTACAAGGTTGTGGTTATAGGGTTGTTGAAATTGTAGCAAATCATTCATACAAAAAAATGGTTCCCATCGAACGTATGGATCGAATACTTAGACTGTGCGGCATAAAACGCATTGGGAATGGATTAAGTTTTGGACTTATAAATCCAGAAGACAAGAGAATAATTATTATTAGAGGTTAATGCCCCACATAAACACTAAAACAAAATCATAATACATATATGGTAGAAATATTCAGTACAGACCGTACCATGAGTCTGGGCTGCTTCGAAAATTTCAAAGCTGCCAAAGGTACGCTTAACGGACTTATCGCTTCAGGCGAACTCTCTGGTGAAAACCCGGCAGTGCTGGTTTGCTGCTATAAAAACAATGAAATGCAACGTGAATATACCGCTACTTATTACGGAAAATGGCATGTACCGGCATCTCCCAAAGCACCTCACATCGCACAAAAAATCGAAGGGGTTCGCCGTAAGGTCAAAAATCAATGTTGCAAAATCTATGAATTGCCGGTAGACTGCTTTACAGAAGCGTTCTCTGACTGGATAGGCACTTATCAACCAGTGATTTGAGAATAAACCCGCAAAAATCAAGTAACCTTAAAAAAACAAAGCCATGAAAAAAATCTATTGTTTTATCAAGAAGTACGAAGACCAGATTTCAAACATCGTGTTTGTGACGGGATTATTGGGTATAGCGGTAGCTGCCTACTTTGTTTTTACCTGCCCACGAGTGCCATGTTTCGGCTTCTAACTACACAGTAAAGATATAATATATAACGCTTTATGTCTTTTCTGTTTCTGCCGGGGTTCTGCCTGAATCTCGGCTTTTTCATGCCCCTACGAAAAAAAACGCATTGAGTTTAACCGATGCAAACTAATATCAACTAATCTAATTACAACAATAAAAATTGAGATTATGGCGAAACATAATACGACCTTTCATGGGACCGATGTCAATAAAGCGACCAGCCTTTTTGAGTACGGTCTGCTTATGCGGTGGAAACCTAAACAGAAAAGCTGGCAGTGTATTTACCAGTGTGAATGTCCTCCGGGCAGTACACGATATAGCTACGGCTGGGTAGATGAAAAGACGCTCGACGAAATCTTCACGAAAGGCTGGGGCGTGAAGCACCTCAAATCATTCCTGAATTTCTTAGGAAATAGCTGGGAAGAATGGAAAGAGCTAACAATGTGCCAACGGGTAAGTGATTTCATCAGCTATTTTGGAAGTGGCGAACTATTCAGTACAGATGCCACGGGCGGATATAGTATCAAAGAAATATGCAAGAAGTTAAAAATTAAATATGACGAAGAGTATGAGCAGGCTTAACTATTACTACCTCGACTATCTGTACCGTGAAATCGGATTAACCCGTAGCGATATAGAATCCATCCCGGAATCCAGAAGCGGAGACGATGCCTGTTCTGTAATTGCTGACAAAAAGTATGTGCAAAAACAACTTGCAGAAGTCACGGATGAACAACTGTTCGATGCCGTAAAAAGCCTCTGTGATAATCCCGAATTGCCCTCTCGAAAAATAGCTATCATGTACATTGTCTGGATGGTGGCTCTCTCGATTAAGGAAGAAGTATTTACCAATCAAAAAACAGAATCACAATGCCAGAAGACAAGAAAACGATAAAAGTAAGGCTCCACCATATTCAATACGGTGTTTACCTTGAAGTATGGAAAGTCCAGACAGAAGAAGGTAGTCCCAAACGATATGTAGGGCGGGACATGAGTTGCTGTGACCGCCTTTGGAGTGCCCTGTGTGACGCCCCGTATGGATGCTGCGAACCGGACTGCCACCTCAGTAAAGCCGTTGAGATTATTGTCTGCGATAAGAACTGGAACGAACAACTCAGAGATGGAAACGACCGGGAACTCTATCCTGAAAGTTTTCCAACCCTTGAAGAAACGCATGATTCAGAATGGGCAGCCGTCAAAAAGCAAATTCCAAGTGTAACCAAAGAGGGGTTCTCAACATGGATAGAAGCCAAAATGCCCCCAAATGTCAGTGATATAAACCGTCTTAATTGGCAAGCTCCAACCCATTATGACGTCATAGAAACAAAAGTACTTCGTCGATTTGCATGGTTAGGCGAAAACTACGTCGTTCTCCGGCAGACCAACAGACATAAGATGTGCAATGCGTTTTGGTACGAGTATTTCACAAGCAAGGAAAAGCTGGAGCAATACGAGTCACTAACATTTTTCTACGGCTATGAATATGGCGACCAACTGACAAACTCGCTCAAAGAGAAACTCACTAAAAAATAATACCACGAATAATCAAATTTTGAATTATGACAGATAAAATCCTACAAATGTTTTTCGACATCGCCAGATGGGAAAAAGCAATAGAGAAAGGTGTAGGCAAAAAAAATACGAATATGAGCGAAGAACAATTACAAGAACTTGCTGAAAGTGGCCAGTGGAAAGACAGGGCTATTGACTTGCTCCAGCGTAAAACAAAAGCCTGCCTGGAAATCATTCTTTCCTTCGTGAACGACTACTGGCAAAACCTTGCCAGCGATGAAGAAAACCTCTACAATTTTGAGGTGTACGAGTCTGAATATTTGGAAGTTTATACCTATTGATATGAGAAATTCAAATCCGATAACCTATAAGGGAGTGGAATATCCCTCCGCTTATATCGAGATGGACGGCACAATCGGTTGTATCCGAATTGCCACCGAATCGCTGCAAAAAACTTTGGAGCAAGACGGGTTATTTGATGCTGAGGTCCCCGGCGAAGTTGGAGCCGTCGATAATCAGATTGCTTACTATGTCACCGACGAAGAATTTAAACTACCTATTCGGGAAGTGAAGAAAATCATACGGATTGCCTACGATGAAAAAAGTCCCCATGAACCTTCTGTGACGAAAAGCATCGGTGAACTTAAAAAGGGAGAATTCTTCCGCCTGAAAGATTCCGAAACGGCCCCGGTATGGGTCAGAGGTGGATATGTTCCGTTAGAAAAAAAGTTTAGCACCCATAAGTACGACGATGTGAACCATGAACGGCTGTGCAAGGGTGAAACAGAAGTTTACGTGGGATTTACATTCTAAGAATAATCAAACATGGCGCGTCCTGTTACATATCTCTTGCCGGTTTATTGGGCTTGTGCTCTTGTAAACGATGACTATACAGGTCTTAGTGATGAAGAAGAAAAGCAAATAAACGATTTTCTGGAAACAGCAGAAGGCCGTCCGGTCAGTGTGAACTTTGAAACCGAAGGCTTTTACCGGCGCAACGATGCCGGTACTTTGCCCGGAAACTGTGCAGAATTCATTTTTTTAATAGACGAATAATTGAATAAATAAACCATTTATAAAAAAACGATATGGAAATACTTTGCCGGGAACGGCTTGACGAAGCTGTCAAATATGCCGAAGAAACGAATGATCCGTCCTTACAAAAATGCCTGGACAGATTGAAAAGTTGGGAAAATAACCCACGCTGCAAAAGTAAGATAACACTGTATTCCGACCATTCTCCTTATTCTTTCGGATTCCGCCAGACTTATGAAGACGGAAGAATCGGAATTGTCGGCGGTCTTTTGTACCACGGCTCGCCCGACCGCTCTTTTGCCGTATTGTTGGAACATAGAATAGGGTGGGCAATTCACACTTGATATGGATTACGACTATCTGTGTAAATGCAATAATTGCGATGCAATCCTGATAGACAGGAATCCGCAAGTGGACACTCCTAAACTTCCCCTGCAAGACAACGAAGAACAAATGGAGTGGCTGGAAGATGAAGATGGTGAATTCTGGGGTTGCCCTCATTGCAAGACCGACAGGTATCTCATGGATTTGCCACATAAATAAAATTGCGCAAGGCTTAGTTTTCGATGCAATCCCTTTGAGAATGCGCCATCCGGTAACGGAGAATCTGAAAGAGGATGCGGTTGTCAGACCGAAACTGTCCGTTTCACCACGTTAAGTGAGGCCCTGTATGATGAGTACTGTCATCTGTCCTCAAAGGAGTGCAGGGAACAATAACCTAAAAACAAAAAATCATGAACATCGATTTCAATAAACACATCTGGGAAGGCTGGACCATTGGAGATTTCATCAATGAACTTGCCTGGCAGGTCGAGTTAATAATGAACGGAGGAGCCATACGCCCTCCCTTTGCCAACAAGCAGGAATTAGCCGAATGGTGTAAAGCCAATCAGCCCTATTATAAAAAGAAAATTGCTGCCGTAAATAACTATTTCACGCGGAAATATAATTTGAAATAAGGTATGAAAACAGCAAATAAAAAACAAACAGACGGAAAACTGACATTGGAAGAAATCCAGTCAGAATACCATAAAAATGATGTCTGCATGAGCGAACTGCTTGGGAATCTGCCAACACGAGGCTTGACAATGGAGGAAGCCTTTGAACTGAACATTGCAGCAAGGAAATGGGCAGACGGAGATAAATTCTTTCGGGCTATAGACGGCGAAGAACTGAAAAGGTTGTAACCTCAAAGAACAGAGAATTATGGAACTACTGAATAAAGGCATAACAAATATGGCTGAATTAAAAGGCATTCACATTCATACATGGGAGGGTGAAGCAGCTCATTACCTATATGATAAATTTTGCCATAACGAAATTACCGTTGATGAAATAATTCAAAAGTGGAAGGACGAATTAGGTGAGGAAGAAAGCACGGAAGTAGAGACAATTTCAACAAGTTGGAAACCTCATATTTCGAGTGATAAAGAGTTTGTGGTAGTTTTCGAAGATGAATATTGCGATATATATAAAAACACTGTTAAATTTTGAGAATAGGAAAAATGAAAGCAATTGAATTTTCAAATCAATACACCAAAGCAGTAAACATCTTCTTTGCCAGATGTTTGGAATACGAACCGGTTCCCCTGCATAAAATACAGGATATAACCATATCCTTTACCGACAGAGGCTTTTCATTACGGCTTGAAACTGTGGATAATGATTTCTCGCAGGAATTTGACGTAGATGAAAAAGAAATCATTCCGCTTTATTTCGAAACACATTGATAAACAATGGAAACAGAAAAGTTTAAAATACAAAAAGAGCTGTCAGTACACCAACGGGGGGTGATATTGCGTGGCATTTGCAACGGTGCTGCTCTACGGAACAAGCAACCCCAAATATCAGAGAACAATACGGTTATCACCTGCCGGTTCCCGTTAAGCGGTTGGGATATTTGCTGTATCAGTTGTGATGCAGAAGCCTTCGGGCTGAAAACAAAGTTTGGATATAATGGAATCACACGTATCGCATTTATCCCACAATCCCCGCAAACATACCATTGCGATAAGTGTGGCTCTACCAACGTCACCCCGACTGCTTGGTGCAACTACTGCGGCACACATACAACATTAGTCGAACATAATGAATTCATGGAACAAATCGAAAGCTGGTGGAAAGACGGCACTTCGGGAGAAGACTATGAAGTCATCACGGGCCTCAATGAAGCCGATTTTAACCCGGAGAATGACAGCAAGGAATTTACCGATGCCTGTAATGCCATCTGGAACGTCAAGAGCGACGGAGAGAAAATAGAAATCTGGAAAACAATAACCCATAGAGAAGAATATGAATAGACAATTGACAGAAGACTTGCACCAATATTTCCTGCAAAAAAAAGCCCTTACCTCCGATGAAAACTATTTACTGATGAGATTAACAGGTGAACTTCCTTATTTCCCGATTTCCCATATTTGCCGTAACGACTTAGAAGGCAAAGGGTTTGATATTTCAAACGTGACAGATTCCGTTATGTCACAACTGGCCGGCAAATTAGGCAACGATTACTGCGAACAACTGTTCTGGATAAGCATGGAAATCATAGCGGAAGAGTGCCTTAAAATCCCCAGGCATATTTGTCCCAAATGCGGAGAAAAAGCGGCTGAATACGATTCGGTTGATAACACCTTTCAGTGTTCTTCATGTGAAAACTCATGGAAAAAAGAAGAGCCCACCGGACGCTACGTTTTGGTGGAATTTCCCGAAGACCCTTCTTTCTTTGAGGAACATGAATTGGGATATCCCTGCTTCAACAGTGACGATAACGGAGCCATGTACGTTCCGGAACATCTTTACCGGGCACACTTCGGAAAAGAACCGAAAGTCGATACTTTATACCGCCCGGTTCAATGGCCGGAATCTCAAATATACTTTGAAATCGAGTCCGAATCCACCACAGCCCTCTGTGAACTGATTGAAGCAGATGCCAAATCGTTGGAAGATTTCGGAAGTTCCTCCATTTGGGTTCCATTATGTCTGATTAAAAAATAAGAAGTCTATGTTCACCGACGGAAAAACGCTCAACAAGATACACGCTGACCTGGATGCCAGTGTATCTCATGGAACCATGCGCCCCCAGGACTTAATCCCCAGGTTTACGGAAGTAATTCGTGATACGCCTGAATATATCCAAATGTTGAACATCGTGCCTGCCCATGCAGCAGGGAATGATACGGCAGAATGGTGGTATAGCGACGAGGCTAATTCCCATTTGGCCGACTTAATTGACGTTCTCGATAGTTATGCTCCCGATGAATACTATTTCGGGACACATCCGGGAGACGGTTCCGATTACGGATATTGGAAAATCGTAAACGATTAGAAAAAAAAGATGAATTATGACAGATAAGATTTTACAAATGTTCTTCGACATCGACAGATGGACGAAAGCAATCGAGAAAGGTATAGGCAAAGACATCCGGAAAGACCAGCTTATACGGCTGGCCGATGAGCATACCCGGTTGGCAATTGCCGGTGCCATGCTGAAAGGTAAGTATGAAATCTCACCTCCCCACACGGCACAAATACCGAAAGACAATGGTGAGTTCCGCACGGTTTACGTGAATGAACCTATTGACCGGGTAATATTAAGTATCGTCAACGACTTATTGTTCGACCTGATGCCGGAAATGGTTCATGACTCTTGCAAGTCCTACCAGACAGGCATCGGCTGCGGCAAGGTCGTAACCGAAGTCAGCCATCAAATCGTGAATACTGGAAAGAATGGGTATTTGGGATGGAAATCTGATTTAAGTAAATACTTCGACAGCGTACCGATTCAGTTTATCGATGAAATGTTTAATAAGGTAGAAGCCAAACACGGACATTCCGCCTTAATCGACATGCTACGGAAATACTACCACTGCGACCTGTACTTCGATGAAAACAACCGACTCCAAAGCAACTACCAGTCTCTCAAGCAAGGATGTGCCGTTGCAAGCTGGTTGGCCGATGTGTTGTTGTGCGACCTCGATGAAGAACTCTCACGGATGAATGGCTACTATGTACGTTATTCAGATGATATGCTGTTTATCGGACAAGATTACGAAAAAGCCATGCGTGTACTCCAGAAACGGCTCGATGGGATGTCGATGAAGCTCAACCCGAAAAAGGTGGAATACCTCACCGTTGACAACTGGTTCAAGTTTCTGGGATTCAGCATCAAGGGTAGTATGATTTCGCTGTCTTCCAGCCGTATCAAGACATTCCAGCAAGAAATTGAGAAGCGGACCATTCATAAGCCTGGTGTAATCCAGACCAAAGCCATCAACTCAGTGAACCGATATTTATATAAAGGGAATGGTGAGTTCAGTTGGGCGACGCAAATTCTTCCGGTCTGCAACGTAAAGAAAGACCTCGACGAACTGAACAAGTTTGTGATGGATTGTTTGCGGGCCGTCGCAACCGGCAAGCGTAAGATTGGCGGCTTGGGATATGTCAAGACAGGGAGCGATAGCTGCATTGTCCGGGGACGGGGGCGTAACGTGAAAGCCAACCGCAGCAAGACCGGCCATGACATCCCCGGCTATCTGACAATCGGCTGTATGAGGAATGCCCTACTGACAAGCCGGCCCTTGTACAACACGCTGGTTGCATCATTATAGCTTCCGCCGAGCACACGGTAAGTGGATGAAGGTGCAGGAATTTAATGTTACAGGTTGGCATACCAGAGCCTGAACGATCTTCACCGGTCTAATTCGCCCGGTGAGGATCGAACGGTTCTGGTTCCACCTGTAATGTATCGAGAAAATAAAGGAATGTGCCGCCTGCCTGACATCCATACTGAAATACTGAAACACATCAGTGAAGTACAAGGAACACGATTCACTATCCCGCGTCTGCAACCAGCTCTACGAGAGTCTTGAAGGCCGTGCATTCACCGCCTTCAGACTCCTTAATAGCTGGATACGCGGAATACATCAGAAACGTAAAGCAATGTGTCTGTGTTATGAGGACTTTATTATTATTCTTTAGCACAAAAAGCGTGGTTCAAGGAATAGAATTTAATGTGCCGTGAACAATAAGCCTCCATGGAGCCGTCGGAACTCTCTATTGAGCACTCCGACGGCGCCGTTCCGGGCTTCCAGCCACGGCAGATATCAAATGTATAAAGTAATGTGCCGGTATTCTGATAACCACAAAAAAACTTAGCACAAAGTGGAAAAGTCAAGATTAGGGTTTCAATGGTGCCGCTCTATAACTACTGGGGACCTGACCTTTACCATCTTTTAACAAGATGGTAGCTCAGGTCCGCCAGTAGAATAGCTGCACATATCAAACAAGTAAAGCAATGTGCCGTCCTAAATGAGACTAAAAAAAACGGTAACGCAGCCGAATGTTGCACAAGGAATCGAATTTAACATACAGTATTCCATTTGTATCCTGAACCTGGTAATAACCGAGGTTAAGGATACAGTACATACTGTATTCATCAGAATTATGAAGCAATGCGTCAGCGATTCGAGTGCGTTTTTTAACAAATCATTAACGGATAATAACAATGACAGCAAAAGAAATTGAAATCGGTAAATGCTATCACCTATCGGGAGATATTGAAAACGGCTATATGAACGGAAAGCCTAATATCGACCATGAGGAGGTGACACGGGTGGTGACACGGGTAACGGATACTCACATCATTTGTGAGTGCGGCAGAAGGTTTTTAATCAACGAAAACCTGAAAGTGAGTATCCCCGCCTTTCGACAGAGACTTGAAGAAAAAACGTAGAAAACATGGACAATATCTATCAAGAATCCGTCCAAGCCATCCGGGACGGTGCAAAATTCAAGATTGACTTCCCTTCCCGAAGTCTGAAACTAAACGGCAGATATATCATCCGAAATGGCTGTTATGAGGGAGAACTGGGTATATCAGAATGCAATGAAGATGAATTTGCTGCAAATGTGGAAGAACTTTATCATCGCTACAAACACTCGGTCCCTTCAGAACGCAGCGAAAGCAAATCGCACAGGTATTTTATGGCGTTGCCGGAAAGAAACCTGAGCGATGACGACATGCTTTTCGGGGAAGGGCGGGATAAGGCGCAAATTGAGCTGGAACTATATATCCTCTGCCAGATAATCAATGGTCTCAAATGGGACCCTGAAAGGATGGGCAGATGGTTTTGGCAGAGCAAAGTCGATAAGGACCTGGTGATACTCAAAAGTTGGATAGAACCGGAGAATAATTAACTATTTAATAATTTCAAAATGAGTAATAAGAAAAAAGAAACAAAAGTATTGTGCCCCCGGTGTGGCACAGAGTTCGCAACCCCGAAAAAGGAATTCACTACCGTAGCAACCGTCATCGGTAAAGATTCCGGTCTGGGCATCGTTTATCCGGCAGTAGTTGCTCAAGATAAACCGGCTAAAACAGCACAGGAACGTATCGAAGCACTTCGCAATGCCGGTGTAGATGTAAACAACCTCTTTGCCATGAAAGGTGCCAACGGTGATGAATATATCGCTTCAAACAAAGATGGCAGGCTTGCGATACTGGACGATGACGACCCTATTTTCGACCACATCATTTCTCAGGGTACAGTTCCCAATCGCCTGTGCAGACGCTGGGTGATGGGCCAGATGTTCCACATGATGTCTTATACGCCGTACCGCTCTAAAGAACCGGTCGGTGTAACGTACATGATTCATAGTCTGGGATATGAATACCAGTGGAAAATGCTGCTGAACGAGTTGCACGCACAGATGAAGATGGAGGGGCGGGATGCCGTGAATTTCGCAGACCGCAATCGCTGGTTCAACACGGATGTGATTGTGGCTATGGCAGAGGATTATATTGCCCAACTGACCAAGCGTGTCGATGCTCTGAAAGAAAGAAAGTGTAAAGGAGTCCCTTACAAACGTATCCGCAACCGCGACATCTTTGTGCTGGATCTGCAAGATAAACTTTACAAGCCATTATGGATGGCAGCAGCACGTATTAAACAGGCAAAAAATGCCGTCCAACTCTACAACACCGCAAAGAAGTTCAACGATATGCGTATCAGGATGCAGCACGATACTCCCCAAAGCAAAGCATGGGTAGATGCCTACAAGGGTTCCGGTGCATTCTTCACGATGCAGAATCTTATACGTTTCCACGCCTGTGTAGCCATTGACGACAACGGAAAACGGCTCGATAAATACCAATCGCTTGCATTCCTTTCGGAGAAAGCCGAGATGTACAAGGACGGTGAAGGATGGCGCCTGCTTGCAGTCTTGAAGAAAATGCTCAGTGACAACAACATCGACATCAAGAAAAAAATGGCCGGGTGGCGTAAGAAAAAGTAATGCACCTCATTGCCTGGTAGGTGAAATGTGACGGACCGATAAAATTCAGATCGTCTTCTTTAATATTACCTAAGGCAAAGCTAATAAGCTATTGCCTCAGGTATAACCAGAAGACCATTCATCACAGAAGTAAAGACATACCCCCGTTTGGTAATCACATTAATTATCAATTCCTCAAGACAGTCACTATAAGTTAGAAGAAATTTAACCCTAAATATCTTTTAACGGGCTATTCTTTGGGATAATGGCAAAATATATATCACTAATTGACAAACTAACTATAGAAAGTCATGAGCAAGAAACAACTTAGACGAAGGGCGTATCTGTTGTATAAACTCCGTAAAAAAGGCATTAGATGCCTGACACGGCAATTTACGATATTCTACGCCTACGGTGAAAATCCTGAAAACATACCTGAGATCGGCTGTCTGAGAAAAGAATTTCACTTTGCAGTACAATTTGAAATAAGATGATTATGGAGAAACAAGAACAAATTACCTACAAAGGACATCATATCAATATCTATTACGATGAAAATCCTGAAAGCCCGCGCGAATGGGATAATCTCGGAACCTTTTACACGGTGCACCGCTGTTATCGTCCAGAAAAAGATTTCGACAGCCATTTTGACTTCGATGAAGTGTGCGACCATCGTCCGGGCAACCTTCGGGAATCATTCCTCGAAAAGTACATTGCCTTGAACATCTATCTTTACGACCACAGTGGACTAACCATATCGTCCGGTCCTTTCTCCTGCCCGTGGGACAGTGGCTGGTTCGGTATCGTGGCAGTCAGCATCGAAAAGGTGAAAAAGGAATACGGCTGGAAAATGCTGACGAAATCCCGCAGGAAGAAGGTCGAGCAATATCTTCAGGGTGAGATTGACACTTACGATCAGTATTTGCGAGGCGAAGTGTACGGCTTCCAAATCACACCGGAAAATGATGACACCAAAGTCCTCGACAGTTGTTGGGGCTTCTATGGAAATGACGGTATCAAGGAAATCAAAAGCGAATGCCTCGCTTACATTGATGCAGAAATCGCTTATAAGGAGAAACAAAAACAAGAAGAGCGTATCCGCCTCTTCGGACTGGAAATCCCATTTCCTGAGTTCGCATTATCAATCAATTAATACATACGAATATGGCAACAGCATTGAAATATACCGAAACCCGGATTTACAAAAGTTATAAAGTCGATGTCAAAGTTCGACTTTCCGACGATTGCCGTAATGGACACGCAGACTTTGCAATTACCGCAGACATTTACGAGAAAAACAAATACGATTGCTGGAAATGGACCGCCGGTGGTTGCTGCCATGAGGAGATAGCCGTTGTATTTCCTGAACTACGACCGTTTATCGCCCTACATCTTAGTGATGCCAAAGGGGCACCGATGTATGCTCAAGGGAATGGATTCTATCATCTGAGAAACAGTCCCAAGAAATTGACTATGGAATATCTTCGTATCACGGACATTGAGTACAACCGCTTTTTCCGTGAGGCCGAAGATCAACTCTATTTCACCTACCTACTCCAAACGATAGGGGTTCCGGAACGCTGGATGCAGGAAGCACAAGCAGCCATAAAACAGTTGGAACAACTCACTGGAGAGAAATTTGAGGACACTTCCGTCCGCTATCAGTTCACACCTCTCACCCTGGAAGAGTTTCAGCTTGTAGAATCCCGGATTGCTGAAGGATATTATCTGCCCGAAAATATCCGAAAACGCAAACACGAAGCTAAATTGGCAGCACGTCGCAAGAAAATTGCCGATCTCAAGGCTACGGCATTGAGCCAGAAACGGAAGATAGAGAGGGAACTTAATATCAAGCTCTACGTGCTTCGTAGTGGGCTGCCTATCGATAATTTCATTTACTACAGCCACAACAACAAAGGAGTGTTCAACTGGATGGACAGCTCATGCTACCAGAAGATTACGCAGGCCCAGTTTGACCGATTCATCAAAAAGGTGGACTACACCAAGCTGCCCGAAGGCATTGAATTTCAACTCAAATCCGCATAGTATGATATCCGTACAATATATTCAGGAATGCCAATGCGGTGCCATGACCGTTAGTTTCGAGAACGGTGTCAGCAATAGCATGAGCCGCGAGGTATTTGACCGTAACGGCTTCAAAGGAAAACGTTTGCCACAAATATTCTGTAATTGCAACCATTGCGTCAACCATTGGGGAATCGATCTCTGCAAATGCGGTTCCGGACAGCCGGTCGGAAAATGCGATTGTGGGAGTAATGAAGCCAGCGAAGAGCTGGGCGTTAAAAGACCTTTTGTCGGATGGGTATTTTAACGGATAAAATCAATGAACTCGACCGACTGGAAAAACAGTACAGGACGGAACGGGAACGTATCGAACAAGCCATAGCAGACACAGTGCGTAGCATCGGACAAAACTCGGTTATTAAGCCGCTGGGACCGCGTATGTTTACTATTCCGTTGTCGGAATTGATAAACACCCCCTGGTCTCCGGAGTTTCACGACTGGACGGTCCAAGCGGAACGTTTATTGAATATACTGAATAAAAAGCCCGTTAGGGAATGGTTGACATTTATTCAGGAACTATTGGATAAAAATTCCCGCAACCGCTGGTCCGGGATTACAGTCAATAAAATGGTGCTGAGTAAAAAGTTTCTCCACCAGGTTATAGCGAAGTTATAGAAACATATTTATTGAAATTCAACAAAAGGGAGAAGGTTCATAACCTTCTTCTTTTTGTTTTAGGCTATTCTTAAACTGATTAAAACAAGAAAAATTATGAGATACGTTGTAGAGACCCCGATGGTAGCCCATCTTTGGGCACATCAGAGCCAGGACAGTGCCCGTAGCGGAAGTAATTTCTACTTCGAGGGCAAGGATATTTATTCTTATGGATCACACTTCCGATGCGCATCCGTCGAAACAAATCAACAAGGCCAAAAAGCCTATTTAGTAACAACCCGTACTTATTCCAATACCACCGCCAAACACATGGGAATGGTACGCCAGGCTATTCCTTTCGGAGAGCAAATCTTCAATACACCGCGATCGGTTTCTCTGTACAACGGTAAGCTATATGGATATGACTACCAGGAGGCTGCCTATTACATCATCGACCAGGTAGAGAAAATCAATGAGTATATCAAAGCCCAGATAAAATCCCGCAGTCAGAATTATACAGATCAAGTAGAAGACTGCTTGCTTAATGTGGGACGCTGGATTGAATTTTGGGGGCTTGATAAACGGCAGAAATCCGCCGAGGGGCAATGGCTTATGCCTGTTCTGACAAAATTGAGTAGTACCGCCAAAAAAGACATGGAAATATTCTGGAATGTGACGGGTGAACGTTTACGATATTCCAGTTATATTCCGAGGAATAACAAATCAGAGTATCAGGAACTGTTCCTCGATATTCTCACACGTGGTTTGTTTCAACCCATAGCAATAAGCGGATTTGAGGACCGGGTATCACAACTCTTTATTGACCGTAGTGGTGACCCGCTGTTATGGGAACATTTCGAACAGCGCAAAGCGAAACAGCAAGAGACAAATCGTCGCACGGAAGAAGCCCGGGAATGTCGTCTCGCCGAACGTCAGGAAAAATGGCGCCGTGATGAAGAAGAACGTCAGCGCGTAGCTCGTTTGACTTTCGAGGAGAAAAAGGAATTATGGCATTCAGGAGAACTTTCAAATACCTGGTTCAATGTTCCTTCCGGTCTTGGCTTCAATGCACTGCTGCGGGTACGCAACGGCTATATTGAAACCTCTATGGGAGTCCGGGTAGAAGCTACGGAAGCCGCACGTCTTTGGAGATTGATAGAACTATTTCACAAGAACGAGACAAACTTCCGTCACGACCTTGTTAAGGATGCCAACAGTCACCAATGGTCCATCAATTCCTATCAAAACGACATCATGATAGCAGGATGCCACCGGATTTCTTATGATGAAATGCGTAACGCAGCACTTCAACTCGGCATTGCCGCATAATTATTCAGCCAATGGAAACGAAAAAAAATACAGTGCCTACAAATACGATGGTTTTAATTATTCAACCATGTATCGGCCCCCTTTATACAAATAAAATTCAAGACAATGAAAGTATCAGATAAACCGACCGGACGCATTCTGGTCAGAGCAAACAGCAACAGCGAGTGGGACTCGTGCGAGTTCGCAATAGTTTCCATTTCGGAAAAGTGGAAAGAAGAACAGCTCCAAAGGCTGGAAATCATTAAGCCTTTCGCGGAGGATTACGATTTTCAATCCTTGAATTTCTATAACTGTTCTGTGGATTTTTACCAAACGGGAGAAAATGGATTGCCTGATCTCGATGAATTATTAGCAGGTAAGGACTGGGCGTTTATAGAACTGGACGAAAAGGAACTGGATAACCTGACCCCACCTGAAAGCAATCTGGATTGTTACAGGCTTGCGATATATCGGGATGGAGATGCCAAATACAAAGCATACGGTAAATATACAGGCGAAGAGTTTTGGACAGAAAACTTACCACTGAAACAACTAACGAGTATAATATGAAACGAACCAACGAAAACATCGTCTCCAGCTTTTTCTTCTACATGTGGAACGGGTGGGGATCACAAGAGGAGTGTCAGCAGGTATTTGGCTGCCTCAGCGAGCACTTTTGGGAAAAATGGAACTCCCTGTTTCAGCAATACCACGGAGGTGCTGCCGAACGCTTCTATGCCGAACTTAGTAGCGATAACCGCCGCCTACTGGTAGACCGAGCCTGTGTCATGTACAACGGGAGCAGTAAAAATTCATCTGTTTCAGTAAGTCCTCCGCATCAAAAAGTAACTGAGACACTCGATATGCTGGTCGAAATTCTGAATGAATGGTGGCGCTTTCAGGATTACGAAATTCGGCAAAGCATCACAGAACTGACTGATCGAGGTTTTAACTCTCTTGACGACTACGACAAGGCTATGAACAACTACTGGCGGGAACTTCCTATCGAACAGAAGATTACGCTTTGGCGACAGTTCACAACAACCAAAGAGACTAATCCTGATCCAGAACTGATGAAAAAGATACATATCCATCTGCGCAACCTTCGCCAGATCGACCAGCACAATGAACTGAGTATGATTTTCTGGAACGAGCAATGTCATGGCGAGATTAACATAGAACCATGGATATCGGAGTGGCATGCCTGCGAATGCGATTTCATCGTATGGTATGCCAAATTACCAACATGGATGCAAATTCGTGTAATCAACTATTATCGAACACACTTAAAAGACTGAATATGAAACCACAATTACCAGAAGAAGACCTGTTGCTTCGGGAAATGACTGACTGCCTTCCAGCACTCTATTTCCCGGAAAATGGAGATGACGACTTAATCCATGCACTTGCCCGCAAGGAGTTTTTCAGAGTTCAAGGATTGATGCGCCTCAAATATGATACAGAAGAAGAGCCCGGCGATAGCGATTCTCCTTTCGATGCGGTTGAAGACGAGTTTGAACAGGCTGTTTATGCCCGCATCCGGATTGATCCCCATGTGATACAGGTTGTCACAACACGACAGGACATGATCCGGAAAATCCGGGAGGCGGTCGAAAAGCAAAACAACATCATCGGCACGTTTTATCAGAACCGGGGTGTACATTTCCGGCATGAGAATGAATCCGAAGAGTACGACACATCGCCCATCGTGGTTATCCATAATCCGGGTTATCAGAGTTACGGGGGGTATGAGGCCAACACCGTTTACGAGCTGTTCATCGACTCCGAAGACAAACTTCTCTGTACACTCAACGGAGAGGCTGGAGAGGATTTTGATGAACCAATCGAGCACATTCAGGTAGAAGGTTTGATCGAAATTGCACATTGGCTGGAAGAACAGGGGTTTATCGAATCCGATACGCCAGAACAAAAATATGCCGCATGGCAACGGGGCGAAACCGAAATGCACATCGCATCGATCGAAATTTACAGCAGGACAACAGGCGATTCATCCAGTGGTTCCGACGATATTTTTTACGACCGAAAGTCCGCATTAGAATATTTCGTGCACTATTTCGATGATGACAAAATATCGGAGATAAAGGACAGCTACTTTGTCTGCTCAATCCGACGATTCGTTCCATCATTCGAAGAAAGACAAAGCTACCCGACTATTGAAAGCCTGTTCGATCTTTCAGACTGGCTTTCCTTCGAACCTTACTACGTGCAAACCATTAATAAATAACAATATGAGGAAAATGATTCATAAACTTAAATGGAAAGTCTACCAGTTCTATCAACGTCTGTTCTATTGGCTTGAATGGCGTTATTCCGACGAACGTCACGACCCGTACCGATGCTGCGATTGCGGTTCTACCGACGTTGAAATCAAAATCTGGAGCAAGGTTAACGAAGGAGGGCGTCCGAATGGCGATTGCGAGGAATACGAATGCAGCTTCTGCAATAACTGCGACGGAAATGTCCGCATCCGACCGACATCTTACCTGTTGGCTGGAGCTGAGCAATGGTGGGAAGGAACAGATTTCCGCACAATGGAATATCTGACTGGCTACCGACAGGGCGATTTTGATCCCGAAGATGGATGTCAGGATTTCGTAGATGCTTGTAATAGCTGGTGGAACGCATTATCAACTGAAGAAAAAATACGCTTATGGAGAAACAACTAATTACTGGAGAATCCGATCTGCGCGACTACGCCGAAGCAATTGCCGACATTGCTTATGAGGCCGGGGCGCAAGGCTTTTGTCCGACCGGAAATTCCCGCGATACCATAGACATAATCATTGGTTGGGCCAATGAATTTACACGTAGGCATCAAAATACGGATTGGAATGAGGTCGAATATCTCGATACAATTTATGAATTTACAGATCAGAAGTTAAAAAAACAACAATCCCAAGCAGAATGAAAGAAGAAACTCGCTTCGGGTGCATGGATAAAGACATAGCCATTACTGACGATTATGGTGAAATGATTGAAGTGGTAACTACGTCCGGCAATCAATCCGATTACATTTCAACGACGGGTGCGATGCCTGATGATTTCAGGTTTATCACAAGAACAGGCAGAACATATTGCTTCGACGGAACCCATGAAACTTGAATTGTTCTATGACATCGGTCGGGGCATTTTTGCAATAGATGCTGAAGCGGTAGGCAATACGCTGCTTTACAATCCATATACGGCAGAAGAAATACCAGACGAAACAACATAAACAAACAAATTATTAACCCCAAGGCGGAGAGCGTAAGTTCCCCGCCTTTTTTATCCCCCAATATTTATGAGCAAAGGATATGAAGCCCCGGTAGAAGTTCGGGAACTGGAGAAACTGATAAACGATTTTACCTATCAAAATGGATTGGATGTAAGGGACGTCTTCCGGGACCTGCTCCGGTACATTATCCATGGATTCTCACTCCCGAATACACCGCCATTAACCGACTGGCGATACACAAAGGAACAAAGCAAGGCATTCTATGGAATGTTTGCCATGTGGATACGAATCATGGAGAAACAGATCAAAATTCATGGTTGGTATGACGCTTTCGGCGATCTGTTCATGGCCCTGACCTCCCAAAGAGGTCAACAGCAGAACGGACAGTTCTTCACACCTGAACCCATCACTAAGTTAATGTCGGAATTAATTATGGGAAAGAAAGAGTCGATACCCCAAATACCTTTGGTGTATGACCCTGCGGCAGGTAGCGGCCGGACATTATTATCAGCCAAAGCAGACTGGCCGCAAAGTTATCTGGTTGCCTGGGACATTGACTATACCTGCTGCCTAATGTGCGTTTGTAACTTCCTGATGAATTCCTGTGTGGGCGAAGTTGTCTGCATCGATACGCTCCGAATGAATAATTTCCGGGGCGCATGGCTCGTCAATGCAGCCTACTACCGTACCGGACTGCCCAGTGTCCAATGGATGAATGAACAGGAATATCTTCTTTATAAACAGGCAGACATACCTGCTTATGTATTCTTTCTCAACCAGGAAAGGTACGATGAATATTTCCGGATGCGGGAAACATGGGCTAAGGTTATGTCCCTTTTCAAAGATTCTCCTGAACCACAGACTGGTAATGCTTGTGAGAGTGAGGGAGATTCTGTTCCACAAAATCAATAATAACATAAAAACTGTAATACCATGTCACTCAAAGGACAAATAACAACAGCCGAGCCATTGGAATATAATGACTTTATACGTTTACTATCCGGGCTGCACGAGGACGGTAATTATCTCTGGGAACTCTATTGTTGCATCTCTTTTTGTACGGCTTGCCGTATTTCCGATGTTCTCTCAATGACATGGAGAGACGTACTGGAAAAAGATGCCTTATTCAAAATGGAGCAAAAAACCGGCAAAACCCGACAGATTCCCATGAACAGTAATGTTCGCCACCGAATAATGGAACTATACCGCCAACTCGGATCGCCTGATAAAAGCCTTCCGGTCATGTGTAATTTCCGGACACAAAAAACGTACACAAAGAAACATATCAACGAAACCTTGAAAGCATTCCGGGTGCGTTATCGGTTGCCGATAAAACATTTCTCCAGTCATACGTTCAGAAAAACTTTTGGTCGTTATGTCTACGAAACCATGGGGCGTACAACAGAAGCTCTGATCCTGCTGTCTATGATATTCAAACACTCTTCCCCGCAAATCACCATGGTGTACCTCGGTATTCGCCAGGATGAAATCGAAGGGGTTTATAAAACTATTCAACTAAATTATTGATACAGATATGAAAACAAAAATTCTCAGATACAGTGCACAAAAACTCAATCAGGTAGTCACGCATTATGTCGAACTGGAAAAAGTGTGCGACAGCGTATATACTTACCTATACAAAAAGGATAACCATCGTGAAGAAGACGACCTGATTGCCGTTGTCATGCAAATAGAAAACGTATACTTCCAGGAGGGGACTTACAGCCGTGGGTTCCTGAAAACAAAGAATCTTTCCGAAATAGGTTCAGCTTTCGTTGCCAACTTCCACAAAATGATTGAAGACATCATGCAGGGCAACCAATTCTTGCCGATTTTATATGTCCGCATTTACGAGGAGTTAGGGCGTGACATTACGCCTTTCCTGCAATACCGGGAAAATCGCATACAAAAACTCGAACGACAGAAGCAAGAACGGATGCGGGAAAAAGAAAGAGCGGAACAGCAGTCGGCAGCCCGTGAAAAAGAACGGTTGCAAGCTGAAAAAGATAAGTTTATAGCAGGAGAAAGTATCAGTGCAGAGGACTTTATAGCCTTGTGTAAACAAGAAGAAATAGAGATACCACTTCGCACACATGGCACGTTGAATCGGAGTATTGTGGCAATATCCCCAATGAACATCCGGTATCAAAAACAAAGGGGAAAACGACCACCGAAACTTGACGGATGTTTTGCGCTTGCCAGAGCGTTGAAACAGAAACTCGAAGCAACAACATAATATCATTGCCATGTGATGACCGGAGCGCTCCATTATATGTTTGGGCGGACCCATTAAAAAAAGCACAGGCAACTTACACTCTAAATATATAATATCCACTAATCTTATTATAAACAAAGAATTTGCTTATGAATAATATCAGCAACCTGACAGCCTCCGTCACGGCCATCTTAAAAAACAACAACCTCAATGAATTCTCACTGGGTGATATTGACGAACTTTCCGACCCCACCTACATAATCTGGTGGGATAACCACGGTACGCCTTACGAAGACCCGGTTATCAAGGTAACGAGCAACGGTGACGGTCTTTCTTTCGAAGTCGAAGCCCGTGATTTTGACAACACCATCACCGTCCGGGATTGCGACATCGACCGGTTGGAATGGTGGCAAGGCATCCATGCCAACCTGCTGGAAGTGCTCCAACGTGATGGTGTATGCCGATGTCCGGCCTGCGGAAAACCGCTCAAGGATCAACAAAAATACTGCTCGGAAAATTGCCGGAAGTTTGCAACCCCGCCACCGACGGCACAAAGCATTGCAAAGCTGGCGAATCGCCACATCCGTCAACTTATCGGACAAATAGCCGGTACTGACCGGAAACTCGAAAAAGAATTAATAAAAACTCATATCATCACATTATGAACTACAAACAATATTACATTGAAACGGAATCCGCATGCAACACCGGCCTCGACCATACCGAAGATGTCTGCTGCAAGGTATATAAACAAAGTGTACAGATTGGACATTTTATCATTACAGGTAATGAGATAGGGGATTATGGTTCACTCGATAAGGCCATCATTGCTTACATGCACCGGGACTATCCCGACAACAATCCCGCTGACGAAGAAAGATATTTGAAGATACGAAAACAGGAAAAACAACTGCAATCCGCACAAAAAGCCCTGCTGATTGATATCCTCAAACAGAATGGCGGACGGGTTACTTCATACCCCGTTCCCGATGAGGACGGAGGGACAGAATACCCGGTCACAATGACCTTCTACGGAAAACACGACAACCCGAATATCAGCATTACAGATGTATATCTGGATGAACACGGGGAACCCTGTGTCGATGGAATTGATGAAGGAATCGGCTCTGTTGAACGGGGATTTCAAGTCTATCCCGAACAAATTTCCTGGGTGCTCGACTTTCTCGTGATTGCTCTGGGTTTCAAGGAAACGGAAGAGTAGAACTAATTGATACAACAACAATAAAAAACAAAAAATATGGACCTGCACAAATATTATAAAAACAGTAAAGACGAAATCAACTCATCTATCATGGAAATCGCCAGCGACCTGGCCGTAGCCCGATTAGTCGATAAATATAAACAGCCGTTCAAGGCATTTGTCGAACCTGAAGACCCGGACGATCCGAATAGTGGGACATGCTATAAAAAAAGTTTCAGGACGATTACAACAGGTTCTATGATGATGAATACAATCGGTTGGCCAACCTTATGAAATTCGATTATACCGAAGATGACGGTATCGCCAAAAAATAAGCTATGACAACCAAAGTCGTATTCCGCAAATGGAAAGATGGTGAAGTGATCACACTCTTTCCGGACATCCCATTCAATACCCGTGACTATACCACGATGTCGTATGTCCACATGGGACAACATGGCGCAGCAGATTATTCAGGAGTAATCGCAGAAACACGTCCGGCAACTGAACCCGAATATCGTGATTTGCTGGCCGAATTACAATCCATAGGATACAAGGATCTCCACATTGTAAAACGGGCTAGGCCCCATTTCAAATTTGATTAAAGAATTATCATGGAAAATAAAATCTATACATTCAATGTGGACGGCAAAAACTTTTTTGTTTCCACTGAGGAAATCAACGCTATTTACGGCCGGCAGTATGGTTTGACCGAAAAGGATATCGAAAAATATGCTGCCCGATATGTAGCGCAACTCAAAAATTACCGGGAGTGTCCCAAATGGCTGGATAAAGAACTTGTCCTCAGACTGATCGGAGAAGAACGGCTGATGAAAAACGGAGAAGCGGACGGATTCAAACTCCAGCTCACATTTGCATGGTATGTTGAGCTAAAGAAAGAAAACCTCAATCCGTTCAAGTATACAATCAACGCATATTGTTTGGATAATATACAAACTTTCGCACGCAGATACCCGACAATACAAGCTGCATTGCTTCATTGCCTGAACGGTTTCAATGAAAACACCAGCATATCCAACCGCTACAAATCCATTGAGCATTACTTGTGCTCTGATTTCCAACAACAATGGAGTTGAACAAATTCAAGATTATTGATATGGTTAAAGCAACAATTATCCTCGGCGAAGACGCCGTGAAACATTACAATGAAACTGGAATCCCTCCCTCGGACGAATGGCTGATGGATAACGGAGGTGTGGTCGATGAAAAAGAGTTTCAAACTAAAGCTGAATACGATGCTTATGTACAGGCTTTGTCAGACGCCAGCGGCTGGGGTGACTATCAAGTCATCGGACCTCCTGATGTGAGAACCGAATCCGAACTCCCTGTTGAGGCATCCGTCTGGTTGCGCCTTGGTATTACCGTTACCGGCAACAAGGAAGACATCGAAAAGGTATTGCAGGGAGACGAAACAACACTTGCCCGTCTTCTCGGAAACAAAAAATTCAGCATTGACGGTGAAACGTATATTCCATCGAGCTGCATTGAGGAATACAACAGCCAAAACAAAACCTCTTTCGAGGAAGAAGATATTGAGTTCCACTCTCTGAATGTATAATCTTAAAATCAACCGATATGACCCTGCAAGAACAAGTAAAATCACTTACCGATAAAATCATCTCCAGCCTTTGCCGGATAACCGAACGACCGGATGGTTGGTTACCTCACCTCGTCTTTGTTGAAGAAGAAAGCGAAGACCAAAACAATCATGGCGCACCTGTGTACAACGCATACCGGCTTGTCGATTTCAAACCGGACGGTAGTTGTACGCTGCGAAATACAATTACCAATGAAGATGACACAGAACGGCATCTTTCGGAAATCAATATTGACTGGTTAATGACTGTGTTGAATTGGTACGGAGAACTGGCTACCGATAAAGATATTGACCAGCCTCTTCCAAAACCGTCTTGCGCAGGATTTAAGCAAGGGGATTTAGTATGTTTGAACGAAGAAGCCATACAGCAGATACGAAGAGGTTTTGGTGATGCTCCTGCCGAGTATCGTAAAACCATGCTGTTGGAAGTATGCGGTTCCGAACTTGATTCCGGCATTGTTCGGGTTAAAGATATTCGTGAAGATGATATTCAGGAATTTTCGGCTGAATACCTACGCTTATTTTTGTCTAAAGACGAACGTTGTTTCCTGACAACATCCGCTATGTCACATCCCGGTAAGGAACTGTCTGTTTTCTTATACCCGTTAGAACGAATGGACCGTGATGCCACTGACGAAGATATTATCGCAGATTGGAAGAGTGATGAAGAGCATGATATTCCAACCAGAAAACTTACTCCCGATGAATTTGCAGAAGAATGTAACGATGAGATGTTCGCCGATCAAGTGTATTGGGTTCGATTTATCTACTATCAATCATAAAGTTATGGCAAAAAAATCAAATACTGCAAAAGTACGCCGCCGCCCTTCAATGGACGACCGGATAAAGGCGCTTCTTAAAGAAGGGCCGCTGGTAGCCCTGTATTTTAATGTTGCCGTGAGTGTGCTCAAAGAGCATATAAGTAGCATGACAGACGAAGAATTGGGAAAAATGTTCGAGAACCTTCTGCATCCTGAGCGAATCAGAGGGAATATTGAGGATATGTATAATAAACTAAATAACATCAAAGATGAATCAGACTCTCAATCTCCATAGCTACGACCGCTACATCGTATCCTTCAGTGGTGGAAAAGACTCTACAGCTTGCTTCCTCTACCTGCTCGACAATGGCATTCCTTTGGAGAAAATCGAACTCTGGCATCAGGATGTGGACGGACGCAACGATACATACTTCGATTGGGAAATTACTCCTGACTACTGCCGTCGCTTTGCCGAAGCATTTGGAGTTAAAATCTACTACCAATGGAAAGAAGGCGGTTTCCGTCGGGAACTTATGCGTGAAAACACGTTGACAGCTCCCAACTGTTTTGAATGTCCCGACGGTACTATCGGCAAAGTGGGAGGGAAACGGGGAAAACGGACTACCCGCCGCAAATTCCCGCAGTGTTCTCCCGACTTAAAAGTCCGCTGGTGTTCCGGTTATCTCAAAATAGATGTCTGCTCTGCTGCTATCATCAACCAATCCCGGTTCCGGGGTATCCGTACCCTGATATTATCCGGGGAACGGGGTGAAGAATCCGCAGCACGGGCTAAATATCCTATTTTTGAACCTGACCGGGCAGACCTTCGTAATGGAAAGCAATTCACCCGGCATGTGGACCGCCTGCGTCCCATTCGGGACTGGAAGGAACAACAGGTATGGGACATCATCAAACGATACAGGATAAGAGTACATCCTTGTTATTACTTGGGCTGGGCACGCTGTTCCTGCAAATTTTGCATTTTTGGCAATAAAAACCAGTTTGCCAGTGCAGCACTGATTAGTCCCGCTCAGATTGCCGAAGTGGTTGCTTGCGAAAAGGAATTTAACTGCACCATCAAGCGTAACACCGATCTACCTACTTTAATCGCTTCCGGTACTCCCTATCAAACAATCACTGAGGAATTAAAACGGTTGGCTATCGGTTACAATTACGACCAACCGGTTATTCTCCCACCGGATGAACCGTGGATACTCCCCGCCGGAGCCTTTGGCGAGAACTGCGGGGCAATATAATCAACAAAATATAGAGCTTATTCACCGATTTGAAAGAATACATCCGTATTCTACACCCCGGACAACAATCAAATATGATTAATAACCTTTTTAAAAAAACAGTTATGACAAACATTCAGGAAGAAACTTTCGAAATTTTAGAAATCAACGACATCGAAACCTTGTTCTCTAACGGACGCATCAACAGAAAAGAGGTCCCGGCTGGTTTTTTCGTTTACGACATTCGTTATGATGACGAGGGCGAAAACTTGGCTACCATCGAACCTCAAGTAACAGTCAATCATGCTGGTACGATTATCACACGGCAAGAAATTCCGATGACTTGCGAAAGTTATACACCCATTGAAGATTATAACTTTACAGGAGAAGAAACGACTTTGCAAGAATGGCATAACCAGTAATCAAACAAAAAAAACGACTATGGAATTTAACCCGTTAATTGATGCTTACCGGCAACGACTCGAAGCATTCCACAAAGAAATTGAAACAATCTGCGCATTGCCTGGTGGTGCGCAGAAAAAGAAAATACCCGTTTCTCCAAGCTATCAGGACGAAGTTATTATCCCGGTGTACCGTAGCTTGGCAGCAGAAATGCCTGGCTACAAAATTAAGATACCCAATCCGAAAACCTATTTTCCGATAAAAGGCTATTATAGAATCAAAGTCGGCATTACTACGGTGGGAGGTTTTTCCACCCCGGAAGGAAATGACTTCTCGCTTTATTTTACCCCAATGCGACATGCCAATCCCACCGGGAAAAGAAATAAAATCAATACCACCGAAGAATTGGTGCAACTAATTAAGAACCAATTAGAAACAGAGTAAATAAATTCATAAAAAAGCACTATATTTGCCTATCCTTTCGCATGAAAGAATTGAACCAACTCTTTCGTTTGCAAGCAAATAAGTGCTGATATAATGTATATATGGAAGAAATGAAGAAGAAGCTAATGACCAAAGAACTCTCTCTGCTTTCAACGATTTTGAAAGTGGACGAAAAACTTCTGATACAGGTAAGATCTGTTTTAGACGTAAAAAAAGTACGCCGGATACTCATTGAGAGGGAATTTCAAGATGCTGTAAAAGAGGGAAAATTCCAGAAAAAACAGATAATCTCGGCATTGATGATAAAATATGATATATCAAAAAGCGGTATCGAGCATATCATCTATGCCACTGTCAGCAACAAAGAAAAATTTTGTACCCGTTGCGGAACAGGCATCAGTAAGTACAAGTGGACTCGCAGCAAAGGTGTTTGTGACAATTGCATAGCAAAAGAAATCAATCAGCCTAAAAATGAAAAAGCATAGCACCCAAAAAGCATTCGCTATAATGAAAGAACGGAGGGGAAAAGACACCATTATCCTGTTCCACAATGGTGACAACTTCGAAGCCTACGAAAAAGATGCGCAAATTATAGCTCGTGAACTCGGATTGGGAATAGCTGTCAGAGAAGACATGATGACGGCCATTTTCCCACAGGAAAAACAGGAAGAATACTCAAATCTCCTGCTCGACAAAGGATATGCTGTCTGCATATCCGAAATGCGGGATATTTTTGGTAATTATATCACCGATATAGCCATAGAAGAAGATGAATAAATTAGTCGAAGCTATCAACAAAGGATGTCTGTTAGTCGGACTGCTCGGCGGAACCACGTCCATGATTATACTCATTGTGATTATCGGACTGGTCAAAGAATGTGTCGGCCCCAAGGAAGACCCTATGGACGTTAGTAATATGAAACAAAGGGAATGTTACGACCGTCAATACCTGATCGATTCCACCAGGGTCGGTTTTGAACTGGTCTGGTACACCACAAATACCGTGACTCCAAAACGTTTGAAAGAAATCCAGAACCGGCAACCTATTAGAAAAGCGCAAAAGCAACTGCTGCAAGAAGCACCGGGACATTTCAATCACGATTTCTTCCACACTGACATTTACGATTTTGCCAGATATGCCCGTCAGTTCGATGTTGATCCAGACGTTCGGCTCGTAAACCTCTTTGTCTATGGAATGGCACTCGAACAACAGTATCTCCAGCCCAACCCAAATCTTCCGGACGGTTGCACAGAATACAACACCTCTACCCAACAAGGCATCCTCTACCTTGAAGAAAATGATATTTATCCCTATAATCCAAAGGCAGGTCCCACATATAGATATTGGAAGTGTTGGCGAACTTCCACAACGGACGAACGTTACACCCATTTTACCACCTCTGAATATATACAGAGATAACCCTTCCGTTCTCTGTATATATCACCCGTAACATGCAGAAAATAAGTGCAATAAATATTTGGCAAGTTGCCGTAAATACCCTAATTTTGCTCTTCGTTAGAATAAAAATTGAAAGAAAACAAGTTTGTAAATTGAAAGAAAAAAGATGCAACAGATGGTTTAAAAATGACAGTAGAAAAAACGCAGATTAAATTTGCGCAGTCGGAGTCCACAGGTGAGCTGATAGGTTTTGTATCCCGTCACTCCAAGACTCAAAAATTGATGGGTGTTCGTGAGGACTCCCGTTTTGGTAAAAAAATATGTGTCCTTTCCGAAGAACTTAAGGGCACAGTACAACCAAACAAACTATACGCCGTTGAGTTGAAAGCCATGCACAATGGTTCCGGGTATGTGGTCGTTTCGGCAACACCCATACTTTTCAACGCGCAGGTAGATACTCTGATTATACCCAAAAGTATCTACCAGGTTACGGTTACTTTTGGGTTAAAAACTATTTTCTTTGACCCCAAAGACGGAAAAAGTGCTTCCAGCCGTACCTTAGCCGGAGTGATTAACCTGATCAGACAACGGGAAGACATCAAGAATCCTGATGCAGTAATCGAAAGCCTTACCCGACAAGCAACCCAGCTTGTCCGAAGAATGGAAAACGACGGGTATATAGTTCCAGACTTTACCTTAAAATGAACCGCCCACAAATAGGCATTGCAACGGATGGGGCCCATTCAATAAAGAATGGGCTCACCCGTTACAGGGCCGTAGATATAGCCACGGGCAAAGAACTGTTCTGTGTACATCTGGGCAATCAAACCATCAATATAGGAGAATTTCTGGGTGTAGTCGAAGCCGTGAAGTACATCATTACTAACAACTATCAACCTCGGATCATCTACACCGATAGCATGACCGCTATCGCATGGTTTAATGCCCGGAAAACAGCATCCGGAAAAAGGCTTACCGCTCTGAAAAAGGCAGAGATATTTCTCAAAACCTTTGCTGCCGGGATAAAAGACATCGAGGTTAAACACTGGGACAATCGGCTATGGGGTGAAACCCCTGCCGACTTCAACGAAAAATAATTGATTGATTTTAGATTGTTAATTTGAACCCCGCTTCTCCCTGCTGTGAAGCCCGGAGAAGCATTTTAATTCAAAAAAGAATATGGCAAAAATAAAATCGGAATCATATAAATACATAACAATCAAAGAAACCGAATACCTCCAACTGGTAGAAAACACCATGATTGTTGAAGCACTGAAAATAGCCGGAGTAGAACAACTCCCCATTTATCAGGCGGTCCGCCGCATTTTAGACGATAAAAGAATAGAAATTCACATCAAACCGCTCTGTACCCGATATTCGTTTTAAATTTGTACTCTCAATATACTTTTCTCTTTCAGCAACTTATATGTTCCGGTTTGAGAAATAAATAATAGACGAATATGGTCATGTCAGTGTTAATCTGTATATTTGCGACTGAAAACAAGTTGATGATGCAGTATATCAATGGATATCTGCAACTATATAACATAACGTTCGCAGGACGTCTCACTACGGAAACTGGCACTTTTCAAAAGAATAGAGGCTATTGCGCAATGTCTATGCTATACTTCGGTATGGCGTGGATTTGCGTGCTTCTATTCTTGGGTATGCCAGTACCCCGTAGTGGAGCAACGTGGGTTCACGCCTTTTTTTTCGTTCTGCACTAATCTTAATTTGGCAAATCCATTAAAATATAAAAATAAAAATATGAAAACAATTCACTTGTTTGCCGCCTTATCCATAGATGGATTTGACGTACCGGCAAACTCAGATTGCAGTTTTATTGAAAGCCATTTGAACCTTTTTTACCAGAATGCAAAAGCAATTTTAGCGGAAAAAGAAGATATTCCACTGTTGATAAATTATTGCAACAACTCATCCACGACCAAAATATATGTGATTGAAAAAGACACTCCTTCTCTTCGATGCCGGGTTTACTCCAGAGGTTTACCGGGGAAAGTATTATATCCACTGAGCAAATTACAGAAAGGAACGACTGGATATATAGCCGTTGCCCGTAATAACACTAAATTAATAACCGGCTTATTGGAAAAGAATCTGGTAGATAAAATGGATATTTACATTCATCCAGTATTAGAAGGCAAGGGAAAAAGTTTTTTCTCTACGCAGACCGCATGTTCCAGATGGAAAGTAAGACGTTGGGGAATGGATACGGAATCAGGTATAATCATGTTGCATTATGTAAAAGAGTAAATGGCTATATTCCCGGATAGACATAAAAAAGAGTACCCAACTTTTGTGCTGAGTACTCTCCCGAAATGGATTATTCCTTAGATTTTGTCCTTCGTATAAATACAATGTACATTATCGTGGACAAGCCCTTTGTACCAGTCACAACCACCGGTAGCCCAATTTGTACAATTGGAAGCATCTTTTGAGGTACGTCTGTTGCCTTCCACATCGACACCGAATCCGGAAATCAGATTATTTTCATCTATTTGTCCGTTTTGTTCAACCGGACAAATCCATATCACATTGTCATCCAAACAACCGGTAACACCTTCATTAGCATGATTCCCACGTGTTATCCAAGGAGAAGAATAGCCGTTCTTTCTATTGTCAAATTTGATTTCACTCAAACCACCTGCGCTGGAATATGCAAAGGCGTAATAGAAATAGAAGACGCCTTTTTTCGAACCTTTCACATGGCGCATGATTTCTTCGTCAAGTTTATAGTATGTACGCAGAACACCTCTGAAATCAGTCTCTTTAATAGTATCTTTAGCATCTCCTTTATTATTAAAATGTCTGCCGAATACATCAATAATAACTTTTTTGCTTTTTCGAACCGGAGTGATATTCTCTTTCAGATATTCATCATACGCTTCTTGCAACTTTTGAACTCTTTCAGAATCGCTGACAATCTGCCAGATAGGAATAAGCCCGGGATCGTTAGTCGTGCCAGGCATAATATACCCGATAAGAGCAATGGTGGTAGGATTCAGAAAGTCCATTCCTGCTTCCCATTCTGCGAAAGTACTCAGGTTCCCTCCACCAATACTTTGAACATATTCCTTTTTGTTTGAGTCCTTTCTACAAGATGTGTAACTTTCATCGTAACCTTGTCCTAATGCTACTCCTAAGTCGCCCAAACCATTTTCTGATGAGAATTTTCCACTCAGATTACAATCAACTTGTGTGGATATTTCAGTTTCTTGGTTGATAGACTCACGCATATAGTAGTATTGGTATCTACATCCAAAGATTGCTTTGGTTATAATATGAGTACCATAAATATCAAAGAGCTTTTTCAACTTCTTTCTGTCATCAGTTGGATATTCAACTTTCCCATTGACAGCAATACCTGCAATGTCATGCAATGCCTTATCTTGTATATAAGGGGTAAGGTCAGTAACAGGTTTGAGATTAACTCCCAACGCTTTCCCGAGGAATATGCGAATGCCATATTCATAATCATCAGTATTTTTCATACCGTTATTTGTGACTGCTTTCAAAGTGTTTTTAAAGCCAAGCGTGTTAATGTCGAGCCCAAACGCTTTGTTTACATCACTTGTAACTTGGGTATGGCTTTCGCCTTCAATTTTTAATGAACGACGATCAGAATAGGTGTCTTTTTCAAGAAGATTGTCAGCTTGCAATTTTTCATAGTTCAAAATTGCAGTCTGTTTGTTTCCTATTGAGTTTGTGATATTTGTTCCAAACCCAAATCCATTTTTAACAACCTCGCTAATTTTTGCAGGGTCGATGTTTTCCGTGTAATCATACTCGTACTTTACCTCGAATTTTTTTACTTCATCCATAACTTTAATTTTTTAAAAGTTGAACAATGTGTTATTTCTTTTTGCAAGCTCACGGTGGCAAATATACGGCCTGAACAAACCCGCCCCAACTTATCTTACCCAAGTCACTCTTTCTCTTTCCCAGTGACTTCATTAGCCACCGAGTGTATTTCCAAAAGCTAAAAACCGAGGTAAAAACCATTGGGAAATAGATTCTGTCATTAGGTAAAAAAAGAAAGTCCATCTTGATTTTCTGCCTTACTTTTAGCGCAAGACAAACCTATTAACAGAAGGAGGTATTTATGATGACAGACAATTCTTTATCACAACAGACGGCTGATTCGCGTCGATCCCTGCCGTTCGGAAGTATAATCGGTGCCCCGCTCAAAGCATGTATCGAGGCACAGGCAATGGCCGCGCAAACCTCATGGAAATTCATCGAGGAAGTCGGTTTGCAGACAGATCCCCAAACCGGCGAAAAGGAAGTGGTAAACGTTTCCTTTATATTTAAGCATCAGGGACAGACCTCGCAAGTCAGTATTCCTTTGCTTACTATCGTACCGGTTCCTTATCTGGCCGTCAAGACGGTCGATATTAATTTCAAGGCAAACATCACCGCCTCGAAAGCAACCGAAGTAAGTGAAAAGACAACGACCGAAGATGAAGGGAGCCTGACCGCAAAGGGCAAACTAAAATTGGGAGTTTTCAGCCTCGATACCCAGTTTCAGGCAAGTTACTCCAGCAAAAAGGACTCAAAATCGACACAGGAATCCCGTTACAGTGTCGAGTACACCATGGATGTCGCTATCAAAGCAGCCCAGGACGATATGCCTGCCGGACTTGCCAAGATGCTCGAAATACTTGATAAAGGCTTGGAGGTTATTCCCGTAAATCAATAGCACCATGGCACAACTACAATCTATCATCAGCTCCGTGCTTCGTGATGTGCTGGTGGCGCAACACGAGGCAAACATCTATTCCATGTCCTTATGCGAGTCTTATCGCAAAGACGGGCATACAGAATTATTTCCTCTGCCTGCCATTGCTATCGGCGAAATGGAATTAGAAATACGATACGGCATCAAAGCCGTAGCCGCACAATCGATACAATTTGAAATCAATTATCCTTTGTTGCGGAAGACTGTGCGGAAACTCACCGCGCAATTGGCAAAAGTCATGCTGGAAAGTATAATCAACTCTATTCTGTCGTCACCTCTGGCTGCCGATAAGGAAAGGATAAAACTGATTGAACAGCTATCTGCCCAAACGGAAATCAACCGGAAGTTCTCTTCTTTCCTCGACCAGAAATTGCAGGACTCGGTAATCGGTCAGTTTACCAATCTATTGAAGGATGACGGGGGTATCAACTCGAAAGTCCTTCGCAGTTGCGTGATGCAGACCGGAAATGAAGAACTTCTTTATCATCCCGAATTGATAAACTTATTTGAAGGGGCCGAGGGGCAGAAATTACGGAAACAAACCTATACGGATTTGGAAAAGAGTATGGGGGATATTATTCCCCAGTTGATAAAAGAAGTGAATTTCAAACGGAAACGTATTTTCCCCTCCGTCGATGTGACGGTAGCGGCAGACGAACTGGCCAAACTTCCCGAAGAGTGCATACAGAGCTTCCGTTTCAAAGTGATACCCCGGAATATGCCGTTGAATCTGACGGATGTCGGGGAAGATAATGATTAAAAGCAATGGGAGATAACACGAAAAAAATAAGTAGTCAGGTGATGGAGCTGAAAGATTTGATTTCAGGACCATTAATCGCAACTGTTGAGGCCGACTCCGCTTCTTCCCGGCAATATCTGGACTACCTCTTTGAAATAGGTTTTGAATCCTACAGCAAAGAAACGGGAGAAGTGGGCAAACTGCGGATGTTGACCTTTAACTTCACGCAAAGCAGCCATCAAGGACAGACACGGCAGAAAGTCAGCATCCCACTGCTTTCGCTTGTCCCGCTTCCCCTGCTGCAAGTGAAGGAAGCCGATTTCGACTTCGAAATACAGATAATCGACGCTGTAAAAGACGAAGCGGAAAAGACGTTCTCGTTGAAAACCGGTGAGGTGCAACAAGACGGCACGGATGATAAAAAGATGAAGCTGCGTGTCTCTATCGCTCCTTCTATCGGTGAAGGTACTGCCAAGACAACCCTTCAACAAGGGTTGACGGCCAACATGAAAGTGAAAGTCAGAATGCAACAGGCCGACTTACCGGGTGGATTGGCAAACCTGCTCCACCTCACGGCCAACAATATGACTGTTGAAGAAGAAAATAACGATAACAACAACCGGCAACCATGAACCAGCGAAATCAAACGGTAAAAGAACCGGGACTGATGTGCCCCGTATGTGGCAAATTCATTCCCACCACTGTTGCGGAACTGCTTTCCTGCCGTGGTTTGGATTGTCCCTCCTGCGGACTGCATCTGGAAATCGACCGGGCACAGTCGCAAAAAGCCCTCGAAGCCTTGCAACAGTTAGACCGGGCTCACATGCGGGTAAACAGTACAAGCCGGTTCAACCGATAAACTAAAAAACGATGGTAACACTATTAATGCTATGGAGGTGGGCACTCCGGGCTGTCTATGTCTTTTGGGAAAAATGCTCTTTATATCTCTACCAGAAACGGCTGACGATATGGCTGGCATGTAATGCAGGCAACCGCATACGCAGGGGGTGTGGCAAAAACAGATGGAAAGTGGAAATCGCTGATTTCACGGATGCTTACCTCTTCTTTATGAGGCTGGCGAAAATCCTGAACAGTGAAATCGAAGCCCACAACGGCATGGAACAGGTCTTCTATACCTGCAAACTGCCCGGAACATCCGGAACATTGCTGTTGCAGGAATGTCCGGAACAAAACGGCACTTTCGCTACCTTAAAAATGCAAGCGAATGTGTCTCACGTGTGGAAAATCAAAATAAGTTTTATTCGGAAACAGCACAAGGAGAATAAAACAACAGGAAACGATATACATATATAAATCAGATAGATATGAAAACGTTAAAATTAGGTGCAACAGGTAGTGAAGTCACAACTTTGCAAGAATTACTCCAGCAGTGGCAGTACCCATGCCCCGTGACTGGTGTCTTTGATAACGAAACGGAGAAGTATGTCCGTGATTTCCAGCATTTACAAGGTCTGTCAGCCGACGGTATTGTCGGAAAACACACTTGGGATGCTTTGCAGGACAGCATAAAACTCGAATTGCTTCCTTTCCGATTGTGTGAAACGGATTATGCAGAAGCAGCACGGACGCTGGATGTGGAAGTCGCCGCACTAAAGGCCGTAGAAGAAGTAGAAACCGGCGGCGGTGGCGGATTCATCCAAATCGGTTATCCCACGATACTCTTCGAGGGCCATATCTTTTGGAGCCAGTTAAAAAAACAAGGACTCAATCCCGAAGATTATGTAGTAGAAAACGAAGATATACTTTACCCCAATTGGACGAAAAAGTTCTATAAGCAAGGCATGGCGGAATACGACCGTTTGAACCGTGCAAAGAATATCAACGAAACGGCTGCCCTGTGTTCGGCAAGTTGGGGAATGTGGCAAATCATGGGATTCAATTACGCAGTGTGCGGCTGCAACACGGTATTTGATTTCTGCACTGAAATGCAACTGAACGAAGGCACACAGCTAAACCTGTTCACCGCGTTTTTACGCACAAACGGCTGGGACAAATACCTCCGGGATAAAAACTGGAGCGAATTTGCACGCCACTACAACGGACCTTCCTATCGGGAAAATGAATACGACAAGAAATTGGCGAATGCCTATGAAAAATATAGTATATGAAAGTCAGACCTATAACATATATCTGTGCTACCGTAATGTGCTTATGCACCATTACGGTACGTAGCCAGACCGAATTTCAGAAAGAGAAGCTCTTAACCTGCTTTTTTGAAAACGGAAGACCTATTGGGCAGCCTTTTACATCAAAGCAGCCTTATATCAGGATGGTTCGGGTAAACTCATATAAAGACGCTTATGACTTCTTCAACCAGCTATGTCTTCCGCCTGGGATATTGGATATTTATCGGAATGAGAAATATATTTTTTACCGTTACTCATTTCAGGGAGATGGAGGTTCTCTTCTTTTCACGAACAAGGTGGTTCCCAAAAGGAATGAAGTGGCTGTATTATGGATTAATATGCCGTTTCTTGTGTCGCAAAAAGTAAAAAGATTGCATTTCGTAAAAACGATAAAAATAAAACAGAAAAATTGATTGTTTTACCGCTCCAGTTTCAAGGAGTTGGGGGTGAAAATGCCAGATATAAAAGAATTTAGTTCTAATTTTACAGACTAACATACCAAAGAACAATTCTGGAATATGACATTACATACAAAACTACCCGAATAGAATTGTTTCCCTCACACTCACTTGTGAATTGAATAACTAAAATATCATCAAAATGAAGTATGTAGTGTTAAAAAATTCACAAAGTGTTTTATCCATTCAACTGCCTGACGGCTTCGGAAGTAAAATGGAAATCATCTGTTTTGAGAACCAGATGGAGTTTGATAACTTTTTAGATGAGAACCCTGTGGGAGTATATCAAATTAGTTTCCCTCATCACCTTGACAAAACTACGACGGAGCAGAACCACTTCGTCCACGATGGATTTTTCGTCCGTCAAAATGATTTTTTCAAGAAAATCTTATTCATTAATATTATGTGGATTGAGGCATCCCGAAGCTATTGCTATATTCACATGACAGATAATTCTAACATTATCATTACTTATCCCATGGCCGAAGTTAAGAAGAAATTACCTCCTGATCTTTTTATACAAACGCATCGTTCCTACATTGTAAATGCGAAATTTGTAAACAAATACGTTGGTAATGCGGTTTATATAGACAATCAATCACTCCCTATAAGCCGGAAATTTAAGAAAAAGGTTTTGGAGAATTTCTTATTTCTGGATAATATAAAACTGCCTC
>ENA-UONQ01000051-UONQ01000051.1-human-gut-metagenome-genome-assembly--contig:-CS26-NODE-51-length-151928-cov-10.349298_pt1 | contig 151928 bp, 128 predicted proteins | sample MGYA00242460_ERZ724007 | MGnify/ENA metagenome assembly ERZ724007
ATTATGTTTTAAACCTAAACTCAATTTCAATCCAGTCAGCAAAACTAATCTTTATTATATTCAAGCAAATCAATAGCTCAAATTGCATTAACTTCTTAAAATGTATAAATAATAAGAGAATATTCACAAAAGAGAATATAAATGATCGGAAAAACACATCATCTAAAAATTTACATAAATGCATAAAAATACTCCGAAAATTTAGGAATCCTTTTTGATGAAAGTATGGTATAGTAAAAACGTATTTCACAAAAAGGAGAGAGACTGAAAATGGAACATAACAAAAGAAGCAGTTTTTCCGGCAAACTCGGATATGTCCTGTCGGCTGCGGGAGCATCTGTCGGGCTGGGAAATATCTGGAGATTTCCGTATCTGGCAGCAAAGTACGGAGGTGGCATTTTCCTGCTGATTTATATTTTGCTGGCGTTGACCTTCGGCTATACCATGATTGTAGCGGAAACCGCGATTGGGCGCATGACGAAAAAGAGCCCGGTCGGAGCCTTTTCCTCTTTCGGCAAATCGAAATGGTTGTCTGCAGGCGGCTGGATCAACGCGATCATTCCTGTGCTGATCGTACCGTATTATTCCGTCATCGGTGGCTGGGTCATCAAATATCTGGTTGAATATATCAAAGGAAATGGTCAGAAGCTGGCAGCAGACGGCTATTTTTCCGATTTTATTTCAAACGGAGCATCTACGGAAATCTGTTTTACGGTATTTGCGCTGTTTACGCTGGCGATCATTTATGCGGGTGTGCGTAACGGAATCGAGCGCGTATCGAAATTCATGATGCCGATTCTGATCGTGTTGTCCGTGATTATTGCAATGTATTCGGTAACGCGTCCGGGCGCACTGGAAGGCGTGAAATATTTTCTGGTACCGAATGTGAAGAATTTTTCCTGGATGACTGTGGTTGCGGCGATGGGACAGATGTTTTATTCCCTGTCGATTGCCATGGGAATTTTGATCACGTTTGGATCCTATATGAAAAAAGATGTTTCGATTGAGGATTCGACGAGAAATGTAGAAGTATTCGATACAGCCATCGCAATTATGGCGGGCCTGATGATCATCCCGGCAGTATTTGCCTTTTCCGGCGGAGATCCAGAGACTCTGCAGGCAGGACCTGCGCTGATGTTTATTACGATTCCGAAAGTGTTTGCAAGCATGGGATTTGGAACAGCAGCGGGAATTTTATTCTTCGTACTCGTGTTATTTGCAGCGATCACAAGCTCGATTGCACTGACAGAGAGTGCAGTGTCTACCTTTGAGGATGAGCTTCACTGGGGACGCAGGAAGGCAGTTGTTTTGGTTGGCGTGATCATGCTGGGTCTGGGGACTTTATCCTGTATGGGATACGGTCCGTTGTCCTGGGTAAAGCTGATTGGAATGCAGTTTCTGGATTTCTTTGATTTTCTGACAAACTCTGTTATGATGCCGATCGCAGCAATTGCGACCTGTCTGCTCGTGTCGAAAGTAGTTGGAACAAAAAGCATCGAAGAAGAAGTTATGCACGGCGAGAGCGCATTTCGGAGAAAGAAGATTTTTAACGTGATGATTCGGTATTTATGCCCGATCTTTGCGACGATCATTTTGATCAGCTCCGTGGCAAATGCATTTGGGTGGATTTCAATGTAAAAAGAAAGGTACATTTTACCGCTGCTTATGGTGGAGAAGGCTCTTTCTGGAATGAAAACGGCAGACCTCAGTGGTCTGCCGGAAAAAGAATATTTTGTTGCTTGCGGACGGTGTCCATGATTTCGAGCTCGAGGCAGGATGCCTTCAGCCAGGAATGACGGATAAGGGAAGGTATCCCATCCGTTGAGTCATTTTCCAGCGCCTGCTGCAGCTGGTCGATTAAGCGGACAAATTCAGCTGCTTCGTAGACCATGTTGTTGGAAACAGCTGGAATGTTCGGATTTTCGGTATGACCGTCTCGAAACAGGAGCGTGAGCTGCTGGGGATCCTGAATTTTATCGATCAGCAGGGTTGCGGCTTCTCCCTGAATCTGGGACGGCAGATACGAATCCGAGATTTTGGAATACCGGAGCGTTGCCTGCATATCCGGGTACTGTAAAAGAACCGTGCCGGCGCCTTCGAAGCCGTTGGATAAAAAAATGCTGCTGCTCTGAATCGAAGCCGGCATGCCAAACAGGGAGACGAGCGGATGGACACAGTAAACGCCGATGTCCATCAGGGCAGCGTTGGAAAGTGCAGGATGGAAAGCGTTTTCGATGATCCCATCTTTGAAATGGTCATAGCGGCTGGAATATTTACAGAAAGAAAAATCTACCTGCCGGATTGTTCCAAGCACAGGCAGCAGGGAACGGATCGCTGCAAAACCAGGAGAAAAGACAGAGCGCATGGCTTCGAGCAGAATGACCTGATTTTTTATGGCAGTGTCATACATCTGTTGAAATTCCGAAGCATTGGAGGCGATTGGTTTTTCACAGAGCACATGCTTGTGGTGTTGCATCATCAGGATGCTCTGGGTCGCATGGCAGAAATTGGGGCTGGCGATGTAGACTGCGTCGATCTGGTCTGAGTCAGCCAGCGCCTCCAGAGAATCAAAGACAAGCGAAACGTTATTTTTTTGTGCATACTCCTGCGCCCGCGCAAGCGTTCTGGAATAGACAGCGCAGAGCTTGAAATCAGGCAGTGCAGAGGCTGCCTGGAGAAATTTATCGGTAATGGTGTTTGTGCCGATTACAGCGAAACGGATCATGTGGAAGCCCTCCTATATTATCAGGTACTATCAGTATAAGACAGGAATGCAAGAGGCTTCAATTCTTTTTTTGACGGACACCCCGAAATAGAGCAGCTATGGAAAGGAGCGGATTATGAAAAAGTTTTTCATCGGACTGGGGATATTTTTTGTGCTTGCGGGAATTGTGTTCTGCGCAGCTGATACGAAAGATACGAGTGCGCGTGCGCAGGCGCTTTATGACGCACCGGTTGTCACCATGCAGGATCTGGAGGAATGGAAAAATCAGGACACGCAGCAGGAAGTTGTGGTGACGCAGATTCCACTGACCGGCGATCTGGTTTCCGATCCGCGAAAGTTTCTGGATGGGCAGTTTTATTATCTGAAAGTGGAAAAATGGGTCTATCAGAAAGAGGAGGATGAGGATTCTTCCGGCTGGGAAAAAGAGGATGGTGGCAGCTATACAGTCCGGGGGGATCATGTCGCAGCTGCATTGGACGATCAGACAGAGCTGACGGAGGATAATGTTCGCGGTCTGGAATGGTTTGACGAATTTTACCCGGGCGGAAAAAATGGAGACACCCGTTATCAGATCTGGGGACTGGGAGAGGATGCGCAGCTGACGGCGGTAGCGCTTGTCGGAAACGGTGAAGTGACGGTGCAGAAGCCGTCCGAGGGACACGCATATCTCTATTTTTACGGGACAGAAGATGATTTTTATCAGTATGTGGAGGATTTCGTTGAAGGCGACAGCTTCCTGCTGCTGATTGTTGGATGGTTTTTGGCGGCGATCTGTTTTGGAATCGCGTGGTTGTTAAGAGGACACAAAGCCTCCGGCAACATTTTTATTTTGTGTGCAGCGTCTGTGGTGGCCCAGAAGCAGGCGTATCAGCAGTTGAACGATGTGGAAAAACTGCGGTTCTGGGGGCTGAAAATCGCGGCTATTCCGTTGGAAATCGGCGGATTTGCGGCGATTTGGATGCATTCGGACAGTACATTATGGATTACGGTCGGAACGGTGCTTCTGATTTTTGGAGTCGCGGCATGGATGGGTTCGTCTGCGTCGGACGAGAATCTGGAGGAGCTGGAAGAGAACGACTGAACGGAGGATTTATCCAATACATGAAAGAAGCGGGATCGCGTTTGCGCCCGCAAAGTGCATGACGCGAGGGCGTCTGCAAAATGTAGGAAAAGATTGAAAAATGAAATTTTTCAATCACGAGATTTGTGTCTGCGCGCACTTGACACGAACTCGGCATGCGCAAAAAGCGTGCGCAGAAATGAGAGGGAAAGATGAATTTTTTAAAAAGAAGACAGCAGCTGTTCGATCAGATGGAGGAAAATGCTGCACTGATTTTATTTTCTGGAATTGAAACACATGTGAGCGCGGACGAGTACGCGCCGTTTGAGGCGAACCGCAACTTTTTTTATCTGACGGGACTGCGCCGGGAGCGGATGATCCTGCTCATGAAAAAGACGAAACGCGATCCGAAGGAAATCTTATTTATAGAAGAGGCGGATCCGACGCAGGAACGTTGGTATGGCAGGAAGGTGACGGTCGATGAGGCAAAAGAGATCAGCCAGATCGAGGAGGTGCGTTTTCTGGAAAGTTTTGACGGGGTGTTCGATATGATGATGACCCGCGAGGATGTCAAAAGCCTGTATTTTGACTGTTATCGCCATCAGCAAGAGGATCTGCCGGATTACAATGCGGTAAAGGCGAAGGAATACGCGGCGCTGTATCCGGGACATCCGATCAGAAATCTATTCCCGTATGTGGCGCAGATGCGGATGCAGAAGGATGCAGACGAGGTCGCACAGCTCAAAACGGCGATCGAAATCACCGACAATGCACTGCAGTATGTGATGAAGCATCTGGAACCGGGCATGGCGGAATATCAGGCACAGGCGGATTTTGAATATCAGATCATGTATCAGGGTGCGGATGGAACTTCGTTCCCGACGATTGCCGGAAGCGGTGCAAACGGTACAATGCTGCACTACGAAACCAACCGGGATATCTGCGAGGACGGCACGTTGCTGTTGATGGATCTGGGCGCAAAATACCAGGGCTACTGTGCGGACATCACGAGAACCTATCCGGTAAACGGGCATTTTACGCAGCAGCAGAGGGCGGTTTATGAGGTCGTTTTGGAAGCAAACCGGACGATCGCAAAAACGGCAAGACCCGGCATGACGCTTCGGGAGTTGAATGACGTCTGCAAAAAGGTGCTGGCGGAGGGATGTATCCGTCTCGGTCTGATTGAAAACGAAGAGGAGATCGGCACTTACTACATGCACAGCGTATCCCATCATCTTGGAATCGACGTGCACGATGTCAATACGCTGGAGAACGATAAGCTGCTTCCCGGAATGGTCATCAGCGACGAACCGGGGCTGTATATCGATGAATGGGAAATCGGAATCCGAATCGAGGACGACCTTCTGATTACGGAGGACGGATGCGAAGTCCTTTCGGAGCAGATTATCCGCGACCCGGATGAAATCGAAGGGTTCATGCAGAATCGCTGACACGCATTTATTCATCGTATAGGAAACTTCGTTTCCTATACGATGAATACGATGAATAAACGCTCCGCGCGGATCGCACTGCAGCGGAATGGAAGAATGTCGCTTGCGTGACCCGCCGCAGGCGGAGAATCCTGCTTCGCAGGATTCTTTTTTATATATTCATAGAAAAAACATCCTGCGTCATATATTGGAAAAGAAAAAATGACTGTGACAGCCGTGTACCGGAACGTGCGGCGAAAGGCTGTCTGAAACGGAAATCAGGATGGAACGATTCAATGACGCGGTGCGGACAGTCTGCGACCTTTTGTGGAATTTTCCAATGCTGGTGCTGCTTGCCGGAACACATTTGTATTTTACAATTCGACTGGGCTTTATTCAAAGGAAGCTGCCGGATGGACTGCGCCGAAGCCTGTCCTCTGCCGGATCAGGAGGGCTGTCACCCTATGAAGCACTGTCAACCGCCCTGGCGGCGACAATCGGAACCGGAAATATCATCGGAATTTCGAGTGCAATTGCGCTCGGAGGACCCGGGGCGGTTTTCTGGTGCTGGATCAGTGGCTTTTTCGGGATGGCGACCTGCTATGCGGAAAGCGTGCTGTCCGCAGCGTGCCGGAAAAAGCGGGCAGACGGAAGTTTTTATGGCGGGCCGATGTATGTGATGGAGCAGCTGTTGCACAATCGGCTGCTGGCGGTTCTTTTTTCCGTCTTTACCGTGCTGGCGGCGCTGTGCGTCGGAAGCGGTGTGCAGGCGCATTCCCTGACAGCGGCAATTTCTCGCAGACTTCCGATGTCTGTGCACTGGATCGGTATCGCAGCGGCGCTTTTGGCGGGCAGCATCCTGATCGGAGGAGCGAAAAAAACGGCGAAGGTTTGTACCTGCCTGGTTCCGGTGATGAGCGTGCTGTACCTGGGTAGCTGTCTGTTTTTGCTGGTAAAAAATGCAGCATGGATTCCGGCGGCGCTTCAGGCGATTTTTGTGTCTGCTTTTTCGAAAAAAGCGGTGATCGGGGGCATTGCAGGGACTGCAGTGAAAATGGCGGTTCGCACCGGAATGGCGAAAGGACTTTTTACAAACGAGGCTGGAATGGGCTCGATGCCGATGACGGCGGCAGCGGCGGAAGGGCTATCTACGCGGGATCAGGGGCTGGTTTCGATGACGGGAGTGTTCTGGGATACGCTGGTGATGTGCGCGGTGACGGCGCTTGCAATTTTGAGCGATATGGTAAAAAATGCCGCTCCTTACAGGGCGGCTGCTGCAGATGAATATTGTTTTGTTGCATTTTCGAACCTGCCGGTTGCGGGGGAGGATCTTTTGTCGCTCTGCCTGGTGCTGTTTGCATTTGCGACGATTATCGGCTGGAGCTTTTATGGGGAATGTGCGGCGCGGTATTTGTGGGGCGAGAGAGGTGTAACGGTATTTCAGGTGATTTACATGGTGTTTGTATATCTCGGATCCGTCTGCTCGCTGGAGCTGGTCTGGAACCTGTCGGACCTATGCAATGCCTGCATGGCGGTTCCAAACCTTTGGTGTCTGTGGAAATTGAAAGAGCTGATTGTGGAAAAGACCCGGAACTGATCAGAGGTTCGGGTTCTTTTTATGGATTTTGGTGCTGGTAAAGCCGGAGCCTTTGACCTCGTTTGCATCACTGATGATCAAAAAGGCATGGGGATCGATTTCCATGACAATCTGATTCAGGGAAGCCATTTCGCGGCGGGAAACGACGGTCATCAGGACGGGCTGATCGGTCTGCAGATAGCCGGTCGTCGCATTTAAAAGGGTGCAGCCGCGGTCAAGACGGGTAAAAATTGCCTGCCGGATTTCTTCATAATGACTGCTGACGATGTCGGCGCGCGCCTGATGGGTGCCGATGACTAAAACCTTGTCCAGCACAAAGGTATAGATCATGACGAGTAAAATGCCGTAAAGACTTTCTTCGATGTCGGAAAAGAACATCTGCAGAATCAGGATGGAAAAATCAAACACATAGAGCGTTGCGGAAACAGGGAGATGGAATAGTTTTTTTAAAATCAGGGGCGGGATGTCCATACCGCCGGTGGATGCGCCTGCACGGATGACAATGCCAATGCCGGCACCGATCATCATTCCGCCGAGGATCGTGCAGAGCATTGCGTCCTTCGTCAGGGAGGACAGCGCCGGGAACTGCTGCCAGAATGCGAGCAAGATCGGGTATAAGAACGTGGACAAAAGCGTAGTCGCGGCAAACTTCCAGCCGAGCACGAAAAGCCCGAGCAAAAAGGTCAGGACATTGAAGCACAGTACGAACGCTGTGATCGGCGTGTGGAACCAGTGCGCAGATGCGAGGGCCAGACCGGTTGTGCCGCCGGTGATGATGCCGGATGGCAGGATAAAGGCGACGACTGCAAGGGAATACAGGGCGTTTCCAAACAGAATCAGGAAAACCCTGAACAGATTTTTTAACGTATGGTGCAGCTTGGGTGACATGGCAGTTTCCTTCTTTCATTGTGATAATACAGTAAAGCGTCAAAAAAAACGGGATATGTGAACCCCACACATCCCGCTTCCGAAAATTCTTTTTGTATTATAGCGTTCGAATGCAAAAAAGTAAACAGATTATGACTTTGTTATGGAAAAAAGTACAATTTGTGGATATACTGATATCAGGGTCAAAAAGTCGGAAATCCGACGCAAGTGTGCTTGCAGGAGGTTTTTCGAACTATTGACTCTGGTACCATAAACAGAATAGAATAAAGATTGAAAAACAGTAACTGTTCCGTAAGTCTGCGCATTTACTGCGCTGACCGTAAGAAAACTTAGGCTGGAAGGCAAAAATCCTATCGGCACAGCCGATTTGGAATGGATTTTTGCGCGTAACTGTGAGGAAACTGAACAGTTACGAAAAATAGAATTTTTCAATCGCGAGATTTGTGTCTGCGCACACTTGACACAAACTCGGCATGTACAAAAAAATGTGTGCAGAAATGAGAGGAAAATATGGCTAAAAATATTACCGTGGATAATTTTGAAAAAGAGGTACTGCAGGCGGCAGGCCCCGTTTTGGTAGACTTCTGGGCAACCTGGTGCGGACCCTGCCGGATGCAGGGACCTGCAGTGGAAAAGCTGGCAGAGGAAGGCTATAACGTCGGCAAAATCAATGTGGACGACGAGGGTGAGCTTGCAGAGCGCTATCATGTGATGAACATTCCGACTCTGATTATTTTCAAAAACGGCGAAGAAAAAGAGCGCATGGTCGGCGTACAGAGCAAAGATCTGCTGGAAAGCAAATTAAAGGCGCTGGCATAAGGCGTTGTGACAAAGCATTTGTTACAGGAAACGGCTTGCTTTCAGCTGCTGTCATAGTACAATGATATGGTATCACGCAAAGCGGCAGGATATGCCGCATAGATACAAAGGGGAAAGAGGGAAAAAGATGGAACTGGGAATTAACACAGATTTTGCAAACGAGCCGTGGGAACTGGAAGAAATCAAAAACAAGCTCCGCGAGATCGCAGAGGCTGGCTTTACGCACATTCACTGGTGCTTTGACTGGGATGGGGATTATCTGTACGCCCGCAGCGAAATGGAGCAGATCCGCAGCTGGATGGACGAGCTTGGATTGAAAGAAAAAGGACTGCATGCTTCGAAGGGCAGCCGCCGATTTGTAGAAAGATATGCAGAGGCACCTCATGGCAGAAAAGACTACCTGTCTGAGCTGGAGCCGAACCGTATCGCGGGCGTCGAGCAGATTAAAAACCGTGTGGAGCTGGTTCATGTGCTGGGAGGCAAGGAGATCGTGCTGCATATGTATCTGCCGACAAAGAGCTTTGAAGAAAAGCCGGAAACCAAAGAGCTTTTCTATCAGCAGGCATGCAAGTCTCTGGATGAGCTGCAGCCCTATTGTAAGGAGCTTGGGGTGAAGATCTGTCTGGAGAACCTGTTTGAAGCTTCTGCAAAAGATCAGATCGAGCAGTTTGATTATCTGTTTGGACGTTATCCCGCAGATTTTCTGGGACTGTGCATCGATACCGGACATGCAAACCTTGTCGGCGGCAACGAGTTCATCAAGCTGCTGGCAACCCGCTATGCAGACCGTTTCTTCTGCCAGCACCTAAATGACAACAGGGGCTGGGGAAAAGAAGATGGATGTGGAGACGCGCACCGTCTGCCGGGGGAATGCAGCATTGACTGGAAAGAAACCATGAAGCTTGTCCGGGCGTCCGCTTACGAGCAGCCTTTCGTGATGGAAGTTTCCAAGCCGGAAGGGGAAGACTGCGCACATTACTTAAAGCGCGCCTATGAAGCAGGCGTTTGGATGGCAAATTTATAGAATTGATAAAGATTGTCCGGAAAGGGGGATCTGTATGCACTATGCGGAAGAAGAAATGCAGTATCATCTGCAGATTCATAACGGGCAGGTTGGGAAATATGTCATTTTGCCGGGAGACCCTAAACGGTGTGAAAAAATCGCCGCATATTTTGAACATCCGGTTTTGATTGCGGACAGCCGGGAATTTGTGACGTATACCGGAACGCTGGAGGGCGAGACCGTTTCTGTGACCTCGACAGGCATCGGCGGTCCCTCTGCGGCGATTGCGATAGAAGAGCTGTTCAAAGCGGGCGCGCATACGTTTATCCGCGTCGGAACCTGCGGAGGCATTGACACAGAGGTACAAAGCGGCGATCTGGTCATTGCAACCGGTGCGGTACGAGCTGAGGGGACGAGCCGGGAATATGCTCCGATCGAATATCCGGCAGTCGCAAACCTGGATGTGGTCTGCGCACTGCGAGAGGCAGCCCGGGATCAGGAGATCCGATTCCATACGGGCGTTGTGCAGAGCAAGGACTCCTTTTACGGACAGCACGAGCCGCAGGTCATGCCGGTGGATTATCTGCTGCAGCAGCATTGGGGCGCGTGGAAAAAGATGGGATGCCTTGCATCGGAAATGGAATCCGCGGCGCTGTTTATCGTGGCGCAGTATCTTCGGGTGCGCTGCGGCGCGGTATTTCTGACGATGGCAAACCAGGAGCGGGAAGTGCTCGGACTTTCTAATCCGGTCGTCCACGACACGGACATGGCAGTACGTGTCGGCGTGGAGGCGCTGAAAAAGCTGATCGAACAGGATCGCATGACGAAGCTGTAAGCCTGGGATCTTTCTGTGGAGCTGCCAGTCTGGCGATCCGCGTAATCAGGGAGGGATGTTGTCCTGCACAGAGCATTTCCTTGTCACCATAACAAAAAGAGCAGTCCCCGTGACGGTGGGAACTGCTCTTTTTCATACAGAATTTTTTAATTCTGTTTCATTCGTTTCAAAATTAAGCGATTTCGTTTACTGCTTTAGCCAGACGGGAAACCTTTCTGGAAGCGGTGTTTTTATGATATACGCCCTTGGAAGCAGCCTTGTCGATAACTGTGGTTGCGTTCAGCAGTGCAGCCTTTGCAGCTTCCTTGTCCTGTGCTTCGATTGCAACACGAACCTTCTTAACAGCGGTCTTAACAGAAGATTTGATTGCTTTGTTTCTTTCAGCCTTGGTCTGGTTTACTAAAATTCTCTTCTTTGCAGATTTAATATTTGCCACGATGATACCTCCAATGAATTAACCCAAAAATGTGTGCTGTATCGTATTACATTAAAGCCGGACACGGACGTTCTAATGCAAACATACATATGTATTCTATTGGATGAAAAGAATTCTGTCAATAGATATTTTCTGGATTTTTGGAAAAAATGGGAATATAGTTCTTACAGTTCACTCGTACCGTTTGTAAGCAGATTTCATGCTCGCATGAAAATCTGCTTACAAAAAGGTACGAAGGGAGCGCCACTTTATGAGCAAAAATGAGCTGCGAAGCAGCGGAGAGCGTCGAAGCGCGGTTCATGACAATAGAATGTTCGCGAAGCGTGCATTCTATTGTATTGCGAATGGCGCGAGTGAACTGTAAGAAACACAATCTTAGAAGGAGGGAATGCGAATGAGCGTTTTTGTCGTTCGGACAGATCTTGCACTGGAAGAGGGGGAACGGATTCGGGAGTCCGGCGTTGAGATTCACGGGGTAATTCTGGAAGAAGAAACCAGACCGGAAACGGGAATTTTGGTGACGCGGGTAAAAATAGAGACGAAAAACGGCGCAAAAATTATGGGGAAACCGATTGGAACATACGTTACACTGGAAGCCGGACAGCTTGGAAACGACGAGGAGGAGTATCAGCAGGAGGTAGCGAAGGAACTTTCGGTGCAGCTGCAGAAACTGATTCCTGATCCGGAAACTGAAAAATCCGTGCTGGTCGTGGGGCTTGGAAACCGGCAGGTGACGGCGGATGCGCTGGGACCGAGGGTGGCGGACAGACTGTTTATTAACCGGCACATCATTCTCGAGTTTGGCGCTGCAGCGTATAACCGGAAAAAAATGAACCGCGTCAGCTGTCTTGTCCCCGGAGTAATGGCGCAGACAGGCATGGAGAGCGCGGAAATCGTGCGGGGCGTTGTGAAGGAGACAAAGCCGGATCTGGTGCTGGTTGTCGATGCGCTTGCGGCGCGTAGTACAAAGCGGTTAAACCGGACGTTCCAGATCAGTGACGCAGGAATCTATCCGGGTTCAGGGGTCGGCAATCACAGAAATGCGCTGACCGGGGAATCTCTGGGAGTGCCGGTGCTTGCGATTGGTGTGCCGACGGTAGTGGATGCTGCGACAATCGTCGGAGACGCGCTGCGGGAGATGGAACGGGAAAACGATTCTGCGTTGCTTCAAAATCGCGAACATCCACAGGCACTGTCCGGTCTGAACAATATGTATGTGACCGGAAAGGACATCGATGAGACAATTTTGTATCTGAGCGAAATCGTGTCGGATGGAATCAACCGGGCGCTGAACCCGGGAGGGTGATGGCGAACCAACCGGCATTGAATCCGGAAGGGTGATTACGAACCAGCCAGGTGCTTGGTTAGGAAAAGTGATGGCGAACCAATCAGGTACTGAGCCGGGAAAAGTGATTCCAGCCTTCCTGTGCGCATATATTGCAGCATGGGGAAAAAAGACAGACCGAAAAAAAACAGATATCGGGCAGTAATCGCCATTGTGATAGCCGGAATTGTTTTTCTTACGTTTCCGCGCGCAGAGGAACGAAATTTCAGGGAGCTTTTGATGGAGGATGCAGAGCTGGAGCTTTTAAATGCCCTCTGTCCGGTGATCGCAGCGGCAGGGGACAACGGCAGGCTCTCTGTGTCCGGATGGATTTTTCCGTTTCTCGGTTATCAGAGCAAAACAAAAACCGCGCAGCTGGCGCAGGAAAATTCTGATATGGTGGAAAAGATTCTGCTGGCGGAAGGGAGAGACGAATACACCGGGATGAGCGGTGACAATACAGAAAAAAATGCGCCGACGGATGGCAGGAACCTATCGCTTGAAGAACTTGCACGGTTGGAAAATGAGCAGGCGGGCGGACGAAAAAGCGGACAAAACGGCGTGGCGGGCGGCAGCGAAACCGACGGGAGCAGTGCTGCATCCGACCGCGAAGGGCAAAGCAGCGGCGGGATCGAAACCAGACCTGGCGATAGTCAAAACGAAACCGGCGACACAGCAAATAGCTCCGGCATCGGCGATTTTACAGCCTTTCTCCCGGAGAAGCAGCGTACTTACAACTGGTCGGAGCTTACGAGTTATGATGCGCTGGTGCGGGAATTTTATGCGATCGATCCGGCAACCGCGGCGGACGAGACGCAGTTGAATCAAAAGGCGCTGCTTGGCAGGACACTTTCCGTACAGAAGCGGACAGACGACCAGCCGCAGATTTTGATTTATCATACCCATTCGCAGGAAACCTTTTCCGATTCGATTCCGGGAAACCCGCAGACCGGAATTATGGGCGTCGGGGAGGTGCTGGCGGAAATTCTTCGCAAACAGTATGGCTATAACGTGATGCATCATATGGGACAGTATGACGTGGAAAAAAGGGATTATGCCTATTCCAATTCCCTTCCGGCGTTGGAAGCGATTTTGAAGGAAAACCCGTCGATTGAGGTGGTGATCGACCTGCACCGGGACGAAGTGGCAGAAGGAACGCGGCTCGTGACGGAGATCGGCGGCAAAAAAATGGCGCGCTTCATGTTTTTCAACGGACTGTCCAGAACGAGACGGCTCGGGGACATTGATTCGCTTCCGAATAAAAATATTGCGGATAATCTCGCATTTTCGTTCCAGATGCAGGTGCTGTGCAACGAGTATTACCCGGGGCTGACCCGCAGGATTTATTTGAAAGGCTACCGTTACAACATGCACTTAAAGCAGAGGTATCTGCTGATTGAAATGGGGGCGCAGACCAACACCTATGAGGAGTGTATGAATTCCTGTGTTCCACTGGCGCAGATGCTGGATCTGGAATTGTCGGGAAAAACAGATTTTACGCTTGATCTGGAGAAAGGATGAGAGTAGAATGAGAACAATAGTCTCCCGTTTTGCAATGTCCGGCGGATGGGCGCAGAACGGCATTGGAGTTTTCATTCTGATGATATACTGAGGGGATACCATCGACAAAAATACGACAGATAAGGGGTATTAGATGAGAGAGAAAAGAATCAGATGGAACGTATTTGCACAGGCAGTCTATACCATTGCGCTGCCGATCGCGTTTCAGAATTTATTGTCCACGACGGCGAGCATGGTGGATACGATCATGATCGGAAGCATGGGAGAGCTATCGGTCGCGGCGGTCGGCATCTGCTCGCAGATTTCGTCGCTGTTTTTCTCCTGCTATTTCGGATTTGCAGGAGGCGCGCTTTTGTTCTTTTCCCAGTATTGGGGTGCCAAAAGTGAAAAGGGTATCAACAAAACCTTTGGGCTTTCCATGAGCTTTATGCTGCTTGTCGGTCTTTTGTTCGGAGCAGTAGCGGTGACAAAACCGGAATTTTTGCTTGGGATTTATACAGATAAGAAAAATATTATAGAGGTGGCGATTCCCTATATCCGGATCGTTGGCTTTGCTTATCCGCTGCAGGTACTGGCGGTGATCATCAGCTTTCTGATGCGGGCGACGGAGCGCGTCAAGATTCCCCTCGTTTCTTCCGCAGTTGCGCTGGTAGTCAATTTTGTCCTGAACTGGATTCTGATCTACGGACGGTTCGGCATGCCGCAAATGGGAGCGGCAGGCGCGGCGGTAGGCACGCTGGTTTCCGGCATTGTCAATCTGATCATCCTGACAGTGTTTTTGCTGAAAGATAAAGAGACGGTTACCCTGCATGTACAGGAAATGTTCCACTGGGGAGAAGGATTTGCCGGAACCTATCTGTCCAAATGTTTTCCGATTCTGTGCAATGAGCTGTTTTACGGCATCGGTCAGATGCTGATCAATATCGTGATCGGAAGACAGTCGGAGAGTGCGATCGCCGCAATGGCAGCGTTCCGTGTTCTGGAGGGCTTTGTTTATGCCTTCTTCGGAGGACTGGCGGATGCCAGCAGCGTTGTGGTTGGCAAGGAGATTGGTGCAGGACGGCATATGAAGGGCTATCAGTATGTGAAAGGGTTCACGATCCTCTGCCCGGCGATCACATTTGGTATCTGTCTGGTTGGTGTGATCTTCAACCGCCCGCTGTTGTCTTTGTTCGGATTAGGAGCAGAGGCTATGGAATATGGCAAGTATATGCTGCTCATTTATTTGGCAGCGGGAACCGTGCGAACCTGTAACTACATTATGAATACCTGTTACCGCGCAGGCGGCGAGGCAATTTTCGGAACCGTTTTGGAAATTATCTGTCTGTATACGATCAGTGTACCTGCAACCTGGGTTGCAGGCATGGTTCTGCATCTGCCGTTCCTGGCAGTATTCGCCTTTTTGTATACAGATGAGCTGATCCGTCTTGTGTTCGAGCTATGCTATACTGCGAGCGGCAAATGGGTCAAACCGGTTACACAGGAAGGGCGCGCGACCCTCGAAGAATTCCACGAGCAGATGGCGCAGCGCAGGAAGAAAAAACAGACGGCATAGCGCACCGTCCCATTTACATTTAATAGAAACAGACCAAAACAGCCGCCCGGCAGATATTTACCGGACGGCTGAAATTATTTTTTATTCATGAAATGCTCTTTATTTCATGGATTCTTCCTGCTTCTTGATCATTCTGCGAACCATCTCGCCGCCGATGGAGCCGGCTTCCTTGGAAGTCAGGTCACCATTGTAGCCTTCCTTTAAGTTAACGCCAAGCTCGGACGCAACCTCAGTTTTGAAGCGTTCCAGTGCGGCCTTCGCCTCAGGAACTTCCACTCTATTGGATTTACCAGAATTCGTTGCCATGATTAGTCACCTCCATTATTTTCTGCTGTTGGGTTTCAGATAAGCTGCAGAGACTCTGTCATCGGATGGAACGTTGGCTCTGCAGCTGCCTGTCCGGTCGATGGATCAGTGTCACGTTTGCTTATCTTGAGCTTAGTATGTTCCGGATACAGGGAATTATAATGGAAATTTTTGTCATTTTAGTTTCCTTTGGAACGACTGATTTACACAGAACAATAGGAATCGAACGGGCAGAGAATTTCTGCACCCAAAAGCGCAGCGTCCTCTTTTGTATGAGCAGCAAACAGAAGAATTTTGTCCTGTGCGCGGTTGCGGACGAGCGCAGCTGCTTTTTTGCGGTTTTCGCTGTCCAGACCGTTGAAGGGTTCATCTAAAATTAAAAGGTCGAAGGGAACGAGCAGGGCGCGCAGCAAAGACAATCGGCGCTTCATGCCGCCGGAAAATTCGCATACCGGCTGGGACAGGGCATTTTGCGGCAAAAGAGTTGCAGCGTAGGCAGAAAGTTCTGCGTCGGAAAGGCGCTGCCTGCACACAAAACGGAGATTTGTCAGGACATCGTAGCCCTCCAGCAGCCGATCCTCCTGAAAAACAGCGGAAATTTTGAGATTTTTTAGTCCATCTATTGTGCCGCTGTCCGGTGTTTCCAGACCCATCAGGATGCGAAAAAGCGTTGTTTTTCCTGTGCCGGACGGAGCCATGAGACAATAGGCGTTTCCGGGAGAAAGCGCGAGGCTTAGATCGGAAAAGACGACCTGTCCGTGATAGGATTTGGAAAGCTTTTGCAGAATCAGATCATTGTTTTTCATGAACAGTGTTCCCCTTTCCGCCGGCAGCAGTCATGAGCCGGAGCAGAATTTTTTCAAAACAGGAGGCGATAAGAATGATCGCGAGCGTCCAGGCAAACAAAGAAGCCGTGTCGAGATAAATTTTTGCTTCATAGAGGTTTGCACCGATGGAAAAGTCGGGGACACCGATAACCTCAGCGGCGATGCCGGATTTAAATGCCATGCCGAGCGCCGATTTACAGGCGCTGATCAGATAGGGAGACAGCGCCGGACGGTACAGGTAAAAGACTTTTTTATGGAAAGGAACGCGAAAAACCTGCGCCATTTCCAAAAGTTTCGAGGCGGTGCTTTTTAAGCCGCTGACCGTGCTGATGTGCAGAATCGGATAGGCAACCAGGAAAGAAATCAGGATCGAAAGGTTTTTCGAACCGGTCCAGATCAGGGCGAGGATGACAAATGACGCGACCGGGATAGATTTCATAAACTGAATTGGCGGTTCCAGAAATTCCCCGACAATCCGGAAGCGGCAGGAGAGCGCCCCGGTCAGGATGCCGAGCAGCATGGCTAGAAAAAATCCAATGCAGATGCGGGAAATCGAAAACCAGATGGAACGCCAGAACCCGGCGGTGATCAGACATGAAAAAAAGGTCCGAAGCGTTTTTGACGGGCCGACGAGCAGGATATCATTGTGAAAGAAAACAGCGAGCAGCTGCCAGACGAGCAGCCAGAATGCGTATATGCCGAGCTTTTTGAAAAGCTTCGGGAATCCTTTTTTTTTATTCATAAAAAATGCTCCATATCAAAACAGCTGCAGCCGCACGCAAAAGCGCGGGATGCAGCTGTAACTTCTTATCATATGGAAACTTTGTTTCCATATGATAAGAAACGCTCCGCGAGGATGCGCACTCGGCGCAAGAATGTACCGAAGCACATTTTTTTACCGCAGATAATAGAAATCATCCTCCGGCAGGGAACCGCCAACGGACTGTGGGTTCTGCGAAAGCAGTACGGACAGATAGCCGTTTAACGCATCCTTCATGTCCTGTCCGTCGAGATAGGTGATGTTGCAGGCGGGCAGTGCTTTCTGTGCGATGGCAGCTTTTGCGACGATGCCTGCCTTTTCGATCAGGGCAGCAGCACCTTCAGGATCGGCTGCAGTATAGGCGATCGAAGCCTCGTGCTCCGTTAAAAACGTATCTACAAGATCTTTGTGTGCGGCTAAAAACTCGTTGTTGACGATTGAAACGCCGGTCACGAGACGGCTGTTGGAACCATCCTCCTGCAGGCTGTCCCATACTTTTGTCAGATCAAGGACAACGGACAGGCTGTCGTTCTGCGCGATGGCAGCAGTTACAAAAGGTTGTGGAAGCAGACCGATCGCATTGGGATCTTCTGCGAGAACTGCGGCAACCTCGGATGCCTCGGACTTAAATTCGAGGGTCACGGCATCGTCGGAAAGACCGGATGCAGAGATCAGATAGCGGAGCACATATTCCGGGGTTGTGCCTTTGCCGGGCAGATAAACGGTTTTGCCGGACAGGTTTTCAATCGAGCTGATAGAAGAATCGCCGGATACCAGATATAAAACGCCGAGGGTGTTGATATCGATCACGGAAACTTTACCCTCTGTCTTGTGATACAGGACAGAAGCAACGTTTGCGGGCAACAGGGCGATGTCGATCTTGCCGGAAGCAACCAGACCGGTCAGTTCGTCGGCAGCAGTCACCATTGTGAATTCGTAGTGATTTGCGGCAGTGCCGTTTTGTACATCGTCCATGAGCTTGACCAGTCCCATTGTGGTAGGACCCTTGAGACCGCCTATGCGGACAACGGTGTCGTCAGAGCTTTCCTCCAGGGCTTCGGTCGAGGTCTCTGTTTTGGCAGCAGACATTTCTTCTAAAGAAACTTCCTCGGAGCCGGTTTCGATAGCGCCTTCGGCAGTGCTGATGGTTTCGGAAACAGTGCTTTGCGAAACGGAAGCGGAAGAACCGCAGCCTGCGAGCAGGGATGCGCACAGCAGGGTGCCAATCAGCAGGGAACCAAACTTTTTCATAATCATGTCTCCTTTTTCAGATTTTGATAGATGGTTTTCGTACTGATGCCGTCCAGCATGCCGAGCTTGCCGGACAGGCTGCTGATCTGGTTCATAGGCGCGTCGAGAACAATGCTGATAATAGAAAGACCGCGCTCCCGGTAAGGCAGTCCCATCCGTCCGATAATATACTGTCCGTATTCATGCAAAATACGGTTCATCGTTTCGATCGAATCGGGATTTTCCACCATAATTCCAATCAGGGCTACGCGGTTGTCCATAGATTTGCCTCCTGTGTACGCCTTCTCCCGCAGAAAATCAGCCCGCAATCCGAAAAACTGCGGCAAAAATCTTTAGGGTCAGCACGAATTGTCTTAACAATAGCATAAAATCGGTAGACTGTCAAAAAAAACTGGCATTTTAAAACACCTTATGATATAATCGTACAATGACTGTAGTGAGTTTGATGCGGTTGTGCGTCTTTTTATAAAAACGCTTTTGTACCGGCGGCTCACTGGAATATCCGTCAGACGGACAAAAGCAACACGAGGAGGACTTATACAATGAGTTTACAGGTTGAAAAACTTGAAAAGAACATGGCGAAACTGACCATTGAGGTTTCCGCAGATGAATTTTCCAAGGCACTGGAAGATGCTTACCAGAAAAACAAAAGCAAAATCTCCGTACCCGGTTTCCGTAAGGGCAAGGTTCCCAAGAAGATGATCGAGCAGATGTACGGCAAGGGTGTATTTTATGAAGATGCTGCCAATGCCCTGATTCCGGAAGCATATGAAAAAGCGCTGGAAGAATGTGAAGAGACCATCGTTTCTTCTCCTAAGATCAACGTTACCCAGATCGAAGAGGGCAAATCCTTTATCTTTACTGCAGAGGTTGCATTAAAGCCGGAAGTAACCCTGGGCCAGTATAAGGGCGTTGAGGTTGACAAGGTAGAAGTTTCCGTAACCGACGAAGAGGTTGAGGCTGACTTAAAGCAGCAGCAGGAAAACAACTCCAGAACTGTAGTTGTGGAGCGTCCTGTACAGGATGGCGACATCGCTGTAATCGACTATGAAGGCTTCATCGACGGCGTAGCCTTCGAAGGCGGCAAGGGCACCAACTACAATCTGACGATCGGTTCCCATTCCTTCATCGGCGACTTCGAAGAGCAGCTGATCGGCAAGAACGCAGGCGAAGCGTGCGAAGTAAACGTAACCTTCCCTGAAGAGTACCATGCAAGCGAGCTGGCTGGCAAGCCTGCACAGTTCAAGGTAACTGTTAAGGAAGTAAAGGAAAAACAGCTTCCTGAATTAAACGACGAGTTCGCAGGCGAGGTTTCCGAGTTTGAAACCCTGGCTGAGTACAAAGAAGATATCAAGAAGAGCCTGCTTGCAAAGAAAGAAGCAGACGCTAAGGGCGCTAAGGAAGACGCTGTCATCGACGCAATCGTAGAGAATGCGCAGATGGAGATCCCGGACGCTATGGTAGAGACTCAGCAGAGACAGACCATCGACGAGTTCGGTCAGAGACTGCAGATGCAGGGTCTGAACCTGGAGCAGTACTTCCAGTTCACCGGTCTTACCTACGAGCACATGATGGAGCAGGTAAAACCTCAGGCGGAGCGCAGAATCAAATCCAGACTGGTTCTGGAAGCGGTTGCAGCTGCTGAGAATATCGAAGCTACGGAAGAAGATTTCGATGCAGAAGTAAAGCGCATGGCAGAAGGCTACAAGATGGAAGCAGACAAGATCAAAGAGCTGATGGGTGAGCAGGGCAAGAAGCAGATCATGGAAGATCTGGCTGTCCGCAAGGCTGTAGATTTTGTTGTAAGCGAAGCAGTAGAAAAATAATTTCAAACTGCGAACGATTCGAACATGATCTAAAATATTTCTTAAATATCAGCTGGATTTGTTGCAAAAGACAATGCCATGGGATAAGATTGGAAACAGATCAAATCCGACAGCGGGGCAGTTTCCTGCTGCAATAAAAAAGAAAACCGCAGGGTTTTGTGTATGCCAGAGCAGGGGCGTTTAACTGCTCTGGCATACCCCTTGTGAAAGGAGAGTGCTCAGATATGAGTTTAGTACCTTATGTAATCGAACAGACAAGCCGCGGAGAACGTTCCTATGACATTTATTCCAGACTGCTCAAAGAAAGAATTATTTTCCTGGGTGAGGAAGTAAACGATGTAACGGCGAGCCTCGTTGTGGCTCAGCTTCTTTTCCTGGAATCCGAAGATCCGGACAAGGATGTCCATCTGTATATCAACAGCCCCGGCGGCTCTATTCCTGCCGGTATGGCAATTTATGATACGATGAAATTTATCAAATGCGATGTCTCTACGATCTGTATCGGTATGGCGGCAAGCATGGGAGCCTTTTTGCTGGCAGGCGGCACGAAAGGCAAGAGAATGGCCCTCCCGAATGCGGAAATTATGATCCATCAGCCTCTGGGCGGCGCACAGGGACAGGCGACTGATATCGAAATCAACGCGAAGCATATATTAAAAACAAAAGAGAGAATGAACAGAATTCTTGCGGAGAATACTGGAAAAGAGTACGAAGTGATCGCTGCGGACACCGAAAGAGATAACTGGAAGACCGCAGAAGAAGCCAAAGAATATGGCCTGATCGATATGATTATCACTTCCCACGAGGATTATCTGAAATAATAGAATGCACGCTCTGCGAGCATTCTATTGTCATGAATAAGAGATAGATAGGAGAACGATATGGCAGGCAGATTTTCTGATGACCAGGTGAGATGTTCCTTCTGCCACAAGACACAGGATCAGGTGCATAAGCTGATCGCTGGTCCGGACGGCGTATATATCTGCGATGAGTGCGTGGACATCTGTGCCGAAATCATCGAAGAGGAAAATGAAGAAGAACCGCAGGAGGAAGATCCCAAACAGATCAACCTGCTGAAACCGGTGCAGATCAAAGAATTCCTCGATGATTATGTGATCGGTCAGGAAGAGGCCAAAAAGGTGCTGTCCGTTGCTGTATATAACCATTATAAAAGAGTGACAGCCGGGGCGGACGACGATGGTGTTGAGCTGCAGAAGTCCAACATTATTATGCTGGGACCTACCGGCAGCGGCAAGACATATCTTGCACAGTCTCTGGCGAAGATCATCAACGTACCGTTTGCGATCGCAGATGCGACGACGCTGACGGAAGCCGGATATGTCGGTGAGGATGTTGAAAACATCCTGTTAAAGCTGATTCAGGCGGCTGATTATGATATTGAACGGGCACAGCTCGGTATTGTATATTTGGATGAAATCGACAAGATCACGAAGAAAAGTGAAAACGTATCGATTACCCGCGACGTTTCGGGAGAGGGCGTACAGCAGGCACTGCTGAAGATCATGGAAGGCACAGTAGCGAGTGTTCCTCCCCAGGGCGGACGGAAGCACCCGCAGCAGGAGCTGATTCCGATTGACACGACGAACATTTTGTTCATCTGCGGCGGCGCCTTTGACGGCATCGAGCGGATCGTGGAATCCAGACTGGACAAAAAGAGCATCGGCTTCAACGCACAGATTTCTTCCAACGTAGAGCGCAAGGCAGGCGAGCTGTATGCGGATGTAACTCCGCAGGATCTGGTGAAGTTCGGACTGATTCCGGAGTTCGTCGGACGCGTGCCGATTACGGTAGCGCTGGAGGGACTGGACAGAGAGGCATTGATCCGAATCCTCATGGAGCCGAAGAATGCGCTGATCAAGCAGTATCAGAAGCTCTTTGGATTCGACCATGTAAAGCTTTCCTTTGAGAAGGAAGCGATTGAAAAGATCGCTGACCTCGCGCTGGAGAGAAAGACAGGCGCCAGAGGACTTCGCTCCATCATGGAAAAGACGATGATGGATGTGATGTATCAGATCCCTTCCGATCCGAGCATTACACAGTGCGTAATTACAAAAGAAGCGGTAGAAGGAACCGGAAAACCGATGGTGGTACGGCGTGAAAAACAGGGACTTCTGGACGGCTTTAAAGAAGCAAAATAGAATGACAGTAAAAGACGCCGCCCGCGACAGATACGGACGGCGTTTTTATCGTATAGGAAACTTCGTTTCCATACGATAAAAAATACTCCGCAGGATTTTATCCTAAACTCCGCATCAATAGGAGATAGCATACGATGGAAAATTTCAAAAAACTTCCGGTGATCGCCCTGCGCAGCATGACGATCCTGCCGGATACGATGATACATTTTGACCTGATCCGCAAGAAGTCCATTCTGGCGGCAGAACAGGCGATGAGCGAAGATCAGGAGGTATTTCTGGTAACCCAGTGCCATGCTGAGACGGAGGACCCGCAGGCAGAGGATCTGTACCAGATCGGCTGTATTGCAAAGGTAAAACAGGTCACGAAGCTGCCGGACAATCTGGTTCGCGTTCTCGTAGAGGGCGTTTGCAGAGGACGTCTTAGGACGCTTTTTGGAGAGTGGGAATGGCTCGGTGGCGACATCGAGGTGCTGGAAGTGCCGGCAATGGACGAAAGCAGGAAAGAAGCGATGCTGCGCAGCGCGCGCGATCGTTTCACAGAATATTGCAAATATTATCCCAGAACGGGACGGACGCTTCTGCGCCATATGGAGGAAATTCACGATCCTGGTAAGCTGATGGATCAGATTATCGAAAATATTCCGGCAGATTACACCGTAAAGCAGAAAATTTTGGAGCAGGTGGATCTCGAAAGCCGTTTCGAAGCGCTGGCAGAGGTGCTTGCGACGGAGGTAGAGGTTGCCAGAATCCGCACTGATCTGACGGAAAAAGTGCGGGAACGTGTGGATAAAAACCAAAAAGATTACATTTTGCGGGAACAGCTGAAATATATTCAGGAGGAGCTGGGGGAGGACGATGCGTCGGATGCAGCATTGTATGAAGAAAAGCTGCAGCAGCTCAAAGCCTCTAAAGAAGTAAAGGAAAAGATCGCAAAAGAAATCTCCAGATTCAAACGGCTTTCCACAAACAGTGCAGAGTCCGGTGTGGAACGTGCCTACATCGAGACACTTCTGGAGCTTCCGTGGGACAAAACCTCCCGCGAAACCTCCGACCTGACCCGCGCGGAGGAGATTCTTGACCGGGATCATTATGGTCTGGAACAGGTAAAGGAGCGTATGCTGGAATTTCTGGCGGTGCGCGCGCTGACCAAGCAGGGAGAAAGCCCGATTATCTGTCTGGTAGGACCTCCCGGAACCGGTAAAACCTCGATTGCACGCAGCGTTGCAGAGGCGTTGAATAAAAAATACGTCCGCATCAGCCTTGGCGGTGTGCGGGATGAGGCGGAGATCCGGGGACACAGAAGAACCTATGTCGGCTCGATGCCCGGACGGATTGTCAATGGTTTGAGACAGGCAGGCGTGAAAAACCCGCTGATGCTGCTGGACGAGGTGGATAAGGTTTCGAGCGACTATAAAGGAGACACCGCTTCGGCGCTTCTGGAAGTGCTGGATGCCGAACAAAACCGCAATTTCCGTGATCATTATGTGGAAATTCCGATTGATTTATCGGAGGTGCTGTTTGTTGTGACGGCAAATACGACCGAGACAATTCCGCGTCCGCTTCTGGATCGTATGGAAGTGATCGAGGTCAGCAGTTATACCGCTGCGGAAAAGTTCCATATCGCACGGGAGCATCTGATGCCCAAGCAGCTGAAGAAAAACGGTATGCAGGGACGGCTGATCGTCAGTGATAATGCACTGCGCAGCGTGATTGAGGGTTATACAAGAGAAGCCGGTGTCAGAGGTCTGGAGCGAAAGCTTGGGGAGATCTGCCGGAAAGCAGCGAGAGAGCTGTTAAAAGAGGATAAAAGCTGTATCCGCGTCAACGACCGGAACCTTGAAAAATATCTCGGCAAGCCCAGATTCCATTCTCTGAAAGCAAATCAGACGGACGAAATCGGAATTGTGCGCGGCCTGGCATGGACGAGTGTGGGCGGCGATACGCTGCAGATTGAAGTCAATATGATGCCGGGCAAAGGTGAGCTGGAGCTGACCGGACAGTTAGGCGATGTGATGAAGGAATCCGCTATGACTGGCCTGAGCTATATCCGTTCGGTCAGCGAGCGGTACCAGATCGATCCCGACGTATTTAAAAAGAATGATTTTCATATTCATATTCCGGAGGGAGCGGTTCCCAAGGACGGACCGTCCGCCGGTATTACGATGGCGACGGCGCTTCTGTCTGCGCTGACCCATACGCCGGTTCGCGCCGATCTGGCGATGACGGGCGAAATTACGCTGCGGGGCAGAGTGCTGCCCATCGGCGGCTTAAAGGAAAAGACTCTGGCGGCAAAGACTGCTGGAATCAAGACAGTATTGGTGCCAGAAAAGAACCGTCCGGACGTTGAAGAGATTCCGGCGGAGATCAAAAATGGGTTGGAAATTCTTTTTGTAGAAACGATGGACGATGTGATTGCGCACGCTTTTGTGGGCGGGAAAGGAAACAACTGATATGGTAATCAAATCCGTTCAATTGGAAACGGTCTGCGGCATTACGAGTAAGCTTCCGGATAATATGCTGCCGGAAATTGCATTTGCCGGAAAGAGTAACGTTGGCAAATCCTCCCTTATCAACGGGATCATGAACCGGAAAAGCCTGGCGAGAACTTCTTCCCAGCCCGGCAAAACCCAGACCATCAACTTTTATAATGTAAATGAAGTGTTTTATCTGGTAGATCTGCCTGGCTATGGCTACGCAAAAGCCAATCAGGAAGTCAAGGCGCAGTGGGGCAAGATGATCGAACGATACCTGCATTCCTCCAAGCAGCTAAAGGCGGTTTTTTTGCTGATCGATATCCGGCACGACCCGTCTGCAAACGATAAACAGATGTATCAGTGGATGCGTCATTACGGCTTTGATCCGATCATCATTGCAACCAAGCTGGACAAAATCAACCGCAGTCAGATCCAAAAGCAGCTCAAGGCAATTCGGGTTGGCTTAGAGGCACAGAAGGATACGATCATCATCCCGTATTCCTCTCTTTCCAAGCAGGGACGGGAAGAAATTTATGATCTGCTCGACAGCATTCTCTCAGAAGACGGAGGCATTAAAGCATGTGGAGACAATCCAGAAAATATGTAAAAGCGGTGTTAAACCTGATCACTGCAGTAGTGATCTTGCTGTTTGTCGTATTTGTTGTGCCATCGGTTATTTCGTATTTTATGCCTTTTGTAATTGGCTGGATCATCGCGATGATTGCAAACCCGCTGGTGCGTTTTTTGGATGAAAAGATTAAAATCCGCAGAAAAGCAGGCTCTGCGATCGTCATTATTGCAGTTATCGCTGCGATCGTAGCTGGTATTTACGGGATCCTGAGCCTGCTTGCAGGACAGCTGAAGGGATTTGTGGAAGAGCTGCCGGGACTCTGGAAGGCAATGGAGTCTGATATTTCCAACGCGGGAAACTCACTGGAAAGCTTTTCTCACTATTTTTCTCGAAACGTGCAGGAGCAGGTTGCCAGAATTCTGAATTCGCTGATGAAGCTGTTGAGCAGCGCGGTGGATCATATGGGCAGTCCGACGGTATCTGCAGTCGGCAATTTTGCCAAAAATATCCCGACGATCATCGTCGGTGTCATTATGTGCCTGTTGTCCTCTTATTTCTTCGTTGCGCAGCGGGAAGAAGTGATTGCTGCGTTTCGCAGATATGTACCGGAGAACTTCCGCAAAAAGTGGGATGTGATGTATCACAGTCTGACCGGTGCCATTGGCGGATATTTCAAAGCACAGCTAAAGATCGAGATCTGGGTATATCTTCTGATGCTGGTGGGCTTTTTGATCCTGCGGGTGCGTTACGGTGCGCTGATTTCGATCGGGATTGCGATCCTGGATTTTCTGCCGGTATTCGGAACCGGTACGGTTCTGTGGCCATGGGCAGTGATCAAGGTGCTTGGCGGAGACTTTAAAATGGCCATCGGGCTGCTGATCATCTGGGGAGTTGGACAGCTTTTGCGTCAGCTCATCCAGCCGAAAATTGTTGGGGATTCCATTGGCGTTCCGCCGCTTCCGACCCTGTTTCTGATCTTTATCGGTTATAAGGTAGGCAGCGTTGCCGGCATGATCCTGGCAGTTCCGGCAGGCATTATTGTTGCCAATATGTATCAGGCGGGATTTTTTGACACAACCATTGACAGTGTGCGGATCCTGGTGCATGGCTTTAACCGCTTCCGGCGCCTGACCCCGGAGGATAAGGCAGAGATTTCGGAGAAAAAGGAATAAAAAACGTTGTCGTGAGGTTCGGGGCGGCGCGCCAAAGTCTGAGGAAACGCTTGGTTGTTCGGGGGTTTTGGCGCGCTGCGCCCGCAGAGTGGAGGACGATTTGCGCAACTTTAGAATTGTGATTCAATACGAAGGAACCAGATATCAGGGCTGGCAGCGGCAGGGGACGACTCAGAACACGTTGCAGGGCAAATTCGAGGCGCTGCTTTCGAAAATTGCGGGGACTCCGGTGGAAATCCAGGCATCCGGCAGGACGGATGCAGGTGTGCACGCCCTAGGGCAGACCGCGAATTTCCATATGAATACGGAGCTTTCCTGCGAAGAGCTTCTGGATAAGCTGAACCAGTATCTGCCGGAGGATGTGGCGGTTATTTCCTGTCAGGAGGCTGCTCCCAGGTTCCACGCGCGTTTGAATGCGGTCGGTAAGACCTATTGCTACCGGATTCACAACAGCAAAATCCCGGCGGTGTTTGACAGACGGCTGGTATGGCAGATCGAACAGCAGTTAGATGTAGATGCGATGAAAACAGCGGCGAAGTATCTGGTCGGGACGCATGATTTTGCAGCGTTTACCTCCGCAAAAAACAAGAAAAAATCGACTGTCCGCTCGATAGAGTCCATTTTGTTCGAGCAAAACGGCGCGGATATCCGGATTTCTTTTCGGGGAGACGGATTTTTGTTCCATATGGTCCGCATTCTGACCGGAACACTGGTGGAGGTCGGTCTAGGGGTGCGCAGACCGGAAGAAATTGCTGCGATTCTGGACGGAAAAGACCGGCAGAAGGCGGGAATGCTGGCACCGGCGTCCGGACTTTGCCTGATGGAGGTTTATTATCAGTAGAGGATCTTTATGAAAAAGATATGGAATCAACTGGGACACAGTCTTTTTACAGAGGATGAAAGCAGTCGGAAAACAAAGCACATTCTCAAGACTGTGTTTTTCTTTTATATTCTTGTGCTGCTCAAGGTGATTGTTTTTAAGTATCCCCTTGCGCGGCTGGAGGCGATCGCTGCTTCCTGGACAAAGGAGGTTGTCTGGGAGGGACTTGGAACCGCCAACTTCACTTTATTTAAGACGATTCGGATGTATATCCGTTACTGGGGAAAATTAAACAGCTTTGAAAATCTTTTCGGCAACGTGCTTGCTTTTGTGCCGCTTGGCTTCTTACTGCCGTTTCTGCAAAAGGAGAGCCGACGATTCTGGATTCTGTTTCTGGACGCGTTCGTGCTTGTCTGCTGTATCGAGCTGTTTCAGCTTTTTACGGCATTCGGCGCATTTGATGTGGATGATATTTTGCTGAACTGCGTGGGTGCGCTGCTGGGATATGCGGTTTTTTCGCGCTGCCTGCGGGGCGCCCGTCGGACACAGGAGAAGCAGGATGCACCGGGTGCACCGGGCACCGTTGGATAAAACGCGGTATCTGGGATGGAAGCATAGAGCGCGCTGCGCGGAATGAGGTTGGTATTCGTAAAAAATTTCACTGCGCTACGCTGTCGGAACGCAGAATTGGCGCTGGATTTTTCTGTGGAAATGGAGTAACATGAAAACATGTTTGCTGCATAGCAGAAAAAACTACATAACAATTTGAAAAATGGGGAGATACAAAAGGAGGAGAGGGTCGATGCGACTGATTTTTATTCGACATGCAGAACCGGATTATTCAATTGACAGCCTGACAGAAAAGGGCTGGCGGGAAGCGAAGCTTCTTGCTGAGCGCACGAAGCGTTGGAAGGTGGATGAATTTTACTGCTCGCCCCTTGGCAGGGCGAAGGATACGGCTTCGTTTACGCTGAAGGAATGCGGCAGGGAGGCTGTGACATGTGATTGGATGCGCGAATTCGATGCCTGTGTCGTTGACCCGGAAACCGGAAAGAACCGGCTGAGCTGGGATTTAAAGCCCGCTTACTGGACAAAAGAGCCGGATTTGCTGAATATAGATCGTTTTCTGGAAACGGATCTGATGAAAAGCGGTCCGGTTGCAGAGACCTATCAGAAAGTCTGCGATGGCTTAGACGGCATCCTCGCAAAACACGGTTACCACAGGGAGGGACGCTTATATCGCACGAAGCAGCATAATGAGGACACAATCGTGCTGTTCTGCCATATGGGAGTGACATTTTATATGCTGTCCCATCTGCTTTCCATTTCTCCGGTGTGTCTGAATCATACAATGTTTCTGCCGCCGTCTTCTGTGACGGTTGTAAGTACAGAAGAGGTGGAGCAGGGCTATGGGATGTTCCGGACGCAGATGCTGGGAGACACGTCTCATCTGTACTGCGCCGGGGAGCCGGTGTCCCATATGGGATATTTTGCGGAGATTCTGCAGGAGCGTCCGTTATGATCGTACCGCGGGGCACGGCAGGTGCACAATCGACACGTCAGCCTGTAGGCACAGCATCTGCGCAATCCGTCATTCCGTCCGTTTACGCTATGCCGCAATCTGTAGTGCTTCCGATCGCGGGCACAGCTCTCCTTACAGCACGGACGCTTGCACGCTATCATTTCCCGGAAGATGAGCGTGAGCAGCTCAAGCAGCTGTGCACCCGGCTAAAGGATACCTGCAGTGATCAGATCAGCTGCAGGTTCGCAGCGTGTCCGGAAAAAGAAGATCGACTGGCAGCGTCAATGACACTTGGAAAAGGAGTGGATGAGCTGCAGGAAAAGCTTCAAAAGCAGGATATGCTGCTGGAAAGCTATATGGTTGAAACGCTCGCCGGAGAAGCTCTGATGGAAGCCTATAGCCGGTTCCATGCGGAAATTCATCGAAGAACCGGATGGTTTGTGAAGCAGATGAGCTTTTTGGGAAGCAGCAGCGAGCCGATTGAACAGCTTCCGGCGCTGCTGAAACTGCTTGACTGCGATGGTCAATATACCGCTGCCTACATCACCTGCAACGAAAGCCTTTGCCTGATCCCAAAAAAAAGCGTCGTGTTCTGGGCAGAATTGACAAAGGAGGGCGTACGCTGCGCCGGCGTATGCGACAGCTGCGAAAATGTGCAGTGTGAGAACCGAATTCCGGATAATCCGGACAATCAGGAAGCGGCAGAAAAGACGGAAGGCGTGGTAGAGAGCATTCGATGGCCGGATCTGTTCGGACGACCGCTGCCCTATGGCTATAATCGGATTTTTGGCAGATAAAAAGACCGAATGGAGGAAGACAAGACGTGAAGAAACTGCTTTGTTATTTGAAAGGGTATGAAAAGGAAACCGTGCTCGCCCCTTTGTTTAAAATGCTGGAAGCACTGTTTGAGCTGTTTGTCCCGCTGGTAATGGCTGCGGTGATCGATCAGGGTATCGGCGGATCGGACAAACCGTACATCGTGAGGATGTGCATGCTTTTGATTGCGCTGGGCGTCATCGGACTGGTCTGCTCGATTACAGCACAGTATTTTGCGGCGAAAGCGGCGACCGGATTTTCCACCCGCCTGCGCCATGAGCTGTTTGCGCACATCCAGGGACTCTCCTATACGGAAATGGATACCCTCGGCACGTCTACGTTGATCACGAGAATGACGAGTGATATCAACCAGGTACAATCCGGTGTCAATCTGGTGCTGCGCCTGTTTTTGCGTTCACCCTTTATTGTGTTCGGCGCGATGATTATGGCGTTTACCGTAGATGCAAAGGCGGCGCTGATTTTCGTGGTGACGATTCCGCTGCTTTCCATCGTCGTGTTCGGCATCATGCTCTGGACGATGCCTCTGTACAAAAAGGTGCAGGCTGCGCTGGATCAGGTGCTGGGTCTGACCCGGGAAAACCTGACAGGCGTACGCGTCATCCGCGCTTTTAATAAAGAAGAGGAAGAATTAAGCCGTTATCAGGAAAAAAATGAAACGCTGACCGGGCTGCAGAAATACGTCGGCAGAATCTCCGGTCTGATGAACCCCATTACTTATGTGATCGTCAATGTTTCGATCATTGCACTGTTGTATACCGGCGCAATCCGCGTAGATTCCGGCATCCTGACCCAGGGACAGATCGTAGCGCTTGTCAATTACATGTCCCAGATTCTGGTAGAGCTTGTCAAGCTGGCGAATCTGATTATCACGGTGACAAAAGCGATCGCCTGCGGCAACCGTGTGCAGAGCGTGCTGGAAGTGCAAAACAGTATGGAGCTGGCTGATGTGGAACAGAAAATTGAGACGGACAAAAATGCGCCTGCGGTTGTCTTCGACCATGTGTGTCTGACTTATGCGGGAGCGGGCAGCGAATCGCTGACGGACATCAGCTTTACGGCAAAGCATGGTGAGACGATCGGCATCATCGGCGGTACGGGTTCCGGTAAATCCAGTGTGGTCAATCTGATCCCCCGTTTTTACGATGTAACAAAGGGACGTGTCCTGGTAGACGGCGTGGACGTCAAAGAGTACAGCCCGGAAGTGCTGCGCAGCAGGATTGGCATCGTGCCGCAGAAAGCAGTGCTGTTTGCCGGAACCATTGTAGAGAATCTGCGCTGGGGAAAGAAGGACGCGTCCAAAGAAGAAATGTGGAAAGCGCTGGAAATTTCCCAGTCAAAAGAGTTTGTTGAGAAAAAAGACGGACAGCTCGAGAGCAGAATCGAGCAGGGAGGCAAGAATTTATCCGGCGGTCAGAGACAGCGTCTGACCATTGCCCGTGCCCTTGTCAGACAGCCGGAGATCCTGATTTTGGACGACAGCGCGTCTGCCCTCGACTATGCGACGGATGCGGCGCTTCGAAAAGCGATCCGAAATATGGAAGGAAATCCTGCGGTCTTTATCGTTTCCCAGAGAACGTCCTCCATTCAGCATGCAGACCGAATTCTGGTGCTGGACGATGGAAAGGCTGCCGGACTTGGAACCCATGAGGAGCTGCTTGAAACCTGTCCGGTTTATCAGGAAATTTATTATTCCCAGTTCGATGAAAAGGCGGCGAAGGCAGTGCGTGAAAACGCCGCCAATGCGGGTAAGGCAGAGAAAGGAGGATGCTGAGCATGGCAAAAAAAATGGAAGCAGGACAGACGCAGACCCTGAAAAAAGTGCTGCACTATATGAAGCCGTACCGTTTTTTCCTTCTTTTATCCGTGATTTTAGCGGCGATTACTGTCGCATCCACGCTGTATCTTCCACTGTTAATTGGTAAAGCGGTGGACTGCATCGTTGGAAAAGGTAATGTCAATTTTGACGGACTGATTGCAGTTCTGATCAAAATGGCGGTCATGATCGGGATCACCTCACTGGCACAGTGGATTATGAACGTCTGCAACAATAAACTGACCTATCAGATCGTGCGGGATATTCGAAACGAGGCATTTGAAAAGATAGAGGTCCTGCCCCTCAAATACATTGACGGACATGCCCACGGTGAGATCGTCAGTCGTGTCATCGCGGACGTCGATCAGTTTGCGGACGGTCTGCTGATGGGCTTTACCCAGCTCTTTACCGGTGTGATTACGATTCTGGGAACAATCGGCTTCATGCTTTCGGTCAACGTCGGCATCACGATTGTCGTGCTGGTGGTAACACCGGTTTCCCTGTTTGTGGCCTCGTTTATCGCAAAACGGACCTTCAGCATGTTCAAGGCCCAGTCCGAAACGAGAGGCGAGCAGACCGCTTTGATTGATGAAATGATCGGCAACCAGAAGATTGTGCAGGCATTCGGGCAGGAAAAGGATGCCATCGAAAAATTCGACGAAATCAACGGCCGTCTCCAGACTTGCTCGTTGAAAGCGATTTTCTTTTCCTCCATCACAAATCCGTCCACCCGTTTTGTCAATAGCCTTGTGTATACCGGCGTTGGCATCTTCGGCGCGCTGGCTGCGATCAACGGACGGCTGACGGTCGGACAGCTGAGCAGCTTTTTGAGCTATGCAAATCAGTACACCAAACCCTTTAATGAAATTTCCGGCGTCGTAACAGAGCTGCAGAACGCGATCGCCTGCGCGGGACGGGTATTCGAGCTGATTGAAGAAAAATCTCAGGTGCCGGAAGTGGAAAATGCGGTTTCACTGCAGCATGTGGATGGAAAAGTGGAGCTGAAGGACGTTGCGTTTTCCTATGTGCCGGAGCAGAAGCTCATTGAGAACTTCAATCTGCAGGTAAAGCCGGGTGAGCGCGTGGCGATTGTCGGACCCACCGGATGCGGCAAAACGACGGTGATCAACCTGCTGATGCGGTTTTATGATGTAAACAGCGGCTCCATTTCGGTAGAAGATGTGGATATCCGGGAAATGACCAGACACAGCCTGCGTGCGGGATACGGCATGGTGCTGCAGGAAACCTGGCTGAGAGCCGGAACCATCCGCGACAACATTACGGTCGGAAAGCCGGATGCGACGCAGGAAGAGATCGAAGCAGCGGCGAAGGCATGCCATGCGCACAGTTTTATTATGCGCTTGCCGGAGGGCTATGACACGGTTATTTCGGAGGACGGCGGAAGCCTTTCCCAGGGACAGAAGCAGCTTCTGTGCATCACGCGCGTTATGCTGTGCCGCCCGCCGATGCTGATTTTAGACGAGGCGACGTCCTCAATCGATACCAGAACAGAATTAAAGATTCAGAATGCTTTTGCAAAGCTGATGGAAGGCAGGACGAGCTTTATCGTGGCACACCGCCTTTCCACCATCCGCAGCGCGGACGTCATTCTGGTCATGAAGGATGGTCATATCATCGAGCAGGGCAACCACGAGACGCTGCTTGCACAGAACGGCTTTTATGCAACGCTGTATAACAGCCAGTACGCAATGTGAGCGGTATCGGGGGAAAATAGAACTCTATTTGAAAGGGACGAATCGGAAAACAGATTCGTCCCTTTTTTATCGTATAGGAAACTTCGTTTCCATACGATAAAAATGCTCCGCGAGGATGCGCACTCGGCGCAGGGGTAGATGGTTGCTAAAGCAACCGCGCCTCGGCGCGAGAATGTGCCAAGGCACATTCTTTTTTTCATGACAATAGAATGCTCGCAGAGCGTGCATTCTATTGTTGGAAAGCTGCGCAGACTATGACAGATTTTCCTGAAATATGAATTGTATATTGCAGGCTGCACTGCTATAATGGGAAACGAAACAAAAAAATAAAACATGCAGAGTAGGTTTGTATGCGTTAAGTGCCGGCAGGACAGAGAGTTGCCTGTTGGACGAAAAGCCGGTTCGGCTTGCGGTATACAGACCGCATCTCGCTGCAGCAGAAGATAATCCCATTATCTCCTTTTGCGGCCCGATGTCTGTAGAAGGAGGAAATGCAATGAAAAAAATGGCAGCTCTTTTTACGGAATCCATGCGGGAGTTTCGCAATATCCGCACCATCACGGCGTGCGGACTTTTTGCGGCGCTTGCGTTGATTCTCAACTCGTTCACCGTTCAGATCGGGAATTACTTAAAGATCGGCGTATCCGGTCTTCCGAATGAAATGGTGGACGTCCTGTTTGGCCCTGCGGTCGGCAGCCTGTTTGCGGCAGCGATGGATATTTTAAAGCTGCTGCTGTATCCCACCGGAGCATGGATTCCGGGTCTGACCTTAAACTGCCTGCTGGCGGGACTGATCTACGGATTTTTCCTGTACCGCAAACCGACAAACTTTTGGCGGATTCTGGCGGCGGAGCTGACAGTGGCGCTTTTGGTGAACGTCCTGCTCGGAACCTTCTGGCTGTCTCAGGTGTACGGTAAGGCGTTTATGGTGATGCTTCCCGCGCGGCTGATCAAAAATGTGATCAAGGCTCCGGTGGACAGCATCATTTTATATCTGGTGATGACAGTGCTGGAACGCGCCGGTGTTTTCCGGATGTTAAAAATTTTCCGCCCGGGAAAAAGTGGCGTATGGAGACAGGAAAAGATCTCCGGCTTCGACAAAAAATGACAGGAGGTCAAAATGAATCTGAATATTCCTTACCTGGAGACAGACAATAAGCTCCTAAACGATGCGTATCGGATCGCAGCGGGGGATATTGTCGGTAATATCGTATATTACCAGAACGGACTGCTGACGGAGGAAAAGCCCTGTATGATCGCGGGGCTGGACTACAATACCCCGTGGACCAGGGATACGGCAATCAACATCTGGGACGCGTTGAGCATTTTGTCTCCAGAGGTTTCCAAAAACACGCTGCTTGCGGTTTTGGAGGAAGAAGAGGGAAACATTTATATCGGCGGCCAGTATTGGGATTCGATCATCTGGATGATCGGTGCCAGGGAGTACTGCAGATTTCATAAAGACGATAACTTCTATCGCCTTGCTTTTGAAGCCGGCAGAAATTCTGTACATCGTCTGGAAGAGGACGAATTTGATGAAGAGGACGGTTTGTTCCGCGGTCCCGCTGTGTACGGCGACGGCATTGCGGCATATCCGGACAAGTACAGCAAATGCCCGAATCAGGGTTCCGGAATCCTGGAATGGGTGGATTATCCAGGCAATCCGGTTTATCCCAAGGGCTACGGTATCCCGATGAAAGCACTTTCTACCAACTGCGTTTATTTTAAAGCCTATGAAATTCTGGCAGAGATGGCCCATGCGCTTGGCGAGCCCGCGAAAGAGTTCGAGGAAAAAGCGGCAGCCATGAAGAAAGCCGTCAACAAAAATTTCTGGAATGAGAAGCGCGGCAGCTACGATTATCTGGCAGGAGAATGCGATTGTGAAGAGGGGCTTGGGCTGGCATTTGCCGTGCTGTTCGGCATTGCGGACGAACGGCAGACGGCGTTGATCCGGGAAAATACCCATATCTGCGCACACGGCATTCCCTGTGTATGGCCGACCTTCTGGCGCTATGAGTGCCTGGGCGGATATGGACGCCATTCCGGCACGATCTGGCCGCATATCCAGGGCTTCTGGGCGCGCGCAATGCACAGGGCAGGATATCAGGAAAGCTTCGAAAAAGAGCTGTATCTGATGGCACAGAAGGCAGTCCGGGATATGCACTTTTCCGAAATTTATCATCCGGATACCGGTGCGCTTTATGGTGGTATGCAGGAGCAGGGACCCGGCGGAATCGTGGAATGGGATTCCAGACGCAAACAGACCTGGAGCGCAACTGCATTTTTATCCCTGATTTATTTTGAAATTCTGGGGCTTACCATGGAGGATGGAGAACCGGTCTTTCATCCGCAGATGCCGATTAACTGCGGTCACATGAGGATCCGCGGCTTCGAAGTGGCGGGCTGGCTCTTTGATCTGGATATCGACGGAAAAGAGGTTTCTGTGCGGAAGCGAAAGATTTCATAAACAATAGAATGCACGCTCTGCGAGCATTCTATTGTCATGAATAAAAATTAGAACAAGGCGGAAACGGATGCCCGGCAGCGGGTGTGCGTTTCCGCTTTATTATCGTATAGGAAACTTCGTTTCCATACGATAATAAACGCTCCGCGAGGATGCGCACTCGGCGCAAGGGTAGATGGTTGCCGAAGCAACCGCGCCTCGGCGCGAGAATGTGCCCTGGCACATTCTTTTTTCGTATAGGAAACTTCGTTTCCATACGATAATAAATGCTCTACGAGGATGCGCCAGGGCACATTCTTTTTTATCATCCTTGTCGCCCTTGACAAAATGAAAAGCGTAGCTTATAGTTTATAACACAAACAATATTATACAATATATAATATTGTAGAAGATACAGGTTTAGGGAAAGGATGGGAACGTATGATTTTTAATACAGGCTCTGCGCTGCTGGATGCGATTGTTCTTGCAGTTGTTTCTCGGGAGCCGGAAGGGACATACGGCTATAAAATCACGCAGGAGGTCCGCCAGGCGATCGATCTGTCGGAATCGACATTGTACCCGGTGCTTCGCAGACTGCAAAAAGACGGCTGCCTGGAAGTCTACGATATGGAATTCGGAGGCAGGAACCGGCGGTATTATCGGATTACGGAGCAAGGAAGCGCGCAGCTTTCGCTGTATGAATCGGAATGGATTCGGTATTCTGAGAAGATAACGGCACTTTTTGAGGGAGGACAAAATTGATGGACAGGGCAGAATTTTTAAATCGTCTGGAAGCGCAGCTTTTAGATGTTCCGCAGGCGGAGCGGGAAGAAGCGCTGCAATATTATGAGGATTACTTAAACGACGCGGGCGACGCAGGAGATTTCGATATTCTGCAGGAACTCGGCACACCAGAGAAGGTCGCGGATTCTATCCGGAACGGACTGCGGCAGGAGAGCAGCGACGCGGGCGAGCGCAGCGGCCAGGCGGACGAAAATTGGCAGGACAGCAGCCGCACCGGTCAGCTGGGTGACAGCGGTTATTTCTCCGAAAACGGCTACGTCGACCGGGAGCCGCAGAAGGAAGAGCTGCAGCGGGTAAAGCAACCTGCGTGCGGCGACCGTTCTGATGCGGACTGGCAGAGCACGGATAGCGATCCAGAGGATGATTCCAGCGCTGCCCGCAGAAAGCAATCCCCGGTCTGGCTGTGGATTTTGCTGATCGTCTTCGCAGCGCCTGTGGTGCTTCCGATTGTGTTTGGGCTGCTTGTGGCGGCAATTTCCGTTCTCTTTGCCCTGTTTATCACAGGAATTGCACTGCTGGTCTGCGGAATCGTTTGTACAGGTGTGGGCATCTGGGCGCTGATTCAGGCGTTTACGCAGATCGTAGCGTGGCCAGCGGCGGCGATGATTGGAATCGGCATCAGTTTGGCAGCAATCGGAATCGGCGTTTTGGTGACGCTGCTTATGGGATGGCTGATCGGTAAGGTGGTTCCGACAGGAGTCCGGGCGTTGTGCAACTGCCTGCACAGGATTGTGACGAGAAAAGGAGGTCGGGCAGTATGAAAAACTGGAAAAAAGGGATGATTGCAGGCTCGATCATCTGTATTGCAACAGGCTTCCTTTTCATCGGGATCGGAAGCTCAATGGGTGGATGGAAGAATATTGACAAGATCAACAGCCGCTATATTCATTTCGGTGGCAGCGACACGTTTATCGGTTTGAATTTCCAGCCAAATACAAAAGAATCGATTCAGATTTTGTCACGGGGAACCGACGGCCCTGCGGATGTAGGAAGCACCAGCACAGGCGAGGTAATTTCGTTCAACGGGAAGCTGCCGGAAGAAATGGAAATTTCCGCAAATACCCTGGCATTAAAAATCGTTCCCGGAAAGTCCGACGCAATTATCCTCAGCGGAAGCAATCGGGATAAGATGAACTGTTATATCGAAGACAACTGTCTGTATCTGGAAGAAAAGAACCATAAACCGATTCAAAAGGGCGGCGAAATCGTCCTGACGGTTCCGGAATCGATGGACTGGAAAAAGATCGAAATCGATGCACAGGCGGCGTATGTGGCACTGCAGGATTTTTCGGCGGAGGAAATGGAATTTTCGGCAGGAGCTGGAAGCATTGAAGCATCCGGGCTGCAGACGAAAAAGCTGATTTTGTCGGCGGAGGCGGGAGCCATTACTGTGACGGATAGTGAGGCAGCGGAGCTGGAAGCGGATGCAGAAGCAGGTGTCCTCCGTTTTTCGGGGAGCATCACAGATATGGTGGATGCAGATGCTGAGCTTGGAAACATTGTGTTGAACCTTTCACAGAGCGAAGACGATTTTGATTATGAGATCGACAGCGATCTGGGAAACGTAGAATTTGACGGCGTTTCCATGGAAAATTTCGTAATCTGCAATAAGGCATCCGGAAAGATGAAATTGGATTCTTCCATGGGAAATATTGAAATTTACTTCGAACAGGATTAAGATAAAGCAAAGAAAGAGAGGACATCCTTATGAACAATAAAAAATTATTTCGTTCCACAACGAACAGAATGGTATGCGGCGTGTGCGGCGGCCTTGGAGATTTCTTCGGGATCGATGCAACTGTGATCCGTATTTTATATGTAGTGATCAGCCTGATTACAAGTGCAGGCTTACTTGGACTGATTCTGTATTTTATTCTGGCAGTGATCATTCCGGAAGATGACGGAATCGTAGACTAAAGACGGGAGGAAGAAGATTGAAAATAAAATTTTTCAATCGCGAGATTTGTGTCTGCGCGCACTTGACACAAACTTGACATGCGCAAAAAACGTGCGCAGAAATGAGGAAAACTATGTTTCGTGAAATCAAACCGCAGGAGATCAAGGATAACCCCTTCGAGCTGATCGGAAAGGAGTGGCTGCTGGTAGCAGCAAACAAAGACGGCAAAAGCAACGCCATGACGGCGAGCTGGGGAGCAGTAGGTGAAATGTGGGGAAAGTCGGTCGTGATGATCGTGATTCGCCCACAGCGTTACACGAAGACCTTTCTGGATCAGACAGAGACGTTTTCCCTTGGTATTTTCCCGGAAACACAGCGGGAGATGTTAAATTACATGGGAACGGTATCTGGAAGGACAGAGGATAAGATCGCCAAAAGCGGACTGACAGAGTCACTTGTAGATGGCGCACCCGTTTTTGAAGAAAGTCGGATGACGCTCGTGTGCCGTAAATTGTTCGCACAGCCCATGGAGGAAGCGGCATTTCTGGATCAAAAGACCGTGGATTCCTGGTATCCGGATAAGGATTTTCATACGCTTTATATCGCAGAAATTGAGAAAGTGCTGGTAAAATAGAGCCGGATCGAAATAGCAGATTGCAAAAAAGATCCTGCATTGCAGCTGCGCGTTTGCGCCGGACAATGCAGGATCTTTTGTTTCTTTCATAGGAAAATGCGTCCTATGAAAGAAAAACGCGCTGCGAGGATGCGCACTCGGCGCAGGGGTAGATGGTTGCTAAAGCAACCGCGCCTCGGCGCGAGAATGTGCCTTGGCACATTCTTTTTTTGTGCAGGAAAAACAGGAGCTGATACGCCCGGTTATAGATGTATCATTTACTGGTCTGCCAGATCTGACAGGAAATTTTCGAAGCAGACGCCATCAGGCTCCGGAATCTGCAGCGCGTTCGATGCGGAAATACATTTGGAAATAAAATCCGCCGCCTTTTGGACGGAGACGGAAAAATCGACGCCGTTTAGTGCGTCCGCCATCAGGATCGAAGCGAAAATATCGCCGGTTCCATGTCGGGACGGACCTGCAGAGGGCGTCAGGCAGGCGCGTTGAGAAAACGGCTCCTTGCAGGACAGATAATTTTCAAAGCCTTCTTTCCCATGGATCCGGCAGGGGAGACCTGTGATGACGATTTTGGACGGACCGAGTTTGTGAAGCCTTTGACAAAGCTCAGAAAGCTCAGATTCGTTCCAGAAGCCGTCTTTCCAGGGCGTATCCGTCAAAAGGCATGCTTCCGTGATATTGGGCGTAATGATGTCTGCCAGCGGAATCAGGCTGCGCAGCTTTTGACAGTGTTTTGGTGTGATCGTGCGATAGGGTTTTCCGTGATCGCCCATGACGGGATCGACGAGAATTGTTTGGCAGCCGCGGCTTTTCTGGTCGGAAAGAAAGGAAGAAACAGACAGAATTTGTTCTGCCTGTCCTAAAAATCCGCACAAAACACCGTCAAACGTAAGATTTAACTGCTTCCATTGCTCCAGATAGGAGGGCAGAAACGCGGTCAGATCCTGACAGGCGAAGGCTGCAAACCCTGTATGATTGGAAAAAACGGCGGTAGGCACCGGGCACGCCTGCACCCTCATGGCGCTCAAAATGGGAAGCGCCTCGGTGAGGGAACAGCGTCCATATCCGGCGAAGCTGTTGATGACTGCCGCCTTTTTGGGAATCTGTAGATTCATTTGGAAGATCCTTCTTTGCCGACCTGAAAGAACAGACCGGACTTTTTGAGTGCAGGCAGAAGCGCCATGTATACAAGAACGGAAACGATGGTGGAAATCACGGTGTTGATGGCTGTTGCAGTGATATTCCATGCCAGAGTCAGCTCTGCAGCGGGTTTGCCCAGGATCAGCAGCTTGTAAAAATATCCTACAAGAGGATCAAAGATTGTGTTGAAGATCAGCCCGCCCAGTGCTGCCAGTGCTGCAATACGGGCGATTTTCTTTTTGTCTGTCTGATAAGTGATGTGACCGAAGTGATGGGCGATCAGACCGGTGATCAGACCGATGCAGAGCTTCAGAATAAAGGTCTTGGGTGCATATACGACATAGACGGGATCGAAAAGGTCGCCGATGGTCATGCCGATGGAGCCGCCGATGCCGCCCCAGAGACCGCCAAGGATCAGCGCGCCGAGAACACAGACTGCATTGCCGAGATGGATGCTTGTTGCGTCGCCGCCGGGAAGCGGGATCTTAATCTGCAAAAAAGTGAAGACAACATAAGATAATGCTGCAAATACACCGGTCAAAACCAGCTTCTGAAAAGATTCTTTTTTCATAGTGGAAATCCTCCTCATCAAAGTTTTTCTTATCATAAGCAATATGTGGCATGATAGAAAGTGCCATTTTGCACTTTTTTTACCATACCAGTTTGGAGATTGCTGTCAAATTTGCAAGTGGTTACAAAAAGAACGTGCGTTTGGATCGTCGGTTTTGTGAGACATTACGGCTTACCGGAAAGTCGTAAATTTGCTAGAATGGAAAGCAGGAAAGGGGAGCCGTGCCACATGTCATTGCATGCGTCGGATGAGATGGAATGTGCAGTACGAAGGGAGAAGATTGAAAAATATAATTTTTCAATCGCGAGATTTGTGTCTGCGCGCACTTGACACAAACTCGACATGCGCAAAAAGCGTGCGCAGAAATGAGCGGAAAAAATGAAAGAAACAGGAAGCTATTTGTTGGATGTGCTTTTTATGGGAGGTCTGATTACAGCCAGCCTTTGTGATTTTAAGAAAAGAAAGATTCCGGACGCGATCACGGGATTTCTGTTCCTGACCGGTGTTGCTGCGCTTTTTTGGATGCCGCAGCCTTCTATAAAAATGCGTCTTGCCGGGGCGTTTATTGCCGGATTGCCGCTTTTTGCGGCAGCTGTATGCAGGCCGGGAGCAGTCGGCGGCGGAGATGTCAAGCTGATGGCGGCAGGTGGTTTCTTTTTGGGATTGTCTGCTGTATGGGACAGTCTCGCGTTTGGAATGGCGCTTGCAGGGGGATACTGTCTGTGCCTGATGTTACTTCGAAATGGGAGAGAGCAAAAGATTGCGCTTGGACCATTTCTGAGTATGGGGCTTATGTTTGGAATGTTCCGCTCTATGGGAGCATGATTGGGAGTAGAAGACCGGATCTGTGACTTTTTCGTGTAAAGCCTTTACAAAGCAGGAGAAAAGTTGATACAATATCGTCTGTATGCGCTGACACCAGAAACAGCCGGAAAACCCGTTGGTTTTGGCATCGGGGCGAAAGAAAGACAGGAAAAGGCAGAGATCTATCATGTGGAAAAAAAGAGGAAAAAAATTAGCGCAGAAAAGGAAAAAGATCGGAATCGCAGCGGCAGCAGTGATTGTGGCGGCAGCAGGTTCTACGCTGATTTATCATAATTTACCGCAGACAAAGGTGGAAAAGCAGTTGACCCTTGCGGCAAAATATATGACGGAAATGAATTATTTAGAGGCGCAGGAGGCTTATACGGAAGCGCTTTCCATCGATGAAGGCAGCGTGCGCGCTTATCGTGGGCTGGCGGATGATTATGCAGCGCAGGGACAGCTGGATGAGGCGGCAGAAATTCTGCATCAGGGATACGAGACGACACAGTCCGAAATTCTGCTGCAGAACTACTGTGCGACCGTATTGAACAGCGTAGTGGAGCATGTCAATGAAAAGACTGCCGGTTTGGACGATATCAGGAGTTGTCTTACCGTGCTGGAATCAGATCCGGATAATGAAAGTGTCAGAAGCGTTTTAGAAAACTGTGTCCAGCAGGTCACAGTGCAGGAGGATACTGCGTCCCTGATGTTAGACGAACTGGATGGAACCTCTGATTTTGACGAATATGCAGACGTTGCCGAAAAGCTTTTGGGGCTTGCCGAAAAGGACAATAGCTACCAGGAAGCAGCATACAGATTTATAATACCGAAAGCACAGAAGATTTATTTAAGCCTTTCGCATCGGGACAGCTGGAAGAAACTGCTAGAACGGGCGCAGGCGCTGGGAGATGCAGAAGCAGATGGTATTTTGGCATGTCTTTCCAAACAGCAGGAGATAAGCGATTACTTCGCGCCGATGTTTGAGACATTTGAACAGGAAGGCTACGAGGCGGCGCGGAATTTTATCGTGACGGATCAGTACAAGGCCATCCGGGATGCGTTTATCAATCGCACGATGGAATACTGGACGGGCAATACCTATGTGCCGGTCACGAAAGAAGCGATCGTATTTCTCCTTACAGATGACGGCTGGAAGTTTTCTTTTGTAGAAGATGATTCTCTTGCACAGCCAAGTGGTACAATTCGGGTGCTGGGACAGAAAATGGAGGATCTCGGCGTACAGAGAAGCAGCATCGAGTATGTGCCAGCTTACGATCCGGCGGCATATTATCCGCATACGGAATATGAGATCGTGTACTGGAATACAATGGTAAGCGGGATTGCAACGGACAATACAAACGTTGTATCCCGGATGAATTACCGCTTTGCAAAAAAGACCTACACGGCGGAAGGCTCGTCGGCGGAAATGATTTATGACTGGGGCGGAGAAAACGAGAAGCGTCAGAAGGAGTAAGTAGGCTGCCACAGCGTGGGGGTTTCATGCAGGTGGCGCAGATGGACAGAAGGGAGTGGCAGCATGCAACGGTGTATCTTAATTGGAGCAGGAGACTGCAACGTTCAAAAAATCGAAACAAAGCCGGAGGATCTTGTGATCGCAGTGGATGGCGGTTACGATACCTGCAGAAAATATGATATAGTTCCGGACCTGATTGTGGGCGACTTTGATTCCGCGCAGGAATCGGACATGCCGCAGATTGCGGAGATCGCAAAAATTGCGCCGGATCATGTCGTTGTACTTCCGACAGAAAAGGACGATACGGATATGCTGGCGGCCATCCGTATAGGTCTTTTAGAAGGCTGTCAGGAATTTCGCATTTACGGCGGGATGGGCGGCAGACTCGAGCATACGCTGGCAAACCTGCAGTGCCTGATTTATTTAAAACAGTGCAGCGCAGTTGGGTATCTGATGGATGATAAGACGACGGCATTCGTGATGCAGAACGAGACGGTCTGGTTTAAACCGGAAGCGAAAGGATTTCTGTCCCTGTTTTCTCTTGGGGAAAAGGCATCAGGCGTTACGATTCGGAATTTAAAATATGAAATGCAGGACGGTGAGATTACAAACAGCTTTCCGATCGGGATTTCCAATGAATTTATTGGAAAACGGTCCAGTGTGACGGTGGAGCAGGGAATGCTTGCAGTGATCTTATCCGAAAAAGAATAACGGGCACAAGAAGGAGCAGAATAGAAAGAAGGCACAAAAAAAACGGCGCTGTCTGGAAAATGAAATTCCAGACAGCGCCGTTTTGCTCGTGGTGCGGCACAACAAAATGATATCGTCTTTATGCCGCGGTGCAGTGATTTACATCACATTTTTAAACTGACTCATGTACAGATCGTAGTAGAAGCCTTTCTGCGCAAGCAGCTGCGCTGCATTGCCCTCCTCGATGATGCGGCCGTTGTCGATGACGAAGATCCGGTCGGCCTTCTGGATCGTGGAAAGGCGGTGTGCAATGACAAAGGAGGTACGTCCCTTTAAAAGCTGTTCAATGCCCTCCTGCACGAGGATTTCCGTGTTGGTATCGATACTGCTGGTTGCCTCGTCCAGAATCAGGATGCGGGGATCGGATACCATCGTGCGGGCAAAGGCGAGCAGCTGCTTCTGACCGATGGAAAGACCGCCGCCGCGTTCGGATAATACGGTGTCATAGCCTTTTTCGAGCTTTAGGATAAAGTCATGTGCGTTGACTGCCTTTGCGGCTGCGATGATCTCTTCATCCGTCGCATCGAGTTTTCCGTAACGGATATTGTCCTTGATCGTGCCGGAGAACAGGAAGTTATCCTGTGTCATGACGCCCATCTGCTGCCGGAGGCTTTCGATGGAAATTTTCTGCACGTCGTAATCGTCGATCAGGATATGACCGGTCTGGATATCGTAAAAGCGGCTGATCAGGTTGACGATCGTCGTTTTGCCTGCGCCGGTAGGACCGACTAAAGCAATCGTTTCGCCGGGTTTGATCTGGAAGCTGACGTCGTCTAAAACGCGCTTCTCTCCATCGTAAGAGAAGGAAACATGGTCGAAGGTAACAGCCCCTTTGACCGGAGGCAGCTTGGTCACACCGTCAGCATCGGAAATTTTAGACTCTGTGTCCAGAATCTCAAAAATACGTTCGGCTCCGGCGATATTGGTGATGATCTGGTTGTAAAAGTTGCTCAGGTTCATGATCGGATTCCAAAACATCGAAATATAGGAGCCGAATGCGATCAGGATACCGAGGGAAATCTTATCGGGACCGAGAAGGACAATGCCGGTAAAATACAGGGCGAAAGTGCCGATTGCCCAGCAAATATCGATGGCGGAACCGAACGCGTCATTTAAGCGCACTGCGTCGATAAAAGAATCCCGGTGCTCGTCCGTCAGCTGATGGAACGTAGCCATCGTTTCCTGTTCGGCGGAAAAGCTCTGGATGATACGGATTCCGGACAAATCCTCGTGGACAAACGCGTTTAAGTTGGAAGATTTTTTGCGGTGGATCTGCCAGCGCTTATGCGAGTACACCTGGATAAACCACATGCAGAAGATCATCAGCGGCAGGCTGATCAGGGAAGCCGCTGCGAGAACCGGATTTTTGAGAAACATGATCACGACGACGGCGCAGATTGTGAAAAAATCCGGGATCAGCGTCGTGACGCAGTTGCCGAGCACGTCCTTTAAGGAGTTGATGTCGCCGATAATGCGGGCGAGGATCTTGCCGGTGGGACGGCTGTCGAAAAAGGAAAAATCCAGGGTCTGGATGTGGGTATAAAGCTGCTGGCGGATCGTTACGAGGATACTGTTGCAGACCTTTGCCATAATCAGCATCCGCAGCTTGACAAAAAGGATCATGATCACGTTCAGCACAACGGCGATTCCAATCAGTTTTGCCAGTCCGGGAAAATCGCCGGTGGAAATATGTTTGTCGATCGCGTTTTCCATGATCAGAGGGTTTACGAGACTGACAAACACGCAGAACGCCATGATCGCCAAAACAGCGAGGATCTCCTTTTTATAGTCCAGCAGATAGGAAAACAGGCGCATCAGCGTCTTCATTTTACCGACGTCTGTGCTGTGTTCGTCCTGCTTATAAGAATTAACAGCCATAATCTGTCACCTCCTTCTGGTCAGGCATCATGCCAAACTGAGCCTGCCAGGTTTGATAGTAAAGCCCGTGAAGGGCAAGCAGTTCTTCGTGGGTACCACGTTCTGCAATGTGTCCGTTTTCCAGGACGATGATTTCGTCTGCATGACGGACGGCACTGATACGGTGCGCAATGATGAGCTTGGTCGTATGGGGCAGCCGGGTGAGGGTCTGCTGGATGGCATATTCCGTTTCCATATCCAGTGCGCTGGTCGAATCATCCAGCACCAGCACAGGTGTATGCTTTGCCAGCGCCCTCGCGATGGAAATGCGCTGCTTCTGACCGCCGGACAAGCCGACGCCGCGTTCGCCGATTACGGTATCATACTGATCGGAGAGCCGGTCGATAAATTCCGAAGCCTGTGCATCGCGGGAAGCGAGCCGCACGTCGGAAATGTTTAAGTTTCCTTTCTGACCGAGCATGACGTTTTCCTGAATTGTGTCCGAGAACAGAAAGACGTCCTGCATGACGGTGGAAATACAGCTGCGCAGCTGGCGCAGGCTGAGTTTGCGGATATCCACGTTGTCGAGATAAATCGTGCCGCCCGTCGCGTCGTAAAGGCGGCAGAGCAGCTGGATCAGGGACGTCTTGCCGCTTCCGGTCGCGCCCATGATACCGATCGTTTTGCCTGCCTCCACATGGAAATGGATGTCGTGAAGAATCTCATGCTGGTCCTCTTTATGGAAAGAAACGTGCTCGAAGCGGATATCGCCGGTCACTTCCGGCAGGACAATCGGTTCTTCAGGTTCCTGAATCGAAGGCTTCTGGTCGTACACTTTGCGGATTTTGCGATAACTGCCGACCGCGGAGGAAAAGTCGTTGGACAGCCAGCCGAGCATTTCCATCGGCCATACGATATTGGTGGAATATTGTACGAATGCACTGAGTGCGCCGAGCGTCAGCTCTCCCTGCAGGAATAAGTAACCGCCGATCAAAAGCACCAGAAGCGGCAGCAGCTTTCCAATCAGGGAAAAGTACGGAGAGTAGCGGACAAACACGCGGGACTGCGTCATGTTCAGTTCGTAGTAGCGCTTATTGTGGGAAAGAAACTTTTTGATTTCGAATTTTTCCCGCGCAAAAGCTTTGACAGTGCGCACGCCTGCGAGGTTTTCTTCTGCAACGGTGTTTAATTTTGCGTTTTCCTCACTGATTTCTTCGTAGATAGTTCCGAGTCTGTTTTCCATCAAAATCGCAAGGACGGCGCAGAAAATCATGCAGAGCGTGGGCAGGATCGCAAGTTTCCAGTTTAAGCTGTACATGCAGAATAAAATGACGGTGACATGGAACGCAACCTCCATCATCAGCATGCCGACGTAGCCGAGCGCATTCCAGATGCGGTCGATGTCGTCCTTGACGCGCGCCATTAGCTCACCGGTGCTCGTCTTGTCAAAAAAATCGGCGGACAGCGACTGAATGTGCGCGAATAAATCGCGGCGCATGTCTGTGGCGATGGTAGAGGAGATTTTGTCGAAGGTAAACTCCTTGGTGTACTGAAAAATACAGCGTCCGATGCCGATGAGTAAAATCGCCAGCAGCAGATATTTGAGCTTCCCCATCTGACCGCCCACAAGGACGTCATCGACGATATGTCGGGTCACCTGCGGGGTGAGCAGATCCAGGCTGACCGCGATAACCATCGAAAGGATGGCAAACAGATAGCCCGGAATATGCTGTTTTAAGTAATAGGACAACTTTTTCATGAAAATAAATTCCCCCTTCTTTTGAAGTTGATATATGTGGAAAAAATCCCGCCAGACAGGATTTCCGCTCCATTTGTAAAAAACATAACGTCGAAAGGGACGTTTGCTCATAATGCCTGCAAAGGCAGGACATACCCCTGGGTATAAAAAAACGCAGAAGCATGAAAGCATGTTCTGCGGCAAAAAATCTCTTTTCAGGAAAGCCCCGGAGCTTTCTGAGAGCGGTGAAGAAACCGGATCAGACAAGAGGCAGGCTGCCCTGATTGACAACAAAATGCCTGTTTTTCAACATCCTGTTGTATAAAAAAAGCCGCAGCATGAGAATGCCGCGGCTCTTGTCAGACGAATCAAAACGTCAGTTTGGGCGGGAGGCATTCTTATGATATTCAAAATAGCTTCGATTTGATCCGACGAACAATAACATCATAACATACCTCCTTTCCTTTCTTTTATCAGAAAATCCCTTCCGGATCTCCCGTGATTGTTAATGTATATCGCATATGCCAACCTTAACACTGCATCATACAGTTGTCAAGCAAAAGATTTTTCAGTCAAACGCACACAAAAGCTTTTAAAACGAAATCACGCCGAGGTGTTCCAGCAGAATCTTTATGCCCATCAGGATCAGGACAAGACCGCCCGCAAATTCTGCGCGGGAGCGGTTTTTTGCGCCGATGATGTTGCCTGCCTTTAAACCGATTGCGGAGAGAATAAAGGTGATGCAGCCGATGAAGCTGACTGCCGGAACGATGTTTACCCGCAGGAAAGCGAAGGTAACGCCGACGGCAAGCGCGTCGATGCTGGTTGCAACAGCAAGCGGAAGCATGGTTTTGAAATCGAAGCGGTCATTGGATTCATTTTCTTCATCGCTTCTGGCTTCGCGGATCATGTTGAAACCGATAAATGCCAGCAGGACGAAGGCGATCCAGTGGTCGATGCTCGTGATCAGAGAGGAAAACGTGATGCCCAGAAGATAGCCGAGAAAGGGCATCAGCGCCTGAAAGCCACCGAACCAGATGCCGACGGTGAGTGCCTGTTTCATACTGCCGCGGCGTACGGACAGGCCCTTACAGACGGATACGGCAAAAGCGTCCATCGACAGACCGACAGCCAGAAGGAATAATTCGAGTAAGCTCATGATAAAAATTCTCCATTGTAAAAACGAAATAAGTGGTAAGATTGAAAAATAAAATTTTTCAATCACGAGATTTGTGTCTGCGCTCACTTGACACAAACTCGGCATGCGCAAAAAGCGTGCGCAGAAATGAGGCAAAAAACGATATTACACACGGAGCACAAGATCCGCTAATTTTTGTCGATATTGATCACACAGAAATAGGACGGATCGATCTGTTTGATCCGTTCATCGAGCCAGCTGCGCAGCTGGGCATCAGTCATTTTAAAATGAAACGGAACCACAACATCGAAAATGACGTTTGTATGGGTAGGACCGCGTATAATACGAAAATCGTGAAGGGTCAGCTGCTCATCGAGCCGGTAGACGATATCGGTGACCTTATGGCGCAGCTCATTGATCTCCGGATCATCGGTGATGACCGGGTCCATATGGATGACAGCACTGCAGGAAAGCTTCTGCTGCAGCTCGCGCTCTATGTTATCAATCAGATCGTGCAGCTCCACAAAGCTGCCCTGGGCATTGACCTCCGCATGCAGGGAGATCATCCGCCGTCCGGGACCGTAATCGTGAACGAGCAGGTCGTGAATGCCCATGATCTGTGGATGGGAAAGCACAATGCTGCGGATTTTTGTGACAAACTCCGGGTCGGGAGCCTGACCGAGCAGCGGATTGATGGTATCCCGGGCAGAGCTTACGCCGGAATAAAAGATGAAGACTGCGACCAAAAGACCGCACCAGCCGTCGATGGCAAGACCGAAAATCCACCCAATAACAGAAGAAAGGAGGACGACAAAGGTGGCGAGTACATCGCCGAAGGAATCAGACGCTGTTGCGTTCATCGCAGAGCTGTCGATGGCACCGGCAATTTTGTGATTATAAAAATACATATAGAGCTTGACGAGAATGGAAACGACCAGAATCAAAAAAATAACCGGAGAAATTTCCGGCAGGGTCGGGTGCAGGATCTTCTCAAAGGAGGATTTTGCAAGCTCCGCTGCCATGATGAGGATAATGGCAGAAACGGAAAGCCCGGCGAGATATTCGATTCTTCCGTGCCCATAAGGATGGTCGGAGTCTGCTTCCTGTCCGCTCATCTTAAATCCGATCAGCGTAATGACCGAAGAACCGGCATCCGACAGGTTGTTGAATGCGTCCGCAGTGATGGCGATGGAATGGCTGATCATACCGGCGACGATCTTTAGCACAAATAGAAAAAAGTTAAAAAAAATGCCCACCGAACCGGTGAGAATGCCGTATGCCTGGCGAACCTTCGGGCTGGAATAATTCTCGTAATCCGGGATGAACAGTCTTGACAGAAGCGTAATCATGGTGTAATCCCTCCATAAGTTTGAAATGCTTCCTGAAATTTAAGTTATTTTTTCAGTATACCATTTTATGTGAAAAAAGCAAGGAAAAGTGATAGAAAAATCTCTTGACAAGAACCAACATTCTGTATATATTCAAAGCGTACTAATACTGATAATACACTTAATACAATCAATACAGTTCTGGATCGATAAAAAATCAAAAAGAATCGGAACAGAAGAAGGAGGAAAGATTGAAAAATAAAATTTTTCAATCACGAGATTTGTGTCTGCGCGCACTTGACACAAACTCGGCATGCGCAAAAGGCGTGCGCAGAAATGAGAGGAAAGGATGATTATACTGGATTACCGGGATACCAGACCGCTGTACGAGCAGATCGTGGACAAGTTCCAGATGCTGATTTTAAGCGGTGCGCTGGAGCCGAACAGCCGGATGCCGTCCGTACGCTCCCTGGCGGTGGAGCTGTCGATCAATCCGAACACGATTCAGCGGGCATACAGTGAGCTGGAGCGGAACGGATTTTTATATACAGTAAAAGGAAAGGGCAATTACGTTGCCTACAGTGACAGTCTAAAGGATGTCCGGAAGCAGGAAATTTTGGAAAAGCTCCGGGATCTGAAAAAAGAAGCGCTGAGCATGGGGATGACGGTTAAGGAGCTGACCGAGTTTCTGGAACAAGAGGATACAGCTGCGGCAGGGCAAAAAGAGACTAAAGTCCCGGCAGCGGAATGAGAGGAAGATTGAAAAATAAATTTTTTCAATCGCGGGATTTGTGTCTGCGCGCACTTGACACAAACTCGATATGCGCAAAAAGCGTGCGCAGAAATGAGCGGAAAACATGATAGAACTGAAAAACGTGAGCAAATCCTTTGACGGGATTGAAGCTCTGAAAAATGTAAGCGTGACAGTCCGGGAAGGAGAGGTTTTCGGGCTGATCGGGACAAACGGCGCGGGCAAAAGTACGCTGCTGCGCCTGGCGTGCGGGGTATTTAAGCCGGATGACGGATTAGCGATTGTGGATAATATGCCGGTATACGACAATGTGCATGCAAAGGCGAAGCTGTTTTTTATCGCGGACGAGCCGTACTTTTTCAACGGTGCGACGCCGAAGGACATGGAGCGTTATTACAGCAGCGTGTACCGGAATTTTGACCGGGAACGGTTTTACTTATACTTAAACAGCTTCGGGCTGGAATCGAGACGCAGGATCAGCACCTTTTCCAAAGGGATGAAAAAGCAGCTCGCGATTCTGCTGGGGCTGAGCGCAAAGACGGAGTACCTTCTGTGTGACGAGACCTTTGACGGGCTCGATCCTGTAATGCGCCAGAGTGTCAAAAGCATTTTTGCAAAAGAAATGCAGGAGCGGCAGTTTACTCCGGTGATCGCCTCCCATAACCTGCGGGAGTTGGAGGATATCTGCGATCATGTAGGGCTTTTACATCAGGGCGGCGTGCTCTTATCGAAGGATCTGGAGGAGATGAAGTGCAACATCCAGAAAATCCAGTGCGTCTTTTCTTCCAAAGAGGAAGAGAAGCGGCTGTTAAAGCAGTTAGACATTGTAAAATGCGATAGACGGGGATCTTTGTTGACTCTGACAGTCAGAGGAAGCAGAGAAGAGATGATCGCCATGTTTGCAGCGGCAGACTGTCTGTTCCACGAGGTGCTGCCCCTTTCCCTGGAAGAAATCTTTATCAGCGAGACGGAGGTGCAAGGTTATGATATTAAAAAAATCGTACTGGGCTAAATGGCTGGAAAATAACAGAAGAAGAAGCTGGACTTTTTTGCTGTGTCTGGTGATGGCACTCTTTTGCGGTCCGCTGTATCTGATGGTTGTACTGACTGGTTTACAGAACAATTATGCAAATGACAGTTTTTACAATGCAGCGCAGGCCGCAGAGTCCCTGCGGGAACTGATTCAGTCCAGGATCACGGATGTGATCGGCTTTTCCTCCATACACGTCCTGTTTGCTGCTTTTTTTGCAATTCTATTTGCCGTGCAGGGCTTTTGCTGGCTTTACAGCCGCAGAAAAACAGATCTGTACTTTTCGGTCCCGGAATCCTTAAAAAAGCGTTATATGCTGATCTGTGGAAACGGAATTTTGGTCTATAGCTTTTCTACCCTGACAGCACTTTTGCTGGACTGGATCATTGGCGCAGCATTTCATGGAATGACAGGAATTCTGGCGGCACAGTCATTACTGGCATGGTTCGTGGAGCAGCTTGCGTTTATTGCGATGTATCAGGTGGCGCTTGTGGCAGTCATGCTGACCGGAAACATCCTGACGGCGCTGTTGGGATGCGCGGTGTTTTTTTCCTATGAGCTGGCAGTGAGATTCCTGATCGATGAATTAAAAACGATGTTTTTTGCCAGCTATTGCAGTGCAGATGCAAGACAGTGGATGCAAAAAAGCTATCTGACACCCTTTGCAGGCTTTTGGGACTTGCTGAATCATATCTGGTACAGAGACGAAGGACGACTGTGCAGCTATAAAAATGCAGGCGGCTGGGGCAGGGCTGTGGGGGTAGAATGTATTTTGCTTCTTGCCTGTGCGGCTGCTGCAGGCCTGTTTGCATTCTGGCTTTACCGCAGGCGCAAAACAGAAAGCTATGAGCATGCCATTGCATTTGCACCCCTCAAGGGTATTTTGGAGGCTGCGATGGCAGTGCCCTTTGGCATTGCTGTTGGCATGATCATTTCCCGTGTAGCAGCAAATAAGGGGCTGTTTTTATTTGGTGGCTGCATTGTAGGTGTCCTTGTCGGACATGTGGTGATCCGCCTGATTTACCGATGCGAGTTAAAAACCATATTGGATGGAAAGCTTGCCGGAATTTTCAGTATAGCGGCAGCGGTTTTGATCCTTGCAGGCTTTCAGTTTGACTGGGCAGGCTATGATCGCTGGATTCCGGAGAAAGGGAACATTGCAGCCGTGTCTGTGACGATGGAAGATGACTATACGGCTTTTGGTTATTATCAGGGCGAAAGCTTCGGCTCCGATGACATTATGTATGAGGCTTTCGATGATCGGATGCTCCGACGGATGAATTCAACCGAGGAAAAGACGATCGATGCGGCAATCCGGATGCAGAAGAGATGGCAGGATGCCGGAATGCCGGAGAGCTTTAGGGAGGAGGAAGCGCAGACAGAGATTTCTGCAGAGGAAATTAACCCAAAGGAAGAGAAACGCTATGTCAGATGGGTGGTCTGCTATACCATGGAGAGCGGCAGAAAGGTATACCGTCGCTTTTTGGCCGATTCAAACGAAAACCGTTCTGAAATTGATACTGTAATGCGGGATGCTTCCTACCAGCGGGAGCGATATCAGTTAAATGACCCGGATTTTCTGGCAAATGTCGGTAAGATGAAAGTAAGCTATTATAATGGCGTTACGGAAAGCTTTTACACCGGAGATAAGCAGACCCTCTTAAAGACGCTGCAGGAGGAAATGAAGAAGTATGATTACAGTCTGATCTCGTCGGAGCTTCCAAACGGAAGACTGACCTTTGCTATGGCGGATCCGGAGGAGAAGGATGCATCGATGATGACCACCTGGACCTATCCGGTCTATGGGTCCTATTTGGCCTTAAACGACCTGCTTGTGCAGGATGGTGCTGAGGTTTATGCCCGTGCCGGCCACCAGAGCGCAGATGACATCGAATCGATCAAAGTAGATTACTATTATTATGACGATGACAGCGAAGAGGAAAACAGTGACTGCTTCTTTGAACCCGGAGAAATCTCGGATCAGGAAATCCAGGTGACCCTTTCCGATCCGGAGGATATTGAAAAAATGCTTGACGCAATCTATCCGGTGGAATTAAGCTGGATTAGTGGAGAGGAATTCGGCGTTTACAACTGGGATTATCGGATTGATGTGACAGTTGTGCCGAAGGAAAGCAGCTACAGCAATCCGGATGAGCAGGTGCGGATCCTGAAAAGTCAGGAACCTTCCTTACTTGCGGAGAGGATCCGACAGGCGGCGGTGCGGGATTAAGCTGTCTGCAAAATCAAATCTATCAGGGGAATGGAGAATGCGTATGAAGTTCAAAGACATGCCCTATAAAAGGGTCGATTATGACAAAACAGCGGAGCAGTTTAAAACTTTGACCAAACGGGTCAAAGAAGCAAAAAGCGGAGAAGAACTCTGGGAGATCCATCAGGAATATTATAAGGTTTATCAGAATATGATGGATTCCATGACGATTGCGGAAATCCGTCACGACGGAAATACCGCAGATCCGTTTTACGCGGCAGAAAAGGATTATTACGATGAGACAGCGCCGATGCTGAGCAGTCTGGCAACCGATTATCAGCGCGCACTGTACGAATCGCCGTATCGTTCTTTTATGGAAGAAAAGATCGGCAAGGTTGCCTTTGCGACGATGGACAATGCGATCAAGAGTATGGATGAAAGCATTATCGGCCTGATGCAGGAGGAAAACGCGTTGACGACTCAGTACAATAAGCTGATCGCGTCCGCGAAGATTCCGTTTGACGGGCAGGTATGCAATCTGTCCCTGCTGCGTCCCTATCTGACCGGAAACGACAGAACCGTAAGAAGACAGGCATGGAAGGCTTACAGCGATTACTTTATGACAGTTGCGGATGAACTGGATGACATTTATGACAAGCTGGTAAAAAACCGCACCGCACAGGCAAAGGCGATGGGTTATGACAATTATATTCAGCTGGGCTATTACAGAATGAACCGTAACAGCTACGACAGAAACGATGTCGAAAATTTCCGCCGACAGGTGAAGGAGGTATTCGTACCGTTTGCAGAGCGCGTACACGAGATCAGAAGAAAGCGCCTCGGTCTGGAGAAGCTTTCTTATATCGATAACGAGGTTTATTTCAAAGAAGGCAATCCCGATCCGGTGGGCACTGCACAGGAAATTCTGGAGAGCGGACAGAAGATGTATGCGGAGCTGTCTCCCGAAACCAAAGAATTTTTCGATTTCATGATGGAGAATGAGCTCTTCGATGTGTTCGGCAGAAAGGATAAAAAACAGGGCGGCTATATGACCTATCTGTACCAGTATCATTCTCCTTTTATCTTTGCTAACTTTAACGGAACCAGCGGCGACGTAGACGTGATCACGCATGAATGCGGACATGCATTTCAGGGCTATCTGTCCGGGCAGGATCCGATCATGGAGCATGCGGACATCACGATGGAAACTGCGGAAATCCATTCCATGTCGATGGAATTTTTCACGGATCCGTGGATGAAGGAATTTTTCGGAGATCGTGAAAAGGACTTCTTAAGCATGCAGCTGGAGGATGCGATCCGTTTTATCCCATATGGAACGATGGTGGACGAGTTCCAGCATATCGTCTATGAAACTCCGGAGCTGACACCGCAAGAACGCCGCCGGGAGTGGAGCAGACTGGAAAAAATCTACATGCCCCATCTGGATTACGAAGAGGATCCGTTCTTTTCCAAGGGGGGATTCTGGCAGAAACAGCAGCATATTTACAACAGCCCGTTTTATTATATTGACTATGTACTGGCACAAAGCTGCGCATTCCAGTACAAGGTGTGGATGGATGAGGATTACAGAGAGGCATGGAAGAGCTACCTCGCGCTCTGCAGATTGTCTGCTTCAAAATTCTATCCTGAAATGCTGCGGGAATGCGGCTTAAAGGTTCCGTTTGAAGACGGATATTTTGAAGAAATCGTAGAGAAGCTGGAGAAAAAACTCCACGCGTAAACGGCGGTCAACAGGGAGAAAATACTCTCAAAATGGAATAAATTTTGTGAAAAACGACCGGAAAGAAATGAAATTCCGGTCGTTTTTTTGGACGCTATTTCGATATTATCAAACGAAAAAATACTTGAAAGAAGAAGAAAATTATGATATAGTTTTCACCAGTAAAAAAAAGCCCGGCAGGTAACGAGCCCAAAGGAGGGTCTTGTTGCCCGGGATTTTTATTTAAGCATAATGTCCGCCTGAAGCGAATAAGTGTATTTACTAGACGGATGTGCGAAAGAAAAGGAGTGTTGACATTTGACAAAGTATGTTGTGAAGAGAGTACTGCTTGCAATCCTGACCGTGTTCATTGTCTGTGCCATTACGTTTTTTGCGATGAACGCGATTCCCGGCGGTCCTTTCGATGGAGAGAAAGCGATCTCAGATGAGGTGAGGCGCGTTCTGGAACAGCGCTTTAATTTGGATAAGCCTGTCTGGGAGCAGTTCTTTTTATATCTGAACAATTTGCTTCACGGTGATTTTGGTGTTTCTGCAAAGACTGGAAGAGAGATTAAAACGACGATCTTCAGTTCCTTTAGTGTTTCTGCAAAGCTTGGCGGCATGGCGGTTTTAGTAGCATTGATTTCCGGCGTAGTGATGGGAAGCATTGCGGCTCTGACCAGAAACAAGCTGCCGGACAGACTGATCATTTTCTTCTCGACGCTGTTTACTTCCCTGCCCAGCTTTGTACTGGGTACCCTGCTTTTGCTGGTGTTCTGTATTAAATTAAAATGGGTTCCGGTATGGAGCTCCTCCAGTCATAACTACGTGCTGCCGGTCATTGCCCTTGCTGCATATCCCATGGCCTACATCACCCGACTGACCAAGACGAGTATGCTGGATGCTCTGGGACAGGATTATGTCCGTACCGCGCGGGCGAAGGGCGTTGCACAGTGGAAGGTCATCTTCAAGCATACCCTGAGAAATGCCCTGATTCCGGTTATTACCTATGTCGGCCCGATGACGGCATCCATCCTGACCGGTTCTCTCGTTGTAGAGTCCATTTTTACGATCGGCGGTCTTGGTTCCAAGTTTGTAGAATGTATTACAAACCGTGATTATCCGATGATCATGGGTACGACGATTTTCCTGGCAACCCTGATGGTTACGATGACCCTGATCACCGATATCGTTTACAAGCTGATCGATCCCAGAATCACACTGGAATAAGAAAGGAGGAAGCAATGAGCAGCGAAACCAATAGCATTGATCAGATGCCCAAGAAATCTCCTTTGAGTTTTCAGGTGGATCTGAAAAAATTTGAAAAAGCAACTGATGAAGAAAAAAGACAGCAGGATGTTATGAGCGAATCGGTATCCTTCTTTAAAGATGGTATGCGCAAGCTGATGAAAAATCCGCTGGCAGTTGGCAGTATTATTGTCCTGATCGTCATTATTGCAATGATTCTGATCGTACCCCATGTGGTACCTTATAAATATTCCCAGATCATTACCGTAAATGGCAGCCGTGATAAGGCAGCGGGCAACATGGCACCCTTTACCTATTCCGAAAAAGAGCTGGCTTACATGGCAGAGGGCGGAGAAGTGTTCCCTCACATCATGGGAACGGACAGCATGGGACGTGATTATTTCATCCGTGTTATTTACGGAACCCGGGTTTCTCTGACGGTAGGTCTGTTTGCGGCAGTGATCGTCCTTTTGATCGGCGTCGTTTACGGAAGTATTTCCGGTTATTTTGGAGGCAAGGTGGATATGGTGATGATGCGTATCGTGGACATCATTTATTCCCTGCCGGATATGCTGATGGTGGTTCTTCTGTCTGTCGTACTGCGTGAGGTTATCAATGTCGACGCATTTCCGGCGCTGCAGAAGATCGGTACCAACATGATCTCCATGTTTATCGTATTTGCTCTGCTGTACTGGACCGGCATGGCACGTATGGTCCGCGGTCAGATTCTGACCGTAAAACAGAATGAATACATTCTGGCGGCGAGAGTCAGCGGTGCGAAGGATTCCAGAATTATCCGCCGTCACATTCTGCCGAATATCGTCAGCGTTATCATCATTGCAGCAGCGCTGCAGATTCCGTCTGCGATCTTTACAGAGAGCTTCTTAAGCTTTATCGGTCTGGGGGTACAGGCTCCGATGCCGTCTCTCGGTTCCCTTGCAAACGAGGCAAGAGCCGGAATCACCCAGTATCCCTACAAACTGTTATTCCCTGCCGGCATGATCTGTCTGATCACCCTGGCATTCAACCTGTTGGGCGATGGCCTGCGGGATGCATTTGACCCGAAATTAAGGAGGTAAGACCATGAGTGAGAATATCCTTTCCGTGCAGAATCTGCATACCTCCTTCCACACAGACAAGGGAGAGGTCAAGGCAGTCAACGGTGTTACATTTAACCTTGAAAAAGGCAAAATCCTCGGTATTGTCGGCGAATCCGGTTCCGGCAAATCCGTAACCGCATATTCCATTATGCGTATTCTGGAAAAGAACGGCCGCATCACAGAAGGCAAAATCCTTTACAAAGGACAGGATATTGCAGAATTTTCTGAAAAACAGATGCGGGAGTTCCGTGGAAAATGCTGTTCTATTATTTTCCAGGATCCCATGACGAGCTTAAATCCGGTATTTACGGTGGGCAACCAGTTAAGGGAAGCCATTGAGCTTCACACGGACAGAAAAGGGAAAGAGGCGGAGGCAAGAGCCATTGAGATGCTGACTTTAGTTGGTGTCAATGAACCGGAAAAACGTGTGAAACAGTACCCCTACGAATTATCCGGCGGTATGCGCCAGCGTGTCATGATCGCAATGGCGCTGGCCTGTGAGCCTGATATCCTGATTGCAGACGAACCTACGACTGCCCTGGATGTTACGATCCAGGCACAGATTCTGGAGCTGATGCAGTCCCTGCAGAAAAAGCTCGGCATGGCAATCATCATGGTAACCCATGATCTTGGTGTTATCGCGGACATGTGCGATGAAATTATCGTTATGTACGGCGGAAGAGTCTGTGAAAGAGGTACGGCAGAAGATATTTTCTACCGTCCGCACCATGAATATACGAAAGGTCTGCTGCGTTCCATTCCGAATGTGGACAGAATCGGCGAAAAGCTTATCCCGATTCCGGGAACACCGATCAACCTCTTAAATATGCCAAAGGGCTGTGCATTTTGCCCACGCTGCGAGGAAGCGATGAAAATCTGTATCGAAGAGCAGCCGCCGGAAATGCAAATGCCTGACGGTCATTTCGCATCCTGCTGGCTGAACGTAAAGGCAGCCATGGAGGAAGAAAAAGGAGGCAGACAGTGAGCGAAGAAGTAAAAAACAAAAGCGAATATCTGGTGGAGGTACGGGATTTAAAACAGTATTTCCCGATCAAAACCGGATTTATGAAAACCACACCCTTAAAAGCGGTGGACGGCGTTTCCTTTTCCATCAAGCCGGGAGAAACCCTCGGTCTGGTAGGAGAATCCGGCTGCGGCAAGACGACTGTAGGAAGATCTCTGCTGCGTCTGTATACACCGACCTCCGGCGACGTCTTTTTCGATGGGGAGAGAGTGAATGAAAAGAGCATCGGACATATGCGCAGACAGATGCAGATGGTGTTCCAGGATCCCTATTCTTCCTTAAATCCTCGCATGACAGTCGAGGATATCATCGGCGAGCCTCTGGATGTCCACAAGCTTTACACCTCCAGAGGGGAAAGAAGAGACAAGATCCTGCATCTGATGGAGCTGGTCGGTTTGAATGCAGAGCATGCAACCCGTTATGCACATGAGTTCTCCGGCGGTCAGAGACAGCGTATCGGTATTGCGAGAGCACTTGCCACCAATCCGAGATTTATCGTCTGTGACGAAGCAGTCAGTGCACTGGATGTTTCCATTCAGGCACAGGTCATCAACATGTTTGAAGAGCTGCAGGAGAAGCTGGGCGTTGCCTATCTGTTCATTGCCCATGACCTGTTGGTTGTCCATCACATTTCTGACAGAATTGCAGTAATGTATCTGGGCAGGATCGTGGAGATCGCAGATTCCAATGAATTAAATGACAATCCCATGCATCCTTATACACAGTCTCTTTTAAGTGCAGTTCCCTATCCGGATCCGAAGATGGCAAAGGAACGGCAGAGAATCGTTCTCGAAGGGGATGTCCCGAGCCCTCTGCACATGCCAAGCGGCTGTGCATTCCGTACCAGATGTCGCTATGCCACGGAAAAGTGCGCACAGGAGTGCCCGTCCTTGACAGATCGCGGCAACGGACATCAGGTAGCATGCTGGAATAAATAACCGGCAGTAATTTTGACGCTTGGACAGGACGCAGATTTAGCGGACTGTTTGGGTATATATTATTTTTCATTATCTATCTTTAAAGGAGGAAGACATTATGAAAAAGAAGTATCTGGCACTTGTGCTGGCAGCTTGCATGACCGCTTCTTTGGCAGCTTGTGGTTCCACAGCAGCTGATACAAGCGCTCCTGCAGCAACAACAGAAGAAGCAGCAGACACCGCTGCAGCAGAATCCACTGAAGCAGCAGACACTGCAGCAGCAACCGGTGAGCATGGACCCAGCAGCGAAGCTGCTCCGGCATGGGAGGATTATGATGCAAGAATCGCTGCGATCAGATCGGAGACAGATCTTGTAAAGCGTGAAGCGCTGATGCATGAGGCTGAGGACGAGCTGATGAACACCTGGGCAGTTGTTCCGCTGTACTACTACAACGACAGCTACCTGCAGAAGACCGATGTAGAGAACATCTATGCCAACCTGTTCGGCTATAAATACTTCGGTTTTGCAAAGACTCCTACCAACACCCTGGATCTTCAGATTGCATCTGAGCCCGACAAACTGGATCCCGCGCTGAACTCCACTGTTGACGGTGCATGCCTGGCAATCCTGAACTTCTCCGGCTTATTTGCATACGATGAGAACGGTCAGCTGGTTCCCGAACTGGCAGATTCCTATGAAATGAGCGAAGACGGTATGACCTATACCTTCACGATGAAGGATGGTTTAAAGTGGTCTGACGGCGAAGCTCTGGATGCAAATGACGTTCTGTATAGCTGGAACCGTCTGGCAGATGAAAACACAGCTGCTGACTATTCTTACCTGTGCTCCGTATTTGCAACTAAGGATGACGGCACTCTGGATATCGAAGCAAGCGAAGACGGCAAGACCTTTACTGCTCATCTGAACGCACCCTGCGCATATTTCCTTGACCTGTGCGCATTCCCTGCTTTTTATCCTGTACCTCAGCAGGCTGTAGAAGCTGCTGACGGCGCTGACACCAACCCCGGTGCATGGGCACTGGAAGCTGGTTTCGTAGGCAGCGGCCCGTTCGTACTGACCGAGTGGAAGCATAACGAGTCCATGACCTATGAGCCCAACCCCAACTACTGGGCAGCTGACAAGGTTTCCATGACAAAGATCAACTTCATGCTGAGCTCTGATGACACAGCAATTTACAATGCATTCCAGGATGGCTCCCTGCAGTTTGCAGATACCATTCCTACCGATATGATGGCTACCGTTAAGGATACCCCTGAATATCACAAGATCCCTACTCTGGGAACTTACTACTGCGGTTTCAATGTAAACAGCGAGCTGTTTGCAGGCAAGACGGTTGAAGAGGCTGCAGCAATGAGAGAAGCATTCTCCCTGCTGATCGACCGTCAGTATATCGTTGATGCGATCGCACAGGCAAACCAGGAAGTTGCCAATACCTTCATTCCTGCCGGCATGAGCGATGGCAATGGCGGTGAGTTCAGAGCAAATGATGACGCTTACACCTATCCGGATGAAGAGAACGTTGGTTACTTCAATCCTACCGATATGGAGGGCAACACAGAGAAAGCAATCGAGCTGTTAAAGAGCGCTGGCTATGAATTCGATGAAAGCGGCATGCTTTCCGCAAATACCCCGATCAACATGACTTACCTGACCAACGATTCCGAAGGTAATGTTAAGATCGGTGAAGCAATCCAGCAGGATTTCGCTATGATCGGTATCAACGTAACCGTTGAGACCCGTGAGTGGTCCGTATTCCTGAACGAGAGAAAAGACGGTCAGTTCGACTTCGCTCGTGAAGGCTGGCTGGCAGACTACAACGACCCGATCAACATGCTTGAAATGTGGGAGACCACTTCCGGCAACAACGATATGCAGTTCGGCAGATAAGTTAATTGCTGCGGCACATTGCATGGCAGTGAAAATTGCATAAAAATAGAATGTGCGCTCTGCGAGCATTCTATTGTCATAAAAAAAGAGAACCGGCGGACATTGAAAAATGCCTGCCGGTTTTTTTGCTCCCGGAAACTAGAGGTTGCCATTTGAAAAAAGTGTGATAGAATATACGCACTGAGTATAAAGGAGATGGCGGTGAACAAAAAAAGAAACGAGCACCCCGTCTGGACTGCTCTGAGTCAGTCTCACGGTCACAAAACCCGTTTCATATGGTTATGATAAAATAAAAAAATGATCTTGTCAACTATAGAATTATTAATAAATGACAGCAAGGAATTGCAATGATAAAATCAAAACAAAGGATGGATTTCAACATGACTTCAAATCATCAGAAAAATATACCCCCTAAAAAAACGGACTCGGAGCCTTCTAAAGCTACGGAATCCAAATCTGCCAAGGCTCCGGGGACTGCTTCGCCCAAAGAGGCAGACGCCCGGTCTTCCGCAAAGCCTCACCGCCGCCGGGCCTATCTGGACGATTTCAGGAAAACACAAAACGGTGACTATCAATACGAGGGCAGTCGATATGCCTGTGAACTGTCAGAAAAAGAGTGGAAAAAACAATCCACCGCGATGGCGGCAGCCGGAATTGCGGTCATCCTGCTGACGATCGCCGCAGGCTGCGTACCGTCGGTGGGATTACAGGGTAGCATTTTCGTGCTGCTTCCATATGCAGTGCAGCTGGCGGCAGCCTGCAGCCTCGCGTGGGCATGTGCAAGGCTTTTGGGCAAGGAATATCCGCTTCGGGAATACGTTTATCAGCAGACAGTGTGCAAAATCCCGCTGCGTGGCGGAGTCTGCATTGCGGCAGCCGGAGTGTCCGTCATAGGAGAACTTGCTGAATTAACGCGTCACAGTGACAAACTTTTGTCCTCCATTCCGTTCCTTTTAATAGAAGTAATCATGGGCGCTGCCGCACTTGCACTTTTGAAAAACGTTAAAAAATACACATGGAAACGTGTGTGACTGTGACGGAAAAATGTATTTTTGACACGGAATAGGATTGACAGAAAGTAAAAAAGATAGTAATATGTTTAACATTGGCTAATACTTTGACGAAAGGAAAAGGGAATGGGCCGATGTAACCTGCAGGTACGGCGATCACAGGGGCGGAAAAGCTGTGAGAACCGGTATATTCTGCAACAAATATAAGGAGGATTCACATGAAAAAGGCGAACAAGGCTCTTGCAGCTCTGCTTGCGCTTACCATGGTGACCGGTTCTCTGGCTGGCTGCGGAAGCAGCAATGGCTCCGGCAAGACAGAGACTGCACCTGCTACGGAAAGCACAACAGAGACAGCAGATGCTGGTGCATCTGCAAGCGGCGCGGATACTCTGGTAGCATCCAGCGCACATTTTGAGGGAAAATTCTCTCCGTTCTTTGCAGCCAGCGTAGAAGATCAGCATATCGTTGATATGACTCAGATCCCTCTGTTAGGCTCTGACAGACAGGGCGCTATTGTTGAGAAAGGTATCGAAGGTGAGACTCGTTCTTACAACGGAACAGACTATACCTATTATACCGCTTCTGATCTGGAGATGACTCAGAACGACGACGGTTCCGTTTATTATGACGTTACCATTCGCGATGATCTGACCTTCTCTGACGGAACACCGATCACAATTGATGATGTAATTTTCAGCATGTATGTATATTGCGATCCTACCTACGACGGCTCTGCAACTCTGTACAGCCAGCCGATCCTTGGCATGGATGAGTACCGGGAAGGTATGGCAACTCTGTCTTCCCTGATCGCAGCAGCAGGCGAAGACAACACAGACTTCTCTCTGTGGACAGAAGATCAGCAGACCGCTTTCTGGGCTGCAGTAAATGACGGTGGTACTGCATTTGCACAGGAAATCGTTGATTACATGGCAGAGAACGGCGCTACCGACGTTACCTCTGCAGCAGCCGGTTGGGGCTTCGAGCTGGCTGACGGCGCTACTGCAAAGGATTTCTTTATGGCCATCGGCAATCAGTATGAATGGAACTTCTCTTCCATGGAAGCTGAGACAGCAGGCTCTGCTCTGTCTGATCTGATTCCGGAAGATGTTTACAATTACTCCACTGTTGGTGTAAAAACCGGCGATTCTGCAGACCATATCGAAGGTATCCAGAAAACCGGCGACTACAGCATGAGAGTTGTAACTACCGAAGTTGCCGCAAACATGATCTATCAGCTTTCTTTTGGGATCGCTCCTCTGAGCTACTACGGCGATGCATCCCTGTATGATTATGACAACAACAAGTTCGGTTTTGAAAAGGGTGACCTTTCCAAGGTTCGTTCCGTAACCACCGCTCCGATGGGGGCTGGTCCTTACACCTTCAAGGAGTTCACCAACGGTGTTGTTTATCTGGATTCCAACCCGAGCTACTTCAAGGGCGAGCCTAAGGTCAAGCATCTGAACTTCCTGGAAACTCAGGAAGACGATAAGGTTGTCGGTGTAGAGTCCGGCACCATCGATATCGCAGATCCTTCCTACTCTACCGAGGTTCGTAACCAGATTACGGAATACAACGGCGGCAGCGAAGATTTCGACGGCGACGTGATCACACTGCGTCTGTATGATTTCCTCGGTTATGGCTATATTGCCATGAGCGCAGACAACATCAAGGTTGGCAGCGATCCTGCATCTGAGCAGTCCAAGAATCTGCGTAAGGCAATTGCAACCATTCTTGCAGTATATCGTGATGAGGGGATTGATTCCTACTACGGCGATTCCGCTTCTGTAATCAACTACCCGATCTCCAATACCTCCTGGGCAGCACCTCAGGTAACAGACGACGGATATCAGATCGCTTACTCTACAGATGTAAACGGCAATCCGATCTACACCGACGGCATGAGCACAGAAGAGAAATATGAAGCAGCAGCACAGGCAGCACTTGGCTTCTTTGAAGCAGCGGGCTACACCGTAGAAGACGGCAAGCTGACAGCAGCTCCCGAAGGCGCTAAGCTTGGCTATCAGGTAAACATCGGTGCAGGCGGCTCCGGTGATCATCCTTCCTTCCTGCTGTTAAAGAATGCGGCAGACGCGTTTGCAAAGATTGGCTTCACCCTGACGGTAAACGATATCGCAGTTGCATCTGAACTGTATTCGACCTATCAGTCCGGCGTAGCTGAGATGTGGGTAGCAGCATGGAGCGCAACCGCTGACCCTGATATGTATCAGCTGTATCACAGCAAGGGCGCAACCAACTACTACAAGATCAACGATTCCGAACTGGATGAAATGATCGTTGCAGCACGTCAGTCCGTTGACCAGACATATAGAAAGAGCCTGTATAAAGCAGCCATGGAGATTATCATGGACTGGGGCGTTGAAGTTCCTGTTTACCAGAGAAGCGAATGCTACATCTTCTCTAGCGAGCGTATCAACATCAGCACTCTGACTCCTGATATGACTCCTTACTGGAGCTGGATGAGCGAAGTTGAAAAGCTGGAGTTAAACTAAACGACGGCGATTTCTGTGCAGCTTAAAACGCACAGACTGCAGGCTTATGCCCCTGATCTTCCTCCAAAGGAGGAGATCAGGGGCGATGCTGTATATCAAGGAGCTGCCTGAAGCAGGCGGCCGCTTGATATACAGCGGAAGAAGGGAATCGATAAGAACAAAGGGAGAGTTTTTTATGCGGAAATATATTGTCAAAAGACTGCTTTTGTCAGTCGTGATTTTATTTTGCGTATCCTTCATCATTTACACTCTGATGAGATGTCTTCCCGGCTCTTTTGTGGAAACGAGAGCGATGCAGCTTTCGCAGGGAGCAGGTGCAAAATCCTATGATGAATGGATGGAACAGTTAAATGCATCCTATGGTCTGGACAAACCGATCGTACTCGGCTTTCTGACCTGGGTAGGCGACGCGCTGAAGGGCAACTTCGGTGACAGCTGGAAATATACCGTACCGGTATTGGACAAATTTAAGGAAGTTATCTGGCTTTCCTTTATTATGGGCGCGATTTCCTTCGTGCTGGAGCTGATTATTGCGATCCCGCTGGGTGTTATTGCTGCAACCAAACAGTATTCCAGAGCGGACTATCTGATTACGGCGGGTGCATTGATCGGTATTTCCCTGCCGACCTTCTTTTTTGCAACGCTGTTAAAGCTGCTGTTCTCTGTAAAGCTGGGCTGGTTTGATTTATATGGTCTGGTGGGACGTAACTATGCACAGCTGGATTCCTGGGGGCAGTTCCTCGATAAGGCAAATCACCTCGTTCTGCCGATCATCACGCTGGTGATCGTTTCCGTTGGTTCCCTGATGCGTTATACGAGAACAAATATGCTGGAAGTATTAAATGCGGATTATATCCGTACCGCGCGTGCAAAGGGACTTTCCGAGAAAAAGGTTATTTATCACCATGCGTTCCGTAATACCCTGATTCCCCTCGTTACGGTTGTCGGCGGTTCCCTGCCTGGATTGTTTTCCGGCGCACTGATCACGGAAACGCTGTTTGCGATCCCCGGTATCGGTTATACCTCTTATCAGGCGATGGTAGCAGGCGATATTCCGTTTTCCATGTTTTATATGACGTTTCTGGCGGTTCTGACGCTTGCCGGAAACCTGATTTCCGATATTTTGTACGCGGTGGTTGATCCCCGTGTCCGGATTGCATAAGAAAGGAGGAGAGCATGATGCAGGAAGAAAAGAAAGCGACAGAAGAAAAAATAGAGCAGGAACTGTCCTTAAATGACGACCGTCGTGTCAAAGTGCTGTCCCCCGGCGCACTGGTTGCAAAACGGTTTTTCAGAAACAGACTGGCAGTAGTTGGCTTGACCATGCTGGTCGTTATGTTTGTCTTTTCCTTTATTGGCGGTCTGGTAAGCCCTTACGGACAGGATGAACAGTTCTATACTTATACACACATGGACAAAGAGTATGTGGGTGTGGTAAAAAATAACGATCTGCGTTATACGATCAATGACGGACAGGAGTTTGGCTCCATTCTGCAGGCTCAGCTGATGCTTGCGATCGGCAAGAATGCAGAAAGCTTTGAGTATAAAGATGTGACCTATGAGGTAGAGAAAGAGGGCGAAGACCTTTATCAGATTTCGAGCAACGGCACAGTGCTGGCAATCGCAGCAAAGGACATCGTAAACGCTGCAGACGGCGCAGAGGCTTCTGCATTGACTTTCGCAGTCAAGCATGAAGCGTTAAAGGCCTATGCAAACGGAGAAGCTTCTTTTACTGCGGACGGTCAGGATTATACGATGGATGCAGATGGAAACATTTTATCCGGCGGCGATGAGATCGGTTATGTCAGTCGTTTCGTTGTACAGGCAAAGGAAAACGGCGTTGTCATCAGCCGTGACTTTAAAGAAAAGCTGGCAGATGCCATCGACAGCGACACCGAAGAATTTGTATACACCGATGCAGACGGTGAGGAATACACCTACACCATCACTTACAAACCGGATTCCAAGACCTGGTCTGTACTGCAATCGAAGGAAACCTATGTGTATGACCGTTATGCAGGTCCCTCCAAAACCCACTGGCTCGGCACCGATACCAACGGTATGGATATGCTGACCCGTCTGATGTACGGTGGCCGTGTATCTCTGGTGATCGGATTTATCGTTGTATTTATTGAAGCGTTCCTGGGTATCCTGCTGGGCGGTATCGCCGGATACTTCGGAAAATGGGTGGATAACCTGATCATGCGTATTGTAGATATTTTCTACTGTATTCCGTCCACACCCCTGATCATCATTCTGGGTGCTGCAATGGATGCCATGCAGCTCGATCCCCAGATCCGTATGCTTTATCTGATGCTGGTTCTCGGTTTCCTGGGCTGGCCGTCTATCGCACGTCTGGTGCGTGGACAGATCCTTTCCCTGAGAGAGCAGGAATTTATGACAGCCGCGGAAGCCTGCGGTATCCGCGCTTCCAAGCGGATTTTCCGTCATCTGGTTCCGAACGTTATCCCGCAGCTGATCGTAACCTGTACGATGAGCCTTGGCGGTACGATTATTACGGAAGCAACCCTTTCCTTCTTAGGTCTGGGTGTTAAGTTCCCGTTCGCATCCTGGGGTAACATCATCAACGACGTCAACAATGCTTACGTTATGACCAACTACTGGTTTATCTGGATCCCGGCAGGTATCTGTCTGCTGATCACAGTACTTGGCTTTAACTTTGTAGGCGACGGTCTGCGCGATGCGTTCGACCCGAAGATGAAACGATAAGGAGGGAGAACCAGCTATGGCAAAAAAACATCCGGAAGGCTATCTCTCCGCGAAAGAATCCAGACGGATTTCCAGAGAGAACCGTAAGATTACAGGTAAGTATGAAAAACAGTACAAGCGTAAAAATGTTCCGGAGCAGGAATATCTGACACAGATGCACAATCCGGAAAATGCAGTGGAATTTGATAATCTGCATACCTATTTCTTTACAGACGTCGGAACGGTAAAATCCGTTGACGGCGTAAGCTTTGAGGTTCCTATCGGCAAGACGGTTGGCGTCGTAGGCGAGTCCGGCTGCGGTAAATCCGTAACCAGCTTATCCCTGATGCAGCTGCTGCAGCGTCCCCAGGGGCAGATCGTAGATGGTCAGATCCGCTTAAACCTGGGCGATAAGGCATATGATATTGCAAAAACTCCGATGGAGAAGATGCAGAAGCTGCGCGGCAATTATATGTCCATGATTTTCCAGGAGCCTATGACTTCCCTGAATCCGGTTTTTCGTATCGGTGAACAGGTAGAAGAAGTAATCGAGCTGCATGACGGCGAAGGAAAGAGCAAGGAAGAGATCAAAGCCCGCACCATTGAGCTTTTGGAGATGGTCGGTATTGCAAACAGCGAAGGCGTTTACAAGATGTATCCCCACGAGCTCTCCGGCGGTATGCGTCAGCGTGTCATGATCGCAATGGCGCTGGCTTGTAACCCGAAGATCATCATCGCAGACGAGCCGACGACGGCGCTGGACGTAACGATCCAGGCACAGATTCTGGATCTTCTGCGCAACTTGAAAAATAAAATCAATTCCTCCATCATGCTGATCACCCACGATCTGGGCGTTATCGCAGAGATGGCGGATTACGTTGTTGTTATGTATGCAGGACGCGTTGTGGAAAAAGGTACGGTACAGGAGATTTTTTCGAATCCTTCCCACCCTTACACAATCGGTCTGATGGCTTCCAAACCGGTGATCGGCAAAAAGGTCGATAAGCTTTATTCCATCCCCGGCAAGGTGCCGAACCCGGTCAACATGCCGGATTACTGCTATTTCCGTGATCGCTGCGAAATGCGCTGCCCGGAATGCGATGGAAAATACCCCTGCGAGATCAGCCTGTCCGAGACGCACAAGGTCAGCTGCTATCGCTATTACGATAAGAAGGAGGGAAAATAAATGCAGCCAATCGATAAGGATTTCACACCGGTAGAATATGATCCACAGTATATTCTGATGGTCAATCAGCTGAAAAAATATTTTCCCATCAAAGGCGGCATGGTCGGTAAAACCGTTGGACAGGTCAAGGCTGTTGACGGCGTAACCTTTAACTTGAAGCGCGGAACCACCATGGGCCTGGTAGGCGAGTCCGGCTGCGGCAAGACGACGACCGGACGTACCATCCTGCGTCTGTCCGGCGAAAAAACCGGCGGACAGGTGCTGTTTAACGGAAAAGAGGTTTATGACCTTTCTTCCAAAGAGATGCGAAAGATGCGTACAAAAATGCAGATCATCTTCCAGGATCCGTTTTCCAGCCTTTCTCCCCGTCTTCCTGTCGGTGAGATCATCGGCGAAGCGGTTCGGGAGCACAATCTGGTTCCCAAGGCAGAATTAAATGACTATATCGATCAGGTTATGGATAACTGCGGTTTGCAGCCCTTCCACAAAGACCGGTATCCCCATGAGTTCTCCGGCGGACAGAGACAGCGTATCTGTATCGCAAGAGCACTTGCCTTAAATCCGGAATTCGTTGTCTGTGACGAGCCTGTATCTGCGCTGGACGTATCGATTCAGGCGCAGATCATTAACCTGTTAAAGGAGCTGCAGGAAAAATACAGCCTGACCTACCTGTTCATTTCCCATGACCTGTCGGTAGTCGAGTATATTTCCGATACCGTCGGCGTTATGTATCTGGGCAATCTGGTAGAGTACGGAACGACAGAGGATATTTTCCGTAATCCGCTGCATCCTTACACGGAGGCTCTGTTCTCTGCAATTCCGATCCCGGATCCGGAAGCGAAGATGAACCGTATCGTGCTGGAAGGCTCGATCCCTTCCCCTGCAAATCCGCCGGAGGGCTGTAAGTTCCACACCCGCTGTGCCCACTGCATGGAGCGCTGCAAGCATGAAGCGCCGGTTCAGAAAGAGGTGGAACCCGGACATTACGTTGTCTGCCATCTCTACGATAAATAATGGGAACGGATAAGCAGGAAGAAGAGGACGACGGCCGCGTGATCGCGGACATGAGCGGTATCGAAACGCCGTCTCTGTTTGCCCCTTTTTCCGGACGAAAAAAAAGACGGGAGGGAGAAGTTCCGAAGGTCAAAAACGACCGGCCGTGGGAAGATTCCTCCCTGAATAAAAAAGAACGTTTCTGGTATGCGATGGGAGCGCTCAAAGCGGCGCTTCTCATCGGACTTGCCTATCTTGCCGGACTGGCGGCGGTGATCCTTTTGCTGTTGCTGCTCTGGAAAGTTTTGTAAGCTGGCTGAGCGGTATGGAGGTTCCGTTCACGGTTTACATGCGCCATTCGCAATACCATAGGATGCACGCTCTGCGAATATTTTATTGTTATGAATCGCATCTTGCTTTCTGGAAGCGTTCATGTTATAATCAATGTGTTTCGCATTGAGAGGTATCAATGCAGGGAAAGATGAAATGTGGACGGAGAGCCGGAAAATGGCGGATTGTGAGGAAACATGGAGATTCTGAGAATTATTTTAACTGTGATTTTTATAGTGATGTGTATTGCCCTGACAGTTCTGGTTCTGATGCAGGAAGGCAAAGATGCAGGACTTGGCGCCATCGCAGGCGGTGCAGAGACCTACTGGGGAAAGAACAAAGGTCGTTCTATGGAAGGACTGCTGGTTAAAATTACCAAATGGCTGGCAATCGGCTTCATGGTAGTTGCAGTAATTCTGAACATCACCAGAATCTGGGGCTGATAAGCGGTATTGTCTGAGCGCATATCGTGGATAAGAAGTACAGAATGTTACGAAAGCACTCCGCACGGCGGGGTGCTTTTTTCACTTACAGCATAGCTGTAAGTGAAAAAAGCACTTTATCGCACTGCGACGGAGCGGAAGATGTCGCTTACGCGACCCGCCGCAGGCGACGAATCCGGCGAGCCGGATTCGATTTGGCAGCATTGCAGTGGAGCATCATTTTATAACAGGTGACATATGGAAGATTTATTGGAAAAGAGAAAAAAACTGATCTGTGAGCTGGTGGAGGACGAAAAGTACGTCCCGATGAAAGAAAAGGAGCTCGCAATCTTCATGCAGGTAAAACCGGAAGACCGGCGCGAGCTAAAGCGTATTTTGGAGGAGCTTCTGGAAGAGGGAAAAATAGAGCAGACCAAGCGCGGACGGTATGTGCGCGCAGAAAAGAAGCTCCTGCGTGCAGTTGGTTTGTACCAGTCGAGTGAAAACTTTGGCTTTGTCGTGCCGGACAACAAAAAGCTGCCGGATATTTTTATCCCGCGGGAAAAGAAAAAGGATGCCTATGACGGTGCGAAGGTCGTTGCAGAATATATCGAGAGTCGGGAAGAGGGCAAAAGTCCGGAGGGCGAGATCATAGAGGTGCTGGGTAGAAGAGATGAGCCGGGCATCGATATGCTCTCTGTTGTGCGTGCCCTTGGCATTCCGGATGAATTTTCGGAAAAGGTATTGAATCAGGCGCAGCGCGTCTCCAAGCCGGTCAGTGAGACGGATTGCGTGATGCGGCGAGATCTCCGGGCGGTACGGATGGTGACGATCGACGGCGAGGACGCGCGGGACCTGGATGATGCAGTCAGCCTTGAAGAAAAAGACGGCAGATGGCTGCTGGGTGTTCATATTGCGGACGTTGCAGACTATGTGCAGGAAAATTCCGCGCTGGACTGGGAGGCAAAGGAACGGGGAACGAGCGTTTATCTGCCGGATCGCGTGATTCCCATGCTTCCTAAGGAGCTGTCCAACGGGTGCTGCTCGCTAAATGCCGGGGAAGACCGACTGGCACTGTCGTGCCTGATGGAAGTGGACAAGGGCGGAACTATCGGCAATTATGAGATTGTGGAATCGGTGATCCGTGTGGACAAGCGCATGAGCTATACGCAGGTGCAAAAAATTCTGGACGGCGACGAAGCCCTTTGGGAAGCATACTGCGACGAAGCGCCGATGCTTACAGAGATGGCGAAGCTTTCGAAGGTGCTTCGGCAGAAGCGAAAAGAGCGGGGCGCGGTGGATTTTGATTTTCCGGAAAGCAAGATCGAATTGGATGAAAACGGCGAGCCGCTGTCGATTCACCCGCATGAGCGAAACGACGCGACGAAGCTGATCGAGGATTTTATGCTGGCGGCAAACGAGACGGTGGCACAGCATTTTTACTGGCTGGAAGAACCGTTTTTATACCGCGTACACGATAACCCGGATCCGGAAAAAATGCAGCAGTTGTCCGTATTTTTAGGAAATTTCGGTTATCGGCTGCATATCGGGCGCAAACAGGGAAAGCGTCAGGAAAACGGGGCAGATGTCCATCCGAAGCAGCTGCAAAAGCTCCTGGATCAGATCGAAGGGACGCCGGAGGAAGGGATGTTGTCGAGACTGATTCTGCGCAGCATGAAGCGCGCGGTCTATTCGCCGGAGTGCAGCGGACATTTTGGACTGGCAGCAACACATTATTGCCATTTTACGTCCCCAATCAGGCGATATCCCGATTTGCAAATTCACCGGATTATCAAGGAGTTTCTGCGGGGACGGTTAAACGAAAAGCGAAAAGAGCATTACGAGGACATTTTAAACGGCGTGGCAAAGCATTCGTCCGAGACGGAGCGGCGTGCGGACGAGGCGGAGCGCATCTGTGAAAAGATGAAAAAGGCGCAGTATATGGAAAAGCATATCGGGGAGACGATGGAAGCAGTCATTTCCGGTGTGACGGGCTGGGGCTTTTATGCAGAGCTTCCGAATACGGTAGAAGGACTGGTTCCGGTATCGAGCCTGCGCAGCGATTATTTTATCTTCGATGAAGAAAACTCTGCGCTGGTCGGCGAACACACAGGCAAAACCTATCAGCTGGGCGAAACGGTGACGGTTCGGGTGACGGGTGCAAACCGGTATGCCGGAACGGTGGATTTTGAGCTGGAAGAGGCGAAAAAGAGAGGAAACGATGGCAAAATCAGCACAGAAACTGGTCGCGAACAATAAAAAAGCATATCACGATTATTTTGTAGAGGAAACCTGGGAAGCCGGTCTTGCACTCGCCGGGACGGAGGTAAAAAGCCTGCGCCTTGGAAAGTGCAGCATTAAAGAAGCGTTTATACAGGAAGACAACGGCGAAATGTACGTTTATGGCATGCATATTTCCCCCTATGAAAAGGGAAATCTGTTCAACAAAGACCCGCTGCGCACGAGAAAGCTTCTGCTGCACAAAGCAGAGATTTTAAAGCTTGCCGGAAAATGTAAGGAAAAAGGCTATACGATCATGCCGCTGCAGGTCTATTTTAAGGACGGGCGCGCAAAGATGGAGATCGGTCTCTGCCGCGGCAAAAAGCTTTACGACAAGCGGCAGGATATTGCAAAGAAGGATCAGCGCCGCGAGGTGGAGCGCGAATTTAAGGTGAAAAATCTGTACTAAATTGCAGGATGTCTGCCAATATGCTATGATTGTAAATTGTAATAGTTCGTTCCTGCGAAACTGCAGCGGATCGGAAAGGAGACCGATTTCATGAAAGCATTGAAAGAGCTTTTGAGTGAGCTTACCTTTACCTGTGAAAGAGGAAATCTGGAAAAAGAAGTTACGGCGGTCGTGTATGACTCCCGAAAAATTATAGAAGGCTGTCTGTTTGTCTGCATCAAGGGGGCAAATTTTGACGGACATCAGGCTGCCGCAGAGGCAGCAGAGAAAAAAGCGGCTGCGATTATCGTATCCAAGGAAGTAGAGCTTCCGGAACAGACGGAAACGACTCTGATCCGGGTGGAGGATACCCGCTATGCCCTCGCGTTCGTATCTGCGGCGTGGTTTGACCATCCGGCAAAAAAACTGACGACGATCGGCATCACCGGAACGAAGGGTAAGACGACGACCACTTATCTGGTAAAATCCATCCTGGAAAATGCGGGACGAAAGGTAGGACTGGTCGGAACCATTGAAATAATCATCGGAGACACGCATATTCACGCGGTCAATACGACGCCGGAATCCTATCTTTTGCAGGAATATTTTGCCAAAATGGTGGAGTCTGGCTGCGATACCGTTGTAATGGAGGTTTCCTCTCAGGCGCTGATGCTCCACCGGACCCAGGGCTTTGTATTCGATTTCGGTATTTTTACAAATCTGGAGCCGGATCATATCGGACCGAACGAGCATGGGAGCTTTGAAGAATATGCCCATTGTAAGAGTCTGCTGTTTCAACAGTGCCGCGTCGGGATTGCAAACGTTGACGATGTGCACTGGCAGCTTGTTACAAAGGAGCACACCTGCAGTCTGGAAACCTACGGCATGTCTAAAAAAGCAGACCTGCGCGCACAGAACCTGCAGTTTACAAACAGGCAGGGACATCTCGGCATCGCCTTTGATGTGACCGGATTGATGAATTTCCATGCAGAAATCGCGATGCCGGGAAGATTTTCGGTATACAATGCGCTGACTGCGATTGCGATCTGCAGACATTTTAAGGTATCGGAAGCGGATATCTGTAAGGCACTTCTGGCAGCAAGGGTCAAAGGACGTATCGAAATGGTCAAGGTTTCGAATGAATTTACCCTGATGATCGATTATGCCCACAATGCGATGGCGTTGAAGAGCCTGCTGACGACGTTAAAAGAGTACGAGCACGGAAGGCTGGTCTGTGTGTTTGGCTGTGGGGGCAACCGTTCCCGGGAGCGCCGGTTTGAGATGGGAGAGGTGTCCGGAAATCTTGCGGACTTTACGATCATCACGTCCGACAACCCGCGTTTTGAAGAGCCGGAGGCGATTATCGAAGACATTATTACAGGCATGAAAAAGACAGATGGCGTCTATATTTCCATCCCGGACCGCAAAGAAGCCATTGCCTATGCGATCGACCACGGACAGCCCGGCGACATCATTGTGCTCGCCGGTAAGGGACACGAGGATTATCAGGAAATTAAGGGTGTGAAATATCCGATGGATGAAAGAGATTTGATTGCGGATATCTTAAAAGAAAGAGGAATTTCTTTTTGAAAAAAGAATTTGCGAAGGTGATCGTGGATATCTCCCATGAAAAAGTGGATCGGCCCTTCGGCTACCGGATTCCGGAGCGTCTGGCAGACAGCGTGACACCCGGCGTGCGGGTAAAAATCCCGTTTGGCGCAGGAAATGTGCTGCGCACCGGCTATGTGATCGAGGTGACGGATCATTCGGAGTTCCCGCGGGAACGGATGAAAGAGATCGATTCTGTGCTTCCGGGAACAAAGGAACCATCACAGCGTCTGATCGTGCTGGCGGCATGGATGAAGCAGCAGTACGGTTCTACGATGATACAGGCTCTGAAAACCGTTTTGCCTGCGAGGGCGACCGTCGGGGAAAAAGAGCGAAAAAGCATTGAACTGCTGTTACAGGATGCACAAACGCAGGAGCTGGCTGCGCAGATGGAAAGAAAGCATCAGACAGCGAGGCTCCGACTGTTACAGGAGCTTATGACGAACCGGACGATTTCGTGGGAGGCAGCGACCAAAAGGTTAAAAGTTCCGTCGTCTGTAATCAGCAAGCTGGAATCCGACGGCGTGTTAAAGGTACATGCTTCTGTAACGTACCGTAACCCGATCCGGAGAATGGGCGAAGAAACGGAAAAAAAGACGCTTTCGGAGGAACAGCAAGGGGCGGTAAATGGAATTTTAAACGCTTTTGACCAAAATGACCGCCGACCGAGCCTGATCCACGGTATCACGGGCAGCGGAAAAACAGAGGTTTATCTGGCGCTCATTGAGGGCATGATAAAAAGAGGACGACAGTCGATCGTGCTGATTCCGGAAATTGCGCTGACCTATCAGACGGTGCAGCGGTTTACGGCGCGCTTCGGCGACCGGGTTTCCGTGATGAACTCGACGCTCAGCGCCGGGGAAAAACAGGATCAGTGCAGGCGGGCAGAGCGAGGAGAGCTGGATGTTATCATCGGTCCAAGGTCGGCGCTGTTTGTGCCGTTTCCAAACCTCGGGATGATCCTGATGGACGAGGAACATGAGCTGAGCTATAAAAGCGAAACGAGCCCGAAATATCATGCGCGGGAGACGGCTCAGAAGCTCGCTGAGCTATCCGATGCAGCGCTGGTGCTGGGTTCCGCAACGCCTTCGCTGGAAGCTTACAGCCGTGCTCAGAATGGTGACTATCATTTTTATAAACTGACGAAGCGGCTGACCGGCGGAAGCCTTCCCAGAGTGGAGATCGCAGACCTTCGCGAAGAGCTGCGAAATGGCAACCGGTCGATTTTTTCGGTGAGCCTGCAGGAAAAATTAAGGGATCGTCTGGCGCGGAAAGAGCAGTCGATGCTGTTTTTGAACCGGCGCGGTTATGCAGGATTTGTCTCGTGCCGTGCCTGCGGTTATGTATGCAAATGCCCGCATTGCGACGTTTCCCTTTCGGAGCACAGGGGCGGAAGGCTGGTCTGCCATTATTGCGGGTATGAGCAGCCTGCCGTGAAGCTCTGTCCGTCCTGTGGTTCGAAATATATACTGGGCTTTCGGGCGGGAACGGAAGCGATGGAAGAACAGCTTCATAAAATGTTTCCGCAGGCACGAGTGCTGCGTATGGACGCGGATACGACCCGCACACGGGAAAGCTATGAAAAGATTCTGGCGGCGTTTGCCAGAGGGGATGCGGATATCCTGGTCGGTACGCAGATGATCGTCAAAGGGCATGATTTCCCGGCGGTGACGCTGGTCGGCGTGCTGGCGGCGGATCTGTCGCTGTCCATGAGCGACTACCGTGCCGGAGAACGGACGTTTCAGCTGCTGACGCAGGCGGCGGGGCGTGCCGGACGCGGAAGCCGTCCAGGTGAGGTTGTGATCCAGACTTACCAGCCGGATCATTATAGCATTCAGTATGCTGCACGGCAGGATTATGAGGGATTTTATAAAGAAGAGCTGACGTATCGGCAGCTGCTTTCCTATCCGCCTGCGTCTCACATCCTTGCGGTGCAGTTTTATTCCAAAAAGCAGGAAGAGGCGCTTGCAGGCGCACAGGAGGCAGCAAGTTACGTGCGACAGCGAACTCAGTCGCGGCAGTTTGCACAGCAAATGTCAGGCACTGTGCAAATACCAACACCCGCTACGACACACAACGCCGCCGGCGCTGCCCTGCCCGATACGATTGTGATCGGTCCCGCGCCGGCGCTGATTGGCAAAATCAACGACGTTTACCGCTATGGTATTTATTTAAAAAACCACGACTACGAAAAGCTGGTAGAATTAAAGGACGGAATCGAGCAGATGCGCAGCCTGCCGCAGCGACAGAAAGCGCTGTGTCAGTTCGATTTCGATCCGGTGCACAGCTTCTAGAAAATCTTCAGGAGACAGATGCTGCCTGCAAAGCAAGAAAGGACAGCAAACAGATAACGGAGAGTAAGACAGAACATCAGAAAGAGAGGAACAAAAGAATGGCAATTCGCAATATCAGAACGATCGGAGATCCCGTCCTGAATAAAAAATGCAAAGAGGTCAAGGAGATGACGCCCCGCATTCAGGAGCTGATCAATGACATGTTTGATACGATGTATGAGGCAAACGGCGTCGGACTTGCAGCGCCCCAGGTCGGCATTTTAAAGAGAATCGTCGTAATTGATACGACCGGAGAAGATCCGATTGTCATGATCAATCCCCGAATTATCGAAACATCCGGCGAACAGACCGGCGGTGAGGGCTGTCTTTCTGTTCCCGGCAAGACAGGCACAGTGACAAGACCCAATTACGTCAAGGCGATTGCGCTTAACGAAAATATGGAAGCGTATGAAATCGAAGCAACTGAGCTTTTGGCGCGTGCAATCTGCCATGAAACAGATCATCTGGACGGTGAGCTGTATGTGTCCAAGGTAGAAGGACAGCTGATGGATACCGAAGAATATTACGAAGAAATGGACGGGACAGAGGTACTCGACGAAGAATAAGGGCAGTACAGCGCAGCCTGGAATGCAATGCAGAAGCCAATCAGCAGGTTTGAATTGTAATTTCCACGGTGCCAGGCGCCTGCAGAATGGAGGACAAGATGAAGATAGTATATATGGGAACGCCGGATTTTGCAGTCGCTCCGCTGGAAGCACTGCTTGCGGCAGGACATACGGTAACGGCGGTTGTGACACAGCCGGACAAGCCGAAGGGGCGCAGTGGAAAACTGCAGATGTCCCCGGTTAAGGAATGCGCGCTGCAGCATGATATTCCGGTGCTGCAGCCGATTAAGATTAAGAGAGCAGAGGAAATCGAGCGTCTCAGGCAGTATGAAGCGGATGTTTATGTGGTAGCAGCATTCGGACAGATTTTATCACAGGAGATCCTGGATCTGCCCCATTATGGAAGCCTGTGCATTCATGCCTCTCTGCTTCCTGCCTATCGCGGGGCATCACCGATCAATCGTGTAATTATGGATGGACAGAAAAAGAGCGGCGTGACGATCATGCAGATGGATGCAGGAATCGATACCGGTGATATCCTGACACAGTCGGAAGTTGTAATTGAGGACACCGATACCGACCTTTCGCTGGAAGAAAAGCTGTCCAAAGTAGGCGCAGAGCTGATTGTGGAAACGCTTCAAAAGCTGGAAGCGGGCACATTGACTGCGACAAAGCAGGATGATTCCAAAAGCTGCTACGCAAAGCTTCTGACCAAGGCGATGGGACAGATTGACTGGAACCAGAGCGCACTTTCCATCGACAGACAGGTGCGTGGACTGTATTCCTGGCCGGGTGCATACACTTCCTGTAAAGGGAAAATGCTGAAAATCTGGCAGGCAAAGCCTGTGGAGGAAGAAGGCATTGCCGCTTACTCTATGCCCGGCAGTATTGCCAGGGTGACGAAGAAGGAAATCTTTGTCCAGACCGGCGATGGCGTACTGTGCCTGCAGGAAGTCCAGCTGGAAGGCAAAAAGCGCATGAAGGTGCACGACTTTTTGCTGGGCTGTAAGGTAGAGGAAGGAGAGGTGCTTGGATGAGCGTTTTGGCATACATGGGATATTATTACTATGATGTGACGTATCTTCTTGTCATTCTGGGTGCGGTGCTTTCGATGATCGCGAGCGCCCAGGTCAACAGCACGTTTAAACGTTACAGCCGCGTCAGAAGCGGCTGCGGCATGACCGGAGCAGAGGCTGCGGAGCGGATTTTATACCGGAACGGTCTGACGAATGTGCGGATTGAGCATATCAGCGGCAACTTAACAGATCATTATGATCCGTCCTCCAAGGTACTGCGTCTGTCAGATGCGACCTACAATGCGACGAGTGTTGCAGCGGTGGGAGTTGCAGCGCACGAGTGCGGCCACGCGGTACAGGACGCCAGGGGCTATGCACCGTTAAAATTCCGTTCGGCCCTCGTTCCGGCTGCAAATTTCGGCTCGAAATTCGGTTTGCCGATTTTCGTTCTGGGGCTGTTCTTGGGCTCCAACGAGCTGCTGATGCAGATTGGTATCTGGGTCTTTTTGGCAGCGGTGCTGTTCCAGATCGTGACGCTTCCGGTTGAATTCGATGCAAGTCACAGGGCGATGGGATTTTTAACAGAATACGGAATTTTATCGGAAAACGAAGCAGAGGGAAGCCGCAGAGTGCTTCGGGCGGCTGCAATGACCTATGTTGCGGCAGCAGCGGCGGCGCTGTTGAACCTGCTGCGGCTGGTGATGCTGTCCAGGCGGGACGACCGCAGGGACTGACCACGCAGCCTGAAACGTGTGAAACACCGGAGAAGAGACGCTGCGCAGACGAAAAAGAAAAAGCGAAACAGCTGCCTGAAACAGCGGGGCACTGCGCCCTGAGCATGGAGAACAGAAAATGGATACAAGAGAAACAGCGCTGCTTTTGTTTGTGGAGATGGAGAAGACCAAAAACTTCGGCAGCAGCCTGATCCGGGATACCTTAAATAAATACGACTACGAAGATCCGCGGGAAAAAGCGTTTTTAAAACGTCTGACGGAAGGAACGCTGGAAAGTCTCCTGACGCTGGACTATGTCATCAACGCGTATTCCAAAACGCCGACGAACAAAATGAAACCGCTGATCCGCAGTCTGCTGCGCCTGTCGGTCTATCAAATTTTGTATATGGACACCGTGCCGGATTCTGCGGCATGCAACGAAGCCGTGCGTCTGGCAAAGAAAAAGGGCTTTGAGCGGCTGTCCGGTTTTGTAAACGGTGTACTGCGCACAATTACACGGAACAAAGAAGAAATTTTGAATTCGGAGAGTGCGTTTTGGCAGGAACTTCAAAAGAACCCTGTGCAGGCACTTTCGGTGCGCTATAGCGTGCCGGAGTGGATGATTTCTCTCTGGGAAGCGCAGTATGGAGAAGAAAAGACGGAACCTATGCTGGAGGGACTGAAAAAAGGGCGTCCGTTGACGATCCGTCTGGACAGCCGTCTGACGGAAGAAGAAAAGGCACAGGAAATCGCAGCGATCGAAGTAGCAGGCGTGACGGTGCAGAAGCACCAGTTGTATGCAGATGCGTGGAATCTGGAAGGCTGTGAGGGCATCGGTCATCTGCCGGGCTTTGCAGAAGGGCTGTTTTATGCGCAGGACGTCAGCAGCATGCTCGCGGTGGAGGCAGCAGGAATTTCAGGTGGAATGACGGTCATGGATCTTTGCAGCGCGCCGGGCGGAAAAACAACGCTTGCGGCAAGAAAGGCGGGCAGCGGGAAGGTGATCTGCGGAGATGTTTCCGAAAGAAAGGCTGCGCTGATTCTGGAAAATACCGACCGGATGAAGTGCAGCAACGTTTCGGTCAATGTCTGGGATGCGTCAGTTTTTATGGAGCAGTATAAAGAAAGCGCGGACGTGGTGCTTCTGGATGTTCCGTGCTCCGGGCTTGGCGTAATCGGCAGAAAAAAAGAAATCCGTTATCGGGTAACGAAAGAAGATCTGGCAGCACTTGTCACTTTGCAGAAAAAGATCGTGGACGCATGCTGGCAGTATGTAAAGCCGGGCGGTATTTTGCTGTATTCGACATGTACCCTGGATGTGTCAGAAAACGAAGAGATGGTGCGGTATGTGACCGAAAAGTATCCGTTTGAAGCAGAGAGCATCGACCCGTTTTTACCGGAATGTCTCCACAGCCAACAGACAAAAGCAGGATTTTTGCAGCTGTTTTTGGGCGAGTGGGACACCGATGGATTTTTTATGGCAAGACTGAGAAGGAAGAAATAGACGATGGAAAACAGAGAAAGCAGGGATTTAAAGTCCCTGCCGCTTGATTTACTGAAAGAAAAAATGACAGAGCTTTCCGAAAAACCGTTTCGGGCAAAACAGCTGTACGACTGGATGCATGTCAAGCTGGCGGGAGATTATGACGAAATGACGAATCTTTCGGCGGCGCTTCGAAACCGGTTAAAGGAAGAATATCCGTTGACAACCCTCAGGGTAGTGCGTGAGCAGACCTCTGCGATTGACGGGACAAAGAAATTTTTATTCGCGCTGCCGGACGGAAATCTGGTGGAGAGTGTGTGGATGCAGTATAAGCATGGCAATTCGGTCTGTATTTCCTCTCAGGTTGGCTGCCGGATGGGCTGCCGCTTTTGCGCGTCTACGCTGGACGGTCTGGAACGGGGACTGACGCCTGCGGAAATGCTGGATCAGATTTACCGGATTCAGAAGCTGACCGGGGAGAGGGTAAGTAATGTCGTCGTGATGGGAAGCGGGGAACCGTTGGATAATTATGACAATCTGCTCGTATTTTTGCGGATGCTGACGGATGAAAACGGTTTAAATATCAGCCAGCGCAATGTGACGGTTTCGACCTGCGGAATTGTGCCGAAAATGTATGAGCTGGCGGAGGAAAAGCTTCAGATCACGCTGGCGCTTTCCCTGCATGCGACGACAGATGAAAAGCGCCGCAGGCTGATGCCCATTGCTAACAAATACGGAATGAAGGAGCTGATGGACGCCTGCCGCAATTATGCGGACAAAACCGGACGGAGGCTGACCTTTGAATATAGTCTGGTCGGCGGCGTCAACGATACAAAAGAGGACGCGGAAGAGCTGATCGGTCTGGCAGCGCCGCTGGGCAGTCATGTCAACCTGATTCCGGTCAACCCGATCAAGGAGCGGGATTTTGTACAGTCCAACCATGCCGCGATTGCAGCGTTCCAGAAGCGTCTGGAAAAAGGCGGCGTCAACGTCACAATCCGTCGTGAGATGGGAAGGGACATCGACGGGGCGTGCGGACAGCTGCGCCGCAGACACATGGAAGAGCAGAGCGAGTGAACCTTCTCGAAAGAGGACAATGCCGGATAACAGCTTGTCCTTTTTGTATTTTTGTGCTAATATGGTAAAGATAATGGGTGAAATTCCGAATACAGAGAGGGTGAGCGAATGAAAGCTTACGCGATTACAGATATTGGAAAAAAGAGATCCTTCAACCAGGACTATGCGTGGATGACCACCGATGAGATCGGAAAGCTTCCCAACCTGTTTATTGTAGCAGATGGAATGGGAGGTCATCGGGGCGGCGGTTATGCATCGCGCCTTGCAGTGGAGACGATTCTGGAACAGATCCGGCAAAGCCAGGCGGAAAGCCCGGCAGAAATTTTGGTGGATGCGATCCGTCATGCAAACGAGTGTATCCGGCAGACGGCAGCGGAGGATGAACAGTTGAGTGGAATGGGGACTACAGTGGTAGCCGCCACCTGCGCAGACAGGCAGCTTCAGGTTGCAAACGTCGGGGACAGCCGTTTGTATATTGCGGATGATGCCGGCATCCGTCAGATTACCGAGGATCATTCCCTGGTACAGGAAATGGTGCGCTTTGGCGGAATCAGTCGGGAACAGGCGAGGATCCATCCGGATCGCAACATCATTACCCGTGCCGTAGGCGTAGAGGATGATCTGCAGGTGGATCTGTTTTTGGTTCCGCTGGAAGGAAAAGACCGGGTGCTTCTGTGCTCGGATGGCCTGACCGGAATGCTGGAGGATGAAGAAATCCTGCAGATTCTGGAAGGAGAAGGCAACGTGGAAGAGCGGGCGCAGCGGCTGGTGCAGGCTGCAAACGACCACGGCGGAAGAGATAATATCGCGGTGATTATTATGGAGCCGTTTTCAGATGAGGTGAGCGGATGATTAAGATAGGAACAATGATAGGCGACCGTTACGAGGTGCTCGAGCGCATCGGGATGGGCGGAATGTCAGATGTTTATAAGGCAAAGGATCACAAACTGAACCGGCATGTAGCGGTGAAAGTGCTGAAGCAGGAATTTTCCGAAAATACGAATTTCGTATCTAAATTCCGGGTAGAGGCCCAGGCAGCAGCCAGTCTGATGCATCCGAATATTGTAAATGTGTATGACGTCGGGGAAGATAACGGGGTTTACTACATCGTTATGGAACTCGTAGACGGCATCACGCTCAAAAAATATATCGAAAAAAAGGCGCGTCTGTCCGTGCGGGAGGCGTTAAGTATCGCCATTCAGGCATGTATGGGCATCGAGGCAGCGCATAACAACCATATTATCCATCGGGATATCAAGCCGCAGAACATCATTATTTCCAAGGACGGCAAGGTAAAGGTGACGGATTTTGGCATTGCAAAAGCGGCGACAAGCAACACGATCACCTCAAACGTCATGGGTTCTGTGCATTACACTTCTCCGGAGCAGGCAAGAGGTGGATACAGCGACGAAAAGAGTGATATTTATTCGATGGGTATTACACTTTTCGAAATGCTGACCGGACGCGTTCCATTCAACGGTGAGACGACGGTTGCGATTGCGATCAAGCATATTCAGGAAGAAATGCCGTCACCGAGAGAATATGTGCCGGAAATTCCGGTCTGCGTGGAACAGATTGTTTTAAAATGTACCCAGAAAAGTCCGGATCGCCGCTATCACAGCATGGCGGCGCTGATTGCGGACCTGAAAAAGGCACTGATGTCCCCGGACGAGGATTTTGTCCAGATCGAGAACCCGGACGAGGCGATGGCGACCCGTACCGTGACCTCCAGGGAACGCAAGGAAATCAATGAGAGCAGAAATAAAGAGGCAACAGAGGGCGCGCGCCTGAAAAAGAACGAGACGCCCCAGAAGCCCAAAAAGAAAAAACAGCCCGCCTATGAAGAACCGGAAGAGGATGAAGAAGACGAGGATGAGGAGTACGATGACGATTCCAGAATGGAAAAAATCACGACGCTGCTGGCGATCATCGGTGCTGTTTTAATCGGCTGTGCCGTGATCTTTTTAGTTGGCAGGGCAGTAGGTATTTTCAATTTTGGCGCGACGTCTGCACAGGTGACGGTGGAGAATGTGACCGGTAAATCCGCGACAGAGGCGCAGAAGATCTTAGAAGATCTCGGGTTGAAGGTAAAATTTGCCTATGAGACTTCCGATACGGTAGCGGAGGGCAATGTCATTTCACAGGATGTACAGGGCGGTACGACGGTTTCCTCCGGTACGCAGATACAGCTGACGGTGAGCGGCACAGCACCTGCTTCCGATACGGACACAATCCCGGTTCCTGATGTGTTAGGAGCACTGGAGGCGGATGCGACCGCAACGCTGACCAGAAGCGGATTTACCGTGACGAAAGCGGACGGCTACTCCGATACGATTGAAAAGGGAAAGGTTATTTCCCAGAATCCGGTCGGTGGTTCCCGTGCAGCCTCAGGCTCTACCGTGACGATCGTGATCAGCCAGGGACCGGATACCGGCAGTAAAAATACGATGCCGGCTATCATCGGTCTGGATGTGGAGACAGCGGTTGCAATTTTGACAGAAAACGGATTTTTGATTGGGGATCAGAAAGAGATGAGCGATGACACGGTTCCTGCCGGAAAGGTATGCTATGCAAGCTATACGGCAGGTGCTGCGGTAGAGCCCGGTTCTACGATCGATATCGGAATCAGCGTCGGACCCAAAGCGGTTACCTACGCATATCAGGAAGCGGTTGCAAGCCCGGCGGATCTGGATCCCCAGTACAAAGAAGGAACCGAGTGTACAGTAACGATCACCGGACAGTCCGGAACGGAATATTTAAAGACGACAGTTCGTTCTTTCCCGATCACGACAGTCAATCTGCATGGAATGGCAGATCCGGCAGGACTGATTACCTATGAATATACGGTAACCGGAGAGGCGACCACGACGACGGATGAGGACGGAAACCTTGTGACCGTGCCCGGAACGACGACGAGACAGACTGTGCAGCGTCAGGTCATGTTTACATCGGAAGGATAAGCGGATGCAGGGAAAAATCATCAGGGGAATCGGCGGATTTTATTATGTGCACACCCATCAGGGCGTATATGAATGCCGTGCGAGGGGCATTTTCCGAAAGGATAAGGAAAAGCCCCTGCCGGGCGACCTGGTTTCGATCAGCGTCCTGGACGAAACAGAAAAAAAGGGAAATCTGGATGAAATCCTGCCGAGAACAAACAGCCTGATCCGACCGGCAGTAGCCAATGTGGATCAGGCGCTTGTCATTTTTGCACTTGTGAGCCCCAAACCGAACTTTAACTTGCTGGATCGTTTTCTGGTTTTAATGGAAAAACAGGGAATTCCTGCACTGATCTGTATGAACAAGACGGATTTGGCTTCCGACGAAATGATCGCGGAAGTAAGGGAACGCTATCGCACCAGTGGCTATCCGCTGCTGTTTGTCAGCGCGGCACAAAAAGAAGGTATTGAAGCGATCCGGGAGTATCTTCGGGGGAAAACGACGACTGTTGCTGGTCCCAGCGGAGTCGGAAAATCGTCTCTGATTAACCTGCTGCAGGATGGTGTACAGATGCAGACAGGCGCAGTGAGTGAAAAAATTGAACGGGGACGGCACACGACGCGGCATACGGAGCTGATGTGGGTGAAAGAGGATACCTACATTCTGGATACGCCGGGCTTTTCGTCGATTGAGTTATTCGGCATTGAGAAAGAAGAGCTGGGCGACTATTTTCCGGAAATCGCAGCACATGCCGGAAATTGCAGGTTCCGGGGATGCGCGCATCTGGCGGAGCCGGACTGTGCAGTGAAGGAAGCGGTGGATAACGGCGAAATCAGCAAGGGAAGATACGAGAATTATCAGCTGTTTTATGAAGATTTGAAAAAAACGGCGGGATACGGAAGGCGCAGGGACACCTGACTGAGACGGATTTAGACAGAGCATAAAAATAAGCTGCCCGGAGGAATGAAAAAATCCTCCGGGCAGCTTATTTTTCATGACAATAGAATGCTCGCAGAGCGTGCATTCTATTGTTTGTGCCTAGCGCCATGCAAATGTCGCCATGCCGTAGATATAGATAAACGCGATGGCAATCGGGACGACGAAGCGAAAGACTGGTTTCATCCATGCCTTTACCTTTAAGCCGTGTCCGGTATTAGCTTCCTGTACGAAGTTCTCCCAGCCCCAGCCAAAGCTGTTGCAGCAAAACAGAGTAAGCACCAGGGAACCGAGGGGCAATACATTGTTGGATACGATAAAATCCCAGAAATCCAGCCATGCCGTGCCTGCTGCGAAGGGCTGAAAATGCAGGACGCTGTAGCCGAGGGCAGTCGTCAGAGCCAGGACAAAGATGCCGGCGCCGCAGACAATGCAGCCCTTTTTTCGTGACCAGCCGGTGAGTTCGCGAATCATGGCGAGAATATTTTCGCAGACACCCAGGACAGTTGAAAGGGCGGCGAACACCATGAACAGGAAAAACAGCGTACCCCAGATACGTCCGCCAGCCATGTGGTTGAAGACATCCGCCATCGTGTCGAATAACAAACTTGGACCAGCGTTGACCTCCAGACCGTAGGTAAAGCAGGCGGGGAACATGATGATGCCTGCAAGGATTGCCACGAGGGTGTCCAGTAAAATAATGGTGACGGATTCCCCCATCAGCGACCGTTTTTTGTCAATATAGCTGCCGAAAATAGCCATACCGCCCATCCCAACCGACAGTGTGAAAAATGCCTGGTTCATCGCGCCGACGATGACGGAGCCGTTGATCTTGGAAAAGTCCGGAACCAGATAAAACTTTAACCCATCTGCTGCGCCGGAAAGGGTCAGGCTGTGGACCGCCAGCACCAGCATCAGAATGAGCAGCGAGGTCATCATAGATTTCGTGATGCGTTCCAGCCCGCCCTGTAAGTCAAAGCTCAGAATCAGAAAAGCGACGATGACCGTGACGAGCAGATAGGACACGTTGACGGACGGATTCTGAATCATCTGTGTAAAGCCGAAGGAGTGGTTCTGCCCGGTTATAAATTTCACAAAGTAATAGATCAGCCAGCCGCACACGACGGTGTAAAACGCCATCAGGGTAATATTGCCAATCAGACTGACGATACCGAAAATCCCCCATTTGTGGCCGGGCTTTTCAAGCTTTTGATACATGTAGAGCGGACTTGTCCGGGCAGCGCGCCCGACGGAAAATTCCATCGTCATGACAGGCAGACCGAGAATGAGCAGGCAGATCAGATAGATCAGCATAAAGCCTCCACCCCCGTTTTGTCCGCACATCCACGGAAATTTCCATACATTGCCGCAGCCGATGGCACATCCTGCCGAGATCATGATAAATCCGAGACGGCTGCCGAGTTGTTCCCTTTTTTCCATTGTTGTTGATTTTCCTCTTTTCTTTTTCCCAAATACAGCTCTGCCCAGGAGAAAAACAGAGCCTGCAGAGAGAAGTATAGCGGAAAGCATTAAAAAAAACAAGCCATCGGATTTGGAATGACGGAAGTGGATTTTGGGACGGCGTGTTATGCGTTATGATCTTTGGAAAATTGATTTTTGAGGTTTAAAAAAGAAAACAAATATGATATATTATTAGATTGTATCCAACTTTTTGCTTACACGGCAGAGAGAGGGAGAAAATAAAAGAGCTGGAGAAAATAGAAAGCGTCCTGAAAATGTGCAGGTAATTGTGCAGTACAAAAACATAGAAAGGCGAAAATCCTTGAAAATAAAGGATTTTCGGACAGGTAAATCGTAAAATGAAACTTGGTATCGTTGGTCTCCCGAATGTTGGTAAAAGTACCTTATTTAATTCTCTGACGAAAGCTGGTGCGGAGTCTGCAAACTATCCGTTCTGTACCATTGACCCCAATGTAGGTGTGGTAGCCGTTCCGGACGAGCGCTTAAAGCTTCTGGGTGATCTGTATCATTCCAAAAAGGTAACGCCTGCTGTGATCGAGTTTGTAGACATCGCAGGTCTGGTAAAAGGTGCTTCTAAAGGCGAAGGCCTTGGCAACCAGTTTTTGAGCAATATCCGTGAAGTAGATGCGATCGTGCACGTCGTTCGTTGTTTTGAGGACAGCAACGTTGTTCATGTAGACGGAAACGTGAATCCGCTGCGCGACATCGAGACGATCAACCTCGAGCTGATCTTCTCCGACCTGGAAATTCTGGAACGCAGAATCGCCAAAGTGGCAAAGGGCGCGAGAATGGATAAGGAGCAGGCAAAAGAGCTGGCGATGCTGGAGCGCGTCAAGGAGCGTCTGGAGGATGGAAAGCTTGCAATCGGATTCGAGACAGAGGATGAAGACGAGGAAGAATATTTCAAGAACCTGAACCTGCTGACTGCAAAGCCGGTGATCTATGCGGCGAACGTCGGGGAAGAAGATCTGGCAAACGACGGCGCAGATAACGCAGGCGTACAGGCAGTCAGAGAATATGCAAAAGAAACCGGCAGCGAGGTATTTGCAATCTGCGCACAGATCGAGGAAGAAATTTCCGAGCTGGACGATGAAGAACGTCAGATGTTTCTGGATGACCTTGGATTAAAAGAATCCGGTCTGGAAAAACTGATCCGCGCAAGTTACCATCTGCTCGGCCTGATGAGCTTTTTAACTTCCGGCGAGGATGAGACGAGAGCATGGACGATCAAACAGGGCACGAAGGCACCGCAGGCAGCCGGCAAAATTCACACCGACTTCGAACGCGGCTTTATCAAGGCTGAGGTTGTCAATTACAAAGATCTGCTGGAAAACGGCTCCCTTGCGGCAGCGAGAGAAAAAGGACTTGTCCGCATGGAGGGTAAGGAATATGTGGTACAGGACGGCGATGTAATCCTGTTCCGCTTCAATGTCTGAGAAAATCGTTACTGTTCACTCGCGCCATTCGCAAAAGCGCAAAAAAATTATAAATACAACAAAAGGTACGCTTTTAGGGCATTTTGTTGTCACGAATGACGAAAAAGGCAGTTGGACTTTTCACGGTCCGGCTGTCTTTTTTTTCTGAAATCGCTTGTCAAGGAGGGCATTTTATACTAAAATGGTTTCAAAGTGGTAGAAAGTGGTACGAAGTGGAGTAAGGTGGCAGACCTTTTCCATGAATGGCAGGTGATTGTACATGTTTATGGGCGAATACAATCATACGTTGGATACAAAAGGCAGGTTGATCATTCCCTCCAAATTTCGAGAGACGCTCGGTGAGAAATTTGTAGTGACCAAGGGACTGGATGGCTGCTTATTTGTGTACGACAATGCCGGCTGGACTGCTTTCGAAGAAAAGCTTCAGGCAATGCCCATCAGCAGAAAAGACACCCGTATGTTTGTCCGTCACTTTCTGGCAGGCGCCGCGGAGGTGGAGGTGGACAAGCAGGGACGTGCCCTGATCCCTTCCAAATTAAGAGAATTTGCAGAGCTGACCAAAGACGTTGTGCTGGTGGGCGCTGCAGGACATATTGAAATCTGGAGCCAGGAGCGCTGGGATGCCCTGGAAGAAGAGGCGGAGGAATCCATGGAGGATATCGCAGAGCGCATGGACGACCTCGGACTGTAATTGCTGTAACAAAGAAAGGAAAAATCGATGGAATTTGCACATACATCCGTCCTGTTGGAGGAGACAATTGAAGGACTTGCAATCAAACCGGACGGCATCTATGTGGACGGCACATTGGGCGGGGCAGGACATTCCAGCCACATTGCAGCGCGCCTTAGGACCGGCCGGCTGATCGGTATCGACCAGGATGCAGAGGCGATCGAAGCGGCGACAAAACGGCTGGAGCCGTGGCAGGAGCATGTGACGCTGGTGCGCGACAATTACTGTAACCTTCCGACAGTATTAAACAGCCTCGGCATCGATAAAGTAGATGGCATTATGTTAGACCTTGGCGTATCCTCCTATCAGCTGGACAATGCCGAGAGAGGATTTTCCTATCGTTATGATACCGCACTGGATATGCGGATGGATCAGCGTCAGACCCTGACGGCGAAAACGATCGTCAATGAGTGGTCACAGGCAGAGCTGTTTCGGTGTATCCGGGACTACGGAGAAGATAAATTTGCACAGAATATCGCCAAACACATCGTGCAGGCGAGAGAAAAGAAGCCGATTGAGATGACCGGGGAATTAAACGACATTATCCGGGCGGCGATTCCGGCAAAGATGCGGGAAAAAGGCGGACATCCTTCCAAACGCACGTTTCAGGCGATTCGGATTGCCTGCAACAGAGAGCTGGAGGTATTGGAAAATTCCCTGGACGCCTTTATCGACCGGCTGGCTCCGGGTGGAAGGCTCTGCATCATCACCTTCCATTCGCTGGAAGACAGAATTGTGAAAAATGCCTTCCGCAGAAATGAAAATCCCTGTACCTGCCCGCCGGAATTTCCGGTGTGCGTGTGCGGCAAAACGAGCCGGGGACATGTTGTGACCCGCAAACCGATTCTTCCGACCGAGGAAGAGATGGAGACAAATTCCAGAGCGAAAAGCGCAAAGCTGCGCATTTTCGAAAAAATAGAGAGCTAGTACATCGTTTTCGAAATAACGATACCACTCACTTACCTGTGAATCCGATTGCACAGGTATAAAAGCCTCAGCGTAGCCCGCTACGCCTGCGTTTTTATACCTGCACACTCGAATCCACATCCTACGCGATTGGTATAGTTATTTACGAAACGCTGTACTAGAAGCCGGAACAGACGGCGGTGAGGAGAGCAAATGGCAAGAACATCGAATTCAGCCAGAAAAAGCCAATCGGCAGCGTACAAAAGAACGCCCTATCAGAAAACAGCATATGTAAACGGTACGGCAGTCAGACACGCTGAGGCGGGAGAAGAGCTGGAACGCCATTTGGATCAGGTCTCCGGACGGGTTCCGAGACGTGAGCTGGAGAAGCAGAAGCAGGAAATGAAACGCCTGCGCTACAGAAATGCAGCCTATGTGCTGTTTCTGACTGTGGCGTTTGCAGTCACGAGCGTAATGCTGATCAGTTATATCCGGATGGAATCCTCGATCACCCAGAGCGTAAAGCAGGTTGCAGCGCTGCAGAGTCAGCTAAATAACTTAAAGACGGAAAATGACGAAATGAAAAACCGGATTGACAGCTCCATCAATCTGGAGGAAATCAGAAGAATTGCAATTACGGAGCTTGGCATGACCTACGCAGGACAGGGACAGATCGTGGAAATCCCGGATGATGGAAGCGATTATGTAAGACAGTATGCAGACATCAAGAAGTGAGGCAGGTGCCGGATTGGATAAGAAAAATAAGTTTACAATACGAATGCAGAGAAAGCTGGTGGTACTGTTTTGTTTGGTACTGCTGGCTTTTGCAGGGTTGAGCGTCAGATTGATTTTAATTAACCGGGATAACGGCGACAGCTACAAAAAGCAGGTGCTTTCCCAGCAGCAGTATTCCAGTACGACGATTCCTTATAAACGGGGAGAAATCCTGGACAGCAAGGGAACGAAGCTGGCATCGAGTGAAAAGGTTTACGATCTGGTGCTGGATATCAAACAGATGAATAACAAAGAGGACTATGTGGAGCCTACGATCCAGGCACTGGAGGATTATTTTAGCATTGACGGCGATCAGGTGCGCGCTTATGCGCAGGAACACCCGGATTCCCAGTATTATGTCCTCAAAAAGAGAATGTCCTACAATGAAATCAGTGATTATCAGCAGATGATGGCGGATACGAGCCAGAAAGAATATAACCAGTATGTCAAGGGAATCTGGTTTGAGGAAAGCTATAAGCGAGTTTACCCGAATAGCTCTCTCGCAAGCGATGTCATCGGCTTTACGCGGACGGACGGAACCGGAACCTACGGACTGGAAGAGTATTACAACGATGTTTTGAGCGGCGTAAACGGCAGACAGTATGGATATATAGACGGGGACGATAATCTGCAGCGGACGACGGAGGCTGCTGTAGACGGCTACAATGTTTATTCCACGATCGACGCGACGATTCAGGGCATTGTGGAAAAGTACCTCAAAAAATATAACGACGAAAACAAAGACAGCACCCGCGAGGGTAACGGTGCGCAGGATGCAGCGTGTATTGTGATGGATGTCCACAGTGGGGAAGTGCTCGCAATGGCGAGTTATCCGACGTTTGACTTAAACGATACGAGAAATCCGGAGGCACTGATCGGCAGCAAACTGATCGATGTCAGTGGAAACTCGACGGATACGGTCATCAACGAAGAGATTGCAGCGTCGATGAAGCAGGAGGAAAATAACGATCTGCTTGTACAGAACTTAAATGCCCTCTGGAAAAACTACTGCATCAACAGCACTTACGAGCCGGGTTCCACGATGAAGCCCTTCGTTGCAGCGATGGGGTTGGAGGACGGCAGGCTCAAAGGCAATGAATCCTTTGAATGCACCGGTATCATCGAGATCGGCGGCTACAAAATCCGCTGTCATAACTACACAAACGGTGCGGAGGGGTGGCTGACGATCGGAGAATCCATTGAACGCTCCTGTAATGTCACGCTGATCCGGATAGCACAGGTTATCGGGATCGATGAATTTCTGAAATATATGTCGGAATATAATTTCGGTTTAAAGACCAATATAGATCTGGCGGGCGAGGCAAGAACGGCTTCCCTGGTATTCAATTCTTCAACGATGGGACCTACGGAGCTTGCAACCTCGAGCTTTGGACAGGGCTTTAACGTGACGATGATCCAGATGATCACAGGTTTTTGCTCCCTGATCAACGGAGGCTATTATTATGAACCGCATATGGTCAGTAAGATTACGGCAGCAGATGGATCTGTGGTAAAAAATATTGAGCCGAGACTGTTAAAACAGACCATTTCTGCGGAAACTTCGGAGAAAATCCGTGAATACTGCGTTCAGGTTGTGGAAGGTGCAAATGGTACCGGTAAACGTGCAAAGCCTGCAGGCTATCGCATCGGCGGTAAGACTGGTACAGCAGAAACTGTCAGCGCCAGCGGTACTCGTGAAAAGGAGGACTACGTCGTATCGTTTCTGGGCTATGCGCCCGCAGAAGATCCACAGATCGCAATTTATGTGGTTTTAAACAGACCAAACGCCCGGGAACAGGATCTGGAAACGAGAAAAGCATGTATCATCGCCAAAAACATATTGACCGAAGTGCTTCCTTATTTAAATATCTTCATGACACAGGAGCTGACGGACGAAGAGCGCGCAGAGCTGGAAGCGATGCAGATTGAAATCCGCGAGCAGCTGAGCGCAAACGCGCCGGCGTCGGATGTCAGCGGGAATGATGTCAGTGGAAATACAACCGATACCGGCGGGGATCCGTCTGCCGGGGATACTACGGCAGGGGAGGATGGCAGTGCTGCGCAGCCTGCGGGCGACGACCCGTCTACAACAGGTGGAGATACTGCAAATGGAGCAGAAGCGGACAATCCGTATGTCAACAGTGACGGGCAGTTGATCGATCCGACGACTGGAGAGGTGATCACGGAGGATTCGGATGGCTATGATGTGCCGGTTTCCGGCATTCTGGAAAATGGTGCAGCAGGCGACTCTGGTGGGGATACGCAAAATCCGATGGAATAATGGAAGAAAAGAGCTGTATCGCTGTCTGCTGTGATCACAGCGCAGCGGCGGCATGTGCATATTTTAGGCAGCGGTTTCATAAGGTATAGTAATTTCTGCTTTGCAGGGAACCTATGGAACTGAGCAAACCGTTTCATCGCAAAAAGATCGTCGTAATTTTTCTGGCGTGCATTCTGATCTTTTCAGGGCTGTCCGCCAGAGTGGTATATCTGATGGTATTTCGGGCGGCACATTATTCTGAGCTCGCGCTGGATTTGCATCAGAGAGAGCGCAAAATCAAGGCAAAGCGCGGGAGAATTTTAGACCGGAACGGGATCGTGCTGGCGGATAACCAGCCGGTCTGTACGATTTCTGTCATCCATAACCAGATTCGCGATCCCGACGCAGTGATTGCGCTTTTGTGCAGCAAGCTTGGACTGTCGGAAGGGACCGTTCGAAAAAGAGTGGAAAAGGTATCGTCCATCGAAAAAATCAAAAGCAATGTCGATCTGGAAACCGGGGAGGAAATTTACCGGACAGGGCTGGACGGCATCAAGGTGGACGAGGATTATAAACGATATTATCCGTATGAGAATCTCGCTTCCAAAGTGATCGGCTTTACCGGAGGCGATAATCAGGGAATTTTGGCATTGGAAAGCCGGTATGAGGAAGTGCTTTCCGGGCAGGAGGGCTTGATTCTGGAAATGACGGACGCACGCGGCGTCCGGCTTCTGGATGAAGGAGAGAGCCGGGTAGAGCCGGTGGATGGAAAAGATTTATACATTAGTCTGGATGCCAACATCCAGCTGTACGCACAGCAGCTGGCGGAGCAGGTCTGCCTGGAAAAAGAAGCGGAAAGCGTTTCGATTCTGGTGCTGCGTCCCGATAACGGAGAAATCCTTGCGATGGTGGATGTGCCGGAATATCAGTTGAATGACCCGTTCACACTTCCGGAGGGGCAGCAAGAACAGCTCATGACCGAAAAAGAAAAGCAAAAAGCCCTGAATAAAATGTGGAGAAACGCCTGCATCAACGATACCTACGAGCCTGGCTCTGCCTTTAAGGTCATTACGGCGGCAGCCGCATTGGAAAACGGCGTTGTCCGGGAAGAGGATTCTTTTCAGTGCCCGGGCTATATTGTCGTAGAGGGCAGAAAAATCCGGTGTGCAAAGGTTCGGGGTCATGGAACTGAAAATTTCGTACAGGGGACGATGAATTCCTGCAATCCGGTGTTTGTGACGGTAGGGCTTCGGATGGGTGCAGATACGTTTTACCAAAGCATGAAGCAGTTCGGGCTGCTGAACAGAACTGGAATCGATGTGCCTGGAGAAGCCGGTACAATCATGCACGCACAGGATCAGATCGGTCCGGTGGAGCTTGCGACGATTTCGTTCGGGCAGTCCTTTCAGATCACGCCGATCCAGCTTGCAGCGACGGTCAGCTCCCTCATTAATGGCGGGACGCGGATTACACCGCATTTGGGACTGTATTGCGAAAAGACGGACGGTTCGGAACGCATTTCGGTACAGAAGGAAACGGAGCAAAAACGGATTCTTTCGGAAGAAACGAGCGCCCGGCTGCGCAGCATCCTGTTTCAGGTCGTGGAAAACGGCGGCGGAAAAAATGGAAAAGTCGAAGGCTATCAGGTGGGCGGCAAGACGGCGACCAGCGAGACGCTTCCTCGCGGTACTGGTCGGTATATTTCTTCGTTTCTGGGTTTTGCACCTGCGGACGATCCGAAGGTGCTGGCATTGTGCATTATCCGAAACCCCCAAGGCGTCTATTATGGCGGACTGGTGGCGGCGCCGGTAGTGCGCGAGCTTTTTGAAAATATTCTTCCCTATCTGGATGAAATAGGGTATTATGAGAAGAATGAAACAATAAACCGCAAATAATTGCAGGGAAACATAGAACGAAAGTGCTGTCTATGGCAGCGAAAGGAGAGAATCAACATGGATTTACTGGGAAAAAAGGTACTGGTAGCCGGATGCGGAAAGAGTGGACTCGGAGCCGCCGGACTCTTGCAGAAAGCGGGAGCCGTTCCCGTTCTGTTTGATGAAAATGAAAAGCTGGATGGGAAGGCGCTCTGCGCGCGGGAAGATTATCCAAAAGACACTGCGCTGGTACTGGGAAGCCTTCCGAAGGAGTTGCTTTCCGAGCTTTCGCTGGCGGTTTTAAGCCCCGGTATTTCCATTGAAGAAGCGTTTGTTTCTACACTGGAAGAGGCGGATATTCCGGTATGGGGCGAAATTGAGCTCGCCTGGAACTTTGAAAAGGGAAAGGTGCTCGCAATTACAGGCACGAACGGAAAGACCACGACGACAACGCTGGTGGGCGAGATCATGAAGCGTTATCAAGACAATACGTTTGTTGTCGGCAATATCGGAACCCCCTATACGCAGGAGGTTTTAAAAACAGATAAGGACAGCGTGACGGTAGCGGAGATCAGCAGCTTCCAGCTGGAAACTGCAGTGCATTTCCATCCGACTGTCAGCGCGATTTTAAATATCACGCCGGATCATTTGAACCGTCATCATACGATGGAAAACTATGCGGCGGTCAAGGAATCCATCACGAAGAACCAGACAAAGGACGATTTCTGCGTGCTCAATCACGAGGACAGCTGGTTAAAGGCGTTTGCACCGAAGTGCCCGGCCCAGGTCATCTGGTTTTCTTCCAAAGAAAAGCTGGAGAGAGGCTATTATCTGGTCGGCAGCAAAATCTGCAGAAATCTCGGAAATGGGGAAGAAGTCCTGATGGATGTTGAGGAAATGCAGCTGATCGGCGTACATAATTTTGAAAACGTGATGGCAGCGATTGCAATTGCAGCAGCATACGGCGTGCCGATGGAAACAATTCTGGATACCGTAAAACATTTTCAGGCAGTAGAACACAGAATCGAATATGTAGCGACCAAAAACGGCGTCGTTTATTATAACGATTCCAAGGGAACCAATCCCGATGCGGCGATTCAGGCGATCCGCGCAATGAAGTGGCCCACCGTGCTGATCGGCGGCGGCTATGATAAGCAGAACACCTACGACGAGTGGATTGAAGCGTTTGACGGCAAGGTAAAGCTCCTGGTGCTGATCGGTCAGACGCGGGAAAAGATCGCGGAGTGCGCAAAGAAGCACGGAATGGAAAATATCGTTTTGGCGGACAGCTTTGAAGAAGCGATGGATACCTGTGTAAAGGCAGCGTGTCCGGGCGACGCGGTGCTGTTGTCCCCCGCATGCGCGAGCTGGGGAATGTTCCCGAATTATGAAGTGCGCGGTAAAATGTTCAAGGAATATGTAAACAGCCTGAAGGGGTGAGCAAGTGGCAGGACGGAGAAAATCTCAGAAAACAGAATACTATTTTGATTACAGTCTTCTGTTCATCATCCTGTTTCTGACAGGCTTCGGACTGGTTATGATTTATTCCGCCAGCGCTTACGATGCGACAACGCAGAATCTGAACGAGGACTATTATCTGATGCATCAGGCGTTTGCGGCGGCGCTGGGGCTGGTGGGGATGTTTTTCGTCTCCCACATCCCGTATCATGTTTGGGAGCGGTTTGCGGTAATCGGCTATGTGGTTTCCCTGATTTTGATTGCACTCGTGCTGTCACCGCTGGGCGTCGAGGTCAACGGTGCAAGAAGGTGGCTGAATCTCGGTATGTCGATTCAGCCTGCGGAGATCGCAAAGCTGGCGATGATTCTGTTTCTGGCGACGTTTATCTGCAAGATGGGAAGAAACATTCGGACGTCGAGAGGCTTTTTGACGGTTATTGGAGTTTCCCTGCCGCACGTTTTTTGTATCTGGAAAATCACCAACAACCTGAGCTCTGCGATTATCGTGCTGGGAATTGCGATCCTGATGCTGTTTGTGGCGAGTCCGCAATACAAACCATTTTTCATCATAGGAGGAATTGGAGCACTCGCAGTTATAGGCGTAATTTTCGGTGTCAAGCAGCTGCAGAGCATCGAAGGGCTGGATTTCCGTTTCGCACGTATCATGGCGTGGCTCGATCCGGAAGCCTATGCGTCCGGCAAGGGCTTCCAGACGCTGCAGGCACTCTATGCGATCGGCTCCGGCGGTATTTTTGGAAAGGGGCTCGGGCAGAGTATCCAGAAACTGGGCTTTTTGCCGGAACAGCAGAATGATATGATCTTTTCGATCATTTGTGAGGAGCTGGGGCTGTTCGGCGGCATTGCTGTGATCCTGATTTTTTTGCTGTTGATCTGGCGTCTGATGATTATTGCGAACAACGCGACGGATCTGTTCGGTGCGCTGTTAGTTGTCGGCGTGCTGGGGCATATCGCGATTCAGGTCATTTTAAATGTTGCGGTCGTAACGAACTCAATGCCGAACACCGGCGTGTCCCTGCCGTTTATCAGCTACGGCGGCTCATCGATCCTGTTTTTGCTGATCGAGATGGGGCTCGTCATGAGCGTTGCCCGCGGCATCAAGGTCCGGGATGTGTAATGGTGTATGCGCGTATCGTGCCTTCACCGGGAGCAAAGAAGACGAGCGTTTTGTCCGGGCACGGGTGGCAGCAGTGCAGCTGCACTTGTCACGCATACGGCATCTTTGCCATAGTATAGGGTAAGGACAGCGCGGACGGTGGTTTTGTGGATTCAATCTGGATCAGGGGCAAAAGACCTCTTTACGGGGAAATGACAGTGCAGGGGTCGAAAAACGCCGTGCTGCCGATTCTGGCGTCGACCATTTTGATCGCCGGAAAGACGACACTGCGAAACTGCCCGGATATTTCGGATGTGGACTGCATGTGCCGCATTTTGCAGAAAATCGGCGCAACAGTGACAAAAACCGGTCACGAGATCTGCGTGGACGCTTCCGGTGCGCTGCAAAGCAGGCTTCCGGCAGAGGAAGTGGTTCGGATGCGTTCCTCCATCGTGCTGACGGGCGCGCTTTTGGGGCGGCTGGGGCAGGCGTCCTTCTGCGATCCGGGCGGCTGTGTCATCGGCGACCGCCCGATCGATTTGCATCTGAAAGCCTTTGCGCGCTTCGGTTGTCAGATAAGGCGGGAGGATGACAATTTTTTGACGGTATTTGCAAAGCGACTGAACGGCGCACAGATCCGTTTTCCGTTTTCGAGCGTCGGTGCGACGCAGAATGCGATTTTATGCGCGGTCTGTGCAAAGGGAGAAACAGTGCTGACAGGTTGTGCAAAGGAACCGGAGGTCGTTTCGCTGTGCCGCTTTTTAAACGGTGCAGGGGCAAAGATCGAAGGAGCCGGAAGCAAAACGATTCGAATTGAGGGCGTAAAAAAGCTTTGCAGCACAGAATTTTCCATCGATGCGGACCGGATCGTGGCAGGAACCTGCCTGATCGGTGTACTCGCGGCAGGCGGGGAAGCTTTTTTGCGGCAGGCGCCGACCGGGCAGCTTACAGCGGTGATTGCAGTTGCCAAAAAAATGGGCGCACAGATTATCCCAACCCCAAAGGGACTGTTGGTAAAACGTGCAGGCAGGCTGGTTTCCCCGCTTTTGCTGGAAACGGACGTATATCCGGGTTATCCGACCGACCTGCAGTCCCCGATGCTGACGGCTCTGTGCTGTGCAGAAGGAAACTGTATGGTGTCGGAGCGCGTTTTTAATGGAAGGTTTGGCGTGCACGAGCAGTTAAACCGGATGGGTGCTGCGATCGTCGCCGGACAAACAAGCGCGGAGGTCACCGGAGGCAGGAAACTGCACGGAGAACGGGTTTTTGCAAAAGAACTGCGGGGCGGGGCGGCACTTGTGCTGGCGGGGCTGTGTGCAGAGCATAAGACGGTCGTGGAAAACTGTCATTTTATCCGGAGAGGATATGAAGATATCGTAAGGGATTTCAGAGAGTTGGGAGCAGACATTGGCACAGAAACAGAAATATAAGCTGCTGGACGGCGGAAAATCTGAAAAAAGTCGGAAGAAATCAGCTTTCGGCAAAAAAAAGAAAAAAAGCAGCGGCAAAGCTGCCGGGTATTCCTATGCAGTGGCAACGCCGGGCGAGTGGCTGCGTGCAAATCTCGGTGTACTGATTGCCAGCATCGTGATCGTCTGTCTGGCGGCGATAGCCCTCGTCGTGGTGTTCGTGTTTCGGGTGCAGAATATTTCGGTCGAGGGAAATGTTCACTACACGAGCGAAGAGATCGAGGCGATGGTTTTGACCGATCGGCTTTCCTACAATTCGCTCTATCTTTCGTTAAAATATCGGAATAAGGAAATCCGGGACATTCCGTTTATCGAAACGATGAGTGTCCGGGTCGATTCGCCGGACAGCATCACGATCCGTGTTTATGAAAAGTCTGTGGCGGGCTACGTCGAATACATGGGGCGTTACATGTATTTTGACCGGGACGGTATCGTGGTGGAATCTTCGGAAACGAGGACAGAAGGAATTCCGCAGGTGACGGGAATTAGGTTCGACCATGTTGTTTTGTATGAGGCGCTTCCGGTGAAGAATACCGATATTTTTCAGGAAATCCTTTCGATTACGCAAATGCTTTCCAAGCATCAGATCACGACGGATAAAATATATTTTAACGAATCAAATGAAATAACACTTTATTTCGACAATATCCGGGCAAAGCTGGGAAAGGATAACCTAGAGGAAAAGGTGATGCGCCTGGAGCAGATTTTACCGAATCTGTCGGGCGAAAGCGGAGTACTCGATTTGCAGAATTACTCGGAAGACCGCAAAAATGTGACGTTTCAGAAAGATGGATAACCGTAAAGAAATTGAAAAAATGGGTTGCGTAATTCTGAAAATGATTATATGATAAATATTATGAAGTTTGTCAGGAATGAAGGAGGAAATACCCTTGCTGGAGATTAAAGTAAATGACGCAGAAGCGGCAGCGCACATCCTTGTCATTGGAGTTGGCGGTGCAGGCAATAATGCTGTAAATAGAATGATTGATGAGAAAATTGACGGTGTGGAGTTTATCGGAGTCAATACGGACCGACAGGCTCTGCAGTTCTGCAAAGCGGAAAAGCACTTGCAGATCGGCGAGAAGCTGACCAAGGGACTGGGCGCAGGCGCAAAGCCCGAAATCGGTGAGCAGGCAGCTCAGGAGAGTGCAGAAGAAATTTCCAAATCCTTAGACGGAGCAGATATGGTATTTGTTACCTGCGGTATGGGCGGCGGAACCGGAACCGGTGCGGCTCCTGTTGTCGCAAAGCTCGCCAAGGACAAAGGAATCCTGACGGTAGGTGTTGTAACCAAGCCGTTCCGCTTTGAAGCAAAGACCCGTATGAACAATGCGATGTCCGGTATTGAGAAGCTGCGTGACAGCGTGGATACTCTGATCGTTATCCCGAATGACAAGATTCTGGAAATTGTGGACAAGCGTACCAGCATGCCGGAAGCCCTGATGAAGGCCGACGAAGTCCTTCAGCAGGCAGTACAGGGGATTACCGATCTGATCAACGTCCCCGCAGTCATTAACCTCGACTTTGCGGATGTACAGACCGTTATGCGCGACAAGGGCATTGCTCACATCGGTATCGGCGAAGGTAAAGGCGACGATAAGGCTGTCATGGCAGTCAAAGCCGCTGTAGAGAGCCCGCTGTTAGAGACAACGATTGCAGGCGCAACCGATATCATTATCAACGTGTCCGGCGATATTTCCATGTTTGACGCTTCCGATGCGGTGGATTATGTCCGTGAGATCACCGGCGATGACGTTAACATCATCTTCGGTGCCATGTATGATTCCAACCAGGCAGATTACTGCCGGATTACCGTAATTGCAACCGGTATTGAGGAGACACCGGCTTCCCGCTTCGGTACTTCCTTTGCAAGAAAACCGATCACTCCTTCCGTAGGCCAGACCGGCATGAAGACCACAGTGAGTGCGACCGGCGCGAACACGACAAGACCGTATAACAGCGCACTGCAGCAGCCGGTTCATCCCGGAGCTGCTTCCAATGCGGAATTAAAGAAGCCGACAGGCATAAATGGCATTCAGCCTGCTCCTACGGTACTGCGCAGCAAGGTACAGGAGAGAGATTTAAAGATTCCGGATTTCCTTCAGAAAAAATAAATAATTTTAGTAACGAAACAGAAAACACCGCGAGGTGACTGAAAAAGTCATTTCGCGGTGTTTTTTTGTCGAAACTTTCCCTGGCAGCGCACAGCGTTTCGACAAAATCCACGCGCCAGCATTTTTATAATAAGGACATACAGTTTTGGAAAACGTGCGGGAGGAAAGGCTTGTGAGCTATCGGATTTATGCAGACCGGGTCTGGATAATGCACACCTGTATCAATGTGCTGCTGTTATTTCTGACAGCGAAACTGTCTGGGATAACAGTAAGGGTTCGACGGATTATCGAAATAGCAGCCGGAAATGCGCTGTGCTTTACGGCAATCCTGTTGTTGCCTGCTCCGGCGGTTTTGCAGGAAGAAGTAGGGATAATTCTGGCAGGAAAAACGTTTTTTTGCCTGATTGCAGCACTTTGGTGGGTACAGCGATGCTTTCAGGTCAAAAGCCGGGAAGGAATGAGGCGTGTCTGGATCTGCTATATGTGTTGTGCCTGCGTGCTCGGCGGTGTCTGCAACGGCATTTCTGAAGTCCGGGAGCTGTTTGAAACCGATCAAAACGGTTTTGGGACCGGCGGGCAGGTTTCTATGATGCAGCTTTTGGTCTGGTGCGCGATTGTCGTCTGGTATGGTGCAAAGCTTCTGGACCGGGAGCGCAGGCGGCAGAAACATCCGATCTGGAAAGTCTCTTTTTTCTGGAAAACGAAGTTTTTTTCCGGAAGCGCGTTGATGGACAGCGGAAATTCCCTGAAAGACCCGTACACGGGACGCCCGGTCTGTATTTTGGACGAAGAAACGGCGAAAAAGCTTGGAATTTCGACGGAAAAGGCGGTTCGGCTGATTCCCTATCACAGCATCGGCAGGGCCCACGGACTCCTTCGGGCGGTGACGGTTTCAGAACTGTATCTGAGAAAAGACGGACAGGAGAAAAAGATTGCAGATGTGACGGTTGCGGTCGGACCCGGGCGTTTGAGCCGGTCGGGCGGATACCAGATGATTCTGCATCCAGCATTACTGGAGGAAAAGAAAGGAGCAGACCATGATATTAAAAGTAGCGATGCCGGGAAAAGTGCAGTTTAAATTGATTCGCCGGGAACCGGCATTTTTTATGGCACATGAGGGGGATATTCATTATATTGGCGGCGCAGATGTGCTTCCGGCACCTCTGGAAACGGAACAGGAAAACGAGGTGATTCAGGATCTGGCGACAGAGGAATATGCGCAGGAGGCGCGGTCAATTTTAATTGAACACAACCTGCGCCTGGTTGTTTACATAGCAAAGAAATTCGATAATACGGGCGTCGGCGTGGAGGATCTGATTTCGATCGGCACGATTGGACTGATCAAGTCAATCAATACATTCAATCCCGGGAAAAATATCAAACTCGCAACTTATGCATCCCGATGCATTGAAAATGAAATCCTGATGTATCTGCGCCGCAACCACAAGACGCGGATGGAGGTTTCGATCGACGAGCCGCTGAACGTGGACTGGGACGGAAACGAGCTGCTTTTGTCGGATATCCTGGGGACGGATGAGGACGTGATCTACCGGGATATGGAAAACGAGGCAGAGCGCAGGATTTTAAGAAATGCGGTGGCGAAGCTTTCCGAGCGGGAGCGCACAATCGTCAGCCTGCGTTTTGGACTGGATACGCCGGACGGGCAGGAAATGACCCAGAAGGAGGTCGCGGCATATCTGGGTATTTCCCAGTCCTATATTTCCCGGCTGGAAAAAAAGATCATGAAGCGGCTGAAAAAAGAGATGGTGCGGGAGTGAAGCTGCGCGCTGCAGCTGCGTCCGACCGCCATGCCTGCACGCATTCCGGGATGTGCTGTCATGCCGTGAAATACTCACACCGTGTGTTACATGCTCCCTGCATCATGCGCTCAAATACGCGCGCATGATGCGGAGAGCATTTTTTTCGAGCCTGGAAACCTGTGCCTGGGAAATTCCGATCAGCTCGGCAACCTCCATCTGCGTTTTTCCCTCGAAAAAGCGCAGAGAAATGATCTCATGTTCCCGGGCATTGAGCTTTTTTAACGCGTCGGACAAAGACAGATGCTCGACCCAGTTTTCCTCCCGGTTCTTTTTATCCCGAATCTGATCCATCACATAGAGCGTGTCTCCTCCGTCTGTGAAAATCGGCTCATACAGGCTCATGGGATTCTGGATGGCGTCGAGGGCATAGACAATATCCTCCCGGGAGATGCCGACCTCGGAGGCAACCTCGGTGATGGACGGCTCCTTCTGGTTCTTTTTTAAAAGCATTTCCCGCGCGTAGATGGCTTTATAGGCGGTATCGCGCAGCGAACGGCTGACCCGGATGGAGTTGTTGTCCCGCAGAAAACGCCGGATCTCGCCAATAATCATTGGAACAGCATAAGTTGAAAACCGTACTCCCAGTTCGGTATTGAAATGGTCGATTGCCTTGATCAGACCGATACAGCCAATCTGAAATAGATCGTCTACGTTTTCCCCAGCAGAGGAAAAGCGGCGAATGACGCTCAAAACGAGCCGCAGATTTCCCTTGATAAACTGTTCCCGTGCTTCGGCGTCACCCTGCCGGATCTGGATAAAAAGCGCGTCTTTTTCTTCATTGGTTAGGATCGGCAGGCGGGCGGTGTTGACGCCGCAGATTTCCACTTTGTTGAGTGCCATGGCATTGCCTCCTGTGATTGAAAAGCTATGAAAAGAGCATGGACGAAAAAACGGAATTTATTCAAAGCGATGACGCAGATTTTGATGCATTGCAGCACATGGCAACCGTAGTGAAAAGTGCGGCACCAGCGTGCGCGCCGCTGCATAGGATAGAAAAAACGGGAGAATTTCGGATGCTTTTTTCAGAATTAAAAAGCAAGGAAGTCGTAAACTTACGCGACTGCCGAAAAATGGGACATGTGACGGACTTCGAGTTCGATGAGTGCAGCGGCGTGATCCAGAAAATCATTGTGCCGGGCATCGGCGGCAAAAACTGGAAATGCCTGTTTGGCTGCGATACGGAGTATGCGATTGCGTATCAGGATATCAAACAGATCGGACCGGATGTGATTATGGTAGATGTGCCGTAACACAACGGAATAGGTGTTTTTCTCAGATTTTACCAAAATGACAATGCAGCGGATATTCGGGTGTGCTATACTGAACATAAGAGAAACTGCGTCGCAGGCGACACAAAGTAGCCAGGATCGCAGAGACGAACTGGATGTTCGTCTCGCGGTTCCTTCGGCACAAAGCGCCCGCGGAATGGAGATTGGTATGAATATTCTTTTGATCAATGGAAGCCCGAAAGGCGATCGAAGCAACACGTTAAAGCTTTCCAAAGCATTTCTGGAGGGCATTTTGGAAATTGACAAGGATGCAGAGATCAGACAGATGAACCTTTCCGAGAAAAAGATCGCTCCCTGTAGGGGCTGTTTTGCCTGCTGGAACAAAACGCCGGGCAAATGCGTGATGACAGACGACATGCAGGAGGGCATCGAAGGCGAGCTGTGGGCGGATCTCATGATCTGGAGCTTTCCGCTTTACTATTTCAGCGTTCCGGGGCTTTTGAAAAACTTTATCGACAGGCAGCTGCCCATGAACCTCCCGTTTATGGAAGAGCAGGAGGGGCAGACCGGGAGCGGCGGGCATCCGTCCCGATACGATATGAGCGGTAAGCGGCATCTGCTGATTTCCACCTGCGGATTTTATACGGCAAAGAATAATTACGACAGCGTGACGAAGCTGTTCGACCATGTGTGCGGCGCAGGGCAGTATGAAAGCATTTTCTGCGGACAGGGTGAGCTGTTCCGTGTTCCGGAATTAAAGGCGCGGACGGATGAATATCTGGAATGCGTCAGACAGGCGGGGCGCGAATACGCACAGAAACAGGCGATCTCAGAAGATGCGAAGGAAAAGCTGAGAGAACTGTTATATCCGAGAGATGTATTTGAAAAAATGGCGGATGCGAGCTGGGGCGTGGAAAAAAAGAGCGGCGAAAAGGAAGATCCGGTGCTGACCTTTACCAGGCAGATGGCGGCGCTTTATAACAAAGACAGCTTCGACCAAAAAGAGCGCGTGCTGGAAATCCGTTATACAGACCTGGGAAAAGCGTGGCAGATCGTGCTCGGAAAAGACGGCAGCAAGGTGCTGGATGCAGGCAGCAGGGAGGCAACGACGGTGATCGAGACGCCCTGGGACGTCTGGCAGTCGATTGCAAGGGGAGAGATCCGTGGGGATGCAGCACTGGCAAAAGGAATGTATCGCGTGACCGGAGATTTTTCCCTGATGATACACTGGGATGATTTCTTTGGTGCAGCAAATGCAGCTGCGGGAAAAGAAAAATCCGGCAAAAATTCCGACGGGAGGACAGCAGAAAAAGAAAAACAGCCGCAGATGATTTTCATGCTGGCAGCGTGGATTACGTTCTGGGTGGCAGTGCCTGTCGGAGGAAATGTCGGAGCGATCGTGACGCTGGCGATCTGCGCGTGCCTGCCGCTTGCTGCGTGGAACCGGAAGCTGACGGTTTATGACCGGCTTTCCTTTGGAATTGTCGCACTGCTTTCTGTCCTCGCCCTGCAAAAAGGCTGCGTCAATATCGCACTGCTTGCCGGATATCTGGGCTTCGGGCTGATGTGGCTGTTATCCTGCCTGACAAAAGAGCCACTCTGTGCGGCTTATGTCAAATACAACTACCATGGCGACGATGCGCTGGAAAATCCGATTTTTATGAAAGCGAACAGAATCCTGGCGGCTGGCTGGGGAATCCTCTACATTCTGATTGCAATTTGGTCGGCATTTCTGCTGCCGGCAGGGCATACGGCGCTGATGCAGATCTTAAACAACACGGCGACCGTGCTCATGGGCATCTTTACGGGTTGGTTTGAAAAATGGTATCCGCAGCGTGTCGCGGCGGGAAAATAATTCCATCCCCCTCTTTACAAAGATGTTTTAATGGAACTATAATACTTTATATAAAACTAAAAGACTACATAGACAGATAAGGAGGGTTTGTTGTGAAGCTTCAGATTTCAAACTGCAAAAAGGCGGCGGTTCAGGACGGCATGATCGGTCTGTTTTTTGAGGATATCAACTACGCGGCGGACGGCGGTCTGTACGCAGAGATGATTGAAAACCGGTCGTTTTCCTTTGTGGACTGTTACGGGGACGTGGGAGATTATTATACTAAGCCTGCATGGGGCTATGGCTGGAATGCGACCAAAGAATGTGGTGAGGGCCGCATGGAGTATGTGACGGGCAGCCCGATCAGCCGCGTGAATCCGTGGTATCTGCGGTTCACGGCGCAGGATGCCGGACAGGGCTTCTGGAATAAGGCGTACGACGGTATTTATCTGGAAAAGGGAAAGACCTACACCGTTCGGTTTTATGCGCGGGCGGCGCAGTATCCGGAAGGAGATATTACGGTACAGGTCACAAAGGACGGCAGAATCTGCGCACAGGCAGAGGTTTCCTGCATCCATGCGCCGGAGAAAACCTGGCAGAAATGGAACCTGTATGAAGCAGTACTGGAAGCCGGGGAGACAATCCGGAACGGCAGATTTACGATCAGCCTGACAAAGCCCGGCACGGTCGAGTTCGATTTGATTTCCATGATGCCGGACGATGCGGTGGCAGGTGTGTTCCGCAAAGAGCTGTTTGACCTGTTAAAAGGCTTGCATCCAGGGTTTTTGCGTTTTCCGGGTGGATGTATTATCGAAGGAAATACGCTGGAAAACCGCTACCGCTGGAAAGAGAGCGTCGGCGACATCAAAGATCGCCGCACGAATTTCAATCGCTGGGCAGTGCATCTGACGGGCGAGGAAAACGGATGGCACACGCAGTATTCCCATTACAACCAGACCCTCGGCATCGGTTTTTATGAATATTTTCTGCTGTGTGAGCTGATCGGTGCAAAACCGCTGCCGGTTTTGAATGTCGGCCTGGCGTGTCAGTTCCAGTCCTATGAGCTGGTGGAAATGGACGAGCCGGAGTTTCAGGAGTTTTTGCAGGATGCGGTTGACTTGATCGAGTTTGCAAACGGTCCCGCAGACAGTACCTGGGGAAGTGTCCGTGCAAAAATGGGACATCCAGAGCCCTTCGGGTTGACGATGGTCGGCATCGGCAATGAGCAGTGGCAGACGGAAAAGATTGACTTCTTTGGTCGATATCAGGCATTCGAAAAGGCAATCCACGCAAAATATCCCGAAATTAAGCTGATCGGCTCTGCAGGACCGGATATCACCTCCGAGCGTTACGACAAGGCATGGGAATTCTATAAAAAAGAAGTTCCTGCAAGAGACAATTTCTGCTATGCAGTAGATGAACATTACTATGTAAAACCCGACTGGTTTTATGCACATACAGATTTCTATGATGAATATCCGAGGGATGTCAAGGTGTTCTCTGGGGAATATGCTTCTCATCCGGTCAGCGGCATGAACCTGCCTCAGGCAAACACCCTGGGCGGCGCACTGGCAGAGGCTGCATTTTTGACCGGCGTGGAAAGAAATGCGGACGTTGTTGTGCTGGCTTCCTATGCGCCCCTGTTTGCAAGAGTCGGCTACGCGCAGTGGTCTCCGGATATGATTTGGTTCGACGAAACGAAAGCCTACGGAACGCCCAGCTATTTCGTACAGAAGCTTTACGGAGAAAATATGGGAACCGTGACCCTTGCGATGGACGGACAGGAAAAAGAGATGCGCAAGGAGCAGGTTTATGCAAACGTAAGCCTCGATGAAAGAACCGGAGATCTCATCCTCAAGGTGGTCAACCATAACGACTGCGAAAAAACGCTCGAGCTCGATCTGGGCAGCTTCCGGGCAGCAGGAACGGCAAAGAACGTGATTTTGACCGGCGAGGGTGAAGATGCGTATAACTGCATTGAGCATCCGGACAGCGTAAAACTTTCGGAGTGCGAGAGCGATGCAGCAGACGGCATCGTGCTTCCGGCAAACAGCTTTGTTGTAACACGGATTCCGACCGTGCGGTAAAAAAAGGATTCTAAAATGGCAGGAGAAACAATAGAATGCACGCTCTGCGAGCATTCTATTGTCATGAATAAAAAAGAATGTGCCTTGGCACATTCTCGCGCCGAGGCGCGGTTGCTTCAGCAACCATCTACCCTTGCGCCGAGTGCGCATCCTCGTAGCGCATTTTTATCGTATGGAAACGAAGTTTCCATACGATAAAAACAGCGCCTGCCAACAATATCTCGGCGCCATGCAGCAGCTGTCAGAAAACAGCTGTATGGCGCCGAATTGTTTTTACCCTTCGCAGCTTTCCAAGGAAAGGTCTTGAGAAATAGGCTCCCTTTCGCTATAATCAGGTTATATGGGCAGATTTTGCCCAAATACAGGTTGGTCTGTCAAAAAACGTTGCCGCCGCTGGTGACAACAGCAAAAGAGAGGGTATTATGGAGATCCAATTACAGAACCTGACAAAGAAATTTCCGAACCGAAACCGCAAGCATCCGGGGGATGTCATCGCGGTCAACGAATTTAACTTTACGATCCCGGACGGTCAGCTGATCGGTCTGTTAGGACCGTCGGGATGCGGTAAGAGCACGACGTTAAACCTAATCTGCGGTCTGGAAAAGCCGACCTCGGGCAAAATTTTCTTCGGCGGTGAGGATGTGACGGGCGTGGAGCCGGAGCATCGTAGCGTCGGCATGGTATTTCAGAATTACGCGTTATACCCGCATCTGACGGTGCGGAAAAATATTATGTTCCCGCTGGAGAATTTAAAGGGAAAAGACCGCCTTTCCAAAGAAGAGATGGAAAAGCGCGTGCTGGACGCAGCGAAGATGGTTTCGCTGGAAGAACTGCTGGATCGAAAGCCAAGGGAGCTTTCCGGCGGTCAGCAGCAGCGTGTAGCCATCGCGCGTGCACTGGTAAAAATGCCTCGCGTGCTTTTACTGGATGAGCCGCTGTCGAACCTGGATGCGCGCCTGCGCCTGCAGACCCGGGAAGAAATCCGCAGGATTCAGCGCGAGACGAAAATCACGACGATCTTCGTCACGCACGATCAGGAGGAGGCATTGAGTATTTCCGATCTGATTGTTGTCATGAAAGAAGGCATCCTGCAGCAGATCGGCAAACCGCAGGAGGTTTATGACCAGCCGGCAAACCTGTTTGTGGCAAAATTTTTGGGCACGCCGCCGATCAATGTCTTTTCCGGAAAAGTGACAGACGGTCAGGTGAAAATTGGGGAAGAGACGGTGCTGCTTGCCGATCTGCCTGACCGGGAGGTAACGGTCGGTATCCGTCCGGAGGGCTTTGTTGTGGACGAGGACGGAACGTTTTCCTGTGCATTAAAGGGCATCGAGGTGCTGGGCAGAGATATCAGCATTGTCGCGTCCCATCCGGCTGCGGAAAATGCATCCATCCGCGCGATCGTCGGCTCGACCAGGTTAAATCAGGATATGGCACAGGCAGTTTTCTTCTCGCTGAAAACAGATAAGGTATTTTTGTTTGATGCAAAAGACGGTAGCCGGATTGAGACTGCGTTAAAGCGGCCTGCAGGCAAAAGGAGCTGACCATGAAAAAACAAACCCTCAGGGCATGGCTGTATTTGCTGCCTGCCATTTTGTTTCTGGGATTTTTCCTCGTCTATCCGCTGATCGACGTGTTTGTCTATTCGATGGAGGAGGGCTATAACTTTGCGTCCCAGACTTATTTCGGAACCGGATTTTACAACTATTCCTATGTCCTGCACGACCCGTATTTTTTACAGGCGGTCAAAAATACATTCCTTCTGGTTGTCATCACCGTGCCCCTATCTACAGGCTTTGCACTGCTGATTTCCCTGGCACTCAGCTCGATTAAAGCGCTGCGCGACCTGTACCAGACGGTATTTTTCCTGCCCTATGTGACCAATACGCTGGCGGTTGGCATGGTATTTATGGTGCTGTTCCAGAAAACAGAATATACGGACGGTTTAATCAACCTGATGCTGCACTGGTTCGGTGCAGGACCGGTCGATTTTATCAGCGGTCCCTACTGGGCGAAGATGTTTGTCCTGTGCTTTTACACGATTTGGGTCGTTATGCCCTTTAAAATTCTGATCTTAACGAGCGCCCTCGCTTCGGTAAATCCCGACTATTACAAGGCGGCGAAGGTGGACGGAACCTCGAAGACGAGAATTTTCTGGAAGATCACAGTGCCGATGATTTCCCCGATGATTTTTTATCTGATTATTACCGGGTTCATCGGCGCGTTTAAAGCCTACAGCGACGCAGTTGCGCTGTTTGGAACGGATTTGAACGCGGCTGGGATGAATACGATTGTCGGCTATGTTTACGACATGCTTTACGGGGACAGCGGCGGCTTCCCGTCCTATGCTTCCGCGGCGGCAATCCTTCTGTTTGTGATCGTTTTGACGATTACCTGTATCAATCTTCTCGTAAGCAAAAAACATGTGCATTACTGAAAGGCAGACCGTTATGGACAAAGAATTGGATTATGGACAAACCGAAGAACGGGACCGGAAAAAAGCCAGAGCTGGCAAGACAGGAACCTATATTTTTCTGACGTTCTGGGCGCTCGTGGTGCTGTTTCCGTTTTACTGGATGCTTTTAACCTCCGTAAAAAGCTACGGTTCCTATAACGCAGAGCATATCCCGAAGCTGTTTACGCTTTCGCCGACGCTGCAGAACTACGCAGATGCGTTTACTTCTGTACCGCTGGGCAAATACCTGCTCAATACGCTGATTTTCACGGTTGTGACGACGGCGCTGATGATGGTCGTGATCACGCTCGCGGCATATGCGTTTGCACGCCTTTCCTTTCCGGGGAAAAATCTGGTGTTCACATTTTTTCTGTCCCTGATGATGATTCCGGCGGAGCTGGTCATGATCACCAACTACGCGACGATCACACAGTGGGGCATGCGCAACAGCTTTGCCGGATTGGTACTGCCGTCCGTGACCTCGGTGTTTTACATTTATTTATTGAAAGAAAATTTTGAACAGGTTCCAGACGAGCTGTACCGTGCGGCAAAGGTGGACGGAACCTCTGATTTGAAATATCTCTGGAAGGTGATGCTGCCGATCTGCCGCCCAACCCTTGTTACCGTCGGGATCTTAAAGGTCATTGAGTGCTGGAACTCCTATCTCTGGCCGCGCCTGGTGACGGACGATCCGGCATATTATCTGGTTTCCAACGGCATTCAGGAGATCCGGGAAAACGGCTTCGGCAGAGAAAATATCCCTGCCATGATGGCGGCGGTGGTCGTGATTTCGGTTCCGCTGATCGTGCTGTTTTTGGTGTTCCGCAAAAAGATTATGGCGGGCGTATCGCAGGGAGGGGTAAAAGGATGAGACCATTCTGGAAAAAGATGTTGTCCTGTGCGATGGCGTTTGTCTGTCTGACAGGGGCTGCAGCAGGGCTGGCCGGATGTCACGGCTCGAAGGAAAAGGCTGCGTTTGAAGTGCCGGAGAGCTTCGACACGACAAAGCAGTATGAGATCACGTTCTGGGCAAAAAACGACACGAACATCCGTCAGACGGATATTTACAAAAAAACGATCGCGGATTTTGAGGCACTCTACCCGAATATTACGGTCAATCTGAAGCTCTACACGGATTACGGTAAAATTTACAACGACGTTATTACGAATATTGCGACGCAGACGACGCCGAATGTCTGCATCACCTACCCGGACCATATTGCAACGTATTTAACCGGCAGTCAGGTAGTCGTACCTTTGGATGAGCTGATGGCAGATCCCGCCTATGGACTTGGCGGAAGCAATCTGGAATTCGATTCCCCGACGCAGGAGGAAGTAATTCCGCAGTTTTTGAAGGAATGTTCCTTAAACGGACATTATTACGCGCTTCCCTACATGCGTTCGACAGAAGCCTGCTATATCAACCAGGATTATGTGGAGCAGCTGGGCTATACGGTTCCTGACGTGCTGACCTGGGATTTTATCTGGGAAGTCTCTGAGGCAGCTGCGAAAAAGGGCGCGGATGGAAAGTATGTGTTAAATGGGGGCGACGTTATGATCCCGTTTATCTACAAATCCACCGACAATATGATGATTCAGATGCTGCGTCAGAAAAACGCCGGATATTCCACGCAGTCCGGCGAGGTCGAGATTTTCAACGATACGACAAAGAACATTCTGTTTACGATTGCGGATCATGTCCGTTCCGGTGCATTTTCAACGTTTAAGATTTCGAGCTATCCGGCGAATTTTTTAAATGCCGGTCAGTGCGTATTCGCCGTGGATTCCACCGCAGGCGCGACCTGGATGGGCCCCGATGCGCCGCTGTCGGATATCAGCGACGAGGCAAAGCAGTCCTTTGAGGTGGCGGTGCGTCCCGTTCCACAGTATGACCCGGAAAATATGCAGATGATTTCGCAGGGACCCTCGGTTTGTGTTTTTTATAAGGAAGATCCGCAGGAGGTGTTGGCGTCCTGGCTGTTTACCCAGTACCTTCTGACCAGCGACGTGCAGATTTCCTATTCTGAGACAGAAGGCTATGTGCCGGTCACGTCCAAAGCGCAGGAGTCCGCCGAATATCAGGATTATCTTGCACGGGAGGGCGAGGATGCGGACACCCATTACAAAGTAAAAATCGAAGCGGCGAAGCTTTTGTTAAATCATACGCAGGATACGTTTACAACGCCCGTCTTTTCCGGCTCGGCTTCCCTGCGGGATGCGGCAGGACAGCTGATTGAAAAAACGGCAAAATCTGTACGTCGAAAAGAAACCGTGGACGAGGCATACATGGATAAGCTCTTTGATGACGTGACCGCGCTGTATCACTTAAATGATACTCTGCAGAGCACAGCGGGCAAACAGGATCTGGGACCGCTTCCGACGACCTCCGTCGTATTACTCAGTGTGATTGGCGCTGCCTGGGTATTGATTCTTTTGTATGTGGTCTGGCAGCAATTGCAAAAAAGCAAAAGAGGGGATTGATTTTCCGGACATTTCGGCTATAATAAGGGTGTTTGTAACTGTTCAGCAGGTCTGCGCATTTACTGCGCTGACCGTAAGAAAGCTTGGACTAGAAGGCAAAAATCCTATCGGCATAGCCGATTTGGAATGGATTTTTGCGCGTAACTGTGAGGGTACTGAACAGTTACGAGTGTTTAAGCAAAAATGGTTTTCCATGGGACGGGAAACGTCCTGGAGACAAAGGAGAAGAAAGATGAAAAAATTACTGGCAATGGTTCTGACCGTTTCCATGACTGCAGCAATGGTTGGCTGCGGACAGGCAGCAGAAACCACAGAGACAGCAGCTGAGAGCACTGCAGTAGAGACTGTTGAAAGCACTGCAGCAGAAGAGACCGCAACTGAGAGCACAGAAGAAAGCACTGCAGCAGAAGAAGCAGCAGGCGAAGTTTTATCCTATGCAGATTATGTTGCAGCAGATCTGGACAGCGAAGTGACCATCGAGAGCTACGTTCAGGCAAAACAGTCCTGGTGGGAAGACAAGGCTACTGTTTATACACAGGACAAGGACGGCGCATACTTCCTGTATGACATGGCTTGTTCCGAAGAAGATTATGAAAAGCTCGTTCCCGGCGTAAAAATCCGCGTAACCGGTTACAAATCCGAGTGGTCCGGCGAAGTTGAGCTGATGGATGCAACCTTTGAGTTCGTAGAGGGCGCAGACGAATATATCGCTCCTGCAGTTGATGTTACTGACCTGCTTGGCACAGACGAGCTGATCGATCATCAGAACCAGCATGTTACCTTTACGGATCTGACTGTAGAAGCGGCTGGTCAGGATGCAGACGGCAACGATGTTCCCTATCTGTACAACTGGGACGGCTCCGGTTCTGAGGGCGACGACCTGTACTTCAAAGTTTCCAGCAACGGCGAAACCTACACCTTCCTGGTTGAGTCTTATCTGTGTGACAAGGACAGCGATGTTTACAAGGCTGTTAAAAATCTGCAGATCGGTGACACCATCGATGCAGAAGGCTTCCTGTACTGGTACGAGGGTGTAAATCCCCATATCACAGCAATCACAGTAAAATAATCCGACGCTGCAGCTTGCAGCCGATACAGACCGCCGGCGGCTTTTTCGAAAGCCCCGGCGGTTTTCTTATCGTATAGGAAACTTCGTTTCCATACGATAAAAACGCTCCGCGCGGATCGCACTGCAGCGGAATGGAAGAATGTCGCTTGCGCGACCCGCCGCAGGCGGAGAATCCTGCTTCGCAGGATTCTTTTTTATCTTTTCCTTAATTTTTTGCGAATTCTTTTTGCCCTGTATTGACTTTGGAAATATTTGTGGATAAAATACAGACTTAGTAAAGATAAGGTTAGGAAAAACAAAGGATAAGGGTTCTAAATGTACTGTGAATGTGAATATGGGGACGGCAGGCTTCCATTATTGTTTATTGTAAATCCTGCAGCCCACTCAGGAGAGGGCTATGCGCTCTGGAAACAGGCGGAAGCAGTTTTGCAGGAGCGCAGTATTCCTTATGAGGTTTATTTTTCGGAAAAGCGCGGCGATGTCAGGCAGCTGGCAAAACGGCTGACGAATGTTTCCGAAGGAGCGGAACGGTTTTTAATTGTGCTCGGCGGAGACGGAACGCTCAATGAAGCCATACAGGGGATGCAGCATTTCGAACAGGTTCGGCTCGGTTATATCCCGACCGGTTCGAGTAACGATCTGGCGCGGGATCTTAAGATTGGACACGACATCAGGCCTCTGATGAAAAAACTGCTGGATGGCGGCACAGAGCATCGGATGGATCTTGGATGCGTCACATGGAATGCTGATGGAAAAACGCAAAAAAGGTATTTTCTGGTCAGCTGCGGCATAGGATATGATGCAGCGGTTTGTCAGGAGGCGCTCGATTCCCCGATGAAGGACGCGTTAAACAAATTCGGGCTCGGCAAGCTGACGTATCTTGGGATCGGCTTGAAGCAGATGCTGACGCTGCAGTATTGCAGGGCATCGATTCGCCTGGACGGCCGGGAGATCATCAAAGCAGGAAAGCTTTTATTTGCGGCGGGAATGATTCACCGTTACGAGGGCGGCGGCTTTTGCTTTTGTCCGAAGGCAGATGATCAGGACGGGCTGCTCGACCTGTGCGTGGTCAATAACGTGCCGAGATGGAAATTCCCGATCATTATCCCTTTTGCATGGAAGGGAAAGCACGGAGGATTTAAAGGCGTGGATCAGTATCGTGCCTCCCGGATTGAAATTCGTACGTCGACGCCCTGCTGGGTGCAGACAGACGGAGAGATCCCGGGAAAGCTCGACAGAATTGAACTGACAGTAGAAAAACAGAAGATTCGGTTTATCGTATAACGATTGTATAAAACGTATAAAAATAGAAGAAACGCTGTTTTTCGTGAGGATGGAATCGCTGCCCGGCAGCGAAAGAGGAGAGCAATGAAACGCTATTATGAGAAGTATAAGCATATCATACCGTTGGCAATCTTCGGTGTGATCTACGTTCTGTGGTTTTATTTGCTGGAGCACCGCACCAATGTGCAGTATATGGTAGTGCATATGAACATTGATGATTATATACCGTTCTGTGAATATTTTGTCGTGCCTTACCTGCTCTGGTTTGCTTATGTACCAGCTGTGCTCGGGTATCTTTTTTTCAAGGATCGGCGCAACTATGACAGATGTGCAGTGTTTCTGTGCACGGGAATGCTGATTTTTTTGGTGATTTCGACGTTTATTCCGAATATTCAGCATCTGCGGCTTCACACCATGCCGCGCCACAATGTATTTACGGTTCTGGTGAGTCAGCTTTGGCAGACGGATACGCCGACCAACCTGTTCCCAAGTATTCATGTATATAATTCCCTCGGAGCGCATTTCGCGGTGATGAACAATGAAACGCTCTCCGGCAAAAAGTGGGTGCGCAGAGGCTCCATGATTCTCTGTGTTTCGATCATTTTATCCACGATGTTTATCAAACAGCATTCGATGTTCGACGTTTTGATGGCGTTTATTATGGGCGCTGTGATGTATGCGGCGGTTTATTATTACGACGTCGTAGGCGCATATCGTTTCCAGACAGGCAAGCGACAGCGCAAACGGGCGAGAATCGGATAAAAATAGTTCTTGCGTAATTTGGTAGGCTATGTTAGAATATCCCTCAATGGCGCACAAGTGTGTGCGACATAAGAACATAAAGGGAGCGATATTATGACAGAGCCTACCAAATATTTTGTGGTGACAAAAAAAGCGGTACCGGAGGTATTATTGAAGGTTGTGGAAGCGAAACGGCTGTTGGAGTCAGGAAAGCTGCCCACCATTCAGGATGCAGTAGATGCGGTTGGTATCAGCAGAAGCTCTTTTTACAAATATAAGGATGATATTTTTCCGTTCCACGACAGTACCCAGGGAAAAACTGTAACGCTTTCGATGCAGATCGAGGACGAACCGGGACTTCTGTCGGATGTGCTTCAGGTCATTGCACAATTTGGTGCAAATATTCTGACGATTCATCAGAGTATTCCGATCAATGGCGTTGCGACGCTGAGTATCAGCGTACAGGTTCTTCAGACGACAAAGGACATTTCGGAAATGCTGGATGCGATGGAGAAGCGGACAGGCGTGCACAGCGTAAAGATTCTGGCGAAAGAATAGAAAACGGAGAACAGCAAAGCATGGTAAAAGCAGCGATATTAGGATATGGTACAGTGGGAAGCGGCGTGGCTGAAGTGCTTTCCTGCAATCAGGAGCTGATTGCAAAGCGTGCCGGTAATCCGATTGAAGTGAAATATATTCTGGATCTGAGGAATTTTCCCGGAGATCCGAATGAGACAAAAGTCGTACATGATATAGAAGTTATTTTACAGGACCCGGAGATTTCGATTGTCTGCGAGACGATGGGCGGAAACGAACCGGCATACACGTTTTCCAAGCGTGCATTGGAAGCCGGAAAGAGCGTATGCACTTCGAATAAGGAGCTGGTTGCAAATCACGGCGCAGAGCTTCTTCGGCTGGCGCGGGAGAATCGCTGCAATTACTTTTTTGAGGCGAGCGTAGGCGGCGGTATTCCGATCATTCGTCCAATTAACGACTGCCTGACGGCGGAGCGGATTGTGGAAGTTTCCGGTATTTTAAATGGAACGACGAATTATATTTTAACAAAGATGGAACAGGAGGGCATGTTGTTTGAAGAAGCCCTTGGTCAGGCGCAGGCACTGGGCTATGCGGAGCGCAATCCGGAAGCAGACGTGGAAGGCTACGATGCGTGCCGCAAAATTGCGATTCTGACCTCCCTCGTAGCGGGAAAGACCGTTGATTTCCACAAAATCCATACGGAGGGCATCAGCGGAATCGATCCGACAGATTTTGCCTATGCAAAGAAGCTGGATGCGACAATCAAGCTTCTGGCGGTCAGCCGGGAGACGGAGGATGGCTATCAGATATCCGTCGCGCCGTACCTTCTGAAAAAAGAAAATGCCCTTGCCGGTGTCAACGATGTGTTCAACGCCGTGGCGGTATGCGGCAATACGCTGGGCGATACGATGTTTTACGGACGCGGCGCCGGAAAGCTGCCGACTGCGAGTGCGGTAGTCGCCGATGTGGTGGAATGCGCGAGACATCTACAGAAAACAGTCGGATGCCTGTGGGAAGAGGGCGAGGCAAAAGTCGCCGACTTTGACAGTCAGGAGGGACGCTTCTTTGTCCGGGTGTTAAAGAAAGCCCGGGCGGATGTCGAAAAGGTATTCGGAGCCGTAGTGCCGGTCGTTTTGGACAGCGCTTTGGAGGAATTCGCTTTTGTGACAGAATCCATGCAGGAAGCAGAGTTTGAGAAATGCCGGGAGCAGATCTTCGGATTTGTGAAAAAGATCAGAATCAAGGACTGAAAAAAGACAGGAGAATACAGAGACCATGAGAAAAGTAGTAAAATTCGGGGGCAGTTCCCTTGCGAGCGCACAGCAGTTTAAAAAGGTCGCGGAAATCGTCCATGCAGAAGCATCCAGAAGATACGTTGTACCGAGCGCACCGGGCAAACGGTTCCGTAAGGACACAAAGGTAACGGATATGCTGTATGGCTGTTACGCGCTGGCGGAGCAGGACGAAGATTTTTCTGAAAACCTGCACCAGATCGAGGAACGCTATCAGGAGATCATTGACGGTCTGTCCCTGACGTTGTCTCTGGCAGACGAGTTTGCTGTTATCGAAAAAAACTTCCGCGCTCATGCCGGAAAGGATTATGCGGCATCCCGCGGAGAGTATTTAAACGGTATCGTAATGGCGGCTTATTTGGGATATGAATTTGTCGATGCGGCACAGGTCGTATTTTTTAAGGAAAATGGCGAATTCGATGCAGTAAAGACCAACGAGGTACTTGGCGAACGCCTTCAGAACATGGAAAACGCGGTTGTGCCGGGCTTTTATGGCGCAAATCCGGACGGAAGCATTCGCACGTTCTCCAGAGGCGGCTCCGATATCACCGGTTCGATCGTTGCAAAGGCGGTTCATGCGGATGTTTACGAAAACTGGACGGACGTATCCGGCTTTTTGATTGCAGACCCGAATATCATCCCGAACCCGGAAAAGATCGAGACGATCACTTACAGAGAACTGCGCGAGCTTTCCTATATGGGCGCGTCCGTGCTGCATGAAGAGGCAATTTTCCCGGTCAGAAGCGAAGGTATCCCGATCAATATCCGCAACACCAACGAACCGGACAACAGTGGTACCTGGATTGTGGAGAGCACCTGTCAGAAGTCGAAATTTGTCATTACAGGTATTGCCGGAAAGAGAGGCTTTTGCTCAGTTAATATCGAAAAAGATATGATGAATTCCGAAATTGGGTTCGGCAGAAGAATTTTACAGGCTTTTGAAGATAATGGAATTTCGTTTGAGCATGTACCGTCAGGCATCGATACGATGACCGTATTTGTACATCAGGATGAATTTATGGATAAGGAACAGAACGTAGTCGCAGCGATCCATCGCCTTGCAAAGCCTGATATGATCGACATCGAGGGCGACCTTGCGCTGATCGCAGTCGTAGGCCGTGGCATGAGATCGACCAGAGGCACTGCGGGACGTATCTTCTCCGCACTTGCGCACGCTAATATCAACGTTAAGATGATCGACCAGGGCTCCAGCGAGTTAAACATCATCATCGGCGTGAGCGACGGGGATTTCGAAAACGCCATTCGCGCGATCTACAATATGTTCGTGCTGGTGCAGCTGTAAGGCTTGCCAATAAAATAGGAATACGAGGTCCTGTGCTTTGGGGGCGCTTCCGCACAGGGCTTTTTATCGTATAGGAAACTTCGTTTCCATACGATAAAAAACGCTCCGCGCGGATCGCACTGCGGCGGAATGGAAGAATGTCGCTTGCGCGACCTGCCGCAGGCGGAGAATCCTGCTTCGCCGGATTCTTTTTTTAGGACAAGACCATGGGCATCATGGGTGACCGGATGGACAAACATCTTACCTTCGTTCCGGTTATGAAAAAAGCTTAAAATAATCTTAAAGATTTCCGACATAAAATATGATATGCTATTACCAATGAGCAGTACCGGAAAAAAGAGAAGAGGCAACCGGCTGCTTGCAGACGAGTTGCCTCTTCTCTTTTTTCCGACAGGGCGAGTGCCCTGCAGCGAGGAAACGCAAAGCGTTTTCAAGCGGGTACTGCGGGATCGAGGAAACGCGAAGCGTTTTCGAGGTGGTACTGCGGATAGCAGCGGAAACGAAAGGAATCAGAAAATGGCAGATAACAAAATACCGGTCATTTGTGTCAAGGATCTGTATAAAATCTACCGCGTGGGCGAATCGAAAGTGCGCGCCCTAAACGGCGTGGATTTCACGATTTATAAAGGAGAATTCTGCGCCATCGTCGGGACGTCCGGATCGGGCAAATCGACGCTGTTAAATATGCTCGCCGGGTTGGAGAAGCCGACAAAAGGCGAAATTGTCATCGCGGGGGAACATATCGAGAACAAGACAGAAAACCAGCTGGTTCGTTTCAGACGGGAGCATATCGGGTTTATTTTTCAGTCTTTTAACCTGCTTTCGACGATGACAGCGCTGGAAAACGTGGCGCTGCCATTGACATTTCAGGGTGTGGATAAGGCAAAGCGGTTAAAAAAAGCGTCGGCGCTTCTGGATCTGGTAAAGCTCGGCAAATACAAAAATCACCGGCCGACTCAGATGTCCGGCGGACAACAGCAGAGAGTCGGCGTGGCGAGGGCACTTGTGGTTGATCCGGAGATCATTTTTGCGGACGAACCGACCGGAAACCTTGACTCCAATACGTCCAGAGAAGTGATGGAGCTGATGCAGCAGGTGGTACACGAAAAACAGCAGACGCTCGTGATGGTTACGCATGACAACCATCTGGCGAGTTTTGCAGACCGTATTTTCCATATTATTGACGGCAAAATTGTCCGGATTGATGATATGACAGGAAAGAGCAAAGAAGAACGGGAAAAGGAAGAAAAGAAACGGGAGGAAGAGGCGAGCATATGAAAAGCTGGTGCAAAAAATTACTGACAGCAGGACTGATTTTCATGACGGCGGTAGCAGCTGTCAAAACTCCGATGCCGGTTTATGCGGATGAGGTAAGCGGAAACTCGGTACAGTACATCACGGATGATGATAGATGGAGAGCGTCCGTGGAGTTGAAAAACTACAAGGAAAGTCTGATTAAACGGGAAAATCCGGAGCAGTACATCATCGATGATCTGGACGATATCATGTACAGTGGGCAATATTACATCGCAAATTCGGAATACATGACGCCCGATGCGATGTGGAGCTATGTGGAAAAAGTGAAAGCGGAGATGGACACAGCGATCGGTAAAAGCGGAAGTGTGACAACGACGACGGAATTTCTGACGGTTGCGGACAACTGGACGACGCCGAGCGTTTCCTATGGACAGAGTGTGGAAATCGTGCTGCCGCTCATCAACCTCGGTGAAGAATGGCTGACAGACCTTCTGGTAGAGCCGGAGGTTTCCAACGACATCCAGAAATGGCCATTTAAGCCCGACAGCACAGGATATACGAAGAACTTTAACGAGATTCCGGGCTGTGCCACAAAGCTGTATGACGAAGCGGTGTTCAACAGAAGAGAGCTGACCTGGACGTTTACCGCCAGAGAGGACGTCCTGACCGGTTATTATCCGCTGACCTTTAAGGTATGGTACAGCAAAAACAAAATCCGCTGCGAGAAACCGGCAGAGATTACGGTATATGTATACTGCCAGGGCAAACCCGGCAGCGGACGGATCGGATCTTCTGATCTTGCGACGATTTCCCAGCCCAGAATTATTGTGACGGGCTTTGAAACTGATCCGGCACAAGTGTATGCGGGCAGCATTTTTACCCTGACGATTCATGTCAAAAATACTTCCCAGGATACTGCAGTCAGCAACGTGCTGTTCGATCTGGAAGCCGTGGAGGGTGGAACTGAAACGAGCAGCGGACAGGTGACAAACAGCTACGCGTCGTTCCTCCCGACGTCCGGATCCAGCTCGATCTATGTGGATCGGATGCCGGCGGGCAGCAGCCAGGATCTGAAAATCGAAATGCAGGCGAAGGCGGATCTTTCTCAGAAGCCTTATGTAGTAACGGTCAAGATGAAATATGATACGGATTTAAAGGCGGATCTGACGGACGAAGCGAAGGTTTCCGTACCGGTCAAGCAGGAAGCAAAGTACGACACGAGCACTCCCGAAATCAATCCGGCCTCGATTATGGTTGGGGAACAGTCCAATGTCATGTTCCAGATTTATAATACCGGTAAGACGACGCTGTATAACGTTCAGGTAAAGTTTGAGGCTGACAGCGTTGAGGGCGGCGATACGTTTATCGGAAACCTGGCGCCCGGTGCCACCGGAAATGTCGATGCGATGGTAAACGGCATTGCTGCGACGACAGACGACGGATCGGTAAAAGCGGTGCTGACCTATGAAGACGATGCGGGCAACCAGACACGTCAGGAGATTGATATGCAGCTGTATGTTTCGGAACCGATGATTGATGACGGCTCCGATATGATGATTCCGGAGGAAGAGCCGCAGAAGACCTCAAACATCGGCATGATTGTCGGGATTATCGCAGCAGTTGCTGCAGGAATTGTTGTTGTAGTCGTTGTCGTGAAGCTTCGAAAAAAGAAAAAGGCGGCAAAGCTTCTGCAGGAGGACTTGCTCGATTTAAATCAGAAGGATGATCAACAATAGAATGCACCCTCTGCGAGCATTCTATTGTCATGAATAAAGAAAAACAAAGAGCCAGACGAAACGTTTGGCTCGCGTTTTCTTAGCTGTCAAAACGGAGACGAATATGAGAATACTTGATTTGCTGCGGATGAGCTCTGCAAATCTGTGGAAAAGAAAAGTGAGGACGCTTCTGACAATTCTTGGCGTTGTGATCGGTACGGCGTCTATTGTCGTCATGGTTTCGCTGGGACTTGGCTTAAACAAGGCGACAATGGAAGATATTGAACAGTACGGCGGTCTTACGACGATCGAAGTGCGGGAGGGCAGGGGAGATAGCAGCTCCTATACCACGTACTCCATCGGCGGAGGCGGGTCTGTGACATTTTCTTCGGATTCCGGAAGTTCGTCCTCAAAGGATAAGGTGATGCGTCTGGACGATGCAGCGGTAAGTCTGCTTGAAAGTCTGGACCATGTCGAAAATGTATACCCGGTGCTGCAGCTTAATATTGTGGCAAAGTATGGGCAGTATGTGGATGACTATATGACCATTCAGGGAATGACGCCGGAAGGCCTGCAGGCGTTAAATATAGAAATCGGAGACGGTAAGCTGCCGTTGGATGACAAGGAGCTGCAGTTTTTTTTCGGAAATCGGGTTGCGGCAGATTTTTATAATCCGAGAACCTATGAATATCCCTATTATGATAAGGGAGTATTTGCAGTCGATTTTATGAAAGACAGCGTCTTTTTCATCTTTGATCAGGATGCCTATTATGCGAGCCAGAATAGCGGAAGCTCAGGCAGGGACGGAGATTCGACGACGACTCCTCCAAAGAAATACCTGATCCCGACGGCGGGGGTGGAAAAACAAAGCGAAGACGGCAGATACAGTGCAAACGGCTACAATGTGTATTGCAATCTGGATGCGCTCACGGCGACGCTGAAACGGGTTTTTCGAAACAAGGCGATTCCGGGACAGCCTACGACATCCAACGGAAAACCGTATAAGGATTTGTTTTACTCTGTATTAAAGGTCAATGTGGACGATATCGACAATATGATTGCTGTGCAGGAGCAGATTCAGGCACTTGGCTATGAAGCGAGCAGTAATATTGAATGGATTGAATCCACACAGAAGCAGTATGCCAATATTCAGGCAATGCTGGGTGGAATCGGTGCGATTTCTCTTCTGGTTGCAGCGATCGGCATTACCAATACGATGATGATGTCCATCTATGAACGGACAAAGGAAATTGGTGTGATGAAGGTGCTGGGCTGCGATATGCGAAATATTCAGGCAATGTTTCTGATGGAGGCTGCAGATATCGGTCTGGTGGGTGGCATCGTTGGCCTGGGGATCAGCTATCTGATTTCCATGATCATCAACAAGGTCGTGGCGGCGAGTGGAAATATGTCGAGCCTGTCCTATATTCCGCTTTGGCTTGCCGGGGCGTCCGTGATCTTTGCAGTAGTAATCGGCATGGCGGCAGGATATTTTCCGTCAAAGCGAGCGATGAAGCTGAGCCCGCTGGCTGCAATCCGAAACGAATAATCAGACAATTCAGATAAAACGACTTAAAAAGACAGATAAAATAGAATTTGCCTGGAAATAAAAAGAAAAAATTAACAAAATTAAAAAAACGTCAGATAAATAATTGACAGAACGGTTTTCGATGGATATAATGAAGTTACAAACAAGGAAAACAAAGAACAAAAATAAAAAGAAAGGAGGACAATCCACCGGAAACCGTATAACATTCACTCTTTTCAGACAGAAGATGTAAGAAACTGACAGAAGCTTTTCAGTAGTCAAATGCTTTCCATTCTAATTCGGAAATAGAAAGCCTGTCGGATCGGATATCGAAAACATCAGAATGGATGAAAGAGCACAGGAAAAACTGCATAAGGAGTCTTTAAAGGGAATCATAGATTCCATTACTTTAAAGAAACGCGAAGCAAATGGTTTGCATCAAGTACACAATCCGATTTTGAATGCGGAAAAGATGTTGTTTGACGACAGGGAAACACGATGGAACGGAAAAGTCGTTGAGGGATGTCAACAGAAGAAACTGTACGCAGGTACAAAATCCGAAGAGTTGGAACGATACAGAGAAACGGAGGTTTAGACCATTGGATAGCGAATTTTAGAAGCGGGTATTGATCAAAAAGATGATTGATACCCGCTTCCGTTTGTGTTAGTCTAAAAGGGAATCCTGCAGACAAACGAGCTTGGAAGGAACAGTATCAGAGATGTCAGAAAAAAAGACGAACAGAGAAAACAGAAGAAGGCGCAGACGCAGAAATCAGATGATTTCTTATTGTGTCATGGCGGTGGTTTTGATTGCAGTTGGGATGGGCTGCTTTTTTGGTATTCACGCAGCTGGCAGTGCGGTAAAACAGCATCAGGCGGCGCGGGAGGAATCCAGACAGGAGCTTTTGGAAGCGTCCCGGGTAGAAGAATCTGCGCAGGCGCAGGCGGCGGTCGCGGCCCTGTTTGAGACGGAATCTACGGAAGAAACGGAGAGCACTTACACAAAAGAGGACGCTTTAAACGATATGGTAGAGGATACACTCGCAGGGATGACGCTGGAGCAGAAGGTAGCGGGACTTTTCTTTGTGACGCCGGAGCAGCTGACGGGAGTTTCACAGGTTGTGGCAGCGGGCGATGCGACCAGAGAAAGCCTGGAAAAATATCCGGTAGGCGGCCTGATTTATTTTGCACAGAATATCCAGTCGGAAAACCAGTTAAAAGAAATGCTTTCCAATACAGCATCCTACAGCCTGTTTCCGCTGTTTTTCGGCGTAGATGAAGAGGGCGGAAAGGTTGCGCGCGTTGCGGACGCCTTAAAGCTGGATAAGACCGTACCGATGGGGGAAATCGGTGCGGCAGGAGATACGCAGGCAGCATACGATGCATATCAAAATATCGGAGGTTATCTTTCTGCTTATGGTTTTAATGTGGATTTTGCACCGGTTGCAGATGTGTTGACGAATGTAGACAATACGGTGATCGGAAACCGTGCCTTTTCATCGGATGCAGGTGTGGCGGCACAGATGGTTTCCAGTGCGGTGACAGGGCTGCAGGAGACCGGCGTGAGCGCCTGCCTGAAGCATTTCCCGGGACACGGGGACACAGCAGGGGATTCTCATACCGGCGCGGCGCAGACGGACCGGACAAAGGAGGAGATGGAAGCAGAGGAATTTTTACCGTTTCAGTCTGGCATAGAAGCAGGTGTAGATATGATTATGGTAGGGCATATCACAGCACCGAACCTGACGGATGGAGATTCGCTTCCTGCGAGTATTTCCGAAAAAATCATTACGGGAGTGCTGCGCAACGAATTGGATTATCATGGGATTATTATTACCGATGCAATGAATATGGGGGCGATTACCGAATATTATAAATCGGACGTTGCTGCGATTATGGCGCTGAAAGCCGGTGCGGACATGGTTTTGATGCCGGAGAATTTTGAAGAGGCATATCAGGGCGTTTTGGATGCCGTTGTAGATGGAACGGTGAGTGAGGAGCGGATCGACGATTCTCTACGGAGAATTTACCGCGTAAAATTAAAAAGCCGTGTGTTATAATCGCAGAGAGAATAAAAGTGCGGCAAATGGGCAGAATGGAGGAAAAAGATGAAACTGATTTGCTTGGATCTGGAAGGAGTTCTGGTACCGGAAATCTGGGTCGCTTTTGCGGAGGCGAGCAAAATTCCGGAGCTGAAAAAAACGACGAGGGACGAACCAGATTATGATAAGCTGATGCGTTGGCGCCTTTCTGTTTTAAAAGAGCATGGGCTCGGACTGAAAGAAATACAGGAGACGATTGCCTCTATCGACCCTCTTCCGGGGGCAAAGGAGTTTCTGGATGAACTGCGCAGCTTTGCGCAGGTGATTATTATCAGCGATACCTTTACGGAATTCGCACAGCCTCTGATGAAAAAGCTCGGCTGGCCGACAATTTTTTGCAATTCCCTCGTGGTAGCAGAGGACGGCGAGATCACGGATTATAAGATGCGGGTGGAAAATTCTAAACTGACAACTGTGCGGGCATTGCAGTCGATTGGCTTTGAAACGGTCGCAAGTGGAGACAGCTATAACGATCTTGGCATGATTTTAGCGGGAAAGAGCGGATTTTTATTCCGTACGACAGAGCAGATCAAAGCAGATTATCCGCAGATTCCGGCACTGGAAACCTATGAAGAGCTGCTAAACGCGTTGAAAGAAGCGTGAATTTTTTGTGAACTGCCTGGCTTCCATTGACACCATTATGAATCGGTGTTATATTACATGTAGAACAAAGATGATGACCGGATCGACACCGGTAAGAGACATCCCCGGAAGTGATCCGGGGATGTTTGCGCTCTTGCAGAATGGAGGCAACAATGGCAGCAAAGAGAGATTATTACGAAGTGCTCGGCGTTTCCAAAAGCGCCGATGCCGATGCGATTAAAAAAGCATATAGAAAACTTGCAAAAAAATATCATCCAGATGTGAATAAGGATGATCCGACGGCGCAGCAGCGCTTTCAGGAGATTACAGAGGCGTATGGTGTATTGAGCGATCCGAAACAGAAAGCGCTGTATGATAAGTATGGTCACGCGGCGTTTGACGGAAGTGGGGCAGGTGGCGCCGGTGCGGGCCCACAGGGCAGCTATGGACAAAATGGTGGATTCCATTCGTTCCACTTTGAGGGTGGAAATATGGATGACCTGTTTGGAGATTTGTTCGGCGGCATGTTTCACGGTAAATCCGGACAGAAGCAGTCCGGCAAGAGCTATCGGACGCATTTTGGAAGTGGATTCGGCGGAGCTGATGGTTACAGCCAGGGCTTCGGCGGCACGGCAGGCAGCGGCTATACCGGCGGGTTTGGCAGCTCGACCGGCAATGGCTACACTGGCGGTTTTGACGGCTTCGATTTTGGCGGCGGCAGCTACGGCGGCTTTGGCTCCTCTCAAAGAGGCGAGGATCTGCGCGCTGAGATCAGCGTCAGCTTTGACGAAGCGGCATTTGGCTGCGAAAAGAAGATCAGTTTGCAGGGACAGGATGGCAAGATATCTACCGTTCAGGTTAAAATCCCGGCGGGTATTGAATCCGGCAAGACGATCCGTTTGCGCGGAAAAGGTATGCCCGGAAGCAACTTGGCAGGTGACGGCGACTTGCTTTTGAAGGTAGATGTTCAGGAAAAACCTGGATTTGAACGGAAAGGCGCTGACCTGTATACAACGGTCAAAATCCCGTTTACGACGGCGGTGCTCGGCGGCGAAGCAGAGGTTGCGACGCTGACCGGCAAGGTTGTGTGCAGGATTAAACCCGGTACGCAGTCCGGCAGCAGGATTCGTTTAAAAGGCAAGGGCATTGTTTCGATGAAAGACGCATCCGTACACGGAGATCAGTATGTGACGGTTCAGATCGATGTGCCGAAGAATCTGTCCGCCGCTGCAAAGCAGAAATTAAGGGAATTTGAAGAAGCGTGCAAGGGCGGCAGCAGCCGCGGCGCAGCATAAATAGAAAAAAACTGAGAGGAAGCGTATGGGAAATGTCATAGATTATTTGGCACAGTATGGCGATCAGGCCTTTGCGGAACGGGCGTTTTGCGATGTGGATGTCCTGATTTTGGCACAGTTGTCCTATTTTGATTTCGGGAGTGCTGTGCCGACGATTGCGCAGCGCAAAAAGAGTGTGACGCTGGAAGAAATCGACCGGACGGCTGATCTTTCTGCAGTGTTTGCAGATAAGTGGTACGGGGAAAACAACCGAAAGCTCTGGAATGCGCTGCTTGCTGGAAGACGGTTTCGCACGATGCGATGCAATTACTATCGGGAGCGGATGGAGGAAGAGCAGGAGGCGCAGTTCGGAGCAGTCACTTTTTTCCCGGAAGGTTGTGAGCCGGTGGTGGCGTTTCGTGGAACGGATGATTCGGTTGTCGGCTGGAAAGAGGATTTTCGGCTGGCATTTCGAAAACCGCTGGCATCCCAGGAGATGAGTAGTGTGTACCTAAATCAGGTCGGCTGCAAGCTTCCGGGAGCGTTTATGGTATGCGGGCACTCCAAAGGTGGAAACCTGGCTGCCTATGCGGCGACTTGGGCGGAAACCGGCGTGCAGCGCAGGATTACGGACATTTATAGTCTGGACGGTCCGGGATTTTTGCCGGAAGTGTTTGAAGGGGATTCCTATGAGCAGATCAGAAGCCGTGTGCACCGGATTTTGCCGTATTCCTCTTTGGTCGGGATGCTGTTACAAAATTATGAACAGTATGAGGTTGTAAAAAGCTCCGGGATCGGCATTTTGCAGCATGATGCGTTTACCTGGCAGATTGAGGACGGAAAGTTTGTCAAGGCAGTGGATATCGAGGCAAAACAGAAGCGGATGAACGAAGCACTGAACCAGTGGATTTTTACGCTTCCGGAGGAAGAACGTCAGCTGTTTGTCGAAACGCTGTTTCAGGTAATAGACCAGACCGGCGTGACGACGCTGACAGAATTTTCAGAGCACTGGAAGGAAAATCTCAAAAGCTGTTTAAAAAGTCTGAAAAGTCTTGATCCGGAAACCCGGAAACGAATCCGTAGAATTATTAAAATCCTGTTGGAGATTTACGGAAATACCTTGCGGGGAGAAAAAGAAAAATGAGATCGGAAAAGCTGATCTTCCACATCGACGTCAACAGCGCTTTTTTGAGTTGGAGTGCGCTGGAACGGCTGCGCGCTCAGCCGGGCAGTCTCGATTTAAGGACAGTGCCATCGGCAGTTGGTGGCGATGAAGAATCCAGGCATGGCGTTGTGCTTGCAAAAAGTACGCCTGCCAAAAAATATGGAATTACAACAGGAGAGCCTCTGGCAGCCGCACGTCGGAAATGTCCGGGGCTGATTGTCGTAAAGCCGGACTTCGCAGTTTATGTGGAACAGTCGAACCGTCTGCGCGCGTTATTGCGACGCTATACGGATGCGGTGATTCCGTACAGCATCGATGAAGCGTGGGCAGAATTTGAGAATTTTGGCAGAATGTACGGTGAACCGGAGGCGTTTGCCAATAAGCTGCGCTGTGAAATCAAAGAAACGCTCGGATTTACGGTCAATATCGGGATTTCGACGAACCGTCTGCTCGCTAAAATGGCTGGGGATTTCAAAAAGCCGGATCTGGTGCACACCCTGTTTCCTGAGGAAGTTCCTGGAAAATTGTGGAACCTTCCAGTGGAGCATCTTTTGTTTGCCGGAAAATCGACCTGTAAACGGTTGAAAGGTCTGGGAATTTATACGATTGGGGATCTGGCGCAGGCGGATTCCGGGATGCTTTTTGCGCATATGAAAAAGCATGGGCTTGCACTGCAGGAGTATGCCAGAGGGCATGAAAGCGCCGGAATGTTTGATATGGATGCGGAAAATAAAGGATGCGGAAACAGCGTCACGACGCCGGAGGACGTGACAGACTCTGCCTATGCGCGTCAGATTTTGCTCTCTTTATGTGAAACAGTCGGAATTCGGCTGCGTGCAGAGCACAAAAAGGCGGGCGGCGTGTCGGTCGGAATGCGCACGGCAGGATTTGAGAACAGCAGCAGGCAGATGCAGCTGGAATCTTCGACGGATGTGACGGAGGAAATTTACCGGGGGGCATGGACGCTTCTGATGCGGATGTGGGACGGGAAAAAGCCACTGCGTCTTTTAAACGTGACGGCGACACGGCTGACGGAGTTCGAATATCGTCAGTATAGCCTGTTTGATTCGGTAGATTACGAAAAGTTGGAAAAAGCGAATCAGGCGATCGACCAGATCCGTGCGAAGTTCGGAGAAAATGCCGTGATGCGCGCGAGTTTTTTAAAGAGCAGCGTGTCTCCTACGAGCGGTGGACTGAATAAGGAAAAGCGGCGAGAAAGCATAGAACGGGAAGCTGATGAGGAGGCGCACAGGACGCTAGGGTAGATGGTTGCCTCGGCGCGAGAATGTGCCAGGAACAAAAAAGACACATCACAATGTGATGTGTCTTACCGTGCAGGAAAAGAGACTTGAACTCTCATGATATTGCTATCATACGGACCTGAACCGTACGCGTCTGCCAATTCCGCCATTCCTGCATTTATTGACCGTGGCTTTTGAAAGCTGTGTGCTGTCAACAAAAGCTATGTTATCACAGAAAATCGAAGAGCGCAAGCTTTTTTTGAAAAAAATGAGGAATTTTTTGATATTCCTGTTTACTGGAACAAAAAAAGACACACCACAATGTGATGTGTCTTACCATGCAGGAAAAGAGACTTGAACTCTCATGATATTGCTATCATACGGACCTGAACCGTACGCGTCTGCCAATTCCGCCATTCCTGCATTTGTCTGCTTACCGCTGACAAGATGAAATATTAGCACAGTATAAAACAAAATGCAAGTCTTTTTTGTAAAAAAATAGCTTTAAGGAATAAAAATGTTACTGTTCTCATGCGTCATTCGCAATACAATAGAATGCGCGTTCCACGAATATTCTATTGTCGCGAATCGCATCGTGGATGCTTTCTGCTGTGGAGGCTTCGAACCTTGTGTTTCGATCTGGACTGTGCTACAATCGAAAAGAAGGAGGCGGCAGAATCTGCCGGAAGGAAAACGATGGGAAAAAAACTGAGATTGTTATTTATTGGAAACAGCCATACTTATTACAATGATATGCCTTTGATGGCGGCAAAAAAAGCGAGGGCGGCAGGCTATGACTGCGAAGTTACGATGATCGCCCATGGCGGCTGGTTCCTGGAACAGCATGTTGCAGAGCCGGATGTGCGGTTTGATATTCTGTTCGGCAATTATGATTATGTTATTTTGCAGGAGCATGCGCATCCGTTTGGACCGGAGGAGAAGTTTTTCGAGGCGGCGCGGAAATTGAACACCTGGATTCGGGAAGCAAACAGTACGCCTGTCATTTACATGACCTGGGCGATGAAGGAAGAGGAAGCGGTGCAGCCCCGTATGACGAAAGCGCATCAGGAAATTGCAGAAGAAATTGATGCACTGCTGGCACCGGTTGGGGAAGAATGGTGGCAGTACAAAAAGAATCACCCGGAAATTGAAATGTATGCGGAGGACGGCGCACATGCCTCACCGGCGGGCTCAGATCTGGCGGCATCCTGCATCTGGGAAACCGTTCGGGCAGATCTTGAAAAAAAGTAAAATTTGTTGTTGACTTTCCGACGGCATAATGCTATTATACTTCTTGCAGCGGTTAACCGCTATGCGGAAGTGTCGGAATTGGCAGACGAGCAAGACTAAGGATCTTGTGATAGCAATATCGTGTGGGTTCAAGTCCCATCTTCCGCAGGAAGTATAAAAGCCTTGAGTTTCAAGGCTTTTTTCTTTTGCCTCGAAATAAATTGAGCTCGTTAAAGAGAATATATAATATAAATGAAACAGCGGCTATGGAAAACCAACGACAGGGTATGTGCAGGTGCGGATATTCTGTCGGAATGAAACGGGTTTTTCATGGCCGCTGTTTGTATTTGTACATCATGACGGGAGTTTTTGCACATTGAAAATAAGCGGAAAATGTCGTTCCAAAAGATGTGGTAGAGACGGAAACAGTACAAAAATACTAAAAATGTAAGTTTCGAAAACGATTGAAATTGTGCACAACCACATCACAAAATGATATATATGATATAAAATATATGATTATGTATAACATTGCTTGACAGTGCAAAATGAATATAATATATTATACCCATAAAGCACAAACAAATAAAGAAAAGATAGAAGAAACCGAACATAATGCACAATAACTGTGCTCGTCTTTGAAAAAAGGTAGATGGAAATGTGGATTAACTGCAAAAATGATATAAATGGTATATAAAATATAATAAGAGAGGAAGGAAGAAGAATGAAGGAGAAAACAAAAGAAAAACAAAAGGGTAAAAGCTTTTGGAATAGGGAAGGAGTACAGGGATATTTATTCATGATCCCGACCTTGATCGGATTTCCACTTTTGTGTGCATATCCGATGTTGTATTCCCTCTACTGTGCATTCTGTGACTGGGATGGATACAATGATCCGGTATTTGCAGGTTTGAAGAACTTCAAATACATCCTGACGCTGGACCCGGTATTTCCCAAGTCCGTAGCAGTAACTTTTATCTACGCATTGATCAATGTTCCGATTTCCCTGATCCTTGGTCTTGCACTGGCGGTATTGTTAAACAAGCAGTTAAAAGGAATCAAGTTCTTCCGTGTTCTTTACTATCTGCCGACTATCGTACCGGGCGTTGCAGCAATCGTCCTCTGGCAGTTCATGTTTAAGAGTGACACCGGTCTGTTAAACGGAATGCTCCGTCAGATCGGGCTTCCTGCAGTCGGTTGGCTGACAGATGAAAAAGTCGTACTGCTTTCCCTGAGTTTGATCAAATGGTGGGGCGTCGGCGGTATGATGATTATCTTCTTGAGCGGTCTGCAGTCTGTACCGGTAGATGTTTACGAAGCAGCAGACTTGGATGGTGCAAGCGGATGGCAGAAGTTTAAGAGTATCACGTTCCCGATGATTACACCGATCGTGTTCTTACAGCTGATTACCGGACTGATCGGATGCCTGCAGTCCTTTGCAGAAGCACAGATTATGACAGCCGGCGGCCCGAACTATGCATCTCACTTTATCAATTACGATATTTATACCAATGCATTTTCCAATAACAAATTTGGACGTGCGAGTGCAGAAGCGTGGATTTTGTTCCTGATTATTATGGTATTTACTGTTATTATTTTCAGAAAATCTGAGCAGTACGTTTATTACGAGAATGAATAAGGAGGAAAATCGAAAGTGGGAAAGAAAAAGAAAGCCATTGTCACGACAGTGATTCGATATCTGATTATTTTGATCTTTTGTGTCCCGATGATTATGCCTCTTTTGTGGATGCTGACAACGGCCTTAAAAGATAATGCGGCAGTATTTGCGATGCCGCCTCAGTGGATTCCAAAAGTATTCCACTGGGAAAACTTCACAATCGGCTTACAGCAGATTGAATTCTGGAAACGTTTTGGCAACACTGTATTTATTTCCGTGATCGTATGTTTCGGTCAGGTGTGTAGCTGTATGAGCGTCGGTTACGCGCTGGCAAGACTGAGATTTCCGGGCAAGAAGGTGTGGTTTTACCTGATTGTAGGCAGCATGATGATTCCCGGCATGGTTACGGTAATCCCGGTATTCCGTTTATGGGCGGCATGCGGATTTTACGGAACCTGGTGGCCAATGATTATCCCGGCTTTCCTGGGCGCACCGTTCCAGACTTTCCTCGCAAAACAGTTCATGTCCGGTTTGCCGAAGTCTTATGATGAAGCGGCAAGAATGGACGGCGCGAGCAGACTACAGGTCCTGTTAAAGGTAATTGGACCGATGTGTAAACCCCTGATCGCGGTTATTGCGATCCAGTCTTTCCAGGGCGCCTGGAACGACTACTTAACTCCATTGCTGTATGTCATTTCCAAACCGGAAAAGTGGACTCTGTCCCTGGCAGTCGGCAGAATGACCAGCAGTACTTACGGAACACAGTGGAACCTGTTCATGGCGGCTGACGTTGTATACATGCTGCCGATCCTGATCCTGTTCTTCTTCTGCCAGAAGTACTTCATGGAAGGCCTTGGTTCCCTGAACAGCTCCGGTGTCAAAGCCTGAATATTTCAACAGCGGGACCGTACAGAGAAAAATGGTCTGACGCAGACAGATACGATAATTTTATAGAAGGTTTTTTACAAAAAGGCTATTTGAAAAGTGCGTTTTTGTAAATAAAATACCGACAAAGATAAAAGGAGGGTATATCAAATGAAAAGAAAGAAAGCGATGGCAATTGTGATGGTAGCTGCAATGACAGCGACAATGCTGGCAGGATGCGGAAGCTCTGCATCGGATACTGCAGCGACACCTGCGGCTGACACAACAACCACCACAGACAGCAAAGCAGATGACTCTGCTGCAGCAGACACATCAGCGGCTTCGGGGGAAGTTGTAACGCTGAGAGTGGTAGACTGGGAAAGCGATGAAATGAATGCAGCGATGCAGGATGCGTTTGACAACGTATTCTCTGTAGAGCATCCCAACATCAAGGTTGAAATCGTAGAAGGTTCCTATTCCGATTACAGCCAGCAGATGAACGCGATGATCACTGCAGGCGAAGCTCCTGATGTATTCCAGTTAGGTTATGACCAGGGCTGCTCTTTCTACAAAAAGAACCTGCTGACAGACTGGACCGATAAGGTTGCAGAAGATACAGAATTCATGGATGGTTTCTATGAAGGAACTGTTGACGGCTGGCAGTACGATGGCAAGACCTATGGACTTCCCGGACTTGTAAACGTATACGGCGTATTCTATAACAAAGACATTCTGGCTGACGCTGGTCTGGACGAGCCTTCTGTAGACTGGACATGGGATGACCTGTTCGATTATGCGGAAAAATTAAAAGATCCTTCCGCTAACAAATTCGGTCTGTATGGTTTGAATACCGATATCTTCGGCCTGACCAATATCAGCGTATCCGAAGGCGGTTCTCCGTTCGTTGACAGCCTGACCCATACCACAACCGTTACCGTAGACGATAAGTTAAAAGAAGCAGCGGAAAAGGTTGCAGGCCTGATCGCAGACGGCACAATCCCTGGCAGAACCTATGAAACCGCAAACCAGCTGTCCGCATTCGAAGCAGGCGAAATGGGTATGCTGTTCTATGGACAGTGGGAAGTTGACAGCCTGATCCGTAACTGCCCTGACTTAAACTGGGGTTATGCTCCGATTCCGAAAGGCTCCGTAAAGGCAGCAGAGAGCTATGATACCGTTGGTTGGGTATCCCCGAAAGATCTGAAGTATCCCGATGAGACATGGGAACTGATGAAATTCATGAGCAGCGAAATGTACGAAACCGTACTGACCAAGACACCCGTTGCAGCTTGTGCACATGCAGCATCCGCAGACGTATTCTATAACACCGTAAAAGATAACGGTCATGAAGACGCAGCAGAAGCAGTTAAAACCATGATGGCAATCGAGACCAAGAACGCAATCCGTTATGCAGCTGACTGGTCCGGCGACGCTGGTAAGCTTTGGGATCCTGATTTCAACAACTTCATGGATGGCAAGAGCGGTACCGTTGATACTCTGACAGAGCTTGCTCAGAAAGTAAACGACCTGATTGCTGCACAGTAAATAGTTATTCAGATAAGATTCACTGTCGGTTCAGAACAGACAGGCTCTGTGATGGAGCCTGTCTGCTTTCGGGTTCAGGACAATAGAATATTCCTGTATCAGACATTCTGGTGTTTATGACGATAAAATGTTTGCATAGCAGGTATTCTTTTGTTCATGATAATACAGACACAATTTGACTGTGCCGGCGGGAGACGGAGGTAACCTTGAAACAAATTCCACTTTATGAACAGATTTACGAGGAAATAAGAGAAAAAATCGAAGAAAGAGGGTATCGGGTCGGAGATAGGCTTCCGTCTGAAAAAGAGCTGTCGGAACAGTATCATGTGAGCCGGATCACCAGTAAAAAAGCGGTAGAGCTCCTTGCAGAGGAAGGGCTGGTCACAAGAATTCCCGGAAAAGGGACGTTCGTAATCGAACATCAGGAATTGCCAAAGGCACTGGAAATACCTGCAGATAGCATGACAGAAAAGAAGCCTCTTCCAGATCATCCGCCGGTCATCGGCGTCGTGCTGGACGGCTTCGGAGCAGATTTTGGATGTCAGATGTTGGGAAGCATCGAAATGGAATGCCGAAATCAGGGATTTGGGATGATGCTCGTTTGCTCCTATGGGAGAAAAGACGAAGAAACAACCGGGATTGAACGATTGCGCGAGCTGGGTGTGAGTGGAATTATCATTATGTGCGTCCATGATGAAAATTACAGTGAGAGCATTCTGGAGATGGCGGTACAGCATTTCCCGGTCGTGACAATTGACAGACGGTTAAAAGGGGTGCCGATTTCGTTTGTCGGAACGGATAACGAAGCGGCTTCGAGAGAACTGGCACGCTATCTGCTCGATCGGGGATATCGAAAAACTTGTTTTGTCAAACCGCATGCCGCTGAGACCTCGACGCTGCAGGAGCGGATTCAGGGCTTTAAAAAGGCATATAATGAATATGGTCTGTTTGCAGATGAAAGCCTGTGGATTACGGATATCCGCGCGACGCTTCCGGCATACCATCAGTATCGGGGAGAACAGCAGCTTGCAGAAGACGAGGAGAAGATTATCGAATTTATCCAAAAGCATCCGGAGATTGATTCCTATTTTGCGGTGGAATACAGTCTGGCGCGGATTGTCTATACTTGCCTGAGAAAGCTGGGCTTGCAGGAAAAATGTCCGGTTGTGTGTTTTGACGGCAGCGATAATATCGTGCAGGAATCGATGTTTACGCACGTCAAACAGAATGAAAAGGAGATTGGCAGCTTAAGCGTGCGGATTCTGGCAGACGAAATTCGGGGCGACGACGAGGTAAAGACCGTCCTGGTTCCGTATCATATCAGGGAAATGACAAGGGGGGCGGCAGACTGAATCTGACAGGATGTTGAAGATTGGGAAATCTGTCTTTACAAACCGATTCAAAAAGCATACATTAAAAGAGATATCCGATAGGAAGCTTAAGCCTGTTGGACTGGAATGGAACATACAGCGGAGGATGAGACAAAATGGATACAAACAGCAGAATGCAGATTGCAGATAAGGCGATGAAGAGCTTTATTGCAAGATATTTCCGGGATGATGAGGATGGAACCGGCATGATTACCGGCGAGTTTTACTGGCCGAGGGCGGAGATCATGGAAGTTGTCATGGATGCCTGGGATAAGACCAAAGATCCTTATTATCAGGAACTGATGGGTAAAATGTACCGCGGATTTGTCAAAGAGTTTGGAGAAGACTGGTCGAACAATCCGTTTAATGATGATATCATGTGGATGACGATTGCCTGTGCGAGAGCCTATCAGGCATTTCACGAAGAGATTTATCTGCAGCAGGCAGAGAAGCATTTCAATCTGGTTTTTGACCGCGCATGGAGCGACGATCTGGGCGGAGGCCTGTTCTGGAGAATCGAAAATACGACGAAAAACGCCTGCATCAACGGTCCTGCCGTGATTGCAGCGAGCCTGTTATATCAGATTACCCAAAATCAGAGTTATTTGGATCGTGCGATTGCGATTTATGACTGGGAAGTGAAGAAGCTCTTTGGCGACGACGGCGCGGTGTATGATTGTTATAACCTGGAAAAGGGCTTGAATGCGTGGTGTTCGACCTACAACCAGGGAACCTTTATCGGTGCGAGTGTATTTTTACATCAGCTTACCGGTGAAGAGAAATATGTAAAAAATGCGGTTCTGGCAGCGGATTATACAATGGAATACCTGTATAAAAACGGCATCATGAACAACGAAGCGGATGGAGACGACATGCCCGGATTTAAGGGGATTCTGGCAAGATGGCTCAGCAAGCTTGTTTATGAAGAAAACCAGACCAAGTATTTTGCATGGATGGAAAAAAATGCGGACAGTGCATGGCTGCACCGTAACACGCAGAACCTGATGTGGACGGCATGGGAGTTCCCGACCAATGAGTTCCCGCGCTGTGCATGGGGCTGCAGCGCGGCGGTAGCACAGCAGTTTGCGTGTCTGCCGTACAAAAAGTAAACAATAGAATGAACGCTCTGCGAACATTCTATTGTCATGAACAATAGAGAATGCACAAAAAGGGGAAATCATATGAAACGGGTACACTTAATTTGTAACGCACACCTTGACCCTGTATGGCTCTGGCGCTGGCAGGAGGGCTGCACGGAAGCGCTCTCCACATTCCGGACGGCAGAAGCCTTTACGGATGAATTTCCGGGCTTTGTGTTCAACCACAACGAAGCGATCCTCTATGAATGGGTCAAGGAAAATGAGCCGGAGCTGTTTGCTCGCATTCAGCAGAAGGTCAAAGAGGGCAAATGGCATATCATGGGCGGCTGGTATTTGCAGCCCGACTGCAACATGCCAAACGGCGAATCCATTATCCGAAACATTTCGGAAGGACACCGGTTCTTCGAAGAAGAATTCGGCGTGCGCCCGACAACGGCGATTAACTTTGACTCCTTTGGTCATTCTGTAGGTCTGGTTCAGATCTTAAATCAGGCTGGCTATGATACTTATGTGGTATGCCGTCCGGCAAAGGCGCAGTTCCCGTTTGAGGAACAGGATTATCTGTGGAAAGGTCTTGCCGGTTCGGAGGTTCTGGTGCATCGTTCCGATGAAAACTATAACTCCGTTTACGGGCATGTCGGAAAAGAACTGGAACAGTTCCTCGAAGATACGAAGGACGAACCGGTATCCTTATATCTCTGGGGCGTCGGCGACCACGGCGGCGGACCCTCCAGAGTAGATTTGACCGATGTGACAAAGCTGATCAAAGAGCGTGCGGACGAACTGGAGATTATCCACTCCAATCCGGAAGCTTACTTTAAAGAGAGAAAAGCGGCCAAAACCTCCTATCCGGTTGTGGAAAAGAGCCTGAATCCGGTTGCAGAGGGATGCTATACGTCTCAGGTTCGGGTAAAACAGAAGCACCGCCTGCTGGAAAATGAGATTTTAGTCGGCGAAAAGATGGCGACGCAGGCAGAGCTGTTATACGGCACGAAATATCCGAAGGAAGAGATTCACGAAGCAGTTCGTGCATTGTTGTTCTCAGAGTTTCATGATGCGCTGCCTGGCTCCGGTACACAGCAGGTAGAAGAAGATACGCTGCGCCTGCTGGATCACGGTCTGGAGCTGATGTCCCGCGTCAACTGCAGAAGTGCGATTGCGCTGACTGCAGGTGAGGCACCGATCAAAGAAGGAAGCTCCTGCGCATTTTTATACAACCCGCATCCGTATCCGATTACCGGACAGTTCGCGTTTGAAGTCGGACTGCCCAAACAGAACTGGGATCCCTGCTTCTATCATCCGAGAGCATCTGTAAACGGCGAAGAAGTGCCGACCCAGTCGGAGATGGAATGCAGTCATTTCTGCATCGACTGGCGTAAGAGAGTTGTCGTGGAAGCAACCTTAAAACCATGTGCGATGAATCGGGTGGATGTCTGGTTTGATGCGATCGAAAAGCGTCCGACCTTTGAACGGATTTCCAGAAAAGAAAACTTTGTCTTTGACAACGGCAAAATGCGTATAGAGATCAACCCCAGAACTGGTCTGGTGGATTCCTGGAAGGTCGGGGATACCGAATACTTAAAGCCTGGCAGCTTTTGCCCGGTAGCGATCGACGGTACTTATAATTCCTGGGGACTCTGGAAAAATGAGCCCGGAGCGCGCAGAGCGTTTACACTGCTGACAGATCACGAGGGAAGCGAATTCTCCGGATTATACGAGCAGATCGATCCCTCTGTGCGCGTGATCGAGGACGGTAAGGTGCGTACGGTTGTGGAAGCGCTGTTTGGCTGGCATAACAGCAAGCTGTATCAGCGTTATATTCTGCCGAAGAACGATACGCATATGGATGTGGAAATCGGCGTATACTGGAACGAAAACGATACTGTTTTGAAATGGATGATTCCGTCTGCAATGGAGCAGGGAACCTATTACGGACAGGTAATGTTCGGCAGGGAAGCTCTGGCACAGGAAGGCCAGGAAGTTGTCGCACAGCGCTGGAATGCGTGGACGGACGGAGAAAAGACGTTTACGGCAGTCAACGGCGGCAGCTACGGAAGCAGCATCGAAGACGGCGTGATCGGACTGACGCTGCTGCACTCTGCGGGCTATTCTGCAGCGGATTTCGATGAGAAAAAGACGCTGCATGAGGTTCGTCACACCGTTCGGATGGAACAGGGAGAACGTAAGTTTGCATTCCGCTTTGAAGCAGGAAAGGCAGATCTTTTGGACAATGTGGACCGCACTGCACAGGCTTACAATGAAGAGCCTTATGTGCTCGCCCTCAATGCATCCGGAGCCGGAGAAAAGAAAGCACCCGCAATTTTGGTCGATCAGGCAAATGTTCTGGTCTCTGCATGGAAAAAGGCAGAAAACGGGGAAGGATATACGCTTCGTCTTTATGAGAGCACCGGTAAAGATACCACAGCAGTTGTAGAACTGCCGTTTGCAGGTGTTGCCTGCCCGGTATCTTTAAAAGGATTCGAGATCAAAACGCTTCATTATGACGAACAGACAAAACAGCTGGCAGAAGCAGATCTGTTGGACTGATTTCCAACACTGGAATGCACGCCCTTCGGGCATTCCAGTGTTAGGAAGAACAGAATCGCCCGCATGCAGACATTCCGCCGTATAGAAGTGACAAAGGAACGACAGGAAGACATGACAGAAAAAATTTGCAGCTTTTGGAATTATGAAAAAAAAGACCGGCCATTTAACGTCCTGTTAGCAGGAGTATCCTATTGTGATGGGACATATCGGATCGAGAGAAAGCCGGAAAATCTGTATTCATTTGAATATATTTACAGCGGAAAAGGGATGCTGGTGATCGACGGACAACGCCTGGAGCCGCGGGCGGGGGATGTCTATTTTTTAAAAAGAGGCATCCCACACTGCTATTGGTCGGATGAGGAGGAACCGTGGACGAAGATCTGGATCTGCTTTAACGGACTGATGGCGGAAGCAATGTTTTCTGCTTATCTGGACCGAACCGTATACCTGATGCACAACTGCGATATCTCCGGGCAGATGGAAGCACTCCTGCAGCGCCTGGAGCAGTTCGATGGGGATTACGATAAAATGGCGGACGAGACGGCAGTCGCAGTGCTGGAGATCCTCCAGAAGCTTCATAACCAGGGCAGCAGCCATACCCGCACGCTTCCGGAGCAGATTAAGGAATGGATCGATCTGCATGTGGAGGAAAATGTCAAGTTAGAGCAGCTGTGTGAAAGCCTGCATTATTCCAGAAACCATTTGATCAACCAGTTCCGGAACCGCTATCAGATCACGCCGTATCAGTATCTGCGAGAACAGAAAATCGAAGCGGCAAAGCGCTATCTGCTCTATTCCGGCATGTCGATTCAGGAAATCGCAGAGCGGCTGTCCTATACGGATGAAAATTATTTTCACAGCTGCTTTAAAGAGGCGACCGGACTGACCCCGGGCAATTTCCGAAAATTCGGTTCGGTCTATCCGACGGAGTACGGACAGAAGCAATAATGTGGCGCAGGCAGAGTCTTTTCAAAAAAGGCAGGCGCCAAAAAGCTTGCAAAATCAGGGAATGATTGACAGCTCGGGCTGTTTTCATTATAATTTACTCATAGTAGAAAGTGCTGAAACTACAGCAGTTTCTGCATGAGGAATGAATGAAAACGGCCCGGATTTTTTCTGTTCGGGCAGACAGGAGCAGAAAGATGAAATGCCCTTTTTGCGGTCGGGACAATACGAGAGTAATTGATTCCCGTCCATCCGATGATAATAACGCGATTCGCCGCCGCCGGGTATGCGATGTGTGCGGCAAACGTTTTACGACCTATGAAAAGGTAGAGACGATCCCTCTGATTGTCATCAAAAAAGATAACAACCGGGAGCCCTACGACCGTTCCAAGATCGAAGCCGGCGTGCTGCGTGCCTGCCATAAGCGTCCGGTCAGCGCCAACGAGATCACAGGGCTGATCGACGAAGTGGAGACAGATATTTTTTCCAGGGAAGAAAAGGAGATCCCAAGCAGCGTGATCGGGGAGCTGGTCATGAACAAACTGAAAGATCTGGATGCGGTCGCCTATGTGCGGTTTGCTTCTGTTTACCGCGAATTTAAAGACGTAAATACCTTTTTTGACGAACTGCGCAAGGCCGTTGAAAAAAAGAAAAAATAAATCTTGCAATTTGATTCACTCCTGTATACAATAAGTGAGGCGTTGGGAAAGACGACGCTCTGTTTTTCGCCGCACGGGAATTCGCTTCCCGATGAAAAACGCGTTGGTGTATCCCGACACAGCTTTTTGGTGCGGACAGCTGCCGCAACCGGAAAGTACAACTGAATAAAGATCAAATCAAAAAGGAGAAACACATGAAGACAAAAGCAGGAAAAAAAGTTCTTTTGACTTTGGTGTGCGCAGCACTGACTATTGCACTGGGCGCGTGCTCGGGCGATAAGGCGGGAAAGGAATCTTCTCAGATTACCATTGGAATTCCTCAGGATGTGGACAGTCTTGACCCCCACAAAGCAGTGGCGGCGGGAACCAAAGAGGTATTGTTCAATGTATTCGAAGGTCTTGTAAAGCCTGACAGCGAAGGAAACTTAAACGACGCTGTAGCAGAGAGCCATACCATTTCGGAAGATGGAAAAGTGTATACCTTCACGCTTCGCGATGGGGTAAAATTTCATGACGGCACAACTGTTACGGCGGAAGATGTAAAATATTCCATTGACAGATGTGCCGATACCAGTAACGGTGACCCGTTGGTATCGGCTTTTTTGGCGATTGACAGCGTGAATATCATTGATGAGAAAACCGTTGAGATCGTATTAAAAGAAGGAAATACCGACTTCCTCCCTTACCTGACCGCAGCGATCATACCGGCAGCCAACGAGGATCCTGAGAGCAATCCGATCGGAACCGGCCCGTACAAATATGTATCCCGTTCCCCTCAGGAAAATGTGATCTTAGAGAAATTCGATGAATACTGGGGTACACCGGCAAACATCGATACCGTAAAGCTTCAGGTAATCGCGAATGCGGACACGATTGTGACCAGCTTAAACGGCGGTTCAGTTGATATGTTTGCGAGAATTTCCCAGGCACAGGCAGATCAGCTGTCCGATGATTTCGATGTGCTGGAAGGTACGATGAACCTTGTGCAGGCGATGTATTTAAACAATGCAAAAGAGCCCTTTAACGATGTACGGGTTCGCCAGGCACTTTGCTATGCGGTAGATCCGCAGGGCATTATGGACATGATTTCCGACGGCAAGGGAACGCAGATCGGCAGCAGCATGTTCCCGTCGTTCGGCAAATATTATATGGAAGAGTTAAATGATCTGTATGCGACCAATATCGAAAAGGCAAAGGAGCTGCTGACAGAGGCAGGCTATCCGGACGGATTTTCCTTTACGCTGACCGTTCCTTCCAACTATCAGCAGCATGTCGATACCGCGCAGGTGATTGCAGAACAGTTAAAGGAGATCGGCGTAACCGCTAATATCCAGCTGATCGAATGGGAGAGCTGGCTGTCTGACGTTTATTCCGACCGCAATTACGAAGCGACCGTAGTTGGTGTAGACGCATCCAGTCTGACTGCAGCAGCGCTGCTGTCCAGATTCGATAGCACTGCTTCCAATAACTTCATTAACTTTAATGATCCTGCCTATGACGAAGCATACGAAGCGGCCGTAGCGAGCGCGGATGATGACGAAAAGACCGAATATTATAAGGAATGTGAAAAGATTCTGGCAGAGGATGCGGCAAACGTATACATTCAGGATCTGCCTTCCTTTGTAGCCCTGAACAAAAAGTACGGCGGTTACGAGTTCTACCCGCTGTATGTACAGGATTTTGCAAAGCTGTATATCGTTGACGAACAGACGGAGTAAAAATTCATGAAGTATTTGGCAAAAAAACTGGCTGGTTTTGTGATGACTATGCTGGTGGTATCTTTCCTGGTATTTGCGGCGTTTGCCGTAATACCGGGAGATCCGGCCACAGCGATGCTGGGCACGCAGGCGACGCCTGAAAAACTGGCGGCGCTGCGGGAACAGATGGGATTAAATGAACCGCTCTTGGTGCGCTTTGGCAGCTGGGCGGTCAATTTTATACAGGGAGATTTCGGAACCTCCTACAAGTATCAGATGTCGGTGCGCAGCATGATCGCCGAAAAGATTCCGGTCACGCTGACGCTTACGGCGATGTCCTTTCTGATTATGGTGGCAGTTTCGATTCCGGTCGGTCTGTTCTGCGCGCATCACGCGGGTGGAAAGGTAGATCGTATCGTCCTGATCGTCGATCAGGTAATCATGGCGATTCCACCGTTCTTTTCGGGCATCCTGATCACGCTTCTGTTTGGTCTTGTGCTGCATTTGTTTACACCGGGCGGGTATGTGTCCTATACGACGAGTGTCACAGGCTTTCTGGGATACCTGATCTTTCCGTCGGTCGCAATTGCGCTGCCGAAAGCGGCGATGGCGATCAAGCTGCTGCGCACATCCGTACTGTCTGAGATGAAGCTGGATTATGTCCGCACGGCATACAGCAGGGGAAATAATACCAAAGGAGTGCTGTACCAGCATGTGCTGCGCAATGCGATCATCCCGGTTATTACGTTTTTGGGCATGGCGCTTGCGGATATGGTCGCGGGAAGTATTGTTATCGAACAGGTGTTCAATATCCCCGGACTGGGCAGGATTTTGCTGACTTCAATTTCCAACCGGGACTATCCTGTAGTACAGGCGATCATTGTATTTATCGCATTTATCGTTATTTTTACAAATTTCCTGGTGGATCTTCTGTATCAGAAGATGGACCCCAGAATTACATTGGATTGATTAGGCGATTATGAAAAAGAAAATGAACAAAAATCTGACAGTTGGACTCTGGCTTACCGGAATCATGCTGACGCTGATTCTGGTAGGTTTTTTCTGGACACCCTATAATCCGGAGACGATGGATAACGCAGCAAAGCTATCCGGCGTCTCTTTTTCGCATCTGATGGGCTGCGACAATTTCGGACGGGACATTTTCAGCAGAGTATTAAAAGGCGGCGGCACGACGTTTTGCGTGGCGCTTGGCACAGTAGCGATCGGCACGGTATTTGGTGTTATCATCGGGGCGTTTACCGGATATTTCGGTGGAATTTTGGATGAAGTTTTGATGCGCATCAACGATGTGCTGTTTGCATTTCCAAGCATCCTGCTGGCGCTTGTGTTCGTAACCCTTCTTGGCGGCGGCACATGGAACGTGATTATTGCGCTGGGCATTGCATTTATCCCGAGCTTTGCGAGAATTGTCCGCGGCGAGTTTATCCGCTGTAAAAATATGGATTATGTCAGAAGCGCGAAGCTGGCGGGGGCGGGGGATCTGCGAATTATGTTTGTCCATATCCTGCCCAATACCGTACAGGTGCTTTTATCTGCAATCATGATCGGCTTTAACAATGCCGTGCTGGCGGAAGCAGGGATGAGCTATCTGGGCATCGGCGTGCAGCCGCCGCAGTCCAGTCTTGGAAGAATGCTGTCGGAAGCACAGACCTATCTGTTTTCTGCCCCGGGCTTTGCGTTGTTTCCGGGAATTTTTCTGATTATGCTGGTGCTGGGATTTTCTCTGCTCGGAGAAGGATTAAAGGATCGGGAAAAGGAGTAAGGCGATGCTTGACGTTAAGGATTTGAATATCGAATTTCATGATCACCTGGTGCCCGAAACGGTTGTGCATCAGGTCAGCTTCCATATGGACGCAGGGGAGATCGTCGGACTGGTAGGGGAATCCGGTTCCGGAAAATCCATGACCGCACTGGCGATCGCCGGACTTTTGTCCCGCCATGATATGAAAAAAACGGGAGAAATTTTATTCGAGGGAACAGATCTGCTGCACTGCGAACGAAGCTTTTTAAGAGAGCTTCAGGGAAACGATATTTCCGTCGTTTTTCAGGAGCCGATGACATCGTTAAACCCGGTTTACCGCATTGGCTGGCAGGTGGAAGAACCGCTTCGCATCCATCATCCGGAGCTATCTGCGCAGGAGAGAAAGCAACGGGCGCTGACGCTGTTAAAGCAGGTGGAATTGGAAGACCCGGAGCGGATTTATCAGTCGTATCCGCACCAGATTTCCGGTGGACAGAGACAGCGCGTCATGATCGCGGCTGCGATGATCTGTGAGCCGAAGCTTCTGATTGCGGATGAACCGACGACCGCGCTGGATGTAACGGTTCAGGCGCAGATTGTGAAGCTGTTAAAGCGGATCAACCAGAAAAAAGGAACTGCCATTTTGTTTATTTCCCATGATTTGAGCCTGGTGCGCAGACTCTGCAGCCGCGTGATCGTCATGAAAGACGGCAGAATTGTGGAACAGGGAGCGATGGAGGATATTTTTGAGAACCCGCAGCAGGAATATACGCAGAAGCTGATTGCAGCAATTCCTCGCTGTGTCAAAAAGAATTCCGGACGTAGCGCAAAAACGGAGGAAGCACATGGCTGACGTGATTTTAAAGGCAGAGCATCTGAAAATCGGCTTTTTTTCGGAACGGCACAGCCTGTTTGAAAAGAGAAAACGCAACGAAGTGTTAAAGGATCTGTCCTTTACGATGGAGAAAGGCGAGGTGCTGGGGCTTGTGGGTGAATCCGGCTGTGGAAAAAGCACGCTCGCGAAGGTAATTCTGGGGCTGTTAAAGCCGGACTCCGGGACGGTGATCGTGTCCGGCAATCGTCCGCAGATGGTGTTTCAGGATCCGTATGGCTCCCTGAATCCGGCGAAGAAAATCGGCTGGATTATGGAAGAGCCGCTTCGAATTCAGGGAAAGCTTCCTGGAAAAAAACGGAGGCAGAAGGTACTCGAAATGTTAAAAAAAGTCGGTCTGGATGAAAAAATTGCAGACCGTTACCCGAACCAGCTTTCCGGTGGGCAGAGACAGAGAGTCTGCATCGGGGAAGCGTTGATGACAAATCCCGGACTTTTGGTGGCGGATGAGGCGGTTTCTGCACTGGACGTGACGATTCAGGCACAGATTCTGGAGCTTTTGGAGCAGCTGAAGGAGGAAATGGGACTGTCGATTTTATTTATTTCCCACGATATGCGCGTTGTTTATCAGCTCTGCGACAGGGTTATGATTATGAAGGACGGCACAATTGTCGAAAGCGGTGATGTGGATACCGTTTATTTTTCCCCGCAGCACGAATACACAAAAGAGCTGCTGGAGGCGGCAGGAATCGGAGAGGATGAAGCATAAATGGGCATGTTGGAAATTTTTTATCCGGATGAAACGGCGGATACCTCCTATGGAATCGATTACGAGGCGCTGTACCGAAAAGGATACCGCGGACTGATTTATGACGTGGACAATACGCTGGTGCCGCATGGCGCGCCGGCGGACGACCGTGCAAAAGCGCTGTTTGAAAAGCTGCATACCATCGGCTTTTCGGCGGTGCTTTTGTCGAACAATAAGGAACCGCGCGTAAAAAGCTTCGCAGAGGATGTAAAGTATGCAGACTATATTTTCAAGGCGGATAAGCCGTCGGTAAAAGGCTATGAAGAGGCGATGCGCCGGATGGGGACGACAAAAGAAACGACTCTTTTTATCGGCGATCAGCTTTTTACGGACGTCTGGGGCGCAAAAAGAAGCGGAATCCGCAGTATTTTGGTCAAACCGATCCATCCCAAAGAGGAAATCCAGATCATTTTTAAAAGACAGCTGGAAAAAATTGTGCTACACTTTTATTATCGGCAGAAAAGCCGGAAAGAAATGCAGTAAAGGAACTGAAACAGGATGGACGAAAAGGATACAGTAGGAGCAGTAGAGATCGGAGGCAGGACGAGACTGTGCGGTCTGATCGGGAACCCGGTGGAGCATACGCTTTCCCCGATGATCCACAATACGCTGGCAGTGGCATGCGGCTGCGATATGGCATACCTGCCCTTTCTGGTGGAAAAGGAGGGGCTGGGTGCAGCGGTCAAAGGTGCGTATGCGTTAAACGTGCTGGGCTTAAACGTCACAGTGCCGTACAAGATGGCGGTAATTCCTTATTTGGTGAGCGCAGATAAGCTGGCGGCAGATGTGGAATCTGTTAACACGCTCGTCCGCACAGAGGGCGGATATCGCGGCTACAACACGGATATGAGCGGCTTATACCGTGCGATGCAGGAGGATAAGGTTGAAATCAAAGACCGTGATGTCGTGATACTCGGCGCAGGCGGAGTTGGCAGGGCAATTGCGTTTTTGTGTGCACAGAAGGGCGCGGAACGGGTCACTATTTTAAACCGCAGTGTTGATAAGGCGTGTAGTGTTGCAGAAGAAGTGAAGGAGAAAACCGGCTATCAGGCGATCCATGCCAGAACAATTGCAGAGGCGGGAAGACTCGATGGAAGAGACTATCTGGCGATTCAGGCGACCAGTGTGGGATTATTTCCGGACAGCGAAAAGGCGGCAGTGGAGGACAGCGCTTTTTATGAAAAGGTGGGCACCGGCTATGACCTGATTTATCGGCCGGCGGAGACGAAATTTATGCGTCTGGTAAAAGAAAATGGCAAAGAGGCGTATAATGGCCTGAAGATGCTTTTGTATCAGGGTGTGGAAGCGTTTGAATTGTGGAATAACGTAGCAGTTTCCAAAGAGACAGCGGACAGAATTTATCAGAGAATGGAACAGGAATTAAGTGGAAAGTGAGGAAACAGGCAGTGGGAAATGTTGTATTGATCGGTTTTATGGGATGCGGAAAGAGCAGTGTGGCAGTAAAGCTTTCGTATCGGCTCAAGAGACAGATGACGGATACGGATCGTCTGATTGAAAAGAAACAGGGAAAATCGATTCGGGAAATTTTTGAACAGGACGGAGAAGAAGCGTTCCGGCAGATGGAGACACAGACGCTTCAGGAATTGAAGGAAACAGCGAAGAATCAGGTAATTTCCGTCGGCGGCGGAACTCCGGTACGGGAAGAAAACCGTACCCTGATGAAAGAGATCGGAAAGGTAGTCTATCTGCGTGCAAAAGCGGAAACCTTATATGAACGGCTCAAAAAAGATACCAACAGACCTCTGCTGCAGGGCGGCGACGAGGATTTAAAGACAAAGATCCAGGGACTTCTTGAAAAAAGAAGCAGCGCGTATGAAGAAGCTGCGGACTTGATTATTGATGTGGACGATAAGCCTTTTGGACAGGTGTTATATGAAATCGAGCGCGGGATTCGTCCGTCCTATCGGGACAATGCAAACACAGCGTCGGAGGAGGGCGGCTATAAAGGAAAATATTCCCAGAGGTATCCGCTTGGTCAGCGCTTTGGTTATGGTACAAGGGCGCCCTACGGAAAACCTTCCTACGGCACATTTGGCTCTTACGGACAGTCTGCAGCCGGCAGCCGCTTTTTATCCGGCGGGCGTACTTCGTACGATGGACACACTGAAGGGGATTTACAGACACTGGCAAACACCTGTTCGACAGAAGAAAAGGCTCAGTCCTATGGATCTCAGCCCTATGGGCAGTCCTCTTATGGGCAGCAGGCAGAGGGCAGTCAGCTCTTTTACAGACAGCAGTTTTCCCGTGCGGCGGCAGAAAAAGAAAAGAAAAAGTCTCTGCGCAAGCTTTTGGTCATCAACGGTCCCAACTTAAACTTCCTTGGCATCCGCGAAAAAGGAATTTATGGCACGCAGGATTATAATGATCTGTTAAATATGATCGCACAGAAGGGACTGGACTGTCATGCTGCAATCAGCGTGTTCCAGAGCAATCACGAGGGTGCGATTATTGATAAAATCCAGGAAGCGTATTTTGATAAGACAGAGGGCATTATCATCAATCCCGGCGCTTATACGCACTACAGCTATGCCATCCGCGACGCACTGGCAAGTATTACCGTACCAAAGGTAGAAATCCATATTTCCAATATTATGGAACGAGAAGATTTCCGAAAAGTATCTGTGACAGCTCCTGTCTGTGATAAGCAGATTTACGGACATGGATTAAACGGATATCTGGAAGCAATAGATTTTGTACTGGAAAAACTTGACGAACAGGAATGAGTTGAAGTATGCAAAAAAGATGGAATTTTGCAGGAATGATAAAAGAAACAGGGATTCTGACCGCCGCAGTAGCAATTATTGCGGCGGCAGTCTATTTTTTCCTGGTGCCGAGCCATGCGTCGGTCAGCAGTATTTCCGGCCTTGGCATCGTAGTATCTAATTTTATACCGCTTCCGCTGTCCGCGATTACGATGATCCTGAATGTGGTTTTATTGGTGATTGGTTTTCTTACCTGTGGAAAGGAATTTGGGGCAAAGACAGTCTATACGAGCATTATGCTGCCGTTGTTTCTGGGGATGTTTGAACTTCTGTTTCCTGATTTTACTTCCCTGACTGACAGCCAGGAGCTGGATGTGCTTTGCTATATTCTGGTCGTCAGCATTGGATTAAGCATCCTGTTTAACCGAAATGCATCGTCCGGCGGACTGGATATTGTGGCGAAGATCATGAATAAGTATCTCCATATGGATCTGGGAAAGGCGATGTCCTTATCCGGCATGTGCGTAGCGCTTTCTGCGGCACTCGTATACGATAAAAAGACGGTGGTGTTGAGTATTCTGGGCACCTATTTTAACGGAATCATTTTGGATCATTTTATTTTTGACAACAATATCAAACGCCGTGTCTGCATTATTACGAAAAAAGAAGAACAGCTGCGCCGCTTTATCATAGAAGAACTGCATAGTGGAGCAACGGTTTACGAGGCAATTGGCGCGTATAATCTGGAAAAGCATAATGAAATCATCACAATCGTGGATAAAAGCGAATACCAGAAGCTGATGAATTTTATCAATCGGGAGGATCCGAAGGCGTTCATCACGGTGTATACGGTGTCCGATATGCGTTATCAGCCGAAGGTGTGGGAGAAAAAGTAAAAAAGTAGGCAGAATGGAGGACAGTACAGTTCCCCGCGCCATTCGCAATACAATAGAATGCACGCTCCGCGAACCTTCTATTGTCATGAACCACGCCTGCGGTGCTTCCCGCGGCGGCTGCGCCACCGTTGCTTTTGCTCATAGAGCTACGAAGGAACGGTAGGTTAAAAAAGTGTTGACGTTTGTCTGCAGCTGTGATAATATATCATTCGTCACTGAGATATGTGACATGGACTTCTAAAAAAGTTCAAAAAGTGCTTGACATCGACAAACAGTCCTGATATACTTTATGACTGTTGCGGCAATCGAAAGCAACACGGATTTCTGAAAAGAAATTCAAAAAAGAAATTCAAAAAATAAAAAATGCTTGACACGAGCTGAAAGTTCTGATAAACTGATGAACTGTTGCTGCGAGTGATAAGCAACCGGGTTTCGAAAGAAGCTTGAAAATAAAATGAAAAAAGTTCTTGACAAACAGAACTGCTTATGA